>Ga0209573_1001996_pt1 | contig 28069 bp, 28 predicted proteins | sample TNRBio252014_DNA_FD_185870 | JGI IMG/M metagenome (GOLD analysis project Ga0209573, IMG submission 185870) | Wastewater treatment Type I Accumulibacter community from EBPR Bioreactor in Madison, WI, USA - TNR Reactor_6/25/2014_ DNA (SPAdes)... | ecosystem: Engineered > Bioreactor > EBPR >... | reverse complement strand
CGCAGCTACAAATAACGATTCTTTCCCGTCCCCATGTCCCAACTCAATCTGCACCTCAAAGTCTGGCGTCAGAACGGCTCGCAGCCCGGCCATTTCCAAGACATCGACGCGCCTGACATCCCTGATCATGCCTCCTTCCTGGAGATGATGGACATCATCAATGAGCGCCTCATCTCGAAGGGCCAGGATCCTGTCGCTTTCGATCATGACTGCCGCGAAGGCATCTGCGGCGCGTGTTCCATGCAGATCAACGGCGTGCCGCACGGTCCGGCCAAGGCCACGACGACCTGCCAGCTTCACATGCGCAAGTTCCAAACCGGCGACACGATCTGGATCGAACCCTTCCGTGCGCGTGCCTTCCCGGTGCTCAAAGACCTCATGATCGACCGCGGTGCGTTTGACCGCATCCAACAGGCCGGTGGTTTCGTCACCGTGCGCACGGGTGCGCCACAGGACGCGAACGCTCTCCCGATTGGCAAAGAAGTCGCTGATGCTGCGATGGATGCCGCCGAGTGCATCGGCTGCGGTGCCTGCGTGGCCGCGTGCAAAAACGCCAGCGCCATGCTCTTCGTCTCCGCCAAGGCCGGCCAGCTCAACTCTCTGCCGCAAGGCCAGCCCGAGAAAGACCGCCGCACGCTCGGCATGGTCCGTCAGATGGACAAAGAAGGCTTCGGCAACTGCACCAACCAATACGAGTGCGAGGCCGCCTGCCCGAAAGAGATCAGCGTCCGCTGGATCACCAAGCTCAACCGCGACTACGCGATTGCTGCTGTCAAAGACGCCTTTGGCAACTCGTCGAAGATCGGCGGCGGCGGGGATTAAAGTTGCCTTGTTCCTGCGGAACAAGAACAAGGGTTTCATGACCCCGGTTGCACAGCAACCGGGCTGATTTACCGCACCTCAAAGAACTCGAAGAAGAACAGCGCCGCCGCCTGTTCCTTCGTCATGCCCTCGGCACGGCCAATGATGCTGCCGCGCTCGCGCACATCACCGTTTGCCTCGATTTTTCCGATGATGCTGCCGCCTTTGCGCACATCGCCATTGGATTCCACCTCGCCGACGATGCTGCCGCCTTTGCGAATGCGTCCGCCGCTCTCGATCTGGCCCTCGATGCTGCCGTTGACGCGAATGTTGCCGTTTTTCTCAAACTCACCCACGATGCTGCCGTTCAGGCGCACCTTCCCGCTGTTTTCCACCTGACCGACCACGGAGCCTCTCACACGAATGTCGCCAGCCAGGGCGCTCGCACAGATGATCAAAAATAGGGATAGGAAACGCATGGGCAAAAATTAGTTAGGAGTCACTTCTTCTCAGCTTCTGGAGGATTGCCACCTTCCGTGGGCGGTCGGCGGAAACCGCCGCTGCCACCGTCCTTGCCATCGAATTTCTCACGCAGCTTTTTAAACTCCTCGCCCGCAACCTCGCGGTAAACATCCCGCAGACGCTGGAAAGCAGCCAGGCGTTGATCCGGCGACAGTTGTTCCAGCTTTTCCAGGGCCTCCTTCACACGCGGAAGCTGCACGATGCGGTCATGAAAGCGGCGGGTCTCCTCACGGCGTTCCGGTTTGGACACGGACATCATCTCAGCCCCCAGACGGATCGCCGCCATGCGCCCGAATTCTGGCGAATCCGGCTTGGGCATCTCAGGCAGACCGCGCTGGTCCATGGGGAACGGCGGTTTGATCTTCTCCAGAATACCCACGACCTCGGGATCAATCTCCTTGAGCGCCTTGTGCAGCGTGTTGCGCAGCTCCTCGTTCGCCTTCATCGCCTCGTCGCGCGATGCGATGACCTCCGGCCGCTGCCAGGCTTTTTCAAAGGCCGCGCGCACCTTGCTACGCTCCGCCTCGGACAGCTTTTCAAAACCATCGAATCCTCGCGACGGCTTCCCGCCCATGCCTGGCATCATCCCCGGCGGCCCACGGCGTTCGCCATCGCGAAAAGACGGCCCCTCGCCCGGTTTCGGCGTTGGTGGCTTGGTGTCTTCCGACTGAGCAACAGCAGTCGTGACGAGGGCTAAAAACAAGGCCAGAGGGCGCATGGCGGGCATGTTCCGCCGCTGCGTTGGTTTGGCAACTTCATAGCTGGGCTCGGTTTTCATCTCCCCAGTAAAACTGGCCTCAAACCCAAAAGTTGCGCTCACTTGAGCCGCTCCAGCTTCAGCAAGGGAGCCGCAGGCGAGGCAAACTGGGCCACATACAGATTCCCATCCACATCCACCGCCACGCCATGCGGATGAATGAATGTCTTCCCGTCACTTTTCATCGGCTGCAGCACTCCGTTTTCATACACGGCAGGCGGGCCGCCGATGTTCGAGACGACCTTCCACTGTGAATCGACGATGGAGATGAATCCGGACGCGTTTTTGTCTTTCGGCCAGTTGTCGCCGAGGTGCGGAATGATCGTGTGTTGGCCGAAAAGCACGATGTCACGCGGATTCCCGCCCGGAAACGGCTTCTGATCGATAAAACGCCCCTCCGACGTGAATCGGCGAATTTCCTGCTGGTCGCTCATGCCGATGACCACACGCGGCGTGCCGTCGCGATCATCAAACGCGCCACCATGCGGCCCCCAGTGCTTCAATTGGTCCTTCGGATGGCCAAGATTGCCTCCCCAGGCACGCAGCAGCGATCCATCGGCTTTGTAGTGGAAGATGTAATCCTTCCCGTAACCGTCGAAGACCGCGAACTCGCCATTTGGAAAATGAATCGTCTTCGAGGGGCGATATTCCTTCGCATCGGCATGCAGCTTCGCTTTCTCAGGCCAGGGGAAGACCGCCAGCTCCTCGCCATCGAGCGTCAGCTTGCGCACCTCATGCAGTTGCGTGTCCGTAATGAACAACACCTCGCGCTCTTCCTCCTTCACCAGGCTCATGCCATGTGCTCCTGGCATGCGTGCCGTCCAGTGCTTGATCAAAGCGCCCGTCTTCGAGTCGAGAATGATCACATTGTTCCGCGCATCGTCGGTGAGAAAAAACAGCCGTTCTTGCGCGTCGATCACGACCGCATGGCCGTTTTTCACATTCACCTGCGCCAGCGCCTCGCGTCCCCAGTTCGGCACGACACGATAGCGGAACTCGCCCTGACCAAGGATGTCCTCGGCCAGAACGGCGGTGTTCATGAGACAAACGGCAAGCAGGGCGGCGAAACGGATCATGCGGCCATCCAATCATGCCGCCGCGCCTCCTGCAAGAACGCCGCACACACGATTTGCCTGCCGCTCGATTGGCTGTCAGTGTCCGCGCATGCCGTTTCTGCTCATTGGTGTCGCTCTCTTCGCCGGTCTCGCCCTCGTCCGCTGGGCACAGGCGCGGCATGCGAGCATGATGACCAAAGGCTCGCGCGTGAACGCGCCCACGGCGCATACCGGTGGCGAGATCGCCCTCGTCTTCCTCAAATCCGAGGGCATTGAGGATGTGCAGGTCGTCGAGCATGACGCCCTGGTCACCAACTACTTCGACCCCGTGCGCCGCCGCCTGTTTCTGCGCAGCAATGTGGCCCGTGGCACCACCCTCACCGCGTGGTCGATCGCCCTGCACGAAGCCGCGCACGCCCTGCAAACCGGCGACAGCCTCGGCGAGCTGAAATGGCGGCAAAGCTGCATCCGCATGAGCCGCTACCTGCCCACACTGGCCGTGCTGGTGATCACTGGAATGACGCTCTTCAAAGTGCTCATGCCACGCAACGCCATCTTCATCGCCGCTGGCGTCCTGCTGCTCCTTTTGTTGTTGAACCTCGGCAGCGTGCCGACCGAGCTCAACGCCAACAAGCGCCTGCGCCGCTTCCTCGAAGAACACCTCAAAAATCACGGCCAGGCGCACGAGCGCATCAACGAGCTACTCTTCTGCATGGCCATCCGCGAAACCGGCGACCTGCTCAGCTCCCCGCGCTACTTCTTCCTCAGCGCCCTGCCCGGCACAGGAAAATCGCGGCCGTCGTAAGTGCTTCGCTCCGCAGGCCGTTTGGATCGCATGGTCAAAACGATCGCCTTTCTCCTCGCCGCCGCCTCTTTCGCTCTCGCCGACACCCAAACGCCCGCATCCTACAGCGGCGATTTCGTCATCAAGGTCAGCTATCCGTACCTTCTCTCTAAACCCGAAGGGTATGACGCGGATCAGACGAAAAAGTGGCCGCTGGTGATCTTCCTTCATGGCGCTGGTGAGCGCGGCAGCGACCTCGAACTCGTCAAAAAGCACGGCCCGCCCAAATTGATCGCCGCCGGGCAGAAATTTCCCGCTGTCATCGCCAGCTTGCAGTGTGAGTCGAAGAATTTGTGGAACCCGCACGGCGTGAAGGCCCTCACCGATCATCTCATCAAGACCGAGCGCATCGACACGAGCCGCGTCTATCTCACCGGCATCAGCATGGGCGGCTTTGGCACCTGGGAGACGGCGTTTGAATATCCTGAAACCTATGCCGCCATCGCGCCCATCTGCGGCGGAGCCGGCGTGCGCTGGGTCACGGCGGAACGCATCAAGCATCTGCCCGCCTGGATCTTCCACGGCGACAAAGACGGCGCTGTCCCGGTCGAAAATAGCCACAAGATTCACGACGCGCTCAAGAAGATCGACGCGCCCGTCAAACTCACCATCTACCCCGGCGTCGGCCACGATTCGTGGACCGCGACGTATGACAACCCCGAGTTCTGGCAATGGCTCTTTGAACAAAAACGCCCATGAAAATCCTCATCGCCCTCATCGCAGCCACCTCGCTGCATGCCCAAATCCTTCCCGGCACGAAACTGCTGGTGCCGAATCCCGATTTCTCCGCCACCATGGTCGCGGGCATCGACAAGATGGCGCTGCGGCTCATCGAGCAGTCGAAAGCAGGCCGCAAGCCGACGCGGGAGAAGCTGAAAGCGGCCATCGGCATCGTGGATGAGCGTTTGCCGCTCACCGCACTCGAATTTGTGGGCGACACGGCCGCCCCTGCCCTGCTGCTCGAAACGGAGCATTGCCGCGTCTTCCGCGTGCGCTGGCCGGTGTTTGATGGCGTGCATGGAGAAGGCATCTATGTGCAGCCGAAGGGCAAACCGCATGCGCGGGTGATTTACCTGCCGGATGCCGACGGCACGCCGGAGAAGCTGGTGGACGAGTGGCTGCTGACCACGGGCTGCGAGGTCGTCATCCCGGCACTGGTAAGCCGCGATTCCGAGTTCAGCACGAATGACAAGTTCAACGTGAAGACAAACATCCCCCACCGCGAGTGGGTGTATCGTCAAAGCTACGAGCTGGGCCGCCACATCATCGGCTACGAGGTGCAGAAGGCGCTCTCCATTGTTGATTGGTTCAAGGCGCAGCCGGAGCAGGTGCCGCTGCTCATCGCCGGTGTCGGCGAAGGCGCGATGCAGGCCCTGCACGCCGCCGCCATCGACGAACGCATCGACAGCGTTTACTCAATGGGCTACTTCGCGCCGCGCGAAGGCGTGTGGCAGGAGCCGATCGAACGCAATGTCTTCGGCCTGCTGCGTGATTTGGGTGACGCGGAGGTCGCCAGCCTCATCGCACCGCGTCCGCTGGTGTTGCAGCATCTGTTTTACCCGAATCGCGTCGTCTCGATGGAGGCCCCAAAAGGTATGCGCGCCATCGCCGCGCCGGGAAAACTCTCCGCGCCTGATTTGACCACCTTCAACGCGGAGATTGCGCGCGCGAAGGCTCTCGCGCCGACAAGTCGCATCCTCGCGGCCACGCAGGAGACGAACAACGACCAGATCATCCGCCATCTGCTGCCACCGGCCTCCGCCGATGCCGCGCTGAAGTTGCTGAAGATCACCGGAGCCACGATCACGCTCAAGCCGGATGCCACACGCCAGAAGAGGCTCGTGCGCGAACTGGAAGCCTTCACGCAACGGCTGCTCGTCACCACCGAGATGGAGCGCAAGGCGCAGTTCTGGGACAAGCTGCCGCTCAAGTCTCTGCCTGAGTTTGAAGCCCACACCGTGAAAGAGCGCGAGCGTTTCTGGAACGAGGTCATCGGTCGTCTGCCGGACCCGAATCTGCCGATGAACGCGAAGAGCCGCTTCGTGCGCGAGACGGACAAGGTGCGCATTTATGAATTGACCCTGGATGTGTGGGACGATGTGTTTGCCTGGGGCTGGCTGTGTTTGCCGAAGGATCTCAAGGAGGGAGAGAAACGTCCCGTCGTCGTCTGCCAGCATGGATTGGAAGGCATCCCGGAGGACACCATCACCACGGACGAGACGAACCGCGCCTTTGGAGCCTACAAGGCCTTCACGCTGCGTCTCGCGGAGCAGGGATTCGTCACCTTCGCGCCGCACAATCCGTATCGCGGCATGCACGCCTTCCGCACGCTGCAGCGGAAGCTCAATCCGCTCGGCCTCACGCTCTACAGCGTCATCAACGGCCAGCATCAGCGCATTCTCGATTGGCTGAAGACACAGCCCTTCACGCAGCCGGACAAGATCGCCTTCTACGGCCTCAGCTACGGCGGAAAATCCGCCATGCGCACGCCTGCGGTGCTCACGGACTACTGCCTGAGCATTTGCAGCGGCGACTTCAACGAATGGGTGCGCAAGTGCGTGAGCACGGACATGCCGATGAACTACACGCACACCCACGAGTATGAGATCTGGGAGTGGAACATGGGCCGCACCTTCAACTATGCCGAGATGGCCGCGCTGATCGCCCCGCGCCCCTTCATGGTCGAGCGCGGTCACAATGACGGCGTCGGCATCGACGAGTGGGTGAACTACGAATTCGCCAAAGTCCGCCGCCTCTACAACAAGCTCCTCATCGGCGACCGCACGACCATCGAGCACTTCGACGGCCCGCACACGATCAACGGCGTGGGAACGTACCAGTTCTTGAAGGAGAAGCTGGGATGGAAGTGAATGGCGGGAAGGTTGCAATCCCCGCATCGTCCGCTAGGCTCGGGTCGTAACCCCAACGCGCATCATGCAAACACCCAAAATCACCGCTTATCTGAAAACCTACTGTGGCTGGAGCGAAGGCATCCGTGCCATCTTCCGCAAATATGACCTCGCCTACGAGGAGAAGGACATCATCAAGAATCCCGCCTTCCGCTGGGAGATGGAACAAAAGAGCGGCCAGCCGCTGTCCCCCTGCGTGGAAGTGAACGGCACCATGCTCGCCGACATCAGCGGCGAGGAAGTCGAGCGCTGGATGACTGAAAACGGCCTCCTCAACCTCAGTGATGCTCCGGCCGACGCGCCGACGAATTCCGCCTGCACGGACGCCCAGCACGCCGCCATGGCAGCAGGACAGATCGGCACGCTCAAGTTTGTTGGCTGAATTCCCATGAGTCCTCGTCTTCTCCTCGCCTCGCTGGTCTTCACGCTGGCCGCCTGCAACACGGTCTATTACGCCGCCTGGGAAAAGCTGGGCTTTGAGAAGCGTGACCTGCTCAAAAGCGCGGTCAAAGCCGCGCGTGGCGAGCAGAAGGAGGCGGGTGAGGAGTTTCAAGACGCGCTGACGCAGCTTCAAAAGCTGACCGGTTACAGCGGCGGCAATCTTGAAAGCGCCTACAACCGCTTCAAAGGCGAGTACGAGGACTGCGAAGCCCAGGCCACGAGGGTGCGTGAAGAAATCCGCGAGGTGGACACGGTGGCACGGGATCTGTTCCGCGAATGGGAGCGTGAAATCCGGCAGTATGAGAGCGCGTCACTCGCGACGGACAGCCGCCGCAAGCTGGCGGACACACGCAGCCGTTTTGAGCAGCTTTCCAGCTCATTGCACGCGGCTGAAGCCACGATGGAACCCGTTTTGCGCCAGTTCCGCGACCAAGTGCTTTATTTGAAGCACAACCTGAACGCCGCCGCCGTCGGATCCCTGCGTGGCAAGGCGGACAACATCCAAGGCGACATCCAGCGCCTGCTGGCACAGATGAACCGCTCCATCGCCGAGGCGGACCGGTTTATTCAGACGCTGTAGCGCAAGCCTCCGGCTTGCGGTGGTGTCAAGGCCGTGCCGCAATCGACAGCTCGATAATGCGCGCACACAAATCAGGAAACTCGATACCCACGGCCTTCGCGGCCTTCGGCAGCAGGCTGCTGCTGGTCATGCCGGGGATGGTGTTGATCTCGAGCACGAAGGGCGCTTGATCGCTGTCCCGCAGCATCACATCGACGCGGCCATAGACTTCGGTGCCGCAGGAGCGGAAGGCTTTCAACGCGGCATCCTGCACGGCCTTCGTCACCTCGGGGCTGAGCTGTGCAGGGCAGTGATAATTCGTTTTGCCGGTGCCGCCCATCCATGGGTACTTGTTGTTGATGTCGTAGAAGCCTTCCACCGGCTCAATGTGGATGATCGGCAGCACCTGATCGCCGAGGATGCCGATGGTGAGTTCTTTGCCGGCCACATAGTCCTCGATCAGCGTGTCCGTGCCGAACTTCTTCGCGTCTGCAATCGCGGCGTCGAACTCGTGTTGATGATGGCAGATGTGGACGCCCACGCTGGAGCCTTCACGCGGCGGTTTGACCACGAGCGGGAAACCAATCGCGAGCGACTGGCTGCCATCGAGCAGATAAGTCTGTGAGCGCGGCGTCGGCACCCCGGCGGCGATGAAGCGCTCCTTGCTCAGCAGCTTGTCGAAAGCCACGCGGCTGGTTTCGACGCCCGCGCCGGTGTAGCGGATGCCGCGCTGCTCCAAAATGGCCTGAATCTGCCCGTCCTCGCCAAAAGTGCCGTGTATCAGGTTCATGGCGATGAAGGTGTCCGCCGGAACCTCGAAGTCCGGTCCGGTCACGTCGATCTCAGTGACGATGGCACCTTTGCTGCGCAGCGCCTCGGCGACGCTTTCGGCGGTTTTGAGGGAGACTTTGCGTTCAGAGCCGGGGCCGCCCATGAGCAGGGCGATCTTCTTGTTCGTGAGGTCGAGCATGGTGCGCAGATATGGAATGTGGTGGCTGGATTGGCAAAGGAATCCTGCCAGAGTTCGAGCCATGAAATCACGCCAGTTCCTGTTTGTCGCTTTGCTGCTCACCCAAGCCGCCTGCGCTGAGGATTTCGACCTCCTGATCACAAACGCGCAGATCGCTGATGGCAGTGGCGCGCCGCTGTTCGTGGGCAGCATCGCCGTGAAGGCCGGAAAAATCGTCGCAGTGGGTCAAATCGAAGGCGCAGCCGATTCGGTCATCGACGCGGGCGGAAAAGTGGCCGCGCCGGGTTTTATCGACGTTCATACGCACTCGGAGGACATCTGCCTCATTCCGACGGCGGAGAATTTTCTGCGCATGGGTGTGACGACCATCGTCACCGGCAACTGCGGCCATTCGCGCACCGATGTGGCGAAGTTTTTCGCGGAAATCGAGGAGTCCAAGGTGGCCCTCAACGTCGCCACGCTCATCGGTCACGGCTCTGTGCGTGACCAGGGCATGGGCGGCAGCTTCATCCGTGCGCCGAACGCGGAACAGCTCGCGGTGATGAAAGGACTCGTCGATCAGGCGATGAAGGACGGCGCGGTGGGATTGAGCACCGGCTTGATCTATGTGCCCGGTTCCTTCGCCAAGACCGAGGAACTCATCGAACTGGCGAAATCCGCCGCCGCGCATGACGGCATCTACGTCAGCCACATGCGCTACGAGACCGTGCGCATCTTTGAGGCGCTGGATGAGATCATCCGTATCGCGAAAGAGGCGAAAATTCGCGCTGAGGTTTCTCACATCAAACTTTCCGGCCCAACGGCCTGGGGCAAAGCCGCCGAGGTGCTCGCCGTGCTCGACAAGGCACGCGCCGAGGGTTTGCAGGTCACGCACGATCAATATGCCTACACCGCCTCCAGCACCGGCCTGCGCCAGACCTTGCCTGACAGGGCTTTGGAAGGCGAACGCGAAGATTTCATCGCACGCATCGCCGATCCGCAGCAAAAGGCCGCGATCATCGCCCAAATGGCCGAGATGCGTGCACGTCAGGGACGCAAGGATTACAGCTACGCCGTCATCGCACGCTGCAAGTCCGATCCCTCGCTGAATGGCAAGACAGTTCCCGAAGCGGCAAAGATGAAACGCGGGGCCGACAGCCTCGACGATCAAATCGAGTTCATCCTCGATCTCGAAGCCCAGGGCGGAGCCAGCGCCATCTTCCACGGCATGAACGAGGATGATTTGCAGGCTTTCCTGAAGCATCCGCTCACCATGATCGCCAGCGACGGCGGACCGCGCCGTCTGGGGGAAGACGTGCCGCATCCGCGCAGCTACGGCAACAACGCCCGCGTGCTGGGCCGCTACGTCCGCGAACTCAAGCTGCTTAGCATCGAAGAAGCGGTGAGACGCATGACTTCGCTACCCGCGCAGACGTTTCGGCTCAAGGATCGCGGCCAGCTCAAAGCGGGAGCCTTTGCCGACATCGTCATTTTCGATCCCGCCAAAGTGACCGATCCCTCCACCTTCAACGATCCGCACCACCATGCCGAAGGCTTCAGTGATGTGATCGTGAACGGCGGCGTGGTGATTCGCGATGGCAAGCTGACCGAAGTGCGCAGCGGCGGGCCATTGCGGCAGGCTCGCTGAAGCAGGGTCACCAGCCTTCCAAATTCTCCATTCTTAACTCCAGCCGATGGGGAGCATTCATTTCCAACAGGAAGACCGTGGTTCTACCGACACTTGTCAGTCCGAGGATGTAGCCAGCTTCCATGCGAAAATGGTCGCTCCAGAGCTGTTCCCGTGGATGAAACAAACGGACGAGATGATCACTGTCAGGATCGAGGCTCGTGAGATTCGGGCCTTTGAGCAGGTTACAGTGCCGACAGGCGAGAGCCAGATTTGCCAGCTCATCCGGCCCGCGATGCTGCTGCGCGATGATGTGCTCAATGTGATACGGATAAAACGCCTCACATGACTGTCGCATCAGACAGTATTCACACCGGTCCGACGCACGCGCCCGAACAGCCTGCTTCAATGGCTGGGGCAGGCTCATCAACCTGCTGTCTGGAGCTTTTTGCGCGCCTTCGACTGGAGAATGCCGAGGAAATTGGCGAACATGACGGAGCTTTGATACTCCTGCTTTTCCTCACCCGTCAGCAGGCCTTCATTGGCGCGCTCCCCGAGCCATTCGATGCGCTCGACCTCCTCATTAGAGGCACGCAGGTCCACCAAAGCCTTCAGTGCCCCGGTGTTCATGCATTCGGCGACGCTGGAGAGCATGGCATCCATGTTGGCAGCTTTCATAGGAGTATTGAACCATTCCGTCACAGTACCCGCAACTTCAAATCCACCCGCTGCGGCTCAAAGAGCCTTGAGAACCCACTCGCCCATGCCTCTCGCGTCTTGATCACTGACCACGGCTTCCGTCTGGCATTCCTCGGGTGAAAAATCGCCGCGCCGGGCGATGCGTCCGGCCTTCCAGACGTGGACCTCACGTGGATACGGCCCCACCTTGCGTGGATCGCTCCAGGTGTGAATGCCGAGGGTCTGTGGATTGACGGCGACGGCGATGTGCATGGGGCCGCTATCGACGCTGATGCAGAATTTCGCCTGCCGCATGATCCAGATCAGCTCCGGCAATGAGGTGCGGTGGCTCCAATCGTGAAGATGAGCACCAGTGGGCCGGGTTTTGTCGTCCGTCATACCGACGAGCACAACGGGGTGCGGCGCCAGTGAGTCGCAAAGCGCCTGCAAGGCGGAGTTGGAGAGCGATTTGCCCTCTCCCCGCGACCACGGATGCAGCGCGATGAAACTCGGCAGTGATTCCGGCCAGCCAGCAGGTGAAGTGCCAGGAGTGAGTTCAAAGGTGATGTCGTCCGGCTCAATCTGGATGCCCAGGGCACGCGGCAGCTCCAGGTAGCGGTCCACCGCATGCGCTCCGGCATTGACGGGCACGGTGTGGTTGTAAAACCAGTGCGCGCCTTCACGCGCGTCCGAAAGACCAACGACGGACTGTGATCCACGCCAGCGGCTCGCAAGACCGCTGCGCAGCAGGCCTTGAAAATCGAGCACGATCTCCGGCTCCTCGCGTGGCAGCAGCATCCAACCACGCCGCCAGTTCCAGAAACGCAGCAGACCGACGAGGCCGCGAAACGTTTTGCGAGGAAACGGGATGACCTCGTCGATCAGCGGGCTGCCTTGCAGAATCGGCATCCACTCGGTGTTGGCGAGCCAGCGGATCTTCAGATGCGGATGCGCGTCACGCAGCGCCTTCACGGCGGGGAGAGTGTGGACGATGTCGCCCAGCGAGCTCGGCTTGATGATGAGCGCACTGCGAAAATCTCGGAGGCTGGGCAGTGCGGCGGGCATGCGGGGAAAAGGTCAAGGGATGGTCAAGGAGTCAAGCCGTGGTCAAGATGATGCGCGGTTTGCATGTGCCTCCTCTTGACCCCTTGACCCGCGCAGCCTTGACCTGTGCCTGCCGCCTCATTTCCCCAGGGCAAGTCGATCGGCGAGCAGCGAGGGCAGGCCGGCGGCGCGGATTTTTGCCTGCGCGGTCTCGATGTCGTATTCGAGGCGACGGATGGTGATCGTCTGCGCCTGCACGTCGTAGATAGCGTAGGCGGCACGCCAGTCACCGTCGCGCGGCTGGCCGACGCTGCCGACGTTGACAAAATACTTCACCCCGCGCTGGATGATGACATCGGTGCCACGGGCCGCTCGGACGGCGTCGTCCTTTTCAAAGATGCGCGGCACATGGGTGTGCCCGTAGAAGCAGACCTGGGTGAACTGGTAGCTGAAGCTCGCCATCGCGTCGAAGCGGTTGGTCACATAGCCCCAGTTGCCGGGGGAATCGAGCGTGGCGTGGACGATGGTGAAATCACGCACCTGGCGCACGAGCTTGAGGTCGCGCAGCCACTGGCGCTGCTCCTCGCTGAGCTGCTGGCGGGTCCAGAGCAGGGCGTTCTGGGCCAGGGGGTTCAGTTCTTCGAGCGTGCTCTCGCAGGCGGCACCCTCGTCGTGGTTTCCGCGCACCACCGGGCAGCCCAGGTCCTGCACCGTTTGCAGGCACTCTACTGGATTGGCCGCGTAGCCCACGATGTCGCCCAGGCAGACGTAATTGGAACAACCCTGCTCCTGGGCGTCCCACAGGACGGTCTGCAGGGCTTCCAGGTTGGCGTGAATGTCTCCGAAAATGGCAAATTTCATCGTCTAGGTTGGTCGGCGATAGCCCATCTTCGGGACATGCGCAGGGAAATCAAGCATTTCGGCATACGAAGCCGCCGCACAGGGTCAACGCAGACTCCGCAGGCTTGTTTCCACCAAAGAACAGGGCGGATCACTCGATCCGCCCCGTTGCATTTGAGAAGGTACCAACAGCCAGAAGGAACACCTCTTTGAAATTTGCGACTGAACCGTCTCCAGTTCGTTGTCTGGGGGCATTCTTCCACAGTTCAAAAACAATGCGTCAGGGGCTCGTAAATGAGTTGTAAGCTGGTTGTAAACCAAGCTTTAGACCCCTGCCTTCAGCCGCTCGTAATACCGAAACTCCAGATCTTCGGACTGGCCGGTGATTTCCTTGAGGTGGAAGAGGTGCTCGAAGGGCGGGAGCAGGACATCGCCCTCGTAGTCTTTCGTGATGTAGGTCAGGTGGAGGCCGTCGCACTGGGGCAGCAGCTCTTCAAACACGCGGGCACCGCCGATGACGAAGACGGTTTCGGCAGCGCCGCAGACCTGGGGCAGCTCGGAGACATCGCGGATGACGGTGACGCCTTCACGGGGGGCCATCGTGCGGCTGAGGACGATGTTCTGGCGGCCGGGGAGCGGCCTGCCAATGGAGTCGAAGGTGGCGCGGCCCATGAGGATGGGATGTCCGAGGGTGGTGCGCTTGAAGAACTTCAAGTCCTCGGAGTAATGCCACGGCAGCTTCCCCTCGCGACCGATGACGCGATTGGCGGACATGGCAACGATGGCGATGAGCCGGGGCATTTTACCAGAGGTCGATGGGCTGGTGCGGCTCGGGGCGGATGATTTCGGTGCCGGGAATGGTTTCGTTGAAGCGGCGGGTGAACCACATCTGGGCGGGTTCCTCGCCGTGGACGAGGAGGAGCTTCTTGGGCTTCACTTTCTCGATGTACTCGGCGATCTGCTCGCGGGAGGCGTGGGCGCTGAGGTCGAAGCTCTCGATGCGGGCATTGAGCGCCACGGCGGGGAGATCCTTGGAGAGCTTGATCATGGTGCCGGGCGCGGCATTGCGGATCTTGTAGCCAGGGGACTCGGGATCGGTGTAGCCGACGAAGCAGACGGTGTTGCGCGGGTTATCGAGGAATTTTTGAGCAAAGATGTTGGAGACGGTGTGCTCGGTCATCATGCCGCTGGAGAGCGCGTAGAGCGTGCGCGGGCTGGAGATCATCTCCTGGCGCTTTTTGCTCTTGCGCGGGACGAGCATCTTCATGTCCTCCAGCAGGCGGAAGCCGGGGTAGCTGCGGCGGCTGCGGGAGGCGTAGTGATCGTACAGCACAGTGATCTTGGTGCTGAGGCCGCCGATGTAGAGCGGCATCTCGGGGATGAGACCTTCCTGATGCAGCTCATGCAGCATGAGCATGACCTCCTGCGTCTTGCCGAGGGCGAAGACGGGAATCATGACCGCGCCACCAGCTTCGTGCGTGTCGCGTATGACACCGGCAAGGCGTTCTTTTTCGGCCTTGCGGGTGAAGCCTTCAGGGCGGGCATAATCGCCGCGCGTGGTCTCGGCGATCATGACGTCGATGCCGCTGGTGGGGAAATCGGCGGCGCGGCAGATGGTCTGCGCTTCGAAGTTCACATCGCCGGTGTAAAAGAGCGTGTTGCTGCCCTCGCGCACCAAAACGCCGGTGGAGCCGAGGATGTGGCCGGCATCGAACAGCGTGGCTTCCAGATTGGTGTCGGGAATCTCGAAGGAGCGGTCGAGATCGCGATACATCCACTGGGCGCGGATATCATCGAGCTCGCGGTGCGTGAAGAGCGGGTACTCGGCGATGCTTTCCTCCTCGCGCTGCTTCGTCATGACGTTGACGGAGTTGTGCAGCATGGCTGAGGACAGCTCGCCGGTGATCTCGGTCATCAGCACGGGCGTGTTCGGCTGCTTGCGCTGCAAAACCGGCATGGAGCCGATGTGATCGTGATGCGCATGGGTGATGATGACCGCGTTGGCCGACTTGTGCGGCAGCGGGCCGAAATCTGGCAAGGCGTCGAATCCCGCGCGTTTGGGGTGCATGCCGGAATCCAGCACGACACGGTGATCCCCGGCTTCGAGGAGGTAGGAATTGGCGCCGATCTCGCGTCGGCGCGTCAGGTTACGAAAACGCATTCAGGTGGGGTAAAAAGGGAGGCCGACACTAGGGGCTTGAAGCCCGCGCACAAGGGCTATTTACCCCTTCACACGACCGGCGACTCGTGCAAACAAGGCCGAGACCGCCAGCAACGCCGCAGGCAGGGTCGGCGGGCACCAGATGAGGGCGGACTGGAAGGCAAGGAAGCAGATGACGAGCCCGGCGAAGATGAACGCGATGCCACGCAGCAGTACTTTCCTTTGGGGAACGCGCAGAACAAGCCAGAAGCCAGCCAAGGCCGCGACAGCCCAGATGATCCATTGCACATAGGACGGAAGCAGATGAATGCGCGGCATAGCGAGCACTTGAGCGAGCGCCTGGGCATGCACGCGGGCCAGACCGCCCGAGGCGTCGTCATCGGTGCCGATCACGATGATTTTGCCGCCGCTGAGATGCTGTTTGTCCGCAGCGCTCAGCGCATCGGCCATTTCCACCGTCATCAGGTTGAGCGCATCGACCTCAGGAACGGTTTGTTGGGCGTCCACGACAAACTCACCTGCGGGCGAGAGAGGCACAAAGCCCCCGTTCGCCAGATAAGCGCACGCACCCGGCTCCAGCAGGAGTCGATGCGTGGCGTAAGGCGTGCTGGAAACACGCGCCATGGCCTGCGCGAGCACGGTGGGACGTAAACGACCCCCTTCTTGCAACGCGTAGGGCAGGAGCGTGCGATCCTCATCCTTGCGAGTGAAGGCGATGCCAATCTCGGCCTGCCGGCGCAGCAGCTCGTCCGGCGCGGTGATCAAAGCGCCCAAAGCAGGCACGGCATCAAACTCACCGCTGAGTTTCTCAAAGCGCGGCAGAGCGTCATCGAGCCCGCCGAGAAAGGCGGGTGATTTGGCGCCCGTCGCAAGCTGTGCCTCGACACCCAGCACCGTGCTGGGAAAGGGAATCAATGCCTCTGCGGCCTCACGAACAAACTCAGGCGACGGGCTGCCCCACATCAGCGTTTCAGGAATCACGAGCACCGCTGGATCGAAGGGCTGCAAGCCTTTGAGCACCATCTGCCAGTCCAGCGGACGTGGCGGCCAGCCTGCGTACTCCGCTTTGTCCGCCACGCGCATTTTCACCAACACGACGGGCTTGTCGGCTGATGGCGCGGCTTTTTCAAAACGATCCCGCGCATTGGCCACAAGGAAGTCGAGGAACAGCTCGTCCACGCGCTGAAACCGACCGGCCTGATGCTCCCGATCCAGCCACCAGCCGAGGCTGGTGAGAATGGCGAGCAGGATGACGGCGCGGATCATGAGTTTCGCGAAAGCTGCTTGAAAAAAACGTCTCCTCATCCCCTCCCCCTCCTCAACGAGGAGAGGGAAACTACCTCAGACCGCCCGACTAGGCGACATTGGTGCTGGGAACCTCGGCGGGGGCGTCGTCACGCTTGTCGGCGGCAAACTTGAGACGCTTCGACTCCTCATCGAAGGAAACCTTCACGATGTCGCCATCGCGCACGTCGCCACGGAGGAGATGCTCGGCCAGAGGATCCTCGATGTTCTTTTCCACGGCACGGCGCATCGGACGCGCGCCATACTGCGGATCGAAGCCCTCTTTCATGAGGAACTCACGGGCGGTGTCGTCGAGCGTGATGTGGATGTTCTTCTTCTTGAGGCGGGCGACGACCTTGGCGACCTCGAGATCGACGATGACGTTGAGCTGGGTTTTTTCCAGCATCTGGAACACCACGATGTCATCCAGGCGGTTGAGGAACTCGGGCTTGAAGAACTTCTTCGCGGCTTCGTTGATCTTGCCCTTGATGCCGGCGTTGTCGGCGCTGTCCTGCTGCATGGCCATGAAGCCAAGGCTGGTCTGGCGCTTGATCTGCTCAGCACCCACGTTCGACGTGAGGATGACGATGGTGTTACGGAAGTCGATCTTGCGGCCGAAGTTGTCGGTGACCTGGCCTTCTTCGAGAATCTGGAGCAGCAAATGCATCACATCCGGGTGCGCTTTTTCCACTTCGTCGAACAGAATGACGGAATAAGGGCGACGACGCACGGCTTCGGAAAGCTGGCCGCCTTCCTCATAACCGACGTAGCCGGGAGGAGCACCGATCAGACGGCTGGCGGTGTGCTTCTCCATGTATTCGGACATGTCGATCTGGATCAGCGCCTCGGCGGTGCCAAACATGAACTCGGCGAGGTTCTTCGCGAGGAAGGTCTTGCCGACACCGGTGGGGCCGAGGAACAGGAAGGAGCCGATCGGACGACGCGGATCCTTCAAATCGGCACGGGAACGACGCAGGGCCTTGGAGATGGCAATGACCGCCTCGTCCTGGCCGATGACCTTGCTCTTGAGCTCGGATTCCATCTTGAGGAGCTTCTCGGCCTCCGCGGTCTCCATGCGCTGAAGCGGTACGCCGGTCCATTTCGAGACGACGGACATGATGTCCTCCTCGGTGACATCGACGATGCGCTCGTGGCTGTTGGCGCGCCAGTGTTCCAGCACGTCGTCGTAGCGCTTCTTCGCGTTTTTCTCGCGGTCACGCAGGTGCGCGGCTTTTTCGAAGTCCTGCTCCTTGATGGAGCCTTCTTTCTCGAGGCGGATTTCTTCAATCTCGGCCTCGATGCCCTTCAATTCGACCGGACGGGTCATGGCGGCGATGCGGGCCTTCGAGCCAGCCTCGTCCATGATGTCGATGGCCTTGTCCGGCAGGAAACGTGCGGGCAGGTAGCGTGAGCTAAGGTTCACGGCGGACTTGAGCGCTTCCTCGCTGTACTTGGCCTTGTGGTGCAGCTCGTATTTGCCGCGCAGACCGAAGAGAATCTTGATGGCGTCCTCGACGGAGGGTTCCTCGATCTTCACGCTCTGGAAGCGGCGTTCGAGAGCGGAGTCCTTCTCGATGTATTTGCGGTATTCGTTCAGCGTGGTGGCACCAACGCATTGCAACTCGCCACGGCTGAGCGCGGGCTTGATGATGTTGCTGGCATCCATCGCGCCTTCCGCGCCACCAGCACCGACGATGGTGTGCAGTTCGTCGATGAACAGAATGACGTTCTTGTTGCGGCGGATTTCATCCATGACCGCCTTGATGCGCTCCTCAAACTGGCCGCGATACTTCGTGCCAGCGACCATCAAAGCGAGGTCGAGGGTGATGACGCGCTTGTCGCGCAGAATCTCAGGCACGTTGCCCGCTGAAATTTCCTGGGCGAGACCTTCAACGATGGCGGTCTTGCCAACGCCGGCCTCGCCGATGAGCACGGGATTGTTCTTGGTGCGGCGGCAGAGGATCTGGATGACGCGGGCGATTTCATCCGCACGACCGATGACGGGGTCCATCTCGCCCTTCTGCGCGAGTTCGGTGAGATCACGACCGAAGGCTTTGAGCGCCGGGGTCTTCTCGTTCTTCTTCTTGTCGCTCGCAGGCGTGTTGCCGCTGGGGGAGACGGGTTCGCTGTCCTCGTCTTCTTCCTCGCTCTGGGAGGTGAAGTTGGGATCAAGCTCCTTCAAAATTTCGCTACGGGCCTTGTCGAGATTCACCTCGAGATTGCGCAGCACCTGCGCGGCGACGCCTTCGCCTTCGCGCAGGAGACCGAGGAGGATGTGCTCGGTGCCGACGTAGCTGTGGTTGAGCGCCTTGGCTTCTTTCGAGGCCAGTGCGAGCACCTTTTTCACACGCGGTGTGTAAGGGATGTTGCCAACCATCTTGGTCTCCGGGCCGGAGCCGACCTGCTGCTCAACCTGCATGCGCACGGTTTCGAGATCGAGGCCGAGCTTGGTCAGCACATTGACGGCGACGCCCTGGCCGAGCTTGATAAGACCGAGGAGCAGATGCTCGGTGCCGACGTAGTTATGATTGAAGCGGTCGGCCTCCTTGCGGGCGAGGGCCAGAACCTGTTGGGCGCGTGGGGTGAAATTATTCATCATTGGGGGCGGAGGGCGGGCCTCCTGGGGTTGATTGAGATGGGGGAAAGCTACCCGGGCCGTCGATGGATTGCAACCGTGCGCGGGTGATTTCGGCACGCATGCTATCACGCTCGTCAGGAGACAATTCACGCGCAGCATTGAGCTGCAAATGCGCAGGCTGGATCTCCAGCAGCATCATGTCGATGAGGCTGCGGTCGCAATTGCCCACGAGATCGAGATCAGCACCGAGGCGGAGCATGGAAAGCAGGTTCAGCGCCTCTTTGGAGGACAAGACGTGCGCGTAACGCAGGATGGCGAAAGCGCGGCCCACCTGATCCTGCAACATGGTCTGGTGGTCTTCCTTGAGCTTGGCGCGGGCGTTCTGCTCGGAGCGCACGACTCCTTCGATGACTTTTTCGATCTGCGCGATGATCTCAGGCTCCGCCTCGCCCAGCGTGTGCTGGTTGGAAATCTGGAAGAGATTCCCCAGCGCCTCGGTGCCCTCTCCATAGAGGCCACGCACGGCCAGCCCGATCTTGCCGACGGCCTTGATGACGGGATTGATCTGCTCGGTCAAAACGAGCGCCGGAAGGTGCAGCATCACGGAGGCGCGCATGCCGGTGCCGAGATTGGTCGGGCAGGCGGTCAGGTAGCCGAGTTTCGAGTCAAAGGCGAAGGGCAGCGCACTTTCCAGCTCGGTGTCCACACGATCCACCAGCTCGTAGGCGCTGTGGAGGTTCAAACCGGGACGAATGCCCTGAATGCGGAAGTGATCCTCCTCATTGATCATGATGGAGATGCTCTGTTTGCGATCCACGACGACCGCGCAACCGGAGGAACGCGCCGCATGCTCACGGCTGACGAGATGGCGCTCCACGAGCACCTGCTTGCGGATCTTGCTCAGGTCGGTGTAGTCCTCGCTGTAGCCGTCGCGCATCTCGGGCAGTTGCTCGACCACCGGACGCACCTGCTCAAGCAAATCCACGCGCTGAAGCTCCTGGCTGAAGCCGGGGAACGGAAAGCCGCGCAGATTACGCGCCAGTCGCACACGTGAGGTCATGACGATCTCAGAATGCGGCCCCGCGCCTTTCATCCAGTCGGCGGGGTTTTTGATCAATGTGGCGAAGCGCATCATTTGGAGGGAGCCTTGGGCTGCAGCCGCTCGATCTCGGCCTTCAGTTTCGCGGCATCTTCATAACGCTCCTCCTGCACGGCCAGATCTAGATCAGCGCGCAATTTGGAGACATCGGAAGGCTGGGCTGGCGCGGGAACGGGCATCGGAGGCGGCGGAGAGGATGTTTCCTCACGCACCACGGAGGTTCGCTGACGAGGAAGAAGTTGTGGCGCGGTGCCGCCGACGCTGGCGGGCCGCTTGCCCACATGCCGCGTGCCTTTGTGCATGTTGCGCAGCAGGCCGTCCAGCCCCTCACGGAAGGAGTGGTAGCATTCCGGGCAGCCCATGCGGCCGATTTTCTTGAGCTGGGAGGCGGTGAAGCCGCAGGCGTTGCACACGACCTCCATCGAGTCCTCGGAGCGCTGGGTGGGCGAGAGAAACGCCTCCGCCAGGCCGAAACCGGTCTCCTCGGTCACGCCCTTCGCTTTCGAGCAGCTTTCACACAGGTTCACCGTGGTCATCTGACCGTTGATGATCTGGGTGAGGAAGACCGATGCCTCATTCTCGCATACGTCGCATTTCATGGATTCAAACTGTGCTGCTTTCGTGCCACATGAGATGATACGAACGGCAGCCGGTACTGGTTATGACAGGTATTTCTCCGCGTCAACCAATGCCCTTCCCCGCCAGCCATTCGTCCAGCTCCGCCTGCATCTGGTCATGCTTCACAAAGCTGTAGTGAAATGTCCGAAAACCCAGCCTTTCGGCGGTAGCGATGTTCGCCTCAAGGTCGTCGATGTAGAACGTCCGGGCCGGGTCGAGATCGAACTGCGCGATGGTTTGGTGGAAAATTTCCTCCCCAGGCTTCGAGCAGCCGGCTGAATACGAATACACGCCGCCCTGGAATGGCCGGAAGATGTCAAAGGTGCGCAGAAAATAGTCTTTGTGCAGACCGCTGGTGTTCGAGAGTAGATACATCGGGAGCTTGCCCGCCAGCGCCGTCAGCGTGGCGTGCATCGGCTCGTTCTGGGTGAAAATCCCGCACCAGATCGCCTCGAACTCCTCCTTGGAGCCTCGAAAGCCCGTGACCGCCATCCCCTCGCGCACGAACGTCTCATCATCCATGCGACCGTCCTCGTACGGTCCCTTGATGTCCTCAAACAAGGTCAGCACTGTCTCCGCCGGATGATCGCACCGCTCCGCCAGCCGCCGGGCGGCGATGCTGAAGTCGAAATCAATGAGCACTTTGCCGACATCGGAGAGAAGAACAGGCTGGGGCATGCTTTGAGATAAAGCATCATCGCGAGGCTTTCCAAGTCACTGTTTCGACCACAAATCTCCGCAGAACAGCACCACTCCGGTCCAGATCAGTCCGAACGACACCATCGCGGCGGCGCTGACCGGCTCGTGATAAACCAGGGCACCCACCAGAAACTGCCCGGTCGGCGCCAGAAACTGCAACACGCCGAGCAGCGCGAAGGGAAGCTGCCGCGCCGCATGCGCAAAGCCGAGCAGTGGAATCGTCGTGATGATGCCGAGGCCGATGATGAGCAGCAGGTCGCGTGTCGAGGCCGCGCCCCAGATGGCAGCACCGCTTTGCTGGCTCCACGCGAGATACGCGACGGCAATCGGGATGCCGACGAGTGTTTCGACGCCCAGTCCGGGCAACGAGCCGAGCGGTGAGCGACGCCGAGCAAGACCGTAGAGCGCAAAACTAACCGCCAGCAGCAGCCCGATCCATGGAAAGCGCCCCAACAACACGAGCTGTGTCATCACACCACAAGCGGCGGAGGCGATGCTGAGCTTTTGCAGCCACGACAGACGCTCTCCAAGCAGGCGGCTGCCGATGAGCACGTTCAGCAGCGGATTGATGAAGTAACCGAGGCTGCAATCAATGATGCGCCCGTGCTGCGCCGCCCAGACAAAGACGCCCCAGTTGATGGCGAGCAGAAACGCCGACCAGGCATGCGTCCGCAGCAGTTTCGGCTCCCGCGCCGACTTCATGAAGGCCGCCCACTCGCCCCGCAGGATGAGCAGCGGCAGCACCGTGGCCATCGTCCACACCACGCGCTGCGCCAGGGCCACATCACTGCCGAGGTGGCCGATATGCTTCCAATACACCGGCAGCACACCCCACAGCCCAAACGCGATGACAGCGCTCAGGACGGCGGCGGCGGCATGATTCTCTCGGGACATGGGTGACAATTTTGCCATGTGGCGGCATTGGCACGCTCGACGCGTTGACCCTGCGGCACAAATTTCAATCATGAAGCCATGCAAGTTTACCGCCGCCTGCCGTTTCCCGACCTGCCTCCACGCAAGCGCTCACGCGTTCACTGGCCCAAGGTTCTTTCGATCGTCGTGCTCGGCTTCACCCTCATGCTGGTGATCCGGGCCGTTCGACAGCCCGGCATCACCGCCATGCCCCAAAACACCGCCCCCTCGCTGCCCGAGAAGAAGCCGCTCAAGTAGTCCTGCGGCTGTACAAAATCAGCACGGCTGCCACGATGCCAAGGGCGGCATTCAGCGCCCACAGAATCAGTGGGTGATGATCATACAGCGGCATGCCCAGCGCGGAGCTGGCGGTGTTACCCGCGCACCAGGCGAAGCTGAGAAAGCCGACATAGCGCCCCCGCATGTCCTCCGGCGCAAGACTTGCCGAGTAGGCCTGCTGGCGTGAGAAAGCGGACATTTCACCGATGGTAAACACGACCATCATCAAGACAAACGCCGTGAGCGATCCGCTGACGAGAAACGTGAGGAAGCTGGCTCCCATGAGGATGTAACCGAGCGCCAGCACCTGCTTCACCGGCCATTGGCGCAATCCAGCGGCCAGCGGCACTTCAAACAGGCAGATCATCACGCCATTCATGGCCAGCACGAGGCCGCAGAGATGCAGCGAGAGACCATTCCGCTCGAAGTGCAGCGGAAACGTGGTGTTCGTCTGCCGGAAGATCCACGCGATGCAGACGCAGGCCGCGAACAATGCGAGAAACGGCTTGTTGGCCCGGATGGACTGCCACGCATGCCCCCAGCCAGCATGCTCACGCGCCGTCTGACGGCCACGCGGCAGGAACACCCATGCGATGATGCCAAACACGGCCGACGTGGTCGCATCGACCACAAACAGCCAGAAGAACGAATGCTCCGCCAGGAAACCCGCCGTCGCCGGCCCCAGCGACCACGCAAGGTTCACCGCGAACCTTTGCACCGCGAAAGCGATGACGCGATGTTCCGGTGGCACGATGTCCTGCACCAGCGCGGCGCTGGCCGGCTGCCCGGCCTCGGTGATCATGCCCGTAATGAACGCCAGCAGCGCCAGCATGCGCCAGTCAACCGCCTGCGACATGCAGAGCATGCAAACGGCTCCTGCGAGCGACGACACGGCCATGGTGATGTTCCGACCCAGCCGGTCGGCCATCCAGCCGCCGATCCAGGCGGCCGCGAAACCGCCGAGCGAGTAAGCCGCCACCGCCAGACCTGCCTGGGCGGCGGAATTGCCATTCCGCGTGATGAACAACGCCAGAAACGGCACGACGAACACGCCGAACCGGTTGACGAACGTGGCTCCTACGAGAACCCAGAAGGGCCTTGGCAGGAGATGAAGTTGGGAAAACAAAGACATGGTTGGAAACTGAAAAAGAGGTTCATGGAAAGTTGGAAGATGAGCTGGAACGCAAAACGGGCCGGCTCGTGTGAGCCGGCCCGTCGAAGGCTTTGAAGGTTGCTGTGTTCGTTTCGGATTACAGGCCTTTGCTCACAATGTATTTTACGAGATCGACGACTCGGTTGGAGTAACCCCACTCATTGTCGTACCAGCTCACGAGCTTGAAGAACTTGCTGTTCAGCTCGATGCCGGAACCGGCGTCGAAGATGGAGCTGCTCTGGTCATGAATGAAGTCGGTGCTCACCACTTCGTCACTGGTCCAGGAGAGGATGCCCTTGAGGTAGGTCTCGCTGGCCTTCTTCATGGCGGCGCTGATTTCCTTGTAGCTGGTTTCCTTCTCCGTCTTCACGGTGAGATCGACCACGGAAACTGTCGGCGTCGGCACGCGGAAGGACATGCCGGTGAGCTTGCCCTTCACTTCCGGAATGGCAAGGCCCACGGCCTTGGCAGCACCGGTGCTGCTCGGGATGATGTTGATGGCGGCGCTACGGCCACCTTTCCAATCCTTGGCGCTCGGGCCGTCCACGGTTTTCTGCGTGGCGGTGTAGCTGTGGATGGTGGTCATGAGGCCTTCAGCGACGCCGAAACCTTCCTTGAGCAGCACATGCACCACAGGAGCGAGGCAATTCGTGGTGCAGGAGGCGTTGGAGATGACGTGATGCTTGCTGGCATCATACTTCTCATGGTTCACGCCCATGACGACGGTAATGTCCTCTTCCTTGCCAGGAGCGGAGATGATGACCTTTTTCGCGCCGGCGTCGATGTGACCCTGGGCCTTGCTGCGCTCGGTGAAGAGACCGGTGGACTCGATCACGATGTCCACGCCGAGTTCCTTCCAAGGAAGCGCGGACGGACCCGCACGGACGGCGAGGCATTTGATCTCGTTGCCATCGACCACGAGGATGTCGTCCTCGGCAAGTTCGGGGCTGCTCTTCTTGGAAAAGACGTTCTCACGGGCTTTGCCCTGCGTGGAGTCGTACTTCACGAGGTAGGCCAGGTTGTCCGCAGGGACGAGGTCATTGACGGCAACGACCTGGATCTCCTTGCCCAGGAGTCCCTGATCACAGATTGCGCGAAAGACGAGGCGGCCGATGCGCCCGAAACCATTGATGCCGATTTTGACCATGTTATTTGAGGTAGTTTGGATTTTTGAGGGCGGCAGTCCTACCGCCAAGGGGGGAGGGTGTCAACCGCCGAGGCAGCAGGATGCAGGCCGTGATTGTATCATTTCCAAACCCGCTCACTACATTTGTAGTTGCCATCTCACGACAAATGTAGTGAGATGGGCATGTAATTCAAAATAATCATGCCGCCCCCCGACATCGCCGAATCCGAATGGTCCATCATGGAAGCCCTCTGGGAAGCCAGTCCGCAGACCGCCTCCGAAGTCACCAAGACTCTCCGGCCCACCACGAACTGGGCGGAAAACACCGTCCGCACGCTGCTCACGCGTCTCGTTGAAAAGGGAGCGCTCAAGACCGGCGAGAACGCCAGCGGCACCCGCACCTACCTTCCCGCCGTGAAGCGCGAGGCCTGTGTGCGCGCCGAGGGCGAGTCCTTCATGCAGCGCATGTTCGGCGGCGCAGCGAAGCCCCTGCTCGTCCACTTCGCCCAAAACAGCAAGCTCACCGCCGAGGAGGTGAAGGAGCTGAAAAAAATCCTCGACCAAAATCTCAACGCATAACCGGTCATGAACACACTCCATGCCATCTTCGACTTGGCATTCCATGCTTGCCGGTTTGTCCATTTGATCTCGATCTCAAGGAACTCTTTGTGCCTTTGTGCGTTTTCTCTGACCGTCCATGGGCTGGCCTCAGCCCTGCCTGAAAAGGACTCGGATGGCGACGGTCTCTCCGACTTTGTGGAAAAACACAAATATTTCACCAATCCTGAGCGCCCTGACAGCGACGCTGATGGCAGACCCGACAGCCACCCCGAGGAACGACGTGAGTACAGCTACAGCATCCGAACGGTCATCCGAGTGATGAAGCCCTATGACCTAGTCGCAATGAACGATGACTATCAAGACGCAAAGCTGCTGCGCGAGACACACGAGTATGGCGAGATCGAGGTCATCCACTATCCGCTGAACACGGTCGCAGAGTCGATCTCCTCGAATGCGAACTGGCAAAAGGACTCCGCCGTCATGCAGGACTGGCTGCGCCCCGGCATTACCACGAACTGGACGCCTGAGTTGCGCACGAAGCTCACCACCGAGCTGCGCGCCGTTGGAACTGACCCCGTGCAACTCACCGACCGTGACCTGGCTCAGAAAGTCTCGCGCTGGCTGCTCGATACCACCCGCTCTCCCGGTTACATGTTCACGACTTACTTCATGGATTTTTCCGGAGGGAAACCCGCGTTGCTCGGCGGTTGCGAGAAAGCCTATGAGAGGGAGAAAGGCAAGATGGGCTGGAGCTTCGAGCAGCAGCTCGAACATGAAATCTTCGGCGCTGGCATGTACGAGCATAAAACGCGTGGCACCTGCACCTCCTCGGCTATCTATTGGACCACGGTTTTCCGGGCGCTCGGTCTGCCCGCGCGACATGTGCTTTGCATTCCGGCAGTTGATGCCAATGATCCTGCGCAACTCGCCATGATCAGACAAGGGGTGAGTCATCACAGTGTGCGTAGGACCATGATTCGCGGCATGGAGAAACTGCACGGCTTCGTCGCCCACACCTTCAATGAGGTCTTTGTCGGCGGACGCTGGGTACGACTGAATTACAGCAAGCTCGGCCAGAATATCCTCGACGAGCATGCCTACGGCCTGCTCACGCACACGCTCACCTTCAGTGACCTCAGTGAGGCCGGGCTAGCGCCGACCTGGGGACGGCGCTATGCACTCGGTCAGCGCTCGGACGACCTCCCGACCTCCAATCCCTTTACCGCGCTCGAAGTAAGCGACCTGTTTGGCGCAAACGCCCAGATTCCCAATCCGTCGGTCGCTCCCGAGGCCGATCACAAGCAGCTTACCATCCAGCGCATTATCTGGGCCGAGTCTGAGCAACGACCGGCGTGGCTGAGTCTCGATTCCATTCAAAAAGGTGCCGCAAACCGCTCTATTGCCCTGTTGCGACCAGTGGAGCACTTCGAAGATCAGGATTACCGCCAGTATCGCCGCTTTCTCGATGCCGCCGATCCGACGTTCATTTTGAAAGGTGCCGACGGCACGGAAATCCACGCGCGTCTCACAGGCGGCGTTTATAGCACAAGAAGTGAATGCGAAATCGCAATGGCCATCTCCAAGGAAGACCGCTCTCGCATGAAGCCGGGCGCTAAATTCAACATCGTCCCCAAAAACGGAATCGCAGGAGCTCCAGTATGGGTGGTGAAAGATGGCATCTCGCTCTCGATGCCAGTTCCATAGGCTCTGCGTGACCTCAAGAAGCTGCTTGATCAACACAAACACTACTTAACCACTTCATGAACTCGCTCACACCCATCCTCGACTGGCTGCTCGCTGTCAGCTTTCGTTCCTCACTGCTCACCATAGTCGTTTTCCTGCTACAGGCGGCTTTGCGTCGTCATTTGACCCCGCGCATGCGCTACGCCCTCTGGCTGCCGGTGCTCATCGTGCTGCTCATGCCGGTCTTCCCACAAAGCCGTTGGAGCGTCGAGACTGCCTTCACCGAGCCGCCAACGCCACAACCGGTTCAGATCACCTCAGTGCCCAACGATTTCAGCCCGAGCGCGATCCCGGTCGATCACAGCCCGCCATCACCTGCGCCGAAGCCCATCGACTGGCAGCGCATATTCATCATGGCCTGGTTAACCGGTGCTTCGGGCATCCTCCTGTTCGGCAGCATCTCCTTCCTCGTCACCCTTCGTCGGTTCAAACGATCACGCCATCCCGTCAGCGACGAACTGACCATTACGCTCGCTCAAATCGCCCGTGAAGTTCATCTGCGTCGCGTCCCGCGCGTCTGGATCGCGTCCGCTATTCATAGCCCGGCGGTCACGGGCTTTCTGCGGCCCACGCTGCTCCTTCCGGCTCAATTTGACCGCTCCTTCACACCGGCGGAGGCGCGGCTCGTTCTCAAGCACGAGCTGATGCACTTGAAACGCCACGACCTCCCGCTCAATGCCGTCCTCTGTGTGCTCATGGCCCTGCATTGGTTCAATCCCCTGCTCTGGCTCGCCTTCTTCAAAGCCCGCCTCGATAGAGAAGCCGCCTGCGACGCCCAGGTGCTGCAAAACGACAGCGCCGACCTCCGCCGCGAATACGGCCATGCCCTG
>Ga0209573_1001995_pt1 | contig 28080 bp, 21 predicted proteins | sample TNRBio252014_DNA_FD_185870 | JGI IMG/M metagenome (GOLD analysis project Ga0209573, IMG submission 185870) | Wastewater treatment Type I Accumulibacter community from EBPR Bioreactor in Madison, WI, USA - TNR Reactor_6/25/2014_ DNA (SPAdes)... | ecosystem: Engineered > Bioreactor > EBPR >... | reverse complement strand
AGGTGCGCGTCAAGGAGTCGCTGCGCTACGTCAGCCGCGGCGGACTGAAGCTGGAGGCGGCGCTGGATGCCTTCGCGGTCGACCCGGCCGGGCTGGCGGCGGCCGATGTGGGCGCCTCCACCGGCGGCTTCAGCGACTGCCTGTTGCAGCGCGGCGCGGCCCATGTCTACGCGATCGACGTGGGCTACGGCCAACTGGCCTGGACGTTGCGCCAGGACAGCCGCGTGACCTCGCTGGAACGCAGCAACGTGCGCTCGCTGCCAGGGCTGCCAGGCGGCGCTCAGGTCGATCTGGCCGTGGTGGATGTCTCCTTCATCGGCCTGGACCTGGTGTTGCCGGCCGTCGCCCGCTTTCTGCGGCCCGGCGGCCAGGCGATCGTGTTGATCAAGCCCCAGTTCGAAGCAGGCAAAGCGCTCGTGGGCAAAGGGGGCGTGGTGCGCGATCCGGCCGTGCATCGCGCGGTATTGGCGCGCGTGCTGGCCTGGGCCGCTGACCACGGCTGGTTCATCGCCGGGTTGATCCGTTCTCCCATCACTGGCCCCAAGGGCAACGTGGAATTCCTGGCCATGCTGCGTCGCGTTGACGATGGATATAACCCCGACCGTTCCAGCCTGATCGATGCAGTGTTGATTCCCCAAGCGTCTTGACAGCAAGTGTCTCGCCAGAGCGACTCACGCCACGAATTACTTGAAGCTCACGAAAGCACAAGACCCAAATTCAGTAGTTCACGATTCTTGCGCCAAGACGCCAAGGGGATCTGCCTTTCTTTGCGGTCTTTGCGCCTTTGCGTGAGCCAGAATCGTGAAGTACTGAAATTCGTGAAATTCGCGTAATTCGTGGCCGCTCCAGCCGCGCCTAGGATGGCCGGATGCCCAGGTAGGTCGTCCGTCCGCCCAGCGTGCTCAAGATCGTCTCCGGCTGCTTCCAGGTGATGGTGCTGTGCAGCTCCCTCGAGGAGAGCGGCGCATTGTCGTTGAGCAGGAAGATGCGGAAGACGGCTGCGGTCAGCGGCACACGCGGGTCGATGAAGTCGGGTTGCTGCGCGCACATGCCCTTCAGGCACTGCAGCAGCGCGTCGGCCTCGATCACCTCGCCAGTCTCCGGGCTGACCCAGTCGACGGTCTCGGTCTCGCGGTGGGTGGCGAAGCGCTGCTTGCAGGCGTCGCACAGTTGTTCCAGCAAGTAGAGCCGGAAGTTGCGGCCGCTGGTCTGCCACCATTCGTAGTCGATGTGGAACTTGGTGTCCACGGTTGGCCGGTGCCAGGTTGTCATGAAGCTCCTCGATAAGGCTAGTACCTGCCTAGAAACAACAGGCCGGACTGGCTCGGTCGGGAGACCGGCCAGAGCACCAACTTGTTTCGGGACGGTTACTTAGTGACGGGCCATGGAAAATTCGCCGCCGCCGGTAGGCTGGAAGCGGGGGTTGCTCATTAAGGCTGCAAAAACAGGGCCAGGGGCCGTGCGCCGCAGCAGGTTGATCGCGCTGTACACCGTCTTGGCGTGAACGGTGCCCTGCGTGCTCAGGCCCATCAACTGCGGAGCCATATCGTCTACCATCTGGTAAACGCTGATCTCCTGGTTGTAGAGCTTGCGGCGCAGATCGTCCGTGCTGGCGGTGTCAGTTTCGGCCACGATCATGGCCTCGTCGTAGTCACAGGCGATCATGTGCTTCTGCATGGTGAATTTGAGCTGGCCGCCCTCGACGCGGGCCACCCGCACCCACTCGCGCTTGGAGCGGTGCGGTTTGAGATCGATCACCACTTCGCCCGGGTTCTCGGTGCGCTCCAGCACCACATGCCCGCCTACCGGAATGCCATGCTCTTCGTACCATTGGCTCAGCCCACAGACGTAGCGGCCTTCGGGGACGACCCAGCCGGTAAAGCGTTTGCCCCAACGGCCGTCGATGAAGGTGATCATGCTGCGCTTGCCCTCCCGCACCGGGAACAGGCTCATGGTGCGTTGAGTCAATGGCAGCGTGCCTGATCGCCGATGAGGATAGACCAGGGCGATCTCGACCTGCGCTGCTCTGGCCCCGCTGCCGCCGGCCACGTCGTCCTCGGACCATTCGTCGTCCACCTCCCACTCCAGTTGGAGCATCGGCACGCCCAACACCGAGCGGTCATAGCTCTCGGCCATGTGTTGCAGGCGGCGCGGGGTGTCCATGGCCTCCTTGGGCATCAGCCGCTCCAGATACCATTCCCGGCTTTCGGCGCCCACATCGACGAAGCGCTGGTCCTGAGACAGGGCGAGATCGACCGAGAACGCAGCCATGGCTGGCGGCACCTCGCGCGGCAGGCCGAGCTCAGGCAAGATGTCGCTGGTGCCCAGGGGAGCACCGCGCATGTCGATGGCCGCCTCGGCGATGTTGAGATGGCCCACGTGAACTTCGGCCAGCAGGCTCGCAAGCGACCAATAGCGCCCCAGGTGGACGAAGGGGGAGCCTGCCATCGTCTGCATCTGCTCGCGCAGGCGGGAGCGCAGCTCGCGGCCGTGGCGCTCTAGAATCGTCTCGACGCCGGTGATTTCCTCCTGGGCCAGTCCATCGCCGCCGGCCGGCAGGTTCAGTTTATGCGGCGTCTTCAGGTTGACGGCAAAGAAGCGCGGCTTCCCCTGTTCGAACTTGACCGTGATCACGTCGAAATCGCCGTGTTCGGGGTTAGCGCCTGGCCGCAGGGCCGTAATGGCGCCTACGGCGAACTCCATGTGCGGAAAGACGACATTCTGCCCCACCTGATAGGAATTCTTGGGCTGATACACTGCGCCCCTGGCCAACTCTCTGCGAATTCGTTGGTCTTCGCGGCGGAAACGGGCTTCCGTCAACGCCTGTACAAGGTCGTTCTCCAGCGCCGGACGCTCGCGGCTTTGCAGAAACTCCTGCAAGAATTCGATGTCGTCCTGCCCGAGTTGAAATTCGGTGGTCCAATAGGAAGGGTTTTGACTGGGACGGTAGGACACTGGTAGCACCTCTGTTTTGGCTGAGTCGACCCTGGAGCGGGCGAGTTCCTGGCTCGGCGTTGCAATCGCCGTGCGGCAGTGCATCATAGGACTTCGCGCTCTACACCCCGCACAGGGTTGAGTCATTGGGCAGACTAAAAACAGATTATACTTGGCAAAGATGCGATTGACAAAAACCGTCTAAACTCGAATTGGCAACCACTGGCAAACGCGCTATAATCAGGCGGCGCACCGCGTGCGAGACGACCACTTGACCCTTGGCAACCTGCAACTTGCAACCTGCAACTCCCCTTTTTTTGCATGTCTGATCGACCTCAAGACCCGCCTGGTAGCGAGCCTGATGCCTTCTCCGGCAAGGTGGAATGGCTCTATGACACGCTGGATGACACGACCCCACGCGCGGGCCAGCGGCCGCGCCGTGGGTTGCCCTGCGGCACGCTGTTGCTGCTCCTGGTAGGATTGCTGATCCTGGCTGGCGTGGCCTTCTTGTTGGTGGGCCCGCCTCTGCCCGCCGCTCAGGAGGCCACCCCTACCCCCACGCCAACGGCGACCGTCACCCTGCCTACGGCCCAGCCCACGGTGACACCGGTGGTCATTCCCACCCCCACCGCGCCTGGCACGCCCACGCCTCAAGCCGAATTCTCCATCGGCGAGCGGGTGGTCATCGCCAGCACCGGGCCATCGGGCGTGCGCCTGCGGGCCGGCGCGGGTCTCGACTTCCTCACCCAGGGCATCTACAACGACGGCGATCCCTTTTTTGTCATGCCCGGCAGCGATCCCGACATGGCGTACCCGGTGGAGAGCGATGGCTACACCTGGTGGCGGGTGCGCGCCGCCGATGGGCTGATTGGCTGGACCGCGCAACAGTTCCTCCGGCCGGCGCCGTTAGTCACGCCGACCCCCAGCCCCACACCCTGAAACAGACGATGAGCGAATTACAGCAACAGGCGGGCAAGCTGCGCGAGCTGTTGGCGCGCTACAGCTATCATTACTACGTGCTGGACGCTCCCCTGGTGAGCGACGCTGAGTACGACGCGCTGTTTCACCAGTTGCAGCAGATCGAGCAGGACCATCCAGATCTGCGCACGCCCGACTCGCCGACGCAGCGGGTGGGCGGCGCCGTGCTGGAGGGCTTCAGCAGGGTCCAGCACCCCGCGCCCATGCTCAGCCTGGCCAACGTCTTCGACGCGGGCGAGCTGCGAGCCTGGCGTGAGCGCCTGCTGCGTCTGTTGCCCGCCAGCCTGGCTGAAGGGCTGGCTTACGTGGTCGAGCCTAAGATCGATGGCCTGACCGTCGTGCTCCACTTCGCCGACGGGCTGTTTACCCTGGGCGCAACGCGCGGCGATGGCGTCTTCGGCGAGGACATTACCCCCAACCTGCGCACGGTGCGCGATCTGCCGTTGCGCGTCCCGGTGATCGCGGGCGCAAGCCTCGCGCTGCCGGGCGGCGATCAGCCACTGACGCAGCCGCCTCGGCGGCTGGTGGTGCGCGGCGAGGCCTACATGGCTGTGGCTGACTTCGAGCGCTTCCAGGCCGAGCAGGCTGCCGCCGGCGGCAAGGTCTACGCTAACCCGCGCAACACCGCGGCTGGCGCGCTGCGCAACCTGGATTCCAGCGTCACCGCCAGCCGGCCGCTCCACGTCTGGGCCTATCAACTGGTCGAGATCGAGGGCAACGACTTCGTCCCGGCCAGCCAATGGGATGCCTTGACCCTGCTGCGTGCCCTGGGCTTCCCGGTCGCTGAGCAGAGCCGCCGCTTCACAGATTTCGACGCGCTGGTCGACTTCGTCGAAGCGTGGGGGCCGCAGCGCCACACGCTGCCCTACGAGACCGATGGCTTGGTGATCAAGGTGGACAGCTTCGCCGTGCAGCAGCGGCTGGGCTTCGTCGGCAAGGACCCGCGCTGGGCCGTGGCCTACAAATATCCCAGCCAGGAGGCCGCCACCCGCCTGCTGGAGATTCGCGTCAACGTCGGCCGCACCGGCACCATCAACCCCTACGCCGTCCTGGCCCCTGTACAGGTGGGCGGCGTCACCGTCCAGCACGCCACGTTACATAACTTTGACTATGTGCGCGACAACGATATCCGGGTCGGCGACACCGTGCTGGTCAAGCGGGCCGGCGAGGTGATCCCGCGCGTGCTGGGCCCGGTGGTCGATCTGCGCACAGGTGAGGAGCAGGTCTGGCAGATGCCGGAGCGCTGTCCTGTCTGCGGCGAGGCGGTGGCGCAGCCCGAAGGGGAGGTGGCCTTCTATTGCACCAACTCGGCCTGCCCGGCCCAGTTGGTGCGCGGCGTCGAGCATTTCGTCGGCCGCGGCGCGATGGATATCGAAGGTTTTGGCATCCGCCAGGCCGAGCTGTTCGTGGAGAAAGGCTACATCCGCGACCTGGCCGACCTGTACTACCTGCCCTGGGACGAAATTGTCGCTCTGGAGGGCTATGGTGAAAAGCGGGTAGCCAACCTGCAGGCCGCCGTCGAAGCTTCCAAAGCGCAGCCGCTGGCGCGCGTGCTGACCGCGCTGGGCATCCGTGGCGTCGGCGGCGTGGTGGCTGAGGCGCTGGCCGATCACTTCGGCAGCGTGGAAGCGCTGCTGGCCGCCGAGCCGGCCGCCATGGAGAGCATCCCCGGCATTGGCCCCAAGCTGGCTGCCAGCGTGCATGAGTGGTTCAGCCATCAGCCCAACCGCGCCGTGGTGCAGAAGCTGGCTGCGGCCGGCGTGCGGCTGGCCGCTGAGCGGGCCGCGGCCGAGGTCGGCCCGCAGCCGCTGGCCGGCCAGACCTGGGTCATCACCGGCACGCTGCCAACGCTAAGCCGCGAGGCTGCCGCTGCCTTGATCAAGGCCAATGGCGGCAAGGTGGCCGGCTCGGTCAGCAGCAAGACCAGCACCCTGTTGGCCGGTGAGAAGGCCGGCAGCAAGCTGGCCGCGGCCGAGAAGCTGGGCGTGCCCGTGGTGACTGAAGAGGACTTGCTGCGCATGCTCGCTGGCGGTTCGTCTGGCGCTTGATCGCACACCGGCGCGACATCCTGTGGCGTAGACTGGAGAGGCTTTGTTCGTGGAACGAATCTTGATCACCGGCGCCAACCGGGGCATCGGCCTGGAATTGGCGCGGCAATACCTGGAGCGGGGCGATGTGGTGGGAGTCAGCTGATCAGCTCGATCTCGTAATCGACCAACTCCGCGTCCAGCCGCCAGCGCTCCACGCTCTCCACCACCTTCATCAACAGGCCGTGGGCGTAGTCCTTGTCCGACGAGACGCAGGCCACGCCGATCACCGCGCGGCGGTGCGAGTCCTGCTCGTCCACCTCGGCGACCGAGACGTTGTACTCGCTGCGCAGGCGGGCAATGATCGGCTTGATCACGCTGCGCTTGCCCTTCAGCGAGTCGTTCATCGGGATGTGCAGTTCGATAGTTGCGATGCCGATGACCATGTTGGTAAATTGGGGAGGGGTAGATTGGTGGATTGATAGATGGTAGAGTGGTAAATTGGTGGGTTGGCGACGCCACAAGCGCGTCGACTCGCGCCACGCGTCGAATCTATCCGCTGTTCTTCATCCGCTGTGGTATTCCCGGCGCTTCCACATACGCCACCGCCCCATAGCCCACCACGCGGCTCTTGTCGCCGCCGGTGTCGCCGGAGTTGCGGTAGTCTAGCAGGTGCGCCGTCCAGCCCCGGAGCTGCGCCAGTCGCATCAGGAGCAGGATCGGCTGCAGGCCGCAGGCCTCGCCCTGAGTCGCGCGCGCCACGTCGCCCGCCGCCACAGCCTCCAGAAATGCACGATCCAGCGCCTGCGCGGTCTCGTAGGGGTAGAAATGGCTCAGATCGGAGCTGACGACCACCAGGTCCTGGGGGCGCAGCCGCTCGGCCAGGTCAGCCGCCACCTGCTCCACGTCCGGCTGGCCGCACAGCATGGCCACCAGATCCCAGTCGTGCAGCGTGGTCTGCAAGAAAGGCAGCTCCACCTCCAGGCTGTGCTCCGGCTCATGGGCCAGCGGGTCAAGCTGGTAGGCGCGGCCGCGGGCCAGCAGCTCGTCGATGGCCGCGCGGTTCTGCGCCACCCGGCCCAACGGCGTCTCGAAGGCGTCGGCCGGCGACAGCGCGATGCTGTCCACGTAGACGTAGTGGGCCGGGCCCAGCAGGTAGACCGTGCGGCGTTGGCCGTTGCTGCTACCTTGCATTTGCCGGAACGCGCTGGCCGCGATGGGGCCGGAGTAGCGATAGCCGGCATGGGGCGCGATCAAGGCCCGCACCGGGCCCAGCCCGGCGTCTTGCGCCTGATCCAGCAGGTTTTCCACCGCCGCCGCCAGCTTGTCCGGCCGGTCAGAGTAGAACGTGCCGGCGACGGCGGGGGGACGGATCGTGGATGTGTTCATGGGAGACCTCAGAAATGGGTAATTGGGGAATGGTGAATTGGTGAATGGTTAATGGCCGGAGCGCGCTCCGGCCATTAACCATTCATCAATTCACGAATTCACCATTCACAATTCTCTTCACGCCCACACGCCCGGTATCGCCGCCCCGCAGCCATGGCACACGCCCGCCGCGCGCCAGTGCTGTTGGACGCTGTACCAGTTGCGGCTGACTAACAGAGCGTTGCAGGCCGGGCAGAACGTGGACTCGCGGTCGCCGTCGTGGACATTGCCCACGTAGACGTAGTGCAGCCCGGCCTCTTTGCCGATCTCCCAGGCGCGCACGAGGGTGCGGTGGGGCGTCGGCGGGCAGTCCAGCAGTTGGTAGTCGGGATGAAAAGCCGAGAGGTGCCAGGGCATGTCTGGGGACACGCTGGCCAGCCAGGCCGCCATCGCCCGCAGCTCGGCCTCGTCGTCGTTTAGGCCGGGGATCAGCAGCGTGGTGATCTCGATCCAGATCTTGGTCTTGGTGGCGATGTGCTCGATGTTGCGCAGCACCGGCTGGAGCCGCGTGCCGCACACCTGGCGATAGAAGGTGTCGCTCCATGCCTTCAGGTCGACGTTGATCGCGTCCAGGGTGGGCTCGATCATGGCCAGCGCGGCCAACGACTCGAAGCCGCTGCTGACGAAGACGTTGCGGATGCCGTGCTGGTGTGCCAGCCGGGCCGTGTCGTAGGCGTACTCGAAGAACACGGTGGGCTCGTTGTAGGTGTAGGCCAGCATGGGAATGCCGCGCTGCCGGCAGTGCGCCACCAGGTCGGCCGGCATGGCGTCCGTGCTCGCGACCTGCCAGGTTTTCGGCAACCTGGCAGGTCTGGAATCGTCCCCGACCGCCAGATGCCCGCCCTGGCTGATCTCCCAGTTCTGGCAGAACTGGCAGGTGAAGTTGCAGCCCACCGTGCCCAGCGACAGCACCGGCTGCGTGGGCAGGAAGTGGAAGAGCGGCTTCTTCTCGATGGGGTCCACGTGCAGCGCGGCCGCCTCGCCGTAGACCACCAGGTAAAGCGCACCGTCGTAGTTGCGCCGGATACCGCATTTGCCCATGCCGCCCGGCTCGACCGCGCAGAAGTGCTCGCAGGCCGTGCATTGCACATAGCCTTTTTTCAGCGGTTTGTAGAGTGTGGCTTCGTGCAGCATCGTCGTGCACCTTTTCGCCTAGCTTCCAGCATCCTGAGGGTTGCCTGTACCGACCGTTGCGCACGTGGGTCGAGTAGTTTCTGGCGGCGTCGACCAGCAATCGTCGATATTCGGCATGGATCAACAACCACCGATAGTCGCCGTCAGAACCGTATCGAGACCCGTCACCGGCGCCGCGGCAACCCGCTCGCTGGTTTCGATACGCTGGAGTCGGGCGCCCTCATGCGAGTCGCGCGCCCTCAACCCGCTACTCAACCAACGTTCGCTAGTCGTCTCAGTTAAGGTGTCAGGTAGCTAAATCCAGCCATATTGTACGACGAAACGGCGCAGAATTCAAGCCGGCTAGCCAGCGGGCGAACGAGATCCGGGAAATCGGGGCTGCCTATGATCTGGATCATTGGTGTTTGCGGCGAGTTGTGCAATCCTCTTGACAGCGCCAGTCCGGTTCCAGCAATGTTGGCCGCCGTCCACGCGACGCCGTCCAACCGAGGCGAAGGAGAAGAACAGCGCCGGGCTTGTCTGGTCTGCACGCAGCGACTGAAGCCGCCACTACCAGCTCGCAAGCTCGTAGTAACGACTTTAGTCGTTTCCCAGCGGTCCAGGGGCGCCGCTGGAGCCATCTCCTTTGCCGAGCTCGACGCCAGCGTGCGGGGTTGGATCAACCATGTCCGCGATGCCGACACCTGGGGCCTGCGCAAGACCATTTTCAAGCGCGCACGGCTGGTCCCAGCTCGGCTTGACGAGCGAGCGGACTGACAGTGCTGCCCGACCGATCGGCTGGCTTGACGCGTCGTGAGGAGCTCCACCGCAAAACCAGCACAGTCAGTCCTGCACGCGTTGTGAAACCCACCCACCGCTGCCACGTATAGTCCAACAAGCGAACGCTCTAACGACCGCATCAACAAACAAAGGAACGACCTATGACCTTACTCGGCAACATCATCTGGCTAATCTTCGGCGGCTTCATCGCCGGCCTGGGCTACATCATCGGCGGGCTGGTGATGTGTCTGACCATCGTCGGCATCCCCTTTGGCGTCCAGAACATCAAGCTGGGCATGGCCACCTTCGCCCCCTTCGGCAAGGAGATTGTCGAGGTCGACAACGCCAATAGCTGTCTGCGCGTACTCTTCAACGTGCTGTGGCTCGTGCTCTTCGGCTGGGGTATCGCGCTGGCCCACCTGGGCTCGGCCGCGCTGTTGGCCATCACCATCATCGGCATCCCCTTCGCCACGCAGCACATCAAACTGATCCCGCTGGCGCTGTTCCCGTTTGGCCGCGATCTGCGCTAGCTGCTTCCCGGCAACTCCACCACAAACCGGCTGCCCTGGCCCGGCTGGCTGGCGACGCTGACCGCACCGCCGTGGGCCTGGACGATGCCCTGGACGATGGCCAGGCCCAGCCCGCTGCCGCCGTCCGTTTCGCTGTTGCTGCCCCGATAGAAACGCTCGAAGATGTGGGGCTGGTCGGCGGGGAGCACGCCGATCCCCGTGTCCTCGACCACGAATTGCGACCGGCCGCCGGCCGGCTGCGCGCTGAGCTGCACTTGACCGCCGGCCGGGGTGAACTTGAGCGCGTTGTCCAGCAGGTTGGCCAGCGCCATCTCCAGCCGCGGCCGGTCGCAGCGGCAGGTGAACGGCTCGTCCGGCGGCAGCACGGCCAGGTCGATGCCCTTTTCCTGCGCTGTCAGGTGGAAGGGCGCGGCAGCGGTTTCCAGCAGCTCGCCGACGTCTTGGTCGCGTAGGTCCAGGTTGATCAGCCCGCCCTCCAGCCGCGATAGGTTGAGCAGGTTGCCGGTGATCCACTCCAGGCGCTGGATCTGGCCGGCGCTTTCGGCCAGGAACTCGGCGCGCGCGGCCTCGTCGCCGGCCGCCGGGCCTTGCAGCAGCTCGTTGAAGCTCCTCAGCGCTGTGATGGGGGTGCGCAGTTCGTGGGAGGCGTCGGCGATGAAGCGGCGCAGCGAATCCCGCTCGGCCGCCAGCTCGGCAAAGCTGCCCTCCAGCCGTTCGGCCATCTGGTTGAACTGCCGGCCAAGCTGGCCGATCTCGTCCCTGCCCTGCACCGGCGCGCGCACCGACAGATCGCCCGCGCTCATCCGGCCCGCCGCGGCTGCCAGGCTGGTCAGCGGCGCAGACAGGCTGCGGCTGACCCACAGACCCACCACCAAGGCCAGCAGCGTGGCCCCGATGCCCGCCAGCATGAACGCCCGCCGCGCGGTGGCCAGCGTCTGCTGGCCGTAGCCGATGGAGCCGCTCAGCTCCACATAGCCCAACAGCGCCTGGCCGGTGTTGATGGGCTGCACGACGGTGCGGCGCACGCGCACACCCTCGTCAGCGCCGCCGGGTTGCGGCGTAGCGCCGGCCGCGTCCTGCTCAGGCGCACGCCGCGTCTCGAAGACCACGCGCGCGCCCCAGGCCGTGTCCACCAGCCGTATCACGGTGTACTCCGTGCCGGGCGGCAGGTCGGTCAGGCTGAAGCTCTGGCCCTGCCGGCCCGTCACGCGGCCCAGCCGGTCCAGCGGCACCGCCATGGCCACCGGCCCGCCGCCGAACACGCTGGGGTCCAGGTCGGGGAATAGCTCCAACAGCGAGGGCAGCCACAGGTATTCGTTGCCCTCGGTGTGTTGGCCCGAATCGGCCAGCACGCTGCCCCGCCCATCCAGGATTCTGATCTGTGCGCTGCTGAGGAAGGCCGAGGTGCGGGCCAACTCCTGCAAGGCTGTCTGGTTGACCAGGGGCTGCATCAAGGGCATGGCCTGGCGCGCTACCGCGTCGGCGTTGGCCTGCAAATATTCCGTCTCCTGGCTGGCCACCTGCTGGCGAATCAACGACAGCGCCAGCACACCGATCAGGCTGACGGTGAGCAGGGTGACGAGGACAAAACTGGCCACCAGGCGCCAACGGATGGAGTGGAACATGGGGGGGATGACTGGGTGATTGGGTGACTGGGTGATTGGGTGACTGATGTGATGGAACGGTGTTTTTGTTCTGGCCGGTCTTTGCGCAGGACCCTGGACCCTGGCTCGCCGGTTCCGAGGACACCTGCACTTGCGCCGGAGGGCAGCGCAGGTGCAAGTGTAGGCGAGGGGCCGACCGAGCCAGCCGGTGCTTCCCTAGCTCTGGCCGGTCTCCGACCGAGCCAGTCAGGAGTAGCAGGCGCGGACATGTCCGCGCCTGCTACCTTACTGGCGGATTCTACGCTTGCGGCCCGGCCGGCTGCTGTGGCTGTGTCGGCAGCTCGAACGGCAGCTCGAAGGGCAGCTTGTTCAGGTCGAAGGGCAACTGGTTGGGGTCGAGTTGCATCTCACCCAGGCCGAAGGGCAGTTGGAAGCGCATGCCGCCGTGATTGCCCGGCATCCGGTCTTGCAGGCGCATCATGTACGCGCCGATGCTGACGCCCAGATAGGCCTTCGTGGCGTCATTGGGGTTCTTGCCCAACGTGACTTCGATGGTCAGGGGCTGCTCCTCGCCCGCGCGCGTCACCGTCAGCGTCACCTTGTCGCCAGGCTGGCGGGCCGACACCGCGTCGACCAGCGCCTGCGGACCATCGACAGCCTTGTCGTCGATGGCAGTGATCAAGTCGCCGGTTGCCAGTCCGGCCGCAGCCGCCGGGCTATCCTCGGCTACCGTGCGCACGACCGCGCCGGCTGTTGCCGTTCCGTCGGGCATGGTCTGGTCGAAGGGCAGCTCAAAGGGCGTGGTCTGGCCGCCCCGGCGCTCGAAGAAGGGCATGACCTGGTCTTGCAGACCCTGCATTCCGACGAAGTTGCTGTAACGAATGCCCAGGAAGGCCTTGGTCGCGTCGTTGGGATTCTCGCCCAGGGTGACGGTCAGCTCCAGCGTCTTCTCGTCGGCGCCGGGACGCTCGACAGTCAGGGTTACTTCGTCGCCTGGTTTGTAGCCGGCGATGATGTCGGCCAGGCTGGCTTCGCCGTCCAGCGTCTTGCCGTCCACGGCTGTGATCACGTCGTTGGCTTGCAGGCCGGCCGCGCTGGCCGGACTGTCAGCCACCACTTCCATCACCTGCGCGCCGGTGGTGGGAGTCATCAGCGGCAGCATCAGCGGTTCGCCGGCCGCATCGTCGGCGGCCGCGCCCAGGTAGACCTGCAGGCCCAGGAAGGCCCGGCTGTTGCGCTCGGCCACGGTGGCGGTGAGGCTGCGCTCTTCGTCGCCGTGCAGCACGCGCAGCGTGACCGGCTCGCCAGCCTTCAGCCCACGCACGGCCTGGAACCAATCCACGGGTTGGTTGATTTCCTGCTCGCCCATGGCCAGCAGGATGTCGCCGCGCTTGACGCCGGCCTCGGCCGCAGGCCCTGTGGCGTCGACGCGCACGATCACCAGCCCCGGCTCGCCGGGCTGTTCGCTTTGGGCCGCAGCCAGCGGCGCGCCCAACGACACGGCTAACAGGGCAACGATCAACATGCTGAACAACACTTGTCGCTTCATTTCACATAATCCTCCTGATCGATTTTCCGGCTCAGAAACCGTCCGGCTCAGAAACCGCTCAGAAACCGAGTTTTTTCCGAAAAAACCCGGTTTCTTTCTGGTCTCTTCCTAGGAGTTTACCTTGAGTCTGCTGCACGGCGGTTAGGGAAGGGTTAAGATTTCGCAACAAAGGCGTTTAGTACACCGCAAACAAAGTTGTTGCGGATGTCATTGCGAGGTCCGCCGAAGCAATCTCGCGCTTCACCTAGACGGGATTGCTTCGGCGCAGACGCCTCGCAATGACAGTCAAAGATTTTGTTTACGGTGTATTCACGGCTCGAACTTGTAGCCCATGCCGCGCACTGTGACCAGCCAGCGCGGGTCGGCCGGGTCCTGTTCCAGCTTCTGGCGCAGGTGGCGGATGTGTACGTCGATGGTGCGGTCGTTGCCCACCTCGCTGTCGTAGCCCCAGATGGTCTCAATCAGGTGTTCGCGGCTGAAGGGCCGGCCAGGGTTGCTGGCCAGGTAGCGCAAGAGGCGAAACTCGATGGGCGTCAACTCCACCGGCTGGCCGTCGCGCAGCACCAGCAGCCGCTCGCTGTCGATCACAAGAGGTCCGAAGGCCAGCCGTTGGTCGGACGCGTTCGCAGCCAATTCGCCGTAGGCCCGGCGCAGCATGGCGCGGATGCGTGAGACCAGCTCGCGCAGGCTGAACGGCTTGACCATGTAGTCGTCCGCGCCTAGCTCCAGCCCCAGCACTTTGTCCACCTCTTCGTCCCTGGCAGTCAGCATCAGGATCGGCTGGCGGTGGCCCTCGCTGCGCAGTTGGCGGCAGACGTCGAAGCCGTTGATGTCGGGCAGACGAATGTCCAGCAATATCAGGTGGGGCGCCTCACGGCGGGCCGTCGCCAGCGCGCTCTGGCCTGTGCTGGCCCACAACACCTCGAAGCCCTCGGCGCGCAGGCCGTATTCCAGGCCGCGCGCCACGGCCCGTTCGTCTTCCACGATCAGGATGCGTTCGCCAGCCATGTCGGTCAGCGCTTGGCCCGCTTGAAAAACGCCTGATAATAGTCGCTGGCGCCGTACATGGCCTTGCCGCCGCCCGCGCCGGCCATCTCCCAGCCATCCTCGCCCAACTGGGCCAGGTAGTCGTGGATCAACGGCGCGTGCATCCAGTTGCGCACCTCCTGGCCGTTGATGAAGCGCGGCCGCCAGCCGCGATACTCGCTGAAGGAGACCACCAGGTAATCCCAGCCGCGCGCGGCTGGCTGTGCCGGCGGCTCTGGCTGGGCTGGCTTGGCCTTGGCCGCTACGCTGCGCGGCTTGCGGGGCGCGGGCGCGGGCCGCGCAGCCGGCAGTGCTGGCGTTTCAGGCAGCGCCGGCGTCTCGCCCAGACCGGCCAACACTTCACCTAACACGTCGGGGGTTTCTTTACGCGTCATCTTGGGCAATCCTTTCTGTCAGAGTACGGTAATCCTCAGCGCCTGGGGAGGAGGGGGCGTACTCGAAGATGTGCTGGCGGTAGCCCGGCGCCTCCGACAGCCGCACGTTGTAGCGGATCGGCTGGCAGAGCTGGGCGGGATAATAGGTCGCCAGTTGGTCCATGATCTCCTGGGACTTCCTGACCCGGCGGTCCAGGAAAGTCGGCACGACATAACGCAACGTCAGGTTGTCCCGATAGCGTTGGATGCTGGCCAGACTCTGCGCGAACTCCAGCAGCCCTTGCAGGGTCATCACCTCCAGCGACACGGGGGCCAGCACCTCGTCCACGTAGAAGAGCACGTTGGCCGTCAATACGTCCCAGCCAGGGGCAGTATCGACGATCACATAGTCGTAGCGGCCGTCCAGCGGCTCCAGCGCCTCGGCCAGGGTGCGCTCGGCGCCGTAGTCGCGCCGGGCGATCAGGCGCTTCAGCCCGGCCAGGCTTTTGCTGCCGGCCAGCAGGGAGAGCCTCTCTCTGGCCTGCACGATCACCTGATCGGCCGTGGCCTCGCCCGCCGCCAGCTCGTTCAGCCCTAAGGCCGGCTGTGCGCCCAGCGACTTGCCGGCCTGGCCCTGCGTGTCCGCGTCGATCAGCAGCACCTGATGGCCGGCCAGGGCCAGCCCGGCCGCCAGGTTGACGGCGGTCGTGGTCTTGCCGACGCCGCCTTTGGTCAGGGCAACTGCAATGCGTCTCATAGCGCACTCCTCTGTCAGAGCGGGCGTCTCTTAAGACGCCCTCCGTCTCGGAACGATTCGTTGCCAGTATACCACAGGTTTGCTCTATGGCGCACAATCGCCGATTCACTCTGCCGCCGTTACCTGGATTGTGATGCTTCGTCTTGATATGATAGGATACAGCTCGCTAGATTCGTGCGCACGGTTCATTGACTGGTGCATGAAGATTCACAAGTTGCGCGGAGTCGAGCACGCCCACGTGCGGGTTTTGCGCCCACAAGCCGCACCTGGGGGTGCTCACTCCGCGATGAAATGAGAAGCTCGAATGAAACAGCTTGAACCATGCCGATTCGTGCAACTCGTAGCTTGCCTCAGGTGTTGTGCATAGGTCCCGCGTTTGAAGCATTTCCTTGTGTTCCATAACCGACCGGCCTATCTCGCTTCGGCCATCTTCGCATTGCTGCTGTTGGCCGCAGGCAGGTTGGTTTTGGTCGCGCCGCAGAGCGTTCAGGCGGGGCCGGCTGCTGCGGCGTTTTCACTGTGCTTCTGGTCAATTCGCCAAATCCGCGTAATTCGTGGCAGCTCTGTGCTTCTGGTTTGAAACGGTAGGAGGAAACCATGGACAAGTTAGCCAAGACGTTGGGTGCAGCAGTGGCAGTGGCGGGATTGCTCCTGGTAGCATTGCTGTGGTCCGTAGGGGCCACGGCCGCGCCAGCCGAGCCGGCCGAGTCGCTGGCCCCTGACGCCAGCATCACCCTCTCCAACGCGCCGTCGCCGCCGACGGCGATCAGGCCAGGCGAAACCCAGGCGATCCAGTGGCAGATCGTCGCCTCGACCACGCCCGTGTCGGTCTCGTTCCGCATTGTCAACCTGGACAGCGGCGCGCTGGTGGACAGCCAGGTGTACCCCGGCGCTGCTGGCATGAACGTGGCGCGCGGCTACACCCTGCCGCTCAGCTATACGCTGCCTTTTGGCAGGCTGTTTGAGCGCTACCGCATCCAGGTAGTCTACTACTCGCTGCAGTCGGGCAACGAGGCCAGCGCCGAGGCCAACTTCTGGGTGGCACAGGACACCGGCAACCTGGGTATCATCAAGTTCAACGACCGCAACGGCAACGGGGTGCGCGATCCAGTCGACGAGGGCGTGCCGGGCGTGTTGTTCCGCCTGCTGATCCAGGGACAGACGCTGGGCGAGGTCACCGACCAGAACGGCGAAATCCTCTGGAGCGACGTGCCCGTCGGCTCGTATCAGGTCACAGAGATCGTGCCGCCTGGTTTTGTCGCCACCACGCCCAACCCGCTGACGGTTCAGGTGACGGCCAATGTGACCAACAGCGTGCTGTTCGGCAACCGTCTCATTCCTGGCGCGCTGGAGGCGCTGGTTTTCGTGGACAGCGACGGCGATGGCCTGCAGGACCCCGACGACCTGCCCTTTCAGGGCGCCACCGCAAGCTTCATCTCCCCCTGCGGCGACGACATGAGCGGCGTCAGCAACGCGGCCGGCCTGGCGCTCTGGCCCGACCGCTGCGTCGGCAGTTACAGCGTGCTGCTCACTGTGCCCGCCAACTATGCCGCGACGACGCCGGCCACCGTGACGACTGCGGTCACGTCCAGCCAGACCAGCCGCGCCCGCTTCGGCATCCAGGGGCAGGGCGCCCTGGTAGCCCGTGCCTTCGAGGACCTGGACGGCAACGGCGTGTGGGATGTTGGCGAGCCGCCGCTGGCCAGCGTGCCGGTGAGCTGGCTGAGCCAATACGGCGCCAGCGATTCCGACGTGACCGGCGCCAGCGGCAGCCTGAGCTGGAGCCCGCAGGCCGCCGGTCTGTACACGGTCACGGCTACCACGCTGCCCAACTACACAGCGACCACCGCCGGAATCCTGTCGGGCGCGGTCACTGTCGGCGGCACAACGGTGTTCGACTTTGGCCAGCGCCGCACCATAGCCTGTGTCGACGGCCACAAGGTGGACGATTTCCACATCGGCTTGCCTGGCTGGACGATCCGCGCCCAACTGGCCGACGGCAGCGGGCCAATCCAGAGCGTGGTGAGCGATACTACCGGTTACTTCCGGTTCGAGGCGCTGCCGCTGGGCGTCTATCGCTTCTGGGAGGACCTGCAAGCAGGCTGGGCGCCCGTGACGCCGGCCGAGTTCCAGGTGGCGGTGCTGGAACCCAGTGCGAGCTGCCTGCACATCCGCTTCAAGAACAGGCAGGCTACGCCGACGCCGCTGACGCCTGAGATGGATGGACGCCTGTACTTGCCACTGCTGGTCAAGGGCCTGTCAGGCCGCTGGGAGGAGCGTTCTCTGACGCCCAACGATGCTACGCCCACGCCGCAAGGGGCAGGCTGTGTGGTCGGGAGCAAGGTGGATGATCTGTTGGTTGGCCTGCCGGGCTGGACCATCAGCCTGCAAGGCGTCAGCGGGCCGGCGCGGCTGGCCAGCAGCGATGGCCTGGGCCAGTTCCGCTTCGACGGCGTGCCAGCCGGGCAATATCTGGTTTCGGAGACGGCCCAGGCGGGTTGGCTGCCGATTGGCCCGACTATTCTGATCGTGACTGTAGCGCCTGGCAGTCAGTGTACAACAGTGCGCTTCCAGAACCGCCAGGCTACAGCTACTCCGACCGCCACGAATACTGCCACAGCCACCGCGACTGCGACCCCCACGGCGACGGCTACGGCCACGCCCACGGCCACAGCGACGCCGACTGCCACGCCGACGGCAACGGCGCAACCCCCGACAGTCATCCGCAACGTGCCCCATCCGAAGGGCGTCGCTGTCAATCCGCAGACCAACACGCTCTTCGTTGCCAGCAAGGCCACGGGCCGGCTGTTCAAGGTCAATGGCGCGACCAACACCGTGCTGGCCAGCTACCCCAGCGGCAGCGAGCCTTTCGGCGTGGCCGTCAACAGCGTGACCAACAAGGTCTACGTGGCCAACTACGCCAGCAATACGGTGACCATCTTCAACGGCGCGAGCGGCGGCCTGCTGGCGACGATCAACTTTGCGCCGCTGGGCTACGGCCAGCCCTCTTTCGTGGCCGTGGACGAGGCGTTGAATCGGGCTTATGTGACGCTGCACAGCGGCGGCCGGCTGGCGGTGATCGACGGCGCCAGCAACGCTTTGATCACAACCCTGGAGGCGCAGAGCGGCGCGTTTGGCGTGGCCGTCCATCCAGGTTTGCAGCGGGCCTATGTCAGCAATCGCGACACCGATACGGTCAACGTCTTCGACACCAGCAGCAACACCCGCCTGTGGCCGCAGACATTCACCCCCGCGGGCACGCCCTACGCCCTGGCTGTGGACGCCGCGCGCAGTCGGCTGTACGTGCTCTATGCGTTGGCCGGCGGCGCGCCCAATCGCGTGGCCGTCTATAGCCTGGCGCTCAGCGGCGCGAGCCGCATCGGTACGGTGTTGGTGGAGGACGGCGGCGCGCAGGGCGGCGCCGGCATTGCCGTCAACCCCACCACTGGCCACGTATTCGTTGCCAACAGCGCCCGCAACAGCCTGACCGTGATCGATGGTCCCTCCATGAGCGTGCTGGCCAGCGTGTCCGTGGGCCGCGATCCCGGCATGATCGGCGTCAATCCAGCCACCAACAAGGTTTACGTGGCCAACCGCGGCGACGACACCGTTCAGGTGATCGACGACACCTTCACCCGTCGACTACAGTGGCAGATTCAGCGCTAACCCGTAGGTCCGGCTACCAGCCGGACACGCCTCAGCAAAAACCCGTAGGTCCGGCTACCAGCCGGACACGCCTCAGCAAAAACCCGTAGGTCCGGCTACCAGCCGGACACGCCTCAGCAAAAACCCGTAGGTCCGGCTACCAGCCGGACACGCCTCAGCAAAAACCCGTAGGTCCGGCTACCAGCCGGACACGCCTCAGCAAAAACCCGTAGGTCCGGCTACCAGCCGGACACGCCTCAGCAAAAACCCGTAGGTCCGGCTACCAGCCGGACACGCCTCAGCAAAAACCCGTAGGTCCGGCTACCAGCCGGACACGCGTCAGCAAAAACCCGTAGGTCCGGCTACCAGCCGGACACGCGTCAATAAGCGCGAATCAAGAGGCCCGCTGCGGCTTGGCTGCGGCGGGCCTCCTACGCTATAATCACGCGGGGTAACTGGGCGTCCGGCTGATAGCCGGACCTACGTGATCTTTGATCAATTCATGGCAATTCTGGAGCTTTCTTTTGACCACCATCACAATCGTTGGACTGGGGCCAGGTGATCCTGGCCTGTTGACCAAAGCCGCCTGGGATTTGTTGCATGCGGCCGCCGAGCTGTACGTGCGCACCGACCGGCACCCAACCCTGGCCGGGCTGCCTGCCAGCCTCGCCGTCCACAGCTTCGACGCCATCTACAGCACGGCCGAGGACTTTGCGTCGGTCTACCAACAGATCGCTGAGCAGGTGATCGAGCTGGGCAGCCGGCCGCAGGGCGTGATCTACGCCGTGCCGGGCGATCCGGCAGTGGGCGAGGCTACCACCTGGCTGATCCGCGACCTGGCGGCGGCGCGCGGTCTCGTCGTGCGCGTCTTGAGCGGCGTCAGCTTTGTCGAGCCAGCCTGCCTGGCGCTGGGCATCGATCCACTGGAGAGCGACGGCTTGCAGATCGTGGATGCCATGGTCGCGGCCGCCAGCCATGCGCCGCCCTTCGACACCGCGCGGCCGGCCTTGCTGGCTCAGTGTTACAGTCGCGCCTTGGCCAGCGACGTCAAGCTGACCCTGCTGCACAGCTTCGATGAGCAGCATCCTGTGACGGTGCTCAGCGCAGCCGGGACGGCCCAGCAGGCGCTGCGCGTCGTTCCGTTGTTTGAGCTGGACCGCAGCGCCGACTTCGACCACCTGACGACGCTCTACGTGCCGCCGGCTGGGCCCTATGGCTCGTACAGCCGCTTGCAGGAAATCGTAGCCCACCTGCGTGCGCGGGATGGCTGTCCCTGGGATCGCGAACAGACTCTGCAGACGCTGCGCACGGACGTGCTGGAGGAGCTCTTCGAGCTGCTGGAAGCGCTGGACCGGGACGATGATGATCAGATCGGCGAGGAGTTGGGCGACGGCGTGTTGGCGCTGGCCATGCTGGCCCAGATCGCGGCCGAGGAGGAGCGCTTCCGCTGGCCGCAGGTGATGGAACAGGTCTGTGAGAAGCTGATCCGCCGCCATCCGCACGTGTTCGGCGACGTGGCAGTGAGCAGTGTGGAGGAGGTGTTGGCCAATTGGGCGGCGATCAAGGCGGAGGAAGCAGGTGGCAAGTTGCAGGTGGCAGGTGGCAGGTCACCATCCGTGTTGGATAGCGTGCCGCGGGCGCTGCCAGCCTTGGCGCTGGCCAGCAAGTATCAGAGCCGGCTGGGCCGCGCCGGCATCACGCCCGATCTGGACGGCGCTGACGCGTTTGGGCTGGCGCTGTGGGAGCTGGTGGCCGCGGCGCGGGCGGCGGAGGTGGACGCTGAGACGGCGCTGCGCGAGCTGTGCCAGCGCGTGGCGGCGGCACAGGGGTAGCAGGCTTACAACAGGTTAAGGAATTCATCGACAGTCAGATTCGCGTCGCGGATCAATCACAAAGTGAACAAGAACGCCTCCGCTAGGTGCGGAGGCGTTTTGTTGCAGTCGGGGCGAGAGGATTTGAACCTCCGACCTCACGGACCCGAACCGTGCGCGCTACCGAGCTGCGCTACGCCCCGTGACTGACGAAAGGGATTATACATGGGGTTGGTGTTTTGGCAAAATGGGGAGTGATGCGTAAAACGCAACCCGCAACCCGCAACCCGTAACCCGGAAACCGGTGGAGAGATCTCCGGTTACGAGTTGCCCCTTGCGTGTAACGCGCACCCAACGCTGGCTTACGAGCATGCATCAGACAAGGCGGCTCCTCATGTCTTTAGCAATCGGTATTGCCGATCTTCTTACTCACCAACCAATCCCTCAATCAACCAATCCAATCACCTTGTCACCCTCTCACCTTGTCACCCTGTCACCTTGTCACCCTGTCACCTTGTCATCCCCTGATTTTGCACGCCACGCGCCCTTGTGCTATACTCTGCGCTTGTGCAGCGAGGGACCAGGAAACCCATTCCGGCCCTCGTTACTTTTCGCTCACGGCCGAGGCGACTCCTCATACTGGTCGCCGGTGATCGTGGGCTAATCCCAAGGAAAGGAGGTAACTGCACACGTGAACGAGTATGAGCTCATGTTCATCGTTCGTCCTGAGGCCGACTCTGACGCTGTGACCGCCGTCAACGAGCAGGTGGCTGGTTGGATTGGCGCACAGGGGGGCGAAGTGCTTCAGACCAACGTGTGGGGCCGTCGCAAGCTGGCTTTTGCCATCGACAAGCAGACCGAAGGCACCTATGTGCTGATGACTCTGCGTCTCGCTGGTTTGGCGTTGGCCGAGGTGGAGCGCAATATCCGGCTGCACGAGCAGGTTTTGCGCTATATGTTTGTGCGCCAGGGCGAGTGACCGGCTACCTGAGATGAAAAGGACGATTGAAGATGTCTAGAGGGCTGAACAAGGTGCTGATCATCGGCGCATTGGGCAGTGAGACAGAAATGCGCTATACGCCGGGCGGCAAGCCAGTGACCTCGTTCAGTGTCGCGGTGAGTCGCGGCTGGCGCACCTCCGAAGGCGAGCGTAAGGAAGCGACCGAGTGGTTCAACGTCGTTTCCTGGGGCAACCTGGCTGAAATCTGCAACCAGCACCTGCGCAAAGGTTCGCAGGTCTACATCGAAGGCCGGTTGCAGACGCGCAGTTGGGATGACGCCAGCGGCATCAAGCACTTCCGCACTGAGCTGGTCGCCAACGAGATGATCATCCTGGATGGTCGTTCGTACGTGGCCGAAGATGACTACAGCGACGCTGACTTTTAACAAGGAAAGAAAACCATGGCAGACTCATACGAGAGGTCTTCGGGCGGCCGGTCCAGCGCCGGCGGCCCAGGGGCCCTGCGCAAACGCCGGCCTCAGCAGGTGCGTACCCAGCGGGTGTGTATCTTCTGCGCTGAGAAGTCCCGGCAGATCGACTATAAGCAGACCGACACCCTGAAGCGTTTTCTCACCGAGCGCGGCCAGATCCGGCCGCGACGCAAGACCGGCCTGTGCACCAAGCACCAACGCCGGCTGTCGACCGCTGTCAAGCGCTCCCGCTTTATGGCCCTGCTGCCCTACACCGGTGAGCACATCCGGCTGTACAGCGGCAACTAAGCGAGAAGCGAACTTATGGCAAAGCGACGCAGAGTAGAACGCACGGAGCCGTCGCGCAAAGAAGCGGCGATGACCAAAGCCGAGCGCGAACGCGCCCGTATGCTGACGATTATCGTCGGCGCTGTGGTGGGCCTGGCGCTGTTGGTGCTGGTGGTGGGTCTGCTCTACCAGAGCGTGATCATCCCCAACACCGCAGTGGCGACGGTCAACGGCGAACGAATCGCCACCAACAATCTGTGGAAATTGACGCGCTTCGACCAATATCAGCGCGTCAGCCAACTGCAAAGCCTGATCCAATACCAGGACCAGCTCGATCCAGGCGGCCAGCAAGGCTTCTTTACCTCTCAGATTCAGCAGCTTCAGAGCCAGTTGATCAACCCAGAGGGCCTGGCGAACAGTGTTTTGGAGCAGATGATCGAAGAGAAACTGGTGCGTCAGTTGGCTGCCAAGAACAACATCACTGCCAGTGATGCTGAGGTTCAGGCTGAGCTGGAGTCGTTGATCGCGGCGCAGGCTGGCATGGTGACCGCACCGCAGGCGACAGCGACGGCCGAGGCGCTGGCGATCGCGACAGCGACCCCCTCGCCTACGCCGTCCCCGACGCCTACCAGCACAGTGGGCATCACGCTTCCCACAGCGCTGCCAACGCCTGAACCGACGCCCACGGTCCAGATTCAGGCCGAGAGCGACTTCAACACCGGCCTGGAGCAGTTGCTGACCAACGTCAGCCAAGGCGCCAACATCTCACAGGCTGACGCACGTAAGCTGTATGTTGACCTGCTCAGCGCCAACATCCTGCGCAACAAGCTGACCGAGCAACTGGGCGACCAGATGCCGACCAGCGGTGAGCAGGTGCGGGCTCGTCACATCCTGATCAGCGTGGCCGCGGACGCTTCCGAGGCGGATAAGCAGATCGCTCTGGCCGAGGCCATCAGCCTTACCCAGCGCTTGCGCGCGGGTGAAGACTTCGCCGAGCTGGCCTTGCAGTACTCTGACGACACCGGCAGCGCGCAGCAAGGCGGCGATCTGGGCTTCTTCCCCCGCGGCCAGATGGTCACGGAGTTCGAGGACGCGGCGTTCAGCCTGCCCATCGGCGAGATCAGCGATCCGGTGCTGTCGCAGTTTGGCTACCACATCATCGAGGTGCTGGAGACGCGGCCGGGCAACCCGAACTTCACGGCCTGGCTGCAAGATCAAAAAGCACAGGCGCAGATCGAACGCTCGTTGACGGCCGCGCGGCTGCCGAGCCTGCCCGCAGTGCCGTCGGGGTTGTTCGTTAACCCGGCCAGCAGCGCGCCTCTGGCGCCGACGCCGGCAGCTCCCTAAGACGGCTCCCTGTTCGTTCAACAAAAAGCGGCGCCTTGAGTATACTCAAGGCGCCGCTTTCAATTTCGGGCATGGTTCAATCTGTCTTAATCGAGCTTTACAATTCATCGCGGAGTGAGCACCCCCAGGTGCGGCTTGTGTGCGCAAAACCCGCACGTGGGCGTGCTCACTCCGCGGAGATTGTAAAGCTTCACGCGCCAGTCAATGACCCATGACCAATTTCGCTTGTGGTTGAATTGGGTTGAGACCCGTGGGCTTCCGTGGATCAACCGCGATTCGTGATCGACCACGCGAACCCGAAAAGTCCGACGTTCAACCAGATTCAAATACGCCTGGTATCATTCACGCGTGCCAGCGCCGCACCTCGGTCACATTGGGCAGCCGTTCGATGCGGGCCAGGACGCGACTGAGCTGCTCGGCATCCCTGATCTGCAAGGTAGCTTCGACTTGCGCCAGATGGCCCTTGTTGCCGGTGGTGGCATGGGCGTCCAGCATGTTGATGCGCTCGCTGGCCAGCAGATTGGCGATGTCGCGCAGCAGCCCCGATCGATCGTAGGCTGCCACGCGGATCTGCACGGGGTGCGTCTGCTCCGAGGCCAGGCCCCAACTGACCTCGACCACGCGGTCGGGATCTTTCTTGGTCATGTGGGCCAGATTGGGGCAAGTGGCGCGATGAATCGTGACCCCGCGGCCCCGGGTGACATAGCCGATAATCTCCTGGCCCGGAATGGGGTTGCAGCACATGCCCGTGCGGCTTAGCAGGTCAGGCACCCCCAGCACCGTCACTCCCTCCGACGACACCGGGATAGCGGCGGGGTAGGATCCCTCCTCCTGGATCGGGAGCCCGTCCTTATCCTTGCGCCCCATATCCAGCACTTTGCTGGCAACCTGCTGCGTGTTGATGTCACCGAAGCCCAGCGCCGCATAAAAGTCGTCGACCTTGTCGTAGCCAAACAGCTTGGCGATGGACTCGTGGCTGCGCTCGATGTTGATCCGTTTTAGCTCACGATTCAGGCTCTCCGTACCCTGCTGGATGTTCTCCTCACGGCTCTGCTTGCGGAACCATTGACGAATCTTGCTGCGCGCCCGGTTGGTCTTGGTGAAGCCCAGCGAGGGGTGCATCCAGTCACGGCTGGGGCCGCCGCGCTTCGAGGTGATGATCTCCACCATGTCGCCGTTGCGCAGCCGGAAATCCAGCGGCACCAGTTTGCCGTTGACCCGTGCGCCGCGGCAGCGGTGGCCTACCTCCGTGTGGACCAGATAGGCGAAGTCGATGGGGGTGGAGCCGGCCGACAGGTCCTTCACATCGCCCTGCGGGGTGAAGACGTAGACACGGTCGGCGAAAAAGTCCGATTGCATCGAGTCGACAAACTCGGTGGCGTCCGTTACCTCGCTCTGCCAGTCCATCACCAGGCCGCGCAGCCAGGCCAACTTGTTCTCGAACTCCACGTCGCGCTTGACCTGCTCCTTGTAGCGCCAGTGGGCCGCAATGCCCAGCTCGGCCGAGCGGTGCATCTCGTGGGTGCGAATCTGCACCTCCAGGTTGCGCCCGTTGGGCCCTACCACGGCTGTGTGCAGGGAGCGGTACATGTTGTCTTTAGGGTTGGCGATATAATCGTCAAACTCCCCAGGGATCGGCCGCCAGAGGCTGTGTACCGCGCCCAGCGCGACGTAGCAGTCGCTGATTTCATCGACCTTGATGCGCACCGCCTCGGTGTCGTAAACCTGTTCCAGCTCGACCCCCTTGCGCTGCATTTTACGGTAGATGCTATAAATGTGCTTGGGCCGGCCCTCCACCACGGCGCTGATGCCCAGCTTCTGCAGCTCGCTCTGGATGATGCCGGTCACACTTTCGATGTAGGCCAGGCGTTCGGTTCGGCGGCTTTGCAGGTCGGCAGCGATCCTTTTGTAGATTGCTGGCTCCAGCCAGCGGAATGAGCCGTCCTCCAGCTCCCACTTGATCTGCCAAATGCCCAGGCGGTTGGCCAGCGGTGCGTAGATCTCCAGCGTCTCCCGTGCGATGCGCCGCCGCTTGTGCTCTTTGAGATGGCCCAGGGTATGCACGTTGTGCAGGCGGTCGGCCAGCTTGATCAGCACCACACGGATGTCCTTGTTCATGGCCAGGATCAGCTTGCGCAGGGTTTCATCGCGCTGGCTGCGCAAGCGTGGGCTGACAGGCGCTGGTTGCACGTCTTTCTGGTCCGCTCCTTCACCATCCCGCTGGCCATCGGCTGGCGCGCCTTTGGGATCGCCCTTATCCTCGCCCAAACTAATGAGGCCGATCTTTTCCAGCTTGGTCACGCCGTCGACCAGGCTGGCTACGTCGGCGCCGAATTGTTTGCCAATGTCATCGATGGTCACGGCAGTGTCTTCGGCCACATCGTGCAGCAGGCCAGCGGCAATCGCTTTGGCATCCAGGCGCAGATCGGCCAGGATGCCTGCTACGGCCAGGGGATGGATGATGTAGGGCTCGCCTGAGGCGCGCGGCACATCGGCGTGCGCTTCGCTAGCCAATTCATAGGCGCTGCGGATGAACTCGATGTCTTCGTCGGTGTAGGTGCGCGGTAGATGTCCGATCAACTCGTCGAGGCTGGCAGGAGGTTTAGAAAAATCGCCGTTTGTCATAACAGGGGCAAGGCTCCATTGCAAGCAAGTGCGACTTGGCAGTCACAGCGATTATAGCGCAACCCGCCGAAATGCGCAATGGAAACGCATTTGACAGGTCCCGGGCTGAAAGATACAATTCAGCTATCCCGCTGCGCCCCCGTAGCTCAGTGGACTAGAGCATCGGTCTTCGGAACCGAGTGTCGCAAGTTCGAATCTTGCCGGGGGTACCAAAATAAACAACGCCGGCTGCTCGAAGGAGCAGCCGGCGTTTTGTTTCAGGTCAAGGCGATGGCTGCTGCGTAGCCGTCGACTCAGTCATAGGTGCGGAAGAAGACGCGCAGGTAGCCGGCCTTGCTGGCGTCAAAGAACTCGCTGGTAGCGAGGCCAAAGCGAGCGCTCAGCAGGCCCTCGGGCGATACGCTCTCTGGCCAGTTGTTGGGGTCAGAGGCCACGGCGAAGCCATAGTTGGGCGCGTTGCCGGCTACGATGGCGGCCACCGTATCGGTGACGTCCAGGCGAAGCCAGGTGTTGAGGCGGGCGCTGCCCAGGCGAGTCACGCTGTCGGCCGGCCCCACGTCACCGCCGAGGTTGGTCCACGGGGTGGTCCAGGTGGCCGTGGCCTCGTCCCACGTCGATAGCACCGGATGGGCCGACACGCCTAGCACCGACTGCTCCCAGTTGCTGAAGCCGCGGCCCTCGTAGACGTACAGATAGAGGTAAGCCACGTCCACCGCAGAGTTGGACGGGATGCAGGTGTAGACGTTGTCGCAGACCGAGAAGGGTACCTGCACCAACGGGCGCATCTGGTCGTTGAAGCCCACCCACATGGTCTGGGCGCCGCCGAAGTTGAGGGCCGGCCGGCTGCCGTCGATGAAGGTGTCCTCGCTGACGTTGAAGCGCCGTGAGCGGTTGACGTCGCGCGAGCGCAGGGTGATGCGCCCTTCACCGCCGCGCGGGTACATCGCCGCGGTGATGACTCCGTTCAGGCCGCCGTCGGCTTCAGGCAGTTCGATGTATTCCATGACCGAATCGGCCATCACCGCCCAGGTGTCGTAGGGATCGATGGCGTGGTCCCGGAAGACGGTGTAGCCGTCGCCGCCGCGGCGCATAAAGTCGTTGGTGACCACCGTGTAGATTGCCGCGGGATCGATGGGGCTAAAGCTGCCGTCAGGATTCTGGATATCCGCCGACAGGATACGGTGGCCGGTCGGCAGGGTCGGGTCGAAGCTATAGCGCATGCCGCCCACCTGGGCGAAGCGGCCAGGAGGCGCAACAGTCGTGTACTGGCTGACGCCATTCTCCAGGGCTGCGATCACGTTGGCGCCCGTCAGGCCCAAGGTGGCTACCGTGTTGCCGAACGGCAGCACGGTCAGCACGTTGCCGATCGTAACATCGCCGGCGGCAAGGCTGGCGCGAATGCCGCCGCCGTTGGTGATACAAATCTGAGCGCCGGCGCCTTGCGTCTTCCACAACATGGCGTCGCAGATCAGGTTGCTCAGATTGGTCTCGCCGACGCGCGAGGCCGGGTTGCCGCCGTCGAGAGCGACTTCGGAAGTACCGATGACGGTGGTGGCCAGCTGCTCCACAGGCGCGTAGAAGGTAGCCACATCGGCGGCGATGGCCGGGTCATCAGCAATGCTGGCATCCATCAGGATCGGTGCGCCGTTGTAGCTCTGCACAACGCCCATGGCGTCGAACGTCACGTTCAGCCGGCCCAGATACTTGCCCCATTCCCATGCGCTGACCACCAGCACCGGCTCAGCAGCGGGCGAGTTCCTTACCGTGGGATAGGGCCCCACGGCGGTCGGCGCCGTGCCGAGCTGGGTGTGGCTGTGGCCGCCGACGATTACGTCGATGCCGCTGACTGCCCCG
>Ga0209573_1001994_pt1 | contig 28081 bp, 14 predicted proteins | sample TNRBio252014_DNA_FD_185870 | JGI IMG/M metagenome (GOLD analysis project Ga0209573, IMG submission 185870) | Wastewater treatment Type I Accumulibacter community from EBPR Bioreactor in Madison, WI, USA - TNR Reactor_6/25/2014_ DNA (SPAdes)... | ecosystem: Engineered > Bioreactor > EBPR >... | reverse complement strand
TGCAAAAGCATAGCTGAGTTTTTCTTCGAACAGGCTACCTGAAACCATCAAGCCCAGATCCCTGTCAGGAGCCACCAGGGTGTTCACGATCGTTGCTCTGTAAATGGTATGCAATGCGTTGCAAGGACGGCTCATTTCCAGTGTGAATGGAGATTTGAACTGACCAACAGAAATTTTTGCAAAAGGAAACCGGGTGTAACTTACGAATGCATCCAGCAAAAAAGGTCCTTTTTTAAACTGACTGGCTTCTATAATGGCATAATATTGAACATCATAAGGTATATTGCCTGTGATACCAATCCTGGCGCGGTTGAAAGTAAATGAGCTGGACATACCGCCATCTTCCAGTTGTTTCATTTCAAACTGAGGTTGGATAAAACCGATGATCTTCGCTCCGTCATCATCTGCGCTGGGTGCAGGAGCGCAACCCTGTGCATCCAGTCTGCTGATACCGGCAACAAGCATAATGCAAATTGCCAATAAGATTTGATTAATTTTCATTTGTATGTATTTTTTTATTTTTTAATGAACACATGGAATGCTTCCCGGATAAAAATATATATTTCAAAAATTCCTTCAAGCTTTACATGTTAACACTTTCAATCAGGTTGCTGGTCAAATAAATCCAGTCAGATTTTAATACCTAAAAAGCAGGATCAAATTTGAATAAACATTGGTTTTTTCCTGACTTTAGATTTGCCAGGCTGATCCGGACAATTAGTCTGACGAAATAATTCAAAAAATTCCTCAAAAAGGATTAAAAACGGAGTTGAATAGCTCAACTCCGTTATGTCTATGAAAGCAAATTCGGATTATTCCACCGGATAATTTTGCTGACCTTCAGGCCATTTATTGGAAGTCAGATTTTTATTTGCCAATCCATTTACGCCCCACTGAAGTCCGTAAGCATCGTAGCCTAAAACTCTCAGGTAGAAAGCAACTGCAGCTGAAGTTTGTCCGGTAAAGCAATAAGTAACGATCTTTTTATCCGGATTCAAATATTTGAGATCATTGGTAGTGATAGATAAAGGTAATAATCTGTAAGCACCTTTCAGGTGAGCATTACCGTTAGCTGTTACATTATCAACAGACCAATAATTATTGATAAAATAATCTTCAGGAGTAGCTAAGGCTACATCAGGTTTTACAAATCTCAAACCTTCATCCAAAACTGCCTGTACTCTTTCTTTCAATACTGTAGCGGCATCTTCCTCATTGGATAACAACTCAGGAGTTTTATCAAAATTAGTATTAGCAGCATAGGAAGTAGCTGAATAATCAACCCAGTTGGCGTGTTTATTAGGATCAACAGCTCTGTTGGAAATATTGGCAGTCCATTTGTCAAGACTTGAATTCCATGCGCTCATACCCCATTTGAGGAAATGAGAATTAGGATAACCGCTGAGTTTCAATGCGGCCAATCCAAAAGCAGCATTCTGACCGGTATAGCAAACCAACATGATTTTCTTGTCACCGGCTTTGGCAGCTTCTGTCAACAGATTACTCATGGTTGAATTGACTGCACCTGCAATGTGACCTGCTCCATAATCGGTAGCTGAACGCAAATCGATGATATAATAGTTTGACAAAGTCTCATAAAGGGTTTTAGCAGGTACAGCCCAACCTGTTGGGTGCATGCTACTTACATCCAGGTTATTTGTTTTGAGATGATCCAAAACCAGTTCATACCTGTCAACACTTTCTTCTTTTATACAGCTTGTAAATACAAATCCTGATATTAAAAAGAATGCTAAAGAATAAATTAAAAACTTTTTCATTTCATAAAAATTTTAGTAAATAAATATTTGATTTTCAAATTTTTCTATAATTAACAGCCTCCGCTTTTGGCTGGCGCTGCTTCATGTCCTCCGAGTTTATCGAGGTCTTTCTCATATTCATCCGGGTAGGTTCTTTCCCATGTTTTCCAACCGCCGATGATGGTGTACACTTTTTTATAACCTAATTTTTTAAGTGCATCAGCCGCTAAAACACTGCGCTCACCCTTTTTGCAATACAAAACGATGATCTCATCTTTCGCTGGTTTATATAATCCGGTTTCTTCCCAAAATTCATCTTTATCAATATTGAATTCCAGTCTGCCTCTTGAAAGGTGAACTGAACCGGGAATGTATCCTGCATAGTGTTCAGCGTCTTCCCTGACATCGATCAAAGTAAAAACAGTTCCTTCTTCGCTATTCATCAGGTCATGGAGAAAACTAACCTCAACGAGTTCTACATTTTTTTTGGTTGCTTCAACCATTTCCTCAACAGTGGCATACTCTTTATTTGAATTGCATGCTCCAATCAGGAGAATTATACTTAATAATGCCAATAATTTTTTCATTTTTCAGACTCATTTGATTCGTTAACAATATTATTTTCTTGATTTTCTTGACTTTCAACTTTAGGCTTGTGATCATCCTCCTTTTCATAACCGGAGATCATGGCACGAAGATTGGTCGCAATGGTATTTCCTGTGGTGATCATATATACATGCACGATGATGAATGCCACGACCATAAATGCGCCCAGAGTATGCGTATAAACAGCTATTTCAAATCCTTTTGCATCAATCGGGTTCTGTGGATAATGGTAATACATGTAAGCTATACCAGTAAAAATCTGAACCGGAAAAATGAATATCAGCAAGCCGAAATAAACTAATTTTTGTAAAGGATTCAATTTGTTGAAAAGACTTTTTCGGATAGGATGCACTTCACCTTTAAAAATGCCTGACATATAGTAGTTTATCTGCTCCTTCAAATTAGCCCTTGATGGAATGAAATTTATATACTGTCTGGTAACAAACATCCAGAAAATGGAGAGCAATGCCAGGCCCATGAATGTCCATGCACTGGCAGAATGTATTCTTACGGAATTTTCATATCCGAATAGTGCAAAACTTCCATGTACTTCAAATCCGGTGATCACCATCAAAGTGACCAGCAACATTTGTGTCCAGTGCCAAAATCTTTCGAACTTGCTATATAGATATAATCCAGTCTTTCTCATTATTTATGTTTTTATAAATTTTGTCTTGTTAATGCTACCTTATGATCCTGAATGTGGCGTGCGTAATTACTCCGATGAGTGAAACAATGATGATGAAAAATCCAAAGTACTCTATCCACCTGCTATAATCTCTTCCGGGAAGATAGAAGTCTGTCAAACCAGCCAATCTGCTCCCTTCTCTTGTGTGACATTGTGTACATTTGAGAGATTCTTCCTTGGGTGAAACCATGTGATTAAGTGGCCAGGAAACTTCAGTGCTTACAAACTCGTATTCACCACTCCATTCCCGTTTATTGAGCTTCATACCTTCACGAATGGCAGCATCCCAATCCAGATCTTCCCAGAATGCACCTTCACCTTTATTATGAGCAAAAACTTTTACAGAAAGTATTTCTTTTGTAACCGGATCAAATGCCTGTTTTCCACGATGCACTTTAACAGGCCAGATCTGTGAATTAGGATCAGTTGCACTTCCTCCCAGTTCATTGATTTTCACCGGTAGTTCAGTATACTTGTCTCCACTCAGGAAATGGTGAGCAGTTCCATTGAACCACTGATATTCAGGTACAACATTATTGTCAAACACAAAACGACCTTTGATACTCAAATAGCTATAATTGTGATCGGCATCATATTCTTTGATCTTTTCTCCATTTTCATCAGTCTTTCCAGCTACAGACCAGTCCCAATACATTGTCGTAGCATTTTTCTTTGCATAACGAGGAATGTGACATGTTTGACAGGCCACTTTAGTGAGGTGCTGATCCAGGACCTTGTCATTATGAGGTTTGGAAGTATGACAATCGGTGCAATAGATCCTGTTAGTATTTTCTGCTGAAACAGAATAAGACCTACCCATGATATTATGATCAACAGTCGTATGGCAATCGATGCAAGTCATATTTGGTCCTTCGGCAGCCATGTGAACATCAATCTTTTTTGTAGTATTCACCAATTCCTGTTCAAGATCTCCGTGCTTTACGTTATTACCTCCACCTCCGTGAAAGTGGCAAACTCCACAGTTTTCCCTGCCTGAAGCTCCTACATTTTGTGCAACGTAATTATAATCAGGCACTTTAAATTCTTCATCAGCCGTTTCTGCAGTTGCAGGCCAACCAGCCATACCCTTCTGTTTGAAATATGTCCCTGTTTTGTCATGACATACGAGACAGTCAACGTTGGTCGGGTCATTGAAATCAAAACTGTCATCTTCCCAACCATAACCTATATGGCATCTCATACAGGAACCGTTATTTCCAATGGCACCGGTACAGAAATTATTGTGTACATGTTTTTTACCGACTTTAACAGGCTCTTTATGTCCATTGAATTTGTGTTCCCTTTCCCAGGTCCAGTGCGCCGTGTTCATGATCTGCTCATCTCGCTGATTGTGGCAGGAAATACAGGCAGCGGTCACTTGTTTGGGGTTGGTAAAGTTTTGCTGCAACACTTTAAACTCTGAGTGGTCAGATTTTTTGGTTCTGTCAGCTTTCAGCTCGATTTCTGCCTTATGTGGTTCATCCCGTTGAATACCAAAATATATGGTCAGAAAAACGACCAACAATGGCAATAATAAAGCTATAAAAAGGGAAATAAATTTTTCGAAGAAATTTTTCATATTATACTCAGTTAAAACTCCGCACAAAGGTAGGGAGTAAGAAAAGTAAAATAACTATAAATGTAACTCGTGTTAATCAACAAACTAATGTATATTTGTCACCGATTGACTTGACGTAGATCAAACAATTGTTTGATTTGATTGTTATTTTTCAATATAAATTCATTTAAAGATCATTTTTATGTTTAGCCAGGGACAATTTACAGGTAGTAGTTGCAGTATTGGAGATAAAAATCCCGACTTTTTTGAAATGCTCTCTAAAGAAGAAAAGGAATTGCTGGATCGGCATACTATCAGCGCACATTATCAAAAAGGTGAAATGGTTTGTAAGCAAAGAACATTTGCTTCCCATATCATGATATTGGAGCAGGGTTTGGTCAAAAGTTTTATCGAGGCAGATTGCGGAAATCTTATACTCCAGATTTTTGCGCCCGGTGCAACCATAGGATTGGCCAGTCTGATCGAGGGAAATACCTATTTCCAATATTCCGTTCAGACATATGTTGAAAGTGAGCTCAAACTGATAGAGATCACAGCATTTAAAAACATACTAAAATCCAACCCGCTATTTGCGCGAAAGGTGATCAGTTTACTTGCTGAACAACATGTGATCACCAGCGGCAGGTTTTTCTGCTTCACCAAAAAACAGACTTTTGGTAGATTGGCAGACGTAATTCTTTGTCTTTCGGAAAGAATTTACAAATCCTCCAGTTTTCCCCTTCATCTCAACCGCAAGGATATCGCAGAACTTTCCTGCATGTCCGTTGAAAGCATTGCGCGGATCATTACCAGATTCAAGGAAGAAAGGCTGATCGAAGAACACGACGACCAGCTGTTCATCATTGATTCTGAAAAACTTCGGATGATCAGCGAACTTGGATAAATTAAGATTTTTGGTAATTGTTTAGCTTATAAGTCGTTTAGTCTATAGTCTATTAGCTATTGAATCATACCAAGTGTTAAATCTCTGATTCCAGGACAAATTTGGTGTCTTTTGCTCTATGTACACCCTCAATTCTAAAAGACAAACAGGCTACAGACTAATTAGCTAACCACCTAACCTGGACGAGCCAGAACCAAAGAGGAAATTGATTTAAGCCCCCCGAACCGCTATGCTACGGGGTAAATATTCAGTCTGGCTTTATTTCTACTTCAAATTTCTTTAAAGTTCCTCCAAAAAATACAAGAATTCAATTTTTAAGACACTATGTTTTTTGAGGGTAAGCCCCAAAAAAAGCCGCTATGCGGGAAGTTTGAACAGAATTTTGGTTTAACCAACATCTGAAACGAACAACATGTTGGTTAGTTTTGGCTCTTAAGCGCCTAAACACAGCATTGTCATTCCGGGCTTGACCCGGAACCCCGAGCATTGAAGAATAAATGAAAAAAAGTAATGACTGAACCTGTCCTTTATCAAAGGTCACTGGTGTACGGGGTGGCGGATCAGGCCACTGATGCTCGCAAAGCTCGATCAGGACAGGTCCGCCATGACAGATCGGTGTACGCCATGATAGATGGGGTGTCCGTCATGACATTTTGGGTGTACGCTATAACATGTCAGATGTAAACTTTGATGACCATTTTAAATTGTAAAAAAAAGGGATGTAACAATGTACCACCTAACCTGGACAAACCAGAACCAACGAGTAAATTGATTTAAGATCCTCTTTTCGGGCAGGCTAAAATATTGGAGAACGCGCTTTGATCAAAAGACAAGAAATTTTCCGCAGAAATGGATGTTCAGAACCAGGGCATACCTTATTAGCTAAAAAATAACGTAATTATTTAGCTCAATAGCTGATTAGTCCTTTAGACTGTAGGACTTGAGTGAGAACATTAACACAAGTCTGTGTATTTGCCATTGAATTGGAAGTTTTGACTCCGGTAACACTTCATAAGCTAAAAGACTTAAGGCTAAAAGACTATCAAACTAAACAATTACAATATAACAGGCAAAAAGACTATCAAACTAAAAATATACGACGTAATATATATTATATAACAAATCAGTTTTCTAGTATTCAAAATGTCTGGTTAAGATCGCATCTTGAAATAGCTAAATTGCCATAATAGGTGCTTAAGGAATATTTATTTCTAAATTAACCAAAATTTAATCTTGTTTTTAAAGGCTAAATGAATTAATATAATTCTGCTAACCCTTAAAATCGCCCTATTCCAAATAATATTATGTGGTACAAATTAATATGGTAAAATAATATTTTGCAGACAGCAAATCAGCAAAAAATCGTATCTACCAGTTAGCAGGTGAATTTTAAATTAACTTGGAACAAGTTTTGATTACTCGTTAATTAATAGTTAATTTTGTTCATTCCAAGGTTTGAACCCGGAATTTTCCCGGTTGAAATTTTGATAATTAAAATAATCTGGTATTTAGATTAATTTTTACACCTCCTTGGTGAGCATCTCTTAAGATTGATCCAATCTGCATATCGGATATATTCTTTTGTAAATTAAACTTTATAAAATGAGGAATTTTCTACTCTTATTAGTTTTATCAACATTTTCTCTTTTCAGTTATGCCCAGGTAGTAGATTTATGTGCAAGTGTAGTGGTTGAAAGTCATACGCTCACCAATCCCGGTGATTATGTAAATGTCACAGGGAACATCACTGCTGCATTTGGAGAAGAATTAAATTTTGATCCGTCTCCTGTTTTTCCTAATACTGCCAATACTTTTAAAACTGGATTTTACGCTTTTGATGTAAGTTCCTCAGGTTACTATACAATACACATACAAGCGTCAGGAGCACCTGCTGCCAGTGGTGACATGAGTGTCGGATTTGGTACCGGAGGTTGTCCCGCTTTAAGTACTGACGGCGGGAATATAACAACAGGTTTTAATATAACATCTGACTGTTTATTACTTACCGCAGGTACAGATTATTATTTAACATTTGCTTTATTAAATGCCAATGCTGGAAATTTCACCATTAGAATTACCAAAGGAGGTGCTGATGAGTGTGTAGGGGCACATAATGTTTTTGAAGGTGCAAATCCTTTAAGCAATCAATGCTCTCAAAGTCCACCCTCATCTTCTGCCGGTAGTGTATGGAGTGAGTACACCGTTGGACCTGAAACGCCAAATGAACACATCAGCGTTGATCTAACTACAACCAACGGCACTTTAAATCCTGCAGAAATCCTTTCAGTACACTTAAATGGATGTCCAGGAACAGGTACTAATTTAAACCTATCTGCAGGTCCCGGAAGCACAGTTACGGCAACATGTTTATCCCCGGGAGATGTTTTATATATCGAAACAGGAAATGATAATTCGACCCCACTTTATGGTACATATACCTTAACAATTGACCAGTTCTATGACGGCGAACCCAACGATGATTGTGCCGACCTGACCGGCGCCATTCAGACGCTGACTTGTACTACAGATATCACAGGCGCAGGAGATCCTGATGCCTGTCCTGATCCGGTAGAAAACATTGCACCTTTCTGCGGAGCGAACGATGCTGATGCAGTGGGTGTCTGGTATAGATTCAATGTTCATGCCTCTGTTCCACAATTCAGCTTTACAGGTTCAGATTTCAGAGTTTGGACAGGTCCTGACTGTGGAAATTTGTTTCAACTTGGTTGTGATGGCAGTGCAGCTGTCCAAAACATTTTGGGAGACCCGACCGTAACTTATTGGGTATTGGTTTTCGGAAACGGAAACTTTACCGCATCCTCAGATGTGGATGTTCCGAATAATGACCTTTGTGCTGATGCAGTGACATTGACCAACGGCATTAATGGATATAATGCCTGTGCCACTGGCAACTGGACATTTTGCACTTTAGATGCTGCAGATCATACAGTACATTATGAGTATGAAAATACTACCGGCACTTACCAGGATCTGAGCATTACCATCACAGGTCAGGCGGGTGTGGATTATCCGGCAGTAACTCAGGTGAGTGTAGCTGTGATCGAGGATTGCGGTGGTACTCAATTCCAGGGTTTTACACCGGTTTGTAATACTTTGGGCGCACCATTTGCCGTAGATTGTATTCCTCCGGGAGAAACATTTATTTTGGTTGTCGGAAGTCAGGACGGACAGGAAGGTGGTTTTACCATCAACTTCACAACAACACCAAATCCTGTGGCAAACGATATGTGTGACGGAGCCATCGACTTCGGCACCATTCCAACGGATTGTATCGAAGAAAACAACCCGGGAAATAACACAGGTGCCTGTCAGGATGATTACAACAATGGTGGTTGCGATTTCAATCAAAACGGATTCCATGGTGTCTGGTATCAGTTTACGACAGACAACAGGGCTGATCTGGCAGACATTCAAACCAACCTGTCCAATGCAATTTTCTCCTTATACACAGGCAACTGCAATGCATTGACCTATGTGGCAGGTTCTTGTTCAGGTTCAGGCTCCATCACAGATGTCAATGTCAACCCAAACACCACTTATTATTTATTAATAAGCAGTGCAAACGAAAGCGCCAACTTCAATATAGGTATCACCATCAAAAACATACCGGACAATGATCTGTGTAATGATGCTGAATTACTTACCAATGGCATTGAAGGAACCACTTCGTGTGCCACACCACAATTGATTTATTGCGGATTGAACGGTACGACATCACATGATGTATTTTATACTTATACCAATAATACAGGATCAAATATTGATCTGGAAGTGACCGTGTCAGCCAGTACAGGAATAACCGGTACTGCTGCTACAAACGTTAGCGTTATCATGTTATCTGCCTGTCCCAACACACTCTTCCCGGGAACTGCGGAAGAATGTAACACTTTAGGCACAGAATTTACAGTTGCCTGTATTGAAGACGGAGAAACAGTCATTTTCGTAATTGGTTCGCCAGACGGTTCACAGGGTGATTTCAGTATTGACTTCAATGTAGTCAGTGATTCACCAGCCAATGACGAATGTATTGATGCTACCGTTTTAACCTATAATGCATGCGAATGGGAAACCATCAATGGTACCAATGAAGAAGCATGTCCTGAAGATTTTACTGCCGGTACCTGTGATTTTGACCAACAGGCGGTGGTTTGGTATTCTTTTGTTGCGACTGCTGACGCAACTTCAGTTGAATTCAGAAATCTTGCAGGAGCAGGTACGCCGTTCCTCGGTTTATTTAATAATACGGCGAATTGTAATGCTCCTACAGCGGTGGCGGGTGCATCTGCCTGTGTTACAGCTGATGCAGGACCATTCAATATCACAGGTGGCAACACTTATCTGATCGCATTCGGAGGTGATGCTGAAGCTGCCTTTAGCTTTGAAATGAGGGTAAATGAGGACAAGGCGAATGATGATCCTTGTGCTCCCGGATTTGCCCCAACAGTAGTCACTGCCGGCAATACGATAGATGATAATACCTGTGCGACTCCTGACTTTACAGTTTGCGGAGTGACGCCCACAGAAGGAAAAACACTTTTCTACAGATATACCATGACCCAAAATGCTGACCTACAGATCAACGTTGCGGGTTCAGGACTCACACCTGCGGGTGGCCCATTTTTTATAGGTGCATACGAAGGATCTGTGGGCTGTAATGATGAAAGCAACTACATCAATGAAGACTGTACCGGTGAATTGGTCATACCTTGTCTGAGCACTGGAGATGTGATCATCATTATGGTTGCAACGGGAGAAAACGCAGGTGAGTTTGGTGAATTCACTTTAACCATTACCCAAAACACACCTCCAAGGCCAGCTAATGATGAGTGCTTCAATGCAACAGAAATAGATTACGAAAATGATGATCTTTGCCAATGGGTGGATGCAACTGCCGGTGAAAGCAGCATCAACGCCTGTACAGAATCAAGCGATTTTGGTACAGGTTGCGATTACGATCTGGAAGAAGTAGTATGGTTTACTTTTACAGCACCTTCCAATACAGATCCCGGATCAGATCTGAGCATTCAGTTCCTGGATTATTCCGGAGCAGGACAATTGTTTACCACTGTTTTTGAAGATGCAGCAGATTGTGATAACCTCAATCCGATTTCAGCATGCTTATTGGATCTTGGTCCTCATGGTGCCATTGCAACTGTTGATCCGAACACCACTTATTTAATAGGTGTAGGTTCAACCGGAGATGCGGGCGGAACTTTTAACATACAGATCAATATCACTTCTGGCCCACCCAACGACGATGCCTGCGACGACTTATCAGCTTATGACCTGACTGGTGGAGGTACGCTGAACAACCAGACCAACCTTTGTTCAAGTCCGGGAGGCAACTTCCCCGAATGTCCTGCGGATGATCAGACGAACGCAGTATTCTATACATTTACGATCTCAGCACCAAACTATGGGATCAGACTGGTTGTAGCTTCCGACAATTCAAATGGAACTCCAGTAGATTTCCCGATGGTTGGTGGCGTCTCAGCACCTGACGGAACTTTCTGTCCTCCTGGAGCTTACACTCCGCCAGCGATTTGTTCAGACGATGGAATTTTTGAATTCACTTGTCTTGAGGAAGGAGAATATCAATTCAAGTTCTCAACCTCAGAACCAAACTCAGGTGATTTTAACATCACGGCGACCATGTTGCAACAAGATCTTTCCTGTAGTCAGACTGCTTCAGCGGATGCTTGTGACGATGCTGGCTCAAATGTCATTTCAGGTTTCAATCTTTGCGAGCCTTTTGGCGTGACAGGGTGCAACACTTTTGCCTGTCCTGAAGACTTTGATTATGGTGGCTGCGATTTCAGCACTGCCCCTGTGATCTGGTATAGCTTTACCACACCGGATGGCGAAGGAATAACACTTGATATTACAGGATTCCGTGTTGAGGGGGCTGATGGATTTATGTCTATTTTCTCTACAGAATGTCCGATTCCCGGCAATGCATTATCAGACTGTATACAAAGCAACGGACCCGATGAGACTGGCATAGCTTTGGAAGGAAATACAACTTACCATTTGGCCATTGGAAATAACAATGGCACAGGAGGCTGGTATGAGTTTTTATTTACCATCAATGCGCCACCGATCAACGATTCACCATGTCCTGATTGGCCAAATCCGCCATTAGATCTATCTGGTTCAGGCGGACATTCAGGAACTACCTGCTGTGCAGTTGGCTTTAATGATGACCCAGGACAGGATCATAAAAACTCTGGTGATTGTTCCAGTATTTCACAGGACAATACTGTTTGGTATACCTACGAAATTCCCGATGGATCAGAAGGTATAGAAATCACGGTAGATGGTGGAACCATCGGAGGAAATCCTGTAGTTGAGGTATATTTTGGCCCTGCAGATATGGGCTGTAGCGGTGGAATTGCTGACTATTTACAAGCATATGATTGTGGAGGTTTACCGGTAACATTCCGTCTAGGACCATGTACGGAAGAAGGAGAATTGGTTTGGGTAAAAGTTAGTTCCAGTGATGCAGATTGTGGTACATTTTCCATCAGCATCAACCCGGCATTCCCTGATTGCAACATGCCTGGCAGAACCTGTGAAGATGCAACACATGCATTTGACCTGGTAACAGACCCCAACTATGCAACTATTTTTGAGGAATGTGAAGATTTCTGTCTTGATCTGGCATGCCCGGATCCGACAGCGCCACAGGGATGCGATTTTAGTCAGGCTCCTACGGTTTGGATACAGATTGGTACGGATGATGTTCCCCCTACAGCATTGATCACATCTGTGGTTTCACATGGGCTTTGGGAGCCTTTGTGGTCTGTCTACTATAGTCCTACTGACGATTGCAGTGATCTTCTTCCATTAAATAATTTTGATAATACAACAAACTGTTTTGATGGTAATACGACAACTGCCATTCAATCAAACATAAATACTTATTGGATTGCAGTAACTGCCAATCCTGCAGGACCTCCGATTGATGATCCGGGATTTACATTATGTGCATATACACGTATTACTGTATTGACCTGTATCGGACCGGAAGGTGGTTGCGAAGAAAATGATGAATCCCTTCAGTGGGAAGCTACCTGGAGAGAAAACGGAGGTGATTTGAACGGACCATTCTGTCCGGGAGAGGAAGTGACTTTTGAGCTTTCCTTCTTTTATGACGCTGAAGAATCCAGTGTTGACTGGTTCCATGGTATCATTCCGGATTTTGGTCTTGGCTGGGATATATTGAATTACGATTGGGAAGCATCCATGCCGGTAGCGAATGGACAAGGCGCCAGTTTCCATGAAGAAGGATCTGATTGCGAAGCAGTGGTACACAGATCTTTCCCTCACCTTTGCACTTTTAGGGATGAATTTGGTATTTTACGTTTAAGGCATATTGAATGTGATGATGATTTTACGGATTGTGAAACGATCGGTTTAGTCGGGGAAGTAGGCGTATTACCCAATGGTTATTTCTGGATTCAAAATGGAGGTTCATCTTCCTGTGTGAACGGATCATGCAGACCCAGAGATCAATACGGAATTGGCTCCAAAACAGCGCAAGTTGACTGGACTTATACACTAAGGGTTAGAGAATTTGATGATCCTTTGGAATGTGCCCGGAATAAAGATCTGCAGATGTCCTTCCTGGCATTTTCAGATGACGGTGCAGGTTGCTGGGAAGACGCTGCTCCTTGCAGACTGGACAAAAAGCAATACAGCCCGCCTTATGAGATTTCCTGTGCTGTGCCTCCCGGTGTTTTAGCAGATGAACCTGAGATATGTGATGAAGATCAATTGAATATAGTTGTACAGACTGATGACGGATCTCAATTGGACATTGAAATCTGGTTTGAACCCAATCCGAATGTGGTTGGTATGAATAACCATTATTTTACAGGAGGTTTTGGCACAATTAATGACGCATTGGACATCGTTACTGATTATTGTGCACCTGAAGAAGTATGGTATTATGCCAGAGTAATAGATCCTGAGGTTATTTGCGAAGGAAAAGTGGATACCATCATCGTTACAGTATACCCAAGACCGGAAATAGAACAGAATTACATTCCCGGTGAATGTTATCCAAGTTTTGAATTATACAATCTTGAAGATTATATTACATGTGAAGGTTATCCGGGAAATCTGACAATGAGTTGGGTCGGTTCAAACGGAACTTCAGGGAATACACCTTTCATTCAAATAGATGGAAGTTTTGACCCCGGAATTTATACATACACCGTTACATTGACTGATGAATTAGGTTGCACAAACACTGCTCAAGTCAGTTTTGAAGTATATCCACCTGTTCATTTCGATATAGAAGACCTGACTTTATGTTATGATGACGGAGTAGAAATGGTTTGTCCAGATTTCGATGAACCCGGCACACCTCAATATACCTACTTATGGTCTTTTGAATGCTTACCTGCAACATCATCCGATGCTTGCTTCCAGATCGATCCGATACAGATTCTATCTGATTGCGGAGAAGACGATCCTTTAGAATGGGATCTGGATCTATATGTTTTTGACAGCCATTATTGTGAACATGATACATCTATTACTGTCACGATCAACCCACGTCCGGGCTTTGTACTGGATCCTCCGGATCCTGCTTTCTGCGAAGGTGCAAATGAAGTGGAGGTATGTATCCAGTTAGATCAGGATGTTACGATAGAATATGCAGAGTATACTTTAGCGATCGGAGGTTTGGTTACGGTATTTGATCCTCCATATTGCATTACGCTCACAGATGAAGGATTACATTCCGTGACCGTATACGATGCTGTTGGTTGTACCTATGGTTTTGAGTTTTACGTTGGTCAAAATATCATTGAGCCTTTTGATATCCTGGGTGATCCAATTATTTGTCTGGGAGAATCCACTACACTTACCATTGATGGAAATTATGATTCTTATAGTTGGAGTACAGGTGAAACTACTCAGAGTATCACAGTTTCTCCAACAGTGAATACGACATATTCAGCAAATGTAATCGATGCCAACGGTTGCTTCACAAGTAATAGTATACTGGTACAGGTACTCAGTACTTCTCTGCCTGCATTGCCGGATACAGTTTCATTCTGTATCGGGTTCTCAGCAGAGATCAGTGCCGGCGCCGGATACGACGTATACAACTGGCATTTTGGAAGTCCGACCGGACCGATGGTCGGAACAACAGATACCATAGAAGTGACTACCGAAGGTTGGTATTTCATTGAAGTATTCAAAGATGGATGTCCAGCGCTGGATTCTGTTTATGCTCAGGCCGACGATGAATTGTCACCGTTTGTTTTTGGAGACTTTGAATTGTGCTGGGATCAACAAACGACACTGATCAGTGCGACAGGTGGTGCATTCATTAATTATGTTTGGACTCAGACGGACGTCTTACCTCAACAAGTTTGGGAAGGACCGACACTGAGTAGTATGAACCTGGGAGAAGGCTCATACGAATTGTGGGTATCTGACGGAAATTGCGCCGGTGATATCACATTTGATGTGACGCGGGCTGCGCCTGTTGTAGTCGATATTTTACCGGCTGTTGACACCGTATTTATATGTTTCAATACTGATACAACTTTGACTGCAACACCAGGATTTACAACTTACGCCTGGAATACAGGTCAGTTTAGCCAAACTTTATCCAATGTTGATAACGGAGTCTACACAGTTACGGTAACGGATGCTGATGGTTGTATGAATTCAACCAGTATTGTTGTATTTGAATATCCTCCTGTGACTCCGAACCTGGGTCCTAACAGAGATATTTGTGAAGGTGATCTGGTGACGTTGACACCGGGAGCTAACTTCACTACATACACCTGGTATCTGGATAACGTATTGATGCCGGCATGGAATAACCAGGCTTCCATCACCGTTGGAGATGGTGGTGTATATGAAGTTGAAGTGACGAATGCCATCGGTTGCTCCAACAGGTCCACTGTAACCGTGAACAAAACTGATCAACTTTCACCATTTATTACAGGCAATGCAGTCATTTGCCAGGGTGATTTACTCACGCTTTCCGCTGATCAGACTTATTTCAAATATACATGGAAGAATGCTGCAGGTACGGTTATTGGAACATCACAAACTGTCACAGTGACCCTTGCCGGTGTTTATACACTTGAAGTTGAAACTTCAACCGGTTGTGCCGGTTCTGCTCAGGTAACAGTGGTGGTGAATGTTACACCGACAGCAGATGTTGATGCGGATGTTAAAACAGTATGTGGTGCAGGAACTACCAACAATGGTAATACGATACTTGACTTTACCCAATATATCAATTCAACTGATCCGGGTGCTTGGGTAGCCAACAATCCTTCTTCAGGTGTGGTACATAATGGTGACTGGTCTGTTGTTAATTTTTCAAATGTTGCTCCGGGTACATATACATTTACTTATACGACCACAAATGCAATAGCTCCTTGTCAGAACACTTCAGATGTGCTGACTGTAAATGTGATATTGTGTAATTGTGATCCATGGTCGATCAATCCGATAGGCGATGTTTGTAATGAAGGTAATCAATTCATTATTAATAATCTTAATGGTAATCTTAATACTCAATCTCCTGTAGTGATGAACGGAACATGGAGCATTGCAACAGGTCCTGGCGGCACTCCATTGACAGGAAGTACATTTAATCCAACTAATGGATTACCCGGTATTTATACGCTGACTTTCACACTGACCAATCAAGGTAATTTCTGTGATCCGTCGGCGAATGTAACCATCGAAGTGATGCGTGCTCCTCAAATAGGTACGGTGGCTGATCAACCGAATGTTTGTTTTGGTACCGGAGCTGACTTTGTACTTGAATCATTGATCTCAGGTGAAGATATGGGTGGCGCCTGGACAGAAGTATCTGCAATTCCAAGTACTGGAAATGCGTTCGACGCAGCTGCCGGCACATTCGATACCGATGGACAATTAGTAGGAACATACAGTTTTACTTACACATTGACCGCTGAATTCCCGTGTGTATCAAAAAGTATCACTGTTCAGGTTACGATTGATCCATTACCTAACGCTGATGCAGGTCCTGACGGATTTGCCTGTGCTGGTGGAACAGTAAACATTGGAGGAACAGCTACTTCAACAGGTACCAACTTCTCTTATGAATGGAGAGATCAAACCAATGCAGTAATTTCCACATTAAGAACCCTTCAGGTAACTACCAGTGGAAATTATAAACTTACTGTGACAGATAACACTTCAGGTTGTATTCATAAGGATTCCACTTTGGTTGAGATCTATCCTTCCTATTCAGGAGTAGTGACAGGAAAAGACTTGTTGCTCGATGGTGAAACCGATGTATTGAGACTCACGCTGATAGGTTTGACACCAGCTGATGTTGGGAATTACATTTGGTACAAAGATGGTGTTTTAATTCCGGGAGCAAATGGAGATACTCTGTTTGTAAATGAAGCAGGAGAGTATTGCGTGGACATTGTTCCAGCAGGAAATGATGCATCAGCTTGCGTGGTGAATGTTTGCAAACTCATTCAGACTGAACTTACCAAGGAAGTGTTTATTCCAAACATCTTCTCTCCGAACAATGATGGTAAAAATGAAATATTTACGGTTGAAGGAGGCAAGAATGTTGATCAAATCACCAACGTATCGATTTATGACAGATGGGGAGAACTGGTATTCTTATCAGGCTCATTCACATTGGATCGTAAATATGAGGCTGGTTGGAACGGTATTTTCAAAGGACAACAGGCAGTTCAGGGTGTATACGTTTATGTAGTCGATGTACTATATAAAGACGGAACCCGTGAAACTGTGAGTGGTGATATCACTCTGATCAGATAATAATCGATCAGAAACAATTATAATAAAGCACAGCAGGTCGAAATCTGCTGTGCTTTTTTTTTATCTCCTTTTATGCGTGGAATGTTTGATCCAATGTAATTATTTAGCTCAATAGCTGATTAGTTCTTTAGTCTGTAGGACTTGAGTGAGAACATTAACAAAAGACCGAGTTTTTGCCATTGAAAGGGAAGTTTTGACTCCGGTAACACTTCATAAGCTAAAAGACTTCAGGCTAACAGGCCATCAACCTAAACAATTACAATCCAATAAGTTTTAAAAATGTTTTGATTCCAGTATTCTATTCGGCAAAAGAAAGTTTGTTGTTTTCAATTCGAAGATCGCCGTTATACTCGAGGTTTTTTAGCAAATCCATATACTGATCGATCTCAAAAAAAGGCAACTCAAATAATAATTTATCCGGTTCAAGGGGTTTATCCTTTAAAATATCAGAGATTCGCTGAACCATCTTCATTTCTTCTCCGGAACTCAATCCTGAAAAGTATTTTCTCCGGCAATAATCACATTGACGACAATTTTTATGGACTTTTTCTCCAAAATACCTCAAAATATAACTTTGCCTGCAGATTTCCAAAGAAGCATAATCCTTCATAAATAACATCTTACTGATCTTGTTTTTCCTGAATTTACGATAAGCTTTCGTGGTCTGTTTCCAATGCTCAGGTACCAAAGTAATTTCATAAGCCGGGTCGTTCGCCTTATACTCAATATAACCATAACGTGCAGCAGAATGGAGCAAACGTGTGACAGACGCTACATCCATACCCAGAAAATCAGCCAGTTCCCTTTCATGAATACGCACAAAATAATCCCAAAGATTTTCATAAATGCGCAACATTGATTTAAGCACCAGCTGCATTTCAAAGTTTGAAGAATCAGAATGATTCAGCCATTCATCATTTTTGAACCAAACTTCACTACCCTCTTCAAAGTCCCTGTTTTGTTCAATCACGCCAATTTTTGACAAACTACTCAGACATTTTACAATAAACCTCGGTTTAAAATTGAGATTTATAGCCAATTCATCGATGGAAACAGTAAGCATTTTAGAGCTCATTTTTTCTTTTCGACTCATTTTTAGCAAAACTTTCCATACACTATTAAGCATATCCATTGATGGAACCTGCTGATTGATACGTTCCTCAAGATCGGCCTGATCTTTTCCGTTATAGAGGATGACCGCTTTGGCCATTTGACCATCACGACCAGCTCTTCCTGCTTCCTGAAAATAGGATTCAAGGTCATCAGGCAGATCCCAGTGAATGACAAATCTCACATCAGCCTTATCAACACCCATACCAAAAGCATTGGTACTCACCATAATCGCATCATCTCTTTTCATCCAAAGTTCCTGGACCTGAGATCTTTCGCCGGGAGCCATACCTGCATGATAATGCATAGCAGGGATATGATTGTCTCTCAAAAAGCCAGCGAGGCTTTCGGTTCTGGCTCTGCTTCTTACATAGATGATGCCGACACCCTTCACTTCACGGAGCATATGCAATAAGCTTCTCAGTTTGTGCTCTGTATATATGTTGTACAGCTCAATATTTTTCCTTCGGAATGATTTTCGAAAAATCTCATACTTGTTCATTCCTAAAAATAATGCAATATCTTTAAGCACTTTTTTATCCGCAGTAGCTGTGAAAGCATGGATTTGAATGTTTGGGAGTATTTGTCTGATTCGGTTTATTTCGAGATAAGCTGGTCTAAAATCGTGTCCCCATTGTGAAATACAATGCGCCTCATCAACGACTACCATTTCCGGCGGATAATGCCTGACAAATTCAATAAAATCAGGAGACTTCAATCTTTCCGGAGATACATAAAGCAATTTTACCTTGCCCTGAAAGCAAGAATCATAAGTCTCTTTGATGAAAGCTGTATCCATTTCATGACTGATGTAGACAGCTCTCAGGTTTTGCACAACTTTGGATTCTACCTGGTCTTTCATCAATGCGATCAATGGAGAGATAACTATGGAATACCCTTCAAAACACAATGCCGGCAATTGAAAGCAAATGGATTTTCCACCACCGGTTGGCAATAAACCAATGGTTTCTTTTCTGCTAAGAATAGACCGGACAATTTCAAATTGCATATCTCTGAAACCATCGTATCCCCAATGTGATTTCAAAGTTTGATAAATAATTTTGTCAGTGAACATGGCCAATTATTTTGGTGAACGATAAAAAATCCATTCCGGTTCATCAGCACTCCAAGCCAAAATAGCTGAATTATATGAAGGAAATCTGAATGAACTGGTTTATTTATTTGAACAAAGATAAAAAAATCCTGCATTTTATCGGTAAAAACATGCTTTTGTATAAAAAAATATTTATTTTTTGATAATAAGCGGTTTAAATCGGATATTTGCAGCCTTATCAATCGTAAAAATTGATCATTTAATTATTTAAAAAACTAAATATGAAGAAAGTATTGTTTTTTTTCGTTTTGGTCCTGGCTTCAACCGGCTTATTTTCACAACAAGATGATTTAAGAGCCTGGCAACACCTGGATTACAGAACAGACAGCATGTATGGAGTTGGCTCCAACAGAGCTTATGAAGAGATCCTTAAAAACAAAACAAGCAAACCTGTAGTGGTTGCTATTTTGGATTCCGGAGTTGACTTTGATCATGAAGATCTGAAAGATGTGATGTGGGTAAATCCGGGGGAAATTCCAGGCAACGGGATTGACGATGACAAAAACGGTTATGTTGATGATATTCATGGTTGGAATTTCCTGGGTGGAAAAGACGGCAGGAATGTTGCAGAAGATACTTATGAAGTTACCCGGGTTTACAAATCCCTGGCTTACAAATATGAAACTGCTGATTCTTCAAAATTAAATAAAAAACAACTGAAAGAATACGCTTTGTACAAAAAAGTGAAAGCTGAAGTTATGTCAAAGAAAGAAGCAGCCACCAAAAACTATGAAAGGATCAAAACCCAAAGGGATAACCTGCTGCAGGCATTGGATAAAATGGAAAAACTATTTGACGGAAAAGAGATCACTAAAGAAAACCTTGATTCCATTGAGTTAGGAGACGACAGCCAATTGTCCTTAGGCAAACAAATTCTTGAAGGTATGCTTGCATCCGAAGAAAAAATTGAGAGCTTTGATGCCATTAAAGAAACCATCAAATCCGGTTACCAAAGAGGATTTGAATACTATGGCAATCAATCAAAGTATTCATATAATACAGATTTCGACCCAAGATCTATTGTTGGGGATGATTATAACAATTCCTATGAGAAAGGGTACGGTAATAATACCTATGACGGACCGGATGCTTCACACGGAACCCACGTTGCCGGCATCGTAGCTGCGAAGAGAGATAATGAAATCGGTATGAACGGCATTGCCAATAATGTAAAAATCATGACTGTCAGGGTTGTTCCCGACGGTGATGAAAGAGATAAAGATGTGGCTAACGGAATTATTTATGCAGCTGATAATGGTGCTTCCATCATTAATATGAGTTTTGGAAAACTTTACAGCAGTGATAAAGAAGCTGTGGATAAAGCTGTTAAATATGCTGAGAAAAAAGATGTATTGATCATACATGCAGCTGGTAATGATTCAAAGAATATTGATGAAGTAGATCATTTCCCCGTAAGGAAATTTGCAAAGAAAAAAATGTGTGGCAAAAAGACTGCCGGCAACTGGATGGAAGTTGGCGCACTCAGCTTTAAACAAGGAAAAGAGCATCCTGCTGTGTTCAGTAATTATGGTCAAAAAGAGGTAGATGTGTTCGCTCCTGGTGTTGCGATATATTCCACTACACCGGACGACCAATATGCAAGTTTTCAGGGCACCAGTATGGCAGCTCCAGTTGTAGCTGGTGTTGCTGCATTAGTAAGATCCTATTATCCTGAACTTTCAGCAAAAGAAGTCAAGAAAATACTCATGGAGTCTTCCATGAAAATAGATGCAAAGGTTGTACTACCAGGAAGCGCCGATAACATGGTAGATTTTTCAACATTGAGCAGTACAGGCGGTGTAGTCAATGCTTACAATGCATTGATGATGGCCGGTAAAAAATAAAAAACACAGTTTTGAGATAAAAAAAGCGGGAAATTCCCGCTTTTTTTTTTGCTTTTAATGAAGGATCAGGAAATTTTTTAATACGGCGTACAGCAGTCAATATCAGTAATGCTCAATTATTTTAAAACTACTGTAGTTAATTAGTTGGTTAGCTAATTAGTTTGTTAGCCTGTTAGTCTCTTGGAATTGAGCGGGTACATTGAGAAAAAAACACCTGATTTGTTCCGGAATCAGAGGTTTAAACCCTTGGGATAAATATTAGCTAATAGACTTAAGACAAAAAGACTATTGAGGTAAACAATTACAAATTAATTTTAAAAATCAGGAAGACAAGACAGCAGAACATGCTAGTGTCATGTCAACACTACTTTAGCCGACCCAAGTCTTGATATTTTTCCACATATCATCAAAATAAATCCTTTACGTAGCTAAGGCTATGAGCAGAATTTCTTTTTCGATCTGAGAAAAAATCCCTGCGACTTAACCGACACAGTAGCATTGACATGACACTAGTTTGATCTTTAGTTCCTGTTTTTACCGGATTTCCGCTATTTAAAATAAATTCTACTCAAAACCATCGGATTTTTTGAACTAACTCAACTTATATGTATTAATTTTGCCCCCTATTATCTTTAAAAATAAATTTCATGGCTTTAAACTGCGGTATTGTTGGTCTTCCGAATGTAGGCAAATCTACTTTGTTCAATGCGCTTACAGCGGCAAAGGCTTTGGCTGCCAATTATCCATTTGCAACCAAAGAACCAAATGTCGGAATGATCACGGTTCCTGATGAACGGCTTGTCAAACTGACTGAACTGATCAAACCCAGATCTGTGGTTCCGACATCGATGGAAATAGTGGACATCGCCGGACTGATCAAAGGTGCAAGCAAAGGTGAAGGCCTTGGCAACCAGTTCCTGGCAAACATCCGGGAAGTGAATGCAATTATCCATGTGATCAGGTGTTTTGAAGATGACAATGTAGTGCATGTAGATGCCAACATCAACCCTGTCCGAGATAAGGAGATCATCGATATGGAATTGATGCTCAAGGATTTGGAAACTGTAATAAAATATGTGGACAAATTTGAAAAAGCCGCAAAAAGTGCGAAAAAAGATGACTTGCAAAGGTTGGAATTTGCCCGAAAACTAAGGACACACCTCGAAGCCGGAAAGCCCGTGAGACAGTTTGAATTGGCAAGTGAACAGGATGAAGAAACGCTGAGAAGCATGTACCTGTTGACATCCAAGCCTGTACTATATGTGTTGAATGTAGATGAAAAATCTGTCATCAATGGCAACAAATACACCCAGAGTTTCATCCAGTCTATCCATGAGGAAGATAATGAAGTGATCATGATTTGTGCTGGAATAGAAGCAGAATTGATGGATTTTGAAGACCCCGAAGAAAGACAAATGTTCCTGGAAGAAATGGGCTTAAATGAACCAGGAGTCAACAGGGTGATCCGGGCAAGTTATTCATTGCTCAAACTGATCACATTTTTCACTGCCGGTGAGAAAGAAGTACGTGCATGGACTTTGAGAGAAGGCTTGAAAGCTCCACAAGCTGCCGGAACGATACATTCCGACTTTGAAAGAGGTTTTATCCGGGCTGAAGTCATAAAATATGAGGATTATGTTCATTACGGCTCAGAACATGCCATTAAAGAAGCCGGAAAAATGCATGTGGAAGGGAAAGACTATGTAGTGAAAGATGGGGATGTCGTTTTCTTCAGATTTAATGTCTGATAATTTGATTGGACTATTTGATAACTTTATGTACCCTGCCCGAATACTTTGTCATATGCCTTCTGGTATACTCTTGCCTGAGTGCTTCAAACCGAATATCAGGCTGATTATTGTCACAATCATATTTACCTGTCAGAGCTCGCTGTCTGAAAGCTTCGTATAAACTCACGGCACAAGCCACTGAAATATTGAGGCTTTGAACCATACCAACCTGAGGAATGATGAAATTGCCATCCAACAGATCAAATGATTCCTTTGTCAAACCATCATGCTCATTTCCAAATGCCAATACAACCGATTCGGTAAGTTTCAAATCATAGAGAGAAACCGCATGCTCATCCAGCATGGTACCAAAAATCTGTCCGTAAGATTGTCTGATCGTGTTAAAACACAAGGATGTGTCAGTAAAATAATGGATATCAACCCATTTTCTGGCACCTGCTGCTGTATTCTTCCCAATGATCAGTTTTTCGTTTTTTAAAGTAAGGCCTGGCTCATTGTTCAATACAAAAATTTCCCTGATCCCAACTGCATCACATGACCTCAAGACTGCTCCGATATTGTGGGCATCGTGAACATTTTCAAGCAGGACGCTCAGATCAAATTGTCTTTTATAAGCGACCTGCTCTATTCTTTTGGCTCTTTCTTCTCTCATGGTTCCAATAATCTCCAAAATTTACTCAGGGAGCCGGTTCAAATTTGTTATGTATAAATCTTCTGATCTCAATATGACGATTTTCAAAATAATCCACCTTGTCAACCTCTTCAAAAAACACCGATTCTTCATCTACTACAGGAGTTAAATTATAACTTGTTTGAAGATAAGTCAGTTGCTCTCCTTGTATAAAATACTGAAACCTCGTCCCGTATTTTTTAAGACTTTCTCCAACCAATTGAATCAAATCAAAACCTTCAATGGCATCATCCGTTGCAATGGCATGGTATGTATTGAGATATTTTTGTCTGAAATCCAAAACAGCCGGATCTTCATCATCCACATGCTTTTCAATAGCAATATGAATGTTAAGATTCTTGAATAAATTATAGTCTACCAACTCAGAATTGACCATTAAAGGCATTCCAAAAACATTGACCCGTGTCAAACCTTTTTCTGCATTGAGCTTTCGAAGGCAGGAATAAACAAATTGTTCATCCTTATATGACCAATTTGGAATGATCACAGCAATTTCTTCTGTTGCATTCTGAAATATCTGTCCAAAAGCATTTGCACCATCCACAAATGAAGCCTGGTTTACATACACTTGCTGATATGCGGTTTCTGGCGAAGATGTTTGAGGATTGGCTTTATGTAAATCCTGCATATATTTCAGTCTGGCCATTTCCTGTTTTTCGGAAAGTCGGCCAACCAGGTAAATCTGTTCCGCGCTAAAATGTTCATCTGCATACTGTACTATAGCCTCATAATACCTTTTTACATCAGGCAACAATTGGATATAGCCAGGATTTTCCTGTGCAATTTTAGTGCTTGATTGCCAGGGTGAAATAACCAGAATATCCTGGGATTTTCCAAATTGCTCGATATCTTTCAGCAATTCACGGTCAAAAGGACCAATAACCACATCCAGATCCAGGCTTTTTAGTTCAGCTTCAATCGAACTAAAATCGTTTTCACTCAATTTTGTATTCAATACATGTACTTCCAGTGAAACATCCTTTTTACTCAATTCTTCCAAACCCAACTGAAGTCCGCTATAGAAATTTAAAAACCTGTAACTATAATGACTTTCAAGCTGCATTAAGTCAGGCAGATAATCACCAAATGATAATGGTAACAAAATAGCAATGTGATAAACATCCTTATACTCCGTATTGAATCGCAAATCTTTTTCAAATACAACATCCTGGATATCATCGGCTTGATGTACTTTCTCCTCAGGAATATTATAAATAATTGTGTCAGTCTCAGTATAGATCTCTGAAGGCAGTTCGATGGTATCTTCAACAGGGTGATAACTTACAGGTCTTTCTCCTGCAATCTCTACTCTGTGGTGTCCGGGTGTTCCTGAAAATATACCACATGATGATAACAAAAACAAGACTGCAATCGCTATCATCCACCTATTCCCATTCAATGGTTGATGGCGGTTTGGTGCTAATATCATATACCACACGATTTATTCCTTTAATATTATTGATAATTTCACTGGATATCTTACTCAGAAGATCATGAGGAAGCTGACTCCAGTCGGCAGTCATTCCATCATTCGAATTGACACATCTGAGTGCTACAACATATTCATAAGTTCGCTCATCACCCATGACTCCCACAGACCTTGCATTGAGTAAAATCGCCCCGGCCTGCCATACTTTGTGATAATAGCCTGATTCCTTAAGGTTATCGATAAAAATCTTATCTGCTTCTTTGCATAAATCTACTTTTTTTCTGGAGATCTTACCTAAAATTCTGATCGCCAGTCCGGGACCAGGAAACGGATGTCTGTTCAAAATATCATCCGGGATCTTAAGTTCACGGCCTACCCTTCTGACTTCATCCTTGAACAAGCTATTCAGCGGTTCAACGATCTTCAAATGCAATTTTTTGGGCAGCGCTCCGACATTATGATGTGACTTGATCGTTACTGACGGTCCATGAACAGACACAGATTCTATTACATCCGGATAAATGGTTCCCTGTGCAAGCCACCTGACATCACTGATGGCCTTCGCCTCTTCTTCAAAAACCCGGATAAAGGTTTTGCCTATAGCCTTACGCTTTTTTTCAGGATCTTTCACTCCTTCAAGAGCATCTAAAAATCTTTCACTCGCATCCACGCCTTTGACATTCAGTCCGAGTCCATGGTATGATTCCAATACTTGTCTGAATTCATCTTTTCTCAACAAACCATTGTCAATAAAGATACAATGCAGATTTTTTCCTATCGCTTTATGCAATAAAAATGCAGCAACTGAAGAATCAACACCTCCTGAAAGACCCAAAACTACCTGATCATTTTGTAATGTTTGCTTGAGCCATTCTACTTTTTCTGCTATAAAATGACCCGGTGACCAGTTTTTTTCCAGACCGGCAACTTCAAACAGAAAATTGGACAAAAGCTGGAGTCCTTGTTCACTGTGACTCACTTCCGGATGGAATTGTAAAGCATAAACAGGTTTTTCATAGGCGTTCGCCTTGGACCTGAATGCTGCAACCGGTATGCTACCCGTTTTAGCGATCGCCTCAAACTGATCAGGCAATCTGAAAATGGTATCCCCATGAGACATCCACACAGTTGAGCCATTGTCGATCTTTTTAAAAAAATGATCATCATTTGTGGATATTTCGAGGGAAGCCTTACCGTACTCCCTGCTATTGGACGCTTCTACAGCCCCTCCCAAATTATCAGCAATTAATTGAGCGCCATAACAAATTCCCAGAACGGGAAAATTGCCCAAAACCCTCGAAAGATCATATTTCAATGCATTTTCCTCTCTCACAGAAAATGGACTACCAGAAAGGATCACTGCTGCAATTTCTTCAGTATTTTCAGGAAATTTATTATATGGCAAAATTTCACAATATACTTCCAGTTCCCTGATCCTCCTGGCGATCAACTGGGTATACTGAGAACCAAAATCAAAAACAATTACTTTTTTTTGCATACCAACGTATTGATGTTCGTCTTATATACGGGTTAAAAATCTGGTTATAAAAATAAGTGAATCAATCATTTATGCTATCCTATGAGCTATAAATCAATCTATCCGGCAAAGATAGTCTATTTTTTTCTTTTTTGGGATGACAAAAAATAAATAGATGTTTCCCAAATATTTTCCGAAAAAGATGTAATTTTAAATATTATTAATTATTTCACTTAATTATATCATTACGGTCAATATTGTTTAATAAATTTACATATAGGAGCCGATAACTTATACATTTTACTTAACGCAAAAAATACAAGTTATGAACAAAACATTTGAAGTTACGGGTTATACCACCAAAGAGGAACAGGTAAATACCTTGTCTCAGAGTATTTTAAAAAACACTTTCGTTTTGGACATCTGTCATCCATTTCCAGGGTATAACAGGGACAAACTCGAACACCTGACCACTCCAAGAGGGATAATTTTTGTGACTTCCAAAGAATACGAATGGAATAAAATTCTGAGAACCACCAAAAAAATATCCGGCTTCCTTGAATATGATATCAACGGAACCTATTCAAACGTTATTTTAGGCAATCAATTTTTTCACGCTTTACGTGTAAAAGGTATCCCTTCCTACGATGAAATTCCAATTGTCCAGCATGCTTATCAGGAAGAAGGCTTCCAATTCATGAAAAGTAAATCTCTGAAAGGAGATATGACTGCAGTGATCAAAGTAAAAAAATTCTACATGCTGGAACAAATTGAAGAAGGAATTTTTGCCGATAAAGTCAATCTGGATATGCATTACATTTTGATTGACAGAGAACTGAACTGGGAATTGTTCAGGAAAATAACTCAAAAAATAAAAAACAATATCAGTAACCGTAATTTTGACGTAGTTTTGGGCGCATTTTACATGGATATGAGTATGAAAGAAATGATCAGGATCTATAAACCCAATATTTCCAGAGAATTACTCCATGAAATTAAACTTTTATATCAAAAAGAAATTGTGAAATATTTTTTATAATAAATTAACATAACCAATGAGAAAAAATATTGCAGCAGGCAACTGGAAAATGTTCAAAGATGCATCATCAGCAAATGAGCTTCTTGACAAACTTATAGCGACTGAAATACCTGAAAATGCTATAACAGTCATCGCACCTCCTTTCATTTACCTGAAAGAATTTACTGAAAAAGCATCATCAAAAGACAGATTTTTTATTGCTGCGCAAAACTGCCATCATGCAACTGAAGGAGCATTTACAGGAGAAGTTTCTGCCATGATGCTTGCATCCATCCATGTTCCTTATG
>Ga0209573_1001993_pt1 | contig 28102 bp, 23 predicted proteins | sample TNRBio252014_DNA_FD_185870 | JGI IMG/M metagenome (GOLD analysis project Ga0209573, IMG submission 185870) | Wastewater treatment Type I Accumulibacter community from EBPR Bioreactor in Madison, WI, USA - TNR Reactor_6/25/2014_ DNA (SPAdes)... | ecosystem: Engineered > Bioreactor > EBPR >... | reverse complement strand
GCCTCGACGCTGAGCAGAAGGGACAAGTCAGGCTGCGAGAACTGCACGTTGCGCGCCTGCGCGGCCACGGCGCGCGCCCGGTCCTGCCGGCGCGTGCTGTTGGAATCGAAGATCAGTTTGCCGGTCGTGAGCAGGGCCAGAGCCAGGAGGATGGCTGCCAGCGCGCCGATGCCCACCAGCCGGCGTCGCATCCGCTGCCGGCGCTCTGTCTCCTGGCTGGCCGCCAGAAACTCGCGATCCAACGCGCTGAGTGCGTCGGGATGGCTGCGTGCCCACTTCTCGGCCTGGACCAGATCGCCCTGCGCCAGCAGCACACTGGAGACGGCTGGCTTGCCCTGCTGCTGCCAACGCAACGCGCCGCGCTGCAGTGGACTCAGCTTCTCCTCGCGCCAGACGGCGTTGTCCTCCTGCACTGGCCGCACCAGACGGTCGTGGGCCAGCTCGAACCAGGTGGCGCCGCGGCGCTGCTCGGCCCGCAGCAGGTGCGCGTCCACCAGCCGCCAGATGGCCGTGTTGGGCAGCCCCTCGCTGGCATCGACCCCCTGCAACACCTGGCCGCGCATGTCCTGGCCGCTGATCAGGGCGCTTTCGATCCAATCGCGCAGCGCGCGCTCGCTGACGCCCGTGCTGCTGGCCACGGCCGCGGCTGTGTCAGCGTAGTAGCTGCGCAGCGCCGCGTCCACATCGCCGATCGCCTCGATGTCGTCCACGCCGATGCTGGCATCGTTCGGAGCCAGCCGGTCCCACAGCCGCCAGCAGACTACCTGGAGCTGCACAGGCTCGACGCTGTCGCCCGGCACGGTGACGGTCGTGCCATCGGGCTGCTGCACCCGCACGGCGCGCAGATCGTCCACCAGGCGCGCTGCGGCCGCATCGGTGAAATCTACGCCGGCCAGCCGCGCCGGCCGCTGCATCGCCTGGACCGCTGCTTCTGGGCTGAGCAACTCCAGCCGGTAGCGCCGGCTCTTGTCGAAGCGGGTTGGGATCGGCTTGAGATAGGGATCGAGACCGGCGACGAATTCCTCGCGCATCGCGAAGACTGCCCAGCGGTTGCGGTCGCGCAGGGCTTCACCGACCTGCTCGAAGAAGGCCAGCTTGCCCTGCCGGTCGGTCGGGTCGAGGGTGAGCACCTCCTCGAATTGGTCGAAGATGAGGATGTCACCATACCAGGGTGCGTCACGGGCCACCGGCGGCGCAGCGCGGCGCGCCAGGTATTGGTCCAGCGACAGCGCAGCCAGCTCATCCAGCGGCAGTTGTTCCTCGGCCGGCAGCCCCTCCTCCAGCGACAGCAGACAGCCCAGGCTGTAACGGCCAGCGGCGCGCCCTGCGCCGCCGGGCAGCGCCGCGCTGACGCGCATCGACGGCAGCACGCGAAATCCCTCCTGCTCCAAGGCCGGGATCAGCCCTGCCTGCAAGAGCGACGTCTTGCCCGCGCCTGACGGCGAATAGAGCAGGATGATGCGCTCGGCAATCAGCAGGTCCAGCAGGGCGGCCGTCTCCCGCTCGCGTCCGTAGAGCCGTTCGCCGCGCTGGAACGACCGTGGTCCGGGATAGGGGTTGGTCCGGGAGGACATAAAGGTGGGGATGCGGTGGACGGAGCTGCTTGACGCCGCCCACCGCGCGTGGATCACTTGGGCGGCTTCTGGAACAGCTTGCGCAATACGCTGCTGAACCAGTTGGAGCCTGGCTGCGCCGGCTGCGGCTTGGGCTGTTCGGGCTGCGGCTTCGGCTGTTGCGGCTGCGGCTTGGGTTGCTCCGGCGCCGGCTTGGGCGGCGCAGCGACGGTTGCGCTGTAGGCTGAACGGCCGAACTGGCTGATGAACTGATAGGGCAGCCGGGCGTAGCCCGCGCCCAGTTCGCTGTCCTTGGCCCAGGTGTCGCCCCAACTGTTGCGGATCATGAAGTAGCCGCCGCCGGGTACGCTGGGATCGTCCTGGTAGCCGACCATGGCCATGGCGTGGCCGCCGATTGTCTGTTCGTTGCTCAGCGGCAGGCGCACGTCGCCGGTGGATTTCGCCGGCTCGGTCAGCCAGTAGCGGTAGACCGGCACAGCAAACGCGACCGGTTTGCCCGCGGCCAGCGTCTGCTTCATGCTGTCCACCCAGCGCGCTTGCAGCAGCTCTCCCTTGGCGATCTTGTAGGCGGCGGCCGCTTCTGGAGCGGCGGCTGGCGCCGGCCCTTGCCCTTCGTTGCCGGCCACTTTTCGGGGGTTGTAGGGCCAGACCGGCTCCGGACAGACCCCCTGCGCCTGCAGCACCTCCATTGCGACCTTGATATAGGTGCCTTCGCCAGGCCAGTTGTCCTTTTCCTTGCAGGCCCAATAGAGAAATTGCTCTGACAGGTCGGCAGCGGTGCTGGCATCCGGCCCCAGCAGGACCTCGCGCACGGCTGCGCAGGCGTGCGCCACGCAGGTGCCGCGTTCCTTCTGGTCGCGCACCGGCGGCATCAGGTCGATCAAATTGACAAGGGTTGGCAGCACGCCGCGGCCGGGCGCGGCGGCCGGCGCATCAGAAGGGTCCAGGCCCGGCTCGTCGTCCAGCGAGCCCAGGCCGGGGAACTGCACGTCGCCCACCGAGCGCCGGGAGACCTCCGGGCTGACCAGGTCGGCCAGCGCGCGCACGTTCTCCTCGGAGATGGCCAGGTGCTCGGCCAGCCCCAGCGCGCCGTCGCCGTCGGCTGCGCTGTAAAACTCGTCGGCCGTGGTGATCCACAGCGTGGCCAGCCGGTCGGCCAGGTCGACGGGGAAGCCGGTGATATCCAACAACGGGGTGCCTAGTTTTTCGGCCATAGGGTTGCTATCCTCTTTCTTTGCCGCGTTCTACGTTCGCAGGGACTCTACTGTGTTAAACGCATCTGGCCCTGTGTTTCGGACGCAGCCAGAATTGACTTTTCTTCCGAGAAAAGTCAATTCTGAGTCCCTTATCTCAGCCGCCAATAGATCTCCTCGCTGGCCCGGTAGAGCGCCATCTCCAACTCCGGGCTCCAGTTGGCCGGGTCGCCGCGGTTCTCGCGCAGCAGGGCGACGCTGAGAGCGTCGCCGACCACGGCCAGCGCGTCGGTGGCCTTGCGCTGCAAGTAGAGCTGATCGACTGGGCTGAGATATTTGAAACAAGGCATGATGTCGCTGTCGGGGCAGCCCATGGCGATGCGCTCCAACACCGGCTTGTCGCGCCGGTCGGCCAGGCGAGCCAGCGCGTCGATGGACACCGCAGCCAGCATGGCATCTGCGGCCTCCAGCAGGCAGCGCACCAGCAGAAACTGGCGGGCGCCGGGGTCTTGCCAGCGCAGCAGGCCGATCAGGTAGGCCAGGCACTTGTAGTGTTGTAAGCGCTCTTCTTCGCTCTGGACGTAGGCTGCCTCGTCGCTGAAGAAAGGATCGAGCACCGCTCGCTTGACCGCCGGCAGGTCGATGGTGGCCAGGGCATAGGTGACGGCCCACTGGGTTGCCTGGTCCAGCTTGCGCAACAGGAAGGCCTCGGCCAGCGCGGCCAGCGCGGCTTCAGCCGTTTCCAGCCCCTCGGCCTGCAGCTTGAGCTGCATGTGCAGGTCGCCCAGCGCCAAAGCAGCTAAGCCCTGGGCGCTGGCGTTGTCGGTTTGGTGCAGCCAGCCAGACAGCGCTGCCACGTTGCGGCTTTGCCAATGGTCGAGCAGTTCGATCAGCACCGGATCGATCGGCGTCAGCAGTTCCCGTTGGCTGACGGTGGTCATGCGCAGCAAGCCAATGATCGCGGCCATGCGCACGTTGCTGTAGTCGTAGTCGGGCTGCTGCTGGCGGTCCAGGCGCGGTTTGCCATAGGCGGTGCGGGCCAGTTGCTCCATGGCGGTCGGGGTGGCGATCTGCCCCAACAGCGTGGCCGCGCGGCTGCGCTGCACCGAGTTTGGCTCGTTCTGGTTGCTCAGGCGCCAGATCAGCGCGGCCGTGACGGTCTCCGTCAGCACGGTCAACGTGCGCGTGGCGGGGCCATAGACAGGGATCTCGGAAAGGCAGCGGGCCGCCAGGTAGGTGCGGTCGCTCTCCAGCAGATTCATGCCGTAGACGATAGCTGACAGGAATTGCTCCAGTGCGCGCGTGTCGTCGGCCATCATGCCGCAGGCGAACACCAGCGTTTCCTCCCACCAGTGCAAGCGCGACAGCCGGCCCAGTGTCGAGGTGATCTCGTCCAGCCTGCTCTGGCGGTCGTTGCGCTCTACGATGGCGCGGGCGCAGCAGTAGGCCTGGATGCGGCTGTAGGCGAAACGCAGCGAGTCACGGCCTTCGATGGCCAGCAGCTTGCGCTGCACCAGGGCGTCGGTGAGCTGCTCGAGGCTGTACTCGCGGTCGCCGCGGATTTGCTTCATCAGGGTGAAGGCTTCGCCCAGCGGCAGCGTCGAGGCAAGGTTGGACTGCATGCGCCAGGCCAGCGCGTAGAGGATGCGCTCGATGTGCTCGGCGACGGTTCCTTGGCGGGTCAGCGAGCGCTCGCGGCCGTCGATGGCCAGAATCTCCACCACCTCGGCCAGGGCATCCTCGACCATGTGCTGCAAGACCTGGGTGCGCGATTTGGGGTACTGGCCGCGACGCGCGTGTTCCACCAGGTTGAGCATGAACCAGGGGATGGCGGCCAGGTCGTAAAGGCCCGACTGGTCCAGCCGCTGCAACAGCGGCAGTCCGGCCGGGTCGTCGGCCGCCAGCCCGTGCAGGAAGTGGCGTAGTTTGCGGCGCTCCAGTGGCTGCAAGAGCAGCACGTGCAGGTCGACCCCGGCGAACAGATCCTGCTTCAAGCGCTCTGGACTGATGCCGAAGACGAACTGGTGCTGGGGGTGGCGGTCGATGAACAGCCGCAACTGCTTGAGCGCCATCAGCAGCTCCGGGTCGCTTAGGTTGTCGCTGTTGTGGAAGACGAAGCGCAGGGTTGGCGCGCTGCCGGCCAGCCGGCTAGCTGCCTCCTCAGCATCCATGTCTGGCCAGTGGCGGCGCAGCGCCGTTCGCGCCAGATCGCTGATGGGATCGCTAGCCGAGAGCTGGGCCGCGCTCCAGCGATCCAGGCTGACGAAGACCGGCACAATCATGTTGGGCGCGCCGGGCTGCAGCGAGTCCTGTGCCGTCTGCCAAACGATGCGCTTGAGCTGAGTGGTGCGGTTGGCGCCGTAGCCGCCCGCCAGAGCGATCACAGTCGGCCGGCGCCGCTCCTGGGTCGCAGCGCTCCAGCCGCCGGTCGGATAGATTTCGTTGACCGCCTGCAAGATGTCGATGGAAGCTGTGGGCTCCATCTCCTGCCCCTCGAAGCTGTGCAGGTCTTGCTGGGCTGTCAGGTGGACCACTTCGATGGGCAGAGGCAGGTAGCCCTCGGTCCATGACAGCGCGCCGGGCGGACTGGTCGTTGGCGAGAACCAGGCAAACTCCTCGTCGGCCAGGATCGCTGTCAGTGCGGAGCGAGCCGGACTGGGGGCCAGCAGCCGGCCATCGGCCAGCCGCATGAACAGCACGGGGATATGGGCGCCGGGCCGTTGGCCGCTGAGCATGGCCGCGCGCGCCTGGTTGGCCGCCAGGTCGACCAGGCCGTGGCGCAGCAGTTGGCGGTAGAAGACCTGGGCGAAGGCGCGCGCCGTTTCGACCGGCGCCAGGTCCTGCATGGCCAGCACGGCTGGCACGCCGGCGCGCACCAGCCTGGGGGCGAAGGCCGAGAAGGCGTCGCTGGGGCTGTAGGTGGCCGTCTCGCAACTGGCCAGGAAGACCAGGCGCAGGGATGCTTCTAAGGACTCTGAGAAATGACTTTTCTGCGGCGAAAAGTCATTTCTGGGAGCTGATGGGTCCGAGAAATGACTTTTCTCGGAAGAAAAGTCATTTCTGGGAGCTGATGACTCCGAGAAATGACTTTTCTTGGAAGAAAAGTCATTTCTGGGAGCGCTATCGCGCAGGTGGCGGGCCAGCGCTTCGGCGTGTTCGTCCGCGTGCAGGAAACGCACCTGGTTGTTGCGGTTGGCCAGGAGGATGACCGCCCGCTGTTCGGATTTGTTATAGGCGCCGTGGGCCACGATGTGCAGCACGTGCGCGCCGGCGCGCAGCTCCTCCTCGATAGCCTCCAGCGTGCAGGGCTGGGCTACCAGCCGCAGCTCCACATTCAGTCCGGCCACAGCCGCTTGCAGCGCAGCCCATTCGGCCTCCACGTCGATGGCTTGCAGGCCATAGCGCTCTAAGCCGGCCGGGTTGGCGATGGCCGCCAGGATTTTGACGCGCTGTGGGGCGGCCGGAGGGGTGTAGTCCTGCGCGCCGGTGATGTAGCGCGAGAACGGGGTGGCGTCGGCCGCGGCCAGGGTAACGCCGACGCCGCCTTCCGGGCCGCTGGGATCGCGCAGCAGCTCCCAGGGGATGGGATTGAGCTCAGCCGCAGCGTCGTCGATGCTGAGGCGGATGCGGCGCTGGGGCGCGCTGCCGCGGATCATGGCCCAGGCGTTGGCCACCTGGCTGTCCTGCGTCAACAGATCGAACAGGCGGCGGCCCGATTCGGCGTCCAGCGTACTGGGCTTCCATTGCGCAACCGCGGGGCTCAGGTAGCCCCGGCTAAACTCCAACTGGTTGTCGAGGGTCAATTCGACCGGGTAGCCCTGGTCTTCCCGCTTGAGTAGCCGGATCAGCAGGTCGGTGTAGGATGAAGTGGGCACGATGTGTTCCTCGTTGTGTGATACCCGTTAGCGATGACCATGCCTGTGAGTGGCAGCATCTATTTGACATAGTAGCAGAACTGGCGCGGGCTGTCAATCGCGTTGCGCGCTGGCCAAAAAACGCGCCGTTGACAACCCCTCTGCTGCGTGTTACAATTTGCGGCACACGTTGTTGACTGGCGCCGCCGCCGAATGAACCCGTAGACCGGGCAGGTGTTCGGCGTCTGATACACCCGAAGCATGCTAAAGCAAGCTCAGTCATGCACGTTAGCTTGCTTCAGCATGCTCTGAGGGTGTCAGCCTGCGGTTTCAAACGCAGGCGGCGCTGCGGCGAGATTACCGGGATAATTCCTTAACCTTCATAACTCGGCGTCTGGCACGGAAAAGCATGCTAAAGCAAGCTCAGCGATGGACCTATTGACCCGCTATCCACACCTGCCGCCCGACCAAGTCGAGGCGCTGCTCGATCAATGTGGCCGCGCGCTGGAGGATCTGTCGCCAGGGTTGGGCGCGGCGGGCAGGCGGCTGCTGGCAGAGCATGGGCCGCAGCAGTGGCCGGTCGAGTGGCATCTGCCCTGGTGGCTGGCGGCTACGCTGAGCCTGGCCGAAGCCGATTGGCGCGCTTTGACGGTCTGCAACCTGCTGGGTCTGGCCTATGTGCGCGTGGCGGATCGGCTGGCCGAGGACGCCGCGGCGCCGGAGGCTGCGCTGCTGGCGGCCGCCTGCCACGAGCTGGCCCTGGCCGAGCTGGCCCGGCTCTTCGCGGTCACGCCCTCCTTCTGGCAGCACAGACACGCGGCTATGTCTCACTGGCTGCGTTCCCTGGTTGAGGACGACCCGGCCTTCGGCCGGCCCTTTGCTGCCTGGCAGCAGCAAGACCTGGCGCGGCTGGCCTGGCGCGGCGCGCCGCTCAAGATCACGGCGGTAGGGGCCTGTCTGCTGGCTCAGCGCGCTGATTTGATCCCGATCCTGACCGATGCCCTCGATGCCATGCTGGTTGGCCAGGTGTTGCTGGACCACGTGGACGACTGGCGCGAGGACCTGGCAGGTGGGCGTTTCAACGTATTCGTGGCCTACGCGTCCGACTTGCCTCAGGACGCCGCCAATGGGCCGGCCAACAGCCGGCGCGTGCTGGCGCTGCTGATGGCGGGCGATCCGGCCCCCTATTTTCAGGTGGTGCAGCGCCAAGTCGCCGCAGCTCAGGCGCTGGCTGCGCAGGCAGGTTGCAGCGGCCTGGCGCAGTATGCGGCCAGTTTGCAGAATGAGGCTGAGCTGGGCTGCGGCTGGCTGATCGATGCAGCCCGCGGCCACTTGCAGCAGACTGTCAGCCGCGTTTTCCACCCGTGAGGCCAGTGTCACGGCTCGCTCTTTCGAACTATTCACATCAGCTCGACTTACGCGGTGTTGCGTCAACCATGATTTGAGGAGTAGGTGTCCCCGATTTGAGGAGTAGGCGTCCCCAGACGCCGGGTTCGCACGTGGGCGTGCGAACTCCGCAAATCACGGTTCGCACGTGGGCGTGCGAACTCCGCAAATCACGGTTCGCACGTGGGCGTGCGAACTCCGCAAATCACGGTTCGCACGTGGGCGTGCGAACTCCGCAAATCACGGTTCGCACGTGGGCGTGCGAACTCCGCAAATCACGGTTCGCACGTGGGCGTGCGAACTCCGCAAATCACGGTTCGCACGTGGGCGTGCGAACTCCGCAAATCACGGTTGACCGACCAGCAGTCCATCCAAAACACGCCACGGATTATTCGAATTGGACGAAAGGAGGCCTGAGCCTTCGCTCAATTCGTGCCATTCGCGGCACATTCGTCAGTCCTACCCAGGAGGTTGTCATGTTACAAGACAGTGATCTGGAGCGTTTGATCGGCTACGCCCTGCTGGCCGACAACAAGTTTCGCAAGTGGCTGTTGACCGATCCCCAGGCGGCCGCGGGCAGCATCGATATCCAGCTCAGCGAGGCGCAGGCCGACTACATTCGCGAGACGGTCACGCTGCGCCGGCTCAACGCCATGGCAAAGAGCATCGACGACTGGATGCCGCCGCACACCGTGGGCAACTGGCAGAAGACCCCGCTCATTCCAAAGTGATCGCTGAATCAGGCGCCTAGCCGACGCCCAGCATGGGCAGCACGTAGGTGCGCAAGATTTCGTTCAGCACGAAGTAGAGCAGCGGGCTCAGGGCCGCCAACAGAACGCGCACGACCGACGAGGCGTTGCGGAAGGGCCAGGTGGGCGAGCGATAGACCGTGCTGCGCAATCCGATCAGCTTTTCGGTGCGTTCAGCCAGCTCGTTCAGCAGCTCGTTGCTCACCTCGGCGCCGTTCATCAGGCGGGATTGGCAGCCGGCCAGCTCGTGGCTGATGCGCGCCGTAATGCGGCCACGGGCCTGCTGCATCTGGCTGTGGACCCCCAGCAGCGGGAAGATCAGCGCGCTCAGGCTGGCCAGCGTGGCCAGCGCCAGCACGCTGTACTCCAGCAGATCGCCCGGCGCGCCCAGCGGGATGATGAAGAGCAGCACCGTCACGGCCACGGTGAGGCTGTGGCGCAGGCTGAGCCGGCCAAAGGCCAGCACGTTGTCCGGGTCCAGCGCGTTGATGGCCAGCGGTTGGCGCGCCAACTGGCCCAGCCCGCGGCCGAACTGCCACGTGCTCCACACCAACGTCAGGCCGGCCCAGCCAAAAATCGTGTAGGCTGCCACGGTCAGCAGCGCTTGCGCCAGGTTAGCCGGCAGGTGGACCGGGATAGTGGCCATCATCGGGTAAGGCAGGCGCAGCACGATGAACCAGGCGGTTGTGATAGCCAGCGCCGCCAGCAGCAGCGCGGCCTCGGCCCGCGGGCTGGTCTGCACGATGCGCTGCACCGCGCGGTCGTAGGCTGCGTCGTCGATCAAGACGGCCGGCCTGAGCTGCGCCAACTGGGGCAGCGCGCTGTGCTTGAGCGTCTTAAGCGCCAGCAGCATGTAGATGGTCAGCGCGGGCAGGGCCAGGCCGAAGCGCAGGTTATTGGGGGCAAAGAAGCGCTCGATGGGGCCCAGCAGCGCTTGCTCCATGACCTGTTCGGCCAGGACCACGCCGCCCAGCAAAAACACCGTCAGCCCATAGGGCGCGGGGACTCGGTCCAGCGTCAGGTTGGCCAGGCGCTGCCAGCGGGCGGCTGGCTTGAGGGCAGGCACATCCGCGCTGGCGGGCAAGGCGGCGTCAGCTTCGCTCGTCGCCATGGTCAGGGGGAGTTGCCTCCGGCTTGTGGCCGCGCGGGGTGCGGCTGCGCCGGTTCAGGGGGCCTGGCTCGATAAAGGCCAAGAGCGCGATGACGACAAAGGCAAGGATCAGAACCACAGCAAGAATCTGCCAGATCAGCATACCAGAGAGGCCTCCAGAAAAAGTGGTAGACGCATTATGGCATAGCGGGGGGAGATTTGCAAGCAGGCTGGCGCGGGGGCTGGGTTGGCAGCTAGCGCGCCTTGTGGCAGCCTGTCTAGCCAGCCGGTCCCCGGATCAGCGCAAGGGATTTGCACCAACCCACGGGCGCGCTTACAATCGGGCTGTTGACACCACCCCCTCAGCTTCTGGTTGCGCAGATGTAGACCGCCCCGGAGTTTGTCGATGCCCACTACCGAACCGAGAATGCCCGTCGCGCGCAACCCGGTGCAGTGCAGCGTGTGCAGCTGCCAGTCGCCGCTGTTCACCTTCTTTGTGCTGGATAAGGAGGGCAACTGGCGCTGTCCGCCCTGCCAGGTCCGCCATCAGCAGCGCAAGCTGCGGCGCAGTTACCTGGCCCTCCTGCCCTTGAGCCTGGCAGCGGTGTTGGTAGTTGCGCTGAACTCGGGCGATCGCGCGGCAACGGCCTATTTGGGCGCGAACCTGCTGCTCTACATGGTCTTCCTCCAGGTGATTGTGCCGCTACACGAGCTGGCACACGCTGCCGGCGCGTGGCTGTTGCGCGGCGTGGTCTTTGCCATCTACATCGGGACGGACTGGGAAGGGCGGGAGCGCCGTATCGGTGCGGTTGAGGTCGCGCTCCGACCTCTGGCGTTGATGGGCTTCTGCGTCGCCGGCTTTGCCGATCGCCGGCGTATCGCGGGCCGTACGGCCGTTTACATCGCCGCCCCCTTGTTGATGCATGCGCTGATCCTGCTGGCCTTGCTGCCCATGCTTCAGGTCAGCCGCGTGGTCAATACTGTCGCCTGGGCCGAGATATTCTTTGTCGTCAACGCCACGGTGCTGGCCGAGAACCTCTTGCCGCGCCAGGTCAAGGTTGGCCCAACCTTGCTCAACAGCGATGGCATGTGGCTGTTGCAGTTCGCACTGGGCCGGGTGAACGCTGAGCAATTGCACGCGGCCTACTTCATTCTCGCGATGGTCTATGCTTTCCGGGCGCGCAACTACCCGCACGCAGTTGAGGCCGCCCGGGCCGGGTTGGCCCTCTATCCAGACCATCTCTATCTGCGCAACGGGCTGGCGGCTGGCTTGATCTCCCTGGAGGACTATCAGCAGGCTGCGTCGATCCTGCACGAGCTGCTGGCCCAGGGCGACGACCTGCCGCCCGATGTGCGCGCCCTGGCGCTCAACAATCTGGCTAACGCCGCCATCGGCCAGGAAGCCGCCGATCCTGAGCTGGGCCAGTCGGTCGATTTTGCCCGCGAAGCGTTTCGGCTAGTGCCCTGGATACCCGAGGTGCGCGGCACGCTGGGCGGTGCCTTGGTGCTACATGGCCAGACCCAAGAGAGTTTGCTTCATCTGCGGGCTGTCTACCCTGACCTCCTGACCAACCGGGCTCGATCCTACAACCTGGCCTTTCAAGCCCTGGCTCGATGGCAGCAAGGCAACGCCGCTGGCGCCGCAGAGCTGCTGCAGCGTGCATTGCAACTTGACCCCGAAAACCGTACTGTTGCCCGAGTTCAGGCGCACATCTCACAGGAATCTGACGAACCCAGCCATTGAGAACCTATTGAGGTTCAGATGCGAAGGGATTAAGGATGGGCAGACCCGCAATCCATTTGAAGTCGTCAGTATTGCGGGTAACTAAGGTGAGGCCATGCACGAGGGCGGTCCCAGCGACCAGCGCGTCGCCGAGGCTCATCTTGCGCAACTGGCGGAGCTTGACCGCTTGCTCCAGCACATCTTGCGACAACGGCAAGACCGAGGCTGCAGCGAAGAACGCCTCGAAGTGCTTGCGCTCCTCCTCGGTTAAGCGCTGATAGCCCAGCACTTCGACGTAGCTCACGGCTGATACTGCCGGTGCGTACTGAGCAATGAACTCACGCAGCGCTGTGTTGGCCTGCTGCGCAGCGTAGATGATGATGTTGCTGTCGATCAGCATCATGCGTCCCTGCCTGGCAGAGCTCGCTCCTGGCGCGTTGTTCGCTCCCAGGCGGCGGCATCGCCGATCTCAGCCAACGCGTGGATCTCTGCCAACTGCTCCAAAGCGGCGGCCATGCGTGCGCCTAAACCTTCTTCACGTATATCGGTCTGGTCTAGTGGCTCGTCCAAGAGCGTAACGTGGACCGCAATGGGCCGGTCGGCCGGAGGGTGTTGACGTGAAGGCCCGCGCCACTCCAGCCTGTCGCCCCGCAGGATAGCCTTGTAGGTAGGTAGTATCGCTTCTTGCATCGCAGACGCTCCTTATCGCTAGCGCTTACCTTGATCTCAAAGAGCCATTATACCTGACAGCTTGATTTCGGAAAAGCGCTTCAACCATGAGAAAGGATCACTTCGTGACTACCTCATTCGACCTCACCACCATCCGTTCCCACTTCCCTGCCCTGGCCATGCAAGTCAACGGCCAGCCGGCCGTCTTTCTGGACAACCCCGGCGGCACCCAGGTCCCTCAGGCCGTGATCGACGCGATGACCGATTACCTGCTGCACGCCAACGCCAACCGCGGCGGCGCGTTCGCCACGGCCGAGCGCAGCGACGCGATTCTGGATGACGCGCACGCGGCCATGGCCGACCTGTTGGGCGCGGCCTCGCCGGACGAGGTCGTTTTCGGCCCCAACATGACCACGCTGACCTTCGCGCTCAGCCGCGCGCTGGGCCGTGAGATCGGTCCGGGCGACGAGATCGTGCTGAGCCGCATGGACCATGACGCCAACATCAGCCCCTGGGTATTGCTGGCCGAGGAGCGCGGCGCGACCGTGCGTTGGGCCGACTTCGACGTGGAGGATTATACGCTGGACATGGCCGGCCTGCGCAGCCTGCTCAACGAGCGGACGAAGATGGTGGCCGTGGGCTACGCCTCCAACGCCACCGGCACGGTGCACGACATTGCGACCATCACCCGCTGGGCACACGAGGTGGGCGCGCTGGTCTTTGTCGACGCGGTGCAGTACGTGCCTCACGGCCCCGTGGACGTGCAGGCGCTGGGCTGCGACCTGCTGGCTTGCAGCGCTTACAATTAGGCTGCTGCACAATCAACCTCGTTTCATCTCCCCCAAACATGCACGACGCATAAGCGACCTTCTCTCCGTCCTCCAACACAAGTCTGACTCTGACATCCAGTCTCTCGATCACCACGAGTTGTGCCTGGAACCGGTCATCTGCTTCATCCAATCCTTCAGCAATACTGGCTGCAAACGCCTGTAAACTCTGTAGCTCAACCTCCGACATGGTTTCGGATTCCAGTTGGTTGGCCAGGTTGGCTCTTTCCTGCTCCAGGGACCGGATAGTTACCTCCAAGCGGTTCTGTCGTTCTGTCAATAGGTCCTGTGGGAAGTTAGCCGTAAGGTACAAGTCTAGCAGCTTACCCAGTTGGCGCTCATGCTCAGCAATCAGCTCGTCAATAGCATGTTGGCGTTCTCGCAATGGGGCAAGTTCCTTTTCCATTGCGGCTTGACGGTCTGCCAGGCCATCAATGACGCGCTCTGGCTCTGAAATCAAGGAATAGATCCAGTCCCACACTGCGGCGTCAACCCAAGGGGCGCGATAGTAGTTGCCATGTTCGCAATTGCGCGTATAGTCTGAGTAGCATTTGCGAGCCACTGGGCAGCGGTAGAACAACAGCAGGTCTCCGTTGCGATCAGTGCCCAGATTACCACATCCAGACATCTTAGCTCCACAGCTACCGCAAGTCACGCGTCGAGCCAATAGGTATGGATGTTTGCGGTTGCGTTGGGCGTCCTCCTTGTTCGTCTTTCGGCGCTTTTCTGCTGCCTCCCAGAGACTGCGGTCGACAATGGCAGGCACGTCCACCGCAATCCAATGGGATCGAGGGGTCTCAAACCGTTTGCCGTCCTTCCAGCCATTCTTGCCATAGTGCCAGGTTCCGGCATACGTTTCGGTGGCCAGGACGCGCTGTACCGTGCTGCGAGCCCACTTACCGCTGGGGTAGTACACATTGGCGTCATTCAGCTTCTTCGCGATGGCTCGTGAGGACAACAGCTTGCCGTTTTCCTCGCCATGCACGTACCACTCAAAGGCCAACCGGACGCCATGTGCCTCCACTTCATTGATCTCCAGCACCTCCGTGTTGCCGATTTTGACCATTCGATAGCCGACAGGCGGTCGAGCGCCATGTAGCATCACGGAACCGTGGCTGGCCTTCTGCCGCCGTCCCCGCACCATGCGCTCTGTGATCTTGAGACGCTCGTACTCGGCGATGACAGCTTTGATGTTCTTGCTCAGGTTACCTTCTGGCGTATCAGGATAGGCATCGAGAACATATTCCACCTGAACGCCATTGCGTTTGAGTTCGGTCTCGACGATCAGTTGTTTCGCCAGCCTACGCGAGAACCGGTCGATCTCGCGCACGATGACGACATCGATCTTGCCCTCTCTTGCCATCTCCAGGAGTTGGTTCAGTTGCGGCAACTCGAACGACGCCCCGCTGGCGCCACGGTCATCTTCCGCCAACTCTGCGACGACCGCCCAGCCTTTTTCAGATGCGTGTTTACGGCATGTATCCAGTTGGCCTTTCAGGTTGCGACCGTCGCGATGGGTATCATCTCCGCTCACTCTCGCATACAGTACCGCTCGCTTGCTCATGTTGCTTCTCCTTGCACCATGCCTAACATGGTGCTATGATAGAAGCAGGGCCGCCGCCAAAGCCGCCAAGCATGATCGGCGGTCCCTGCACACCGGCCTGCATAGGCGTCAACCTATGCAGGCTTCCTCTATTTCCGGCGACGCTGCAGCGCCACCGTGCCGCTGGCCGTCTGCACCCGCTCCCACTGCCTGGCGCGGCCCCAGGCCGGCGATCTGTCCGGCTCATGGAAGAGGCAGAGCATCCCAGCGCCGCCCGTGCCAGCGCACACGCCGGCCGCGTAGTTCTTGCAGCCGCAATACTCGTCGAAGCGCCCCTCGATCTTGCCTTCCAGGTAGTCGTGGACGAGCTTGCACGTTTGTCGGTCGTCAAACCAGGCGACCTTGACGATGGGCAGGGCCGTAGCAACGCCGTACTCGACCAGGTTGCCCGCAGGGATGACGCCGATGATCTCCTGGCCAGGCAAGGCTGTGAAGGTAGTCATGACCGGGCCTCCTTGGACGGGATGTGCTTTCGGAACCCGGTTCCGGCGGGCGCGCGAAACTGGATTCCGGGCCGCAAGCGACGGAACAGGGCTGCCAGGGTCTTGGGCCACCGGTGTTCGACGGGGACCAGGCCAACGGGGGCTTTGAACTGGGTAGACATGGGGACCTCCTGCGATGTGATCGCCAACGAAAAGCGGCCAACCCGCTGGTTTAGAGCAGGTGGCCGCTGGCGAGACATAACGGAAGGTATCTACCATTGGGCGATTTGGAATCGCTGTGGTAGAATTGCGCCAGCCCGCCTTGCTGCTAGTACCAGCCAGGTGGGTCAGGCCCGTGTCAGTGTTAGCTGCACTGGCTCGGGCCGACTGATTGATGTTCGCTGCGATTGTAGCACAGAGTTCTTGAGCTGTCAAACGCTTGTAAACGCTCGCAAAGCATCGTATCTTTGCATCGGCGTGGCATGCTGGATTCGTCGGAACCCGATTCCGCTGTTGGATGCCTTGTGACACGATGACCTACCTCCTCAAACCAACTCAACTGGCCGATCTGCTGAGTGTCAGCGAACCAACCATCCGGCGCTGGTGCCTGCGCTTTCCGCAATTCCTCAGCCCGCAGGCAACGCCGACGCACGGCAGTCGCCGGCGCTTGACCGAGGAAGATGTCCTGGTGCTGCGCCGGGTGAAGGCACTGGTGGACACCGGCCTGTCGCTGGACGCTATCGAGCTACGGCTTGGACAGGCGCCGGCTGAGCCCTTACCCGACCTGCCGGAGTTGCCGGCCGTTGCATCGCAGACCAGGGACCCGTGGACAGCCTTGGATGATGCGTTGCGGCAGATCGCGGATCAGAACCAGCGCATCGCCCAACTTGAGGGTCGACTTGAGCGCCTCAGCCAGGAGGTCGAGACGCTTCGGTCTGTTGCAGGCCGGTAGATCTCATATCAGCTCACTGCTGTTCGCCGGATCTTGCTGTCCTTCCGCAACCAGTTGGTTGCGCAGTCGTCGCTCGCGGGCCAGCTCCAATAGCAGGGTGTACACTTGGCCCATGCGACGCCGCACCTCTGTTTCGTCGTAACGGCTTGCTTCTCTGGCTTGCGTCGGTCTGCTTGTCATGACATTTCTCTCCTTGTCGATAGTTGATGACCTGGCTGCCTCTCGGTGAGGCCGACTGTTGCCTAATTGCTGCCATCGTTTGGCTTTTGCGCCCGTCAGGAGCGGGCCGTGGTGAGGCGGTTTCCCGTTGGGAACGGGCTCTAGCTCAACACCTGCACCAACTGCGGTATTTCGCTGGCAAAGCGCCGGCTGATCACTTCCTCTTGCTCCTCGACCCGCGCCCAAGCGTCGAAGTCAATCCACTTGGCGACGTTGTGCTGGATGAGCGCGCCCGCGTGGGCATCGTCCAAAGCTTCCCACTGATAGGTGCCGGGCTTCTCCGGGTTCTCTGGCAGGTTGTAGCGGAACGCGTCACCCTCGTTCAGCCCACAGCGCGTGAAATGGAACCCCACGCTGGACCACTGCCGGATGTCATCGACCGCGGATTGGGGGATTTGCAGGCCCTTGGGGTCAAAGTCGCCGAAGTACAGCACGATCACGGGCTTGCCGGGGAACCAGGCCGGTCTCCGGCTTAGGTGCTCAGCGATTTTCCACTTGAAGTCTAGCGAGGGGTCGCCCTTGAAGGGTCTGAGGGTAATGTAATCCGTGTAGTGCTCGAACTGCGCGCGCATGGCCGCAGCCTCGAACCACAGCTCTACGCAGTAGGGCTGGTCTGACCACTTATCCAGGGTGCAGCCATGTTCTGAGACTGCTCGCAGCCACTGGCCAGCGTCGTCGTAGCCAAAGCCCCGCAGATAGGACGCACGGCTGTCGTCGGCCAGGGTGTTGGGGGCCCAACCGTCGTAGAACACTTTCCTGGCGCGCGCTGTCAGGCTCTTCAGTTGCTGATACTCGTCCTTGCTGTGAAAGACGCCTTCCTGCAGCAGCCGGTAGAAGAGCCAGCGCAACGTGACCTGGTAGGGCACGCTTTGGATGTGCCACATGGCGCGATCCAGAATCTCCTTGCTCTTCCCTCTGGGGCGGTAGCTAGCGGCCGAGTGGGGCTGTTTCATCCTATTTTCTCCTCGCATGAACGGCAGCAGGAGCCGACCAGCGCTGCTTCTTGCGTCGAGCCCTCGGACTAGAATGGAGGATCTTCGTCATTCCAATCCGCATCGTCACTATCGGAGTTGTCCACGTCCGGCGTGACAATTGGCGCATCGTCGGGTTGGAACTGAAAACCCTCTTCTTCAATCTCGAACACGATATCTGCGTTGAAGCCATTGCCGGCTAACCAATAAATGAGTTGTCCCTTGGTGATTAGGCCTCTGGCCACATCCGTCATCTGGTCACAGAACTCAGACCACAGTTCGGGCATATCCTCATAGTCCTGCGGCTCCTCCCATTCATTGTTCCCTACGATGGAGCGCACAAAACCTGATGGATTTCTCAGATGAAGGTCGAGAAATGGGTCATATCGTGAGAGCCACAGGACCAAAGTTCCCAATTTGTCGATCGCTTTTTGGTTAAGGCTTTTCACGTAGGGCCCGACATTGTGAAACCCGTGAACGACTGCTCGGAGCAAGACAGCCGCCAACACTCTCTTGAAGCGTGCGCGTTCTGCGGCCGTGAGACTCCAATCCTCGGAGATCCATGTCTCGGACGAAAGAAGAACCCGGACATCAACAACATCGTCGGATGGTTGATGCTGTTGTCTTAGGTCTGGTTCTTTCTGGGTAATGTTTCCTGAGTGATGTTTGGGTGCAGCCCGTATACCATCCTGGTGTTCGGGCTGTACCACCACCCGTCCATTGGATCGACTACCCTGGTACTTCGGCTGTACCACCTCTGGTTCAATCCCTGGACTACTCATCTCTTGCTGGTGCATCATTCCCGATTTGCCGCGCCCACCAGACGTTCCCTCTTGACCACTGCCGTCCAGGATGGTGTACAGGTGGCTGGTCTGACAAGGGCCCCTTCCTCGCACAGCGACATGTCTGGCCTCAACGCGGATCAATCCCTTGCCCTCAAGCTCTCTCACCTGTTTGATGACAGTGGTGCGCGAGAGGCCGGTCAGCCGCTGTAGTACTGCGTAGCTAGGATGGGCTTCTCGGGTTCTGTTGTCGGCATGCATCCTAAGTACCAGGTAAACGGTGACGCCTGCCGGCCCTAGCTCGGCGGCCAAGCCACCTCGAAAGAACTCGTTATCAACCATAAACCAGCCTTGCTTGCGAGGTCGCCCGCCCTCCGGTGCTCGATCGTTGCCTTCGTGGACATCATCACTGGCTTCATGCGAATCGGTGTTGGCGCGCCGATTGTAGGTCACGACAGGGTTACTCCTTGCTTCTATGCATCCAGCGGATCGTAGCTATTCCACCAATTTCGGCCAACCGCGCGCGTCGCAAATGTCGTCCACGCCAAGCTCCAGCGCAATCGCCAACCGCTGCCTCCAGTGGGGCGGCACATACTGAATGCCGCGCTCGATGCGCGAGAGGGTGGCCTCGTCCAGTTGGTGCAGCCGAGCGAAGCTGCGCAGGGTCGCGCGGGTCTTCAGCCGGGCAAGTCGAAGTACGGTGAGCATCATAGCCTCCTTGCATAAATCGAACAGAAGTTCTATAATCATTATGGCTGGATTTTAGGGCAATATTGTGAAACCGTCAATAGCCTCATATCCACGTCAGTTCTAAAATGTAACACATCGGCTACATATTCATCAACCAATTTTGAGGAACCTGTAACATGGACCTGCGGATCTTTCGACAATGGGATTCCCCTGAGGAGCTATCAGAGCGCCCTGTACGAACACTCTTTGACCGTGTGTCTGATCTGTGTGCTCCACCTGACGTAGAGATCGTGCCTTATGGCGATGCGCAAACGGGCAGAGAAAAAGCCCTGAGGTATCCCCTGCCTGACCATGTGAGCCCCCCGATGCCAATGCACCAGGTCATCAAGTTGGTCTGGATCGATCGGGATCCACTCGATGTCATTGGATGGCGCCATGTAGACGCGCCCGATGAACTGCTCACGGACTTCCTGCGGTTGGCCAAGGGCACAGACGAGCAGGTAGCTGACTTTGCCCGTAGGTGGGGGCCGCTATGGCTGTGCAGCGAGCACGAGGTTTGTGCGCTGGAACGGATATGGACAGGCACAGAGTGCATCTGGCCGGGGATGGAGCCCATCGCTGCCTGGAGACGGGAGGCGCAGTATGCCAAGGCTGTGCTGGACATCGCCACCAGGTTGAACGCCGCACCTGTGTCCTATGAGTATTGGGAGCTATTGGATATCGACCAGGAGATGTTCAAGGCGATGAAGGTTCGGGGCGACCGGGACGGGCAGGCTTTTTGGCTGGCGGTGCTGGTCCAGTTGAAGCTCAATGGTCCCATGCAGCCGCGAATCGGCCTCTTTGGCCATGTCCCACCGGTGGCCAATGACACCGCCAGATACGGCATGTTTCTCGATACCGGGCCGGGGTTTCTTGCCGCGGTGTGGCATCAGGTCGCCCTCTGGCTATGCCGGCTGGATCAGGTGTACATCTGCGACGGCTGCGACATTCCCTACCAGCGCGCCGTCAGAAAGCCGCGCCCAGACCAATCCAACTTCTGCCCGCGGTGTCGCAAGCGCAACAAGGGGTCGAAACGGCTTTGGGCGCAGCGCGAGCGAGACCGGCTGCGGACGCGGGATCTGGCTGGCGAAGACGCGCAGACGACCCAGGCTGAATAGCGGGTTCTTTGGGGACATTCTCTTGGCGCAGGTTCGGAACCGGGTTCCGGCGCCAGCGCGCCATTCCGGAACCCGGTTCCGACGTTGCACCCATGTCACCAATGACACCCAAAAACCTGATCTAAATCATTGCGCAAACAGCCAACCTCTGCTATGATTGCTGTGCTGATCCCGCTGCACGGCATCTCGTCACCCGTGGCGACACCACAGCGGCCGCCATACCACCCCACACGGGATGGAGTGACCCACGGAGGGATACGCCTCGTGTCACCTTCTGTCTCATCACCATCGCCGGCTGCGGCAGCCTCGCCCGAACCGTGCGATGTGTTCCTCTCCCACAGCAGCGCCGACAAGCCGGCGGTGGAACGACTGACGCGCCGGCTGCTGGCGGCCGTATCACTCCTTGCGCTGTGGGTGCCAGCTCATAACAACCAACGGTAAGGAGCTCCTCATGACGTCCCCATCCCCCAGGGCGAATTTGATCGCCCAACTTGCCCAGCATTACTACCGCCAGCCTGACATCGAGCGGGTCGCAACCACCTCCGGCCTCAACCTGTCTATGATTCAATGGGACGAAAGGCCTGTAAATGCCTGGGGTAGCGTTCTGAGCGTGGCCGAGGATCAGGGTCGGGTCGCGGCTCTGTTCGACACAGTTCTGCAGGAGAAGGGCGGCCACGACAGCCTGCGCAGCGCCATGGAGGCTTTTCGCCAGGATGCCAGCGCAGCGCACCCTGGCGACGCCGGCCAGCCTGCCCTATCCAATGCTTCTGCACTGCACCTGAAGACTAGGCTGGGCGAGTTGCAACGCCGCTACGACGTGCTGACTAGGCGCATCGCCGCACTGGACACAGACATCGGCCGCGAGTTGCAGAGCCTGCAGCGCGATGTCCTGGAAGAGGGGCGGCTTGACTACACGACCGAGCGTGATAAGGTCTGGTCTGATATCGAACAGATCAAACGTCAATTGGCCCCATAGGGCACGACTCAGGAAGCGAGGTGATCACCATGGCAGGTTTTAGCTCATTGGCAGGAATGTTGGAGGAATTGAAGCATCAGGCAGGCCCAGACTTGCAGCCCCAGGTTGACGAGATCATGGACGCGCTAGGCAGGTTGCAGTCCGAGGTCGGCGAGCAACAAGAGGCGTCGCAGCGGCCGCAAGCTTTCGAGCCGCCGACAGCGCCAGGCTTGGAAATCGTCGGCGGCGCGGAGACCGACGACTTTCCTGATTGCTGCGCGGTCGGCAGCGAGCAGCAGTACTTCTGTTCGGGCACTTTGATCGCGCCCAACGTGGTAGTCACCGCCGATCACTGCCAGGGCGCCACGCGCGTGTTCTTGCGCGGCAACGACATCGCGGCGCCAAAGGCAGGGGAGACCATAGCGGTCATCAGCCAGTTCGTGCATCCTGAGCTAGACCTGAGAGTCCTGGTGCTGGCGCATGACTCCACGGTCCCGCCGCGGCCAATCGCCGATGCCTCCGTGATTGTCGGCGTTACGGAGGCGACCCTGGCAGGCTTCGGCCACATCGACCCGAACGGCAGCTACGGCTACGGCCGCAAGCGGCGGGTGGATGTACCGATCATGTCCATCGACTGCGGCGGCGCGGGCGATCCCAAGCACTACGGCTGCCTGCCGGATCGGGAGCTCGTTGCCGGCCATAGCGGCCTGATGTTGGACTCCTGCAACGGCGACAGCGGCGGACCGCTCTATGTGCAGGGAGCAGACGGCCAGTACTACCTGCTGGGCGCTACCTCGCGCGGTGCGCGGGGCGGCTTCCACAAATGCGGCGACGGCGGCATCTACGTGCGGGTCGACCTATGCCTGGACTGGATTCGCAAGGTCACCGGAGCACAGATCTCGTAGCACGCCGCGTTGTCTGGCTAGCTATGGACCCAGATGTTAGTCAGGCTCTATCCCGCGTTGATGGAGAACTAGGAGGCGCCCAATGGACTATCGTACACGAGCTAACCTGCGCGATCTCTTGGCGCGACTGTACTACCGTGATCCCGACATCGAACGCGTTGTGACCACGGTAGGCTTGGAGCCAGCCTATGTTGCTTGGGACCTCCGCCCTGTCAACACCTGGCACAGCGTGCTCTTGGAAGCGGAAGGTCACGGCAAGGTGAAGGACATCATCGCTTTTGCCCGCAAGGAAAAGCCCAACGTCCAGTCTCTGGAATTGGCTGAACAGGATCTGCTCCTGGCGGTGGAGACACCGGAGCTGCCCAATGACGCCTGGCGCGGCCCTACCGACGCTGATACGCTGGAGAAAATCACCGGCGCCGTGAGCACCTTGCGGCCGATCGGATTCTTGTCGCGGGGCTTCGAGGCGGCCAAGTCCGTGGCGCGGGTAGTCCTGGCCGATGGCAGCAGCGGCTCCGGCTTCCTGATCTCTGGCAACATTCTGATCACCAACAACCATGTTCTGCCGACCAAAGAGGCAGCAGGTACCGCGACGGTGCAGTTCAACTATCAGAAAACCCCGGAAGGACGGGATGCTGTGGTTGATCCTTATGACTTACTTCCGGACCTGGTCTTTCACACCTCGAAGACCGAAGAACAGGGCGGTGATGACTGGACGGCTGTGCAGGTGGGCGGCGATCCGGCCGCCAAGTGGGGTGCGCTCTCCCTGGCCACACTGCCGGAAAGCACACCCAAGCAGGGTGACGAGGTGATCATCATCCAGCACCCTGGCGGTGGTCAGAAGCAAATCGCCCTCTCGCACAACACCATCGCCTACGCTGATGGGCGACGACTGCAGTACCTGACCGATACCCTGGAGGGATCGTCAGGATCGCCTGTGTTCGACGTGGAGTGGCGCGTGGTGGGCCTGCACCACAAGGGCGGCTGGCTGATCCAGCCGGGCAGTAAGCAGAAGTACTACCGCAACCAGGGCGTCCACGTCAACCAGGTGATTCAGGGCTTAGCCGGCAAGGGAGTGATATAGCGACCTCGGCGTTGAGCCACGAACCTCCGATACAAGCAGCATGGTAGGATGCCATTGTTCATCGCAGCACAGCCTCGCCATCGAGACCACCCATGTCACATTCAGAGCCACCCAGCCTGCGTTCTATCCTTGTGAGACTCTTCTTCCGCCGGCCGGACACGGAAACTATCGTGCTCGACTTAGGTTTGGATCCCGGTCAGATCGCATGGGATGAACGGCCAGTGAACACTTGGCGCAGCATTCTCCTGGAGGTCGATCGACTGGGGAGAATCGAGGATCTTGTCAGGCTGGCTGACCAGCGTTACCCCAAGGATGAACAACTTGCGCGCTTCATCGCACAGTATCGCGACATCGATTGGCGAAGTGAGCTCTATGCAGTTGGCAGGCGGTTCGTGTGGGCTGTCCCCGATGCGCTCCCGCCCAACTACGTGCCTCGACCGGAACTCCTGGCCGAGGTGCGCCAGGCTCTCTTGGCCGACGCCGGCACCCTGGCGCTAACTTCTGCCGTCAAAATGGATGCGCTGCACGGCATGGGGGGCATCGGCAAGAGTGTGATGGCCCGCGCCCTGTGCGACGATCCGGAGGTGCAGGCGACCTTCCCCGATGGCATCCTGTGGGCCAGGGTGGGCCAGACGCCCGACCTGATCCCCCGCCTTCGCGAGTGGGTCGACGCTCTGGGTGGCATCATCAGCGAGACTGCGCCCACTGTGGACCGCCTCAAGGCAATTCTAGCCGACTTGCTGCGGGAACGTGCCTGCTTGTTGATCGCCGATGATGTATGGAAGAAGGCTCACGCCGAGGCGTTCCGGGTGGGTGGGTCACGTTGTCGGTTGGTGCTTACCACACGTGACGCCGCCCTGGCCGAGGACATGGGTGCAGCCGTGCATCCCATCCCTGTTATGGCTGAGGCAGAGGCGGTGGCTCTCCTCAGTGATTGGGCTGGTCACGGTCTAGGGGATGTATCTTCTGCATTCAAAACCAAGGTCGTGCGCCGCCTGGGTCGCTTGCCCCTTGCCATCAAGTTGGCTGGCGCCCAGTTGCGCCGTCAGGATCCCACCCAATGGCTGGTTAGCTTTGACGCTCGCAAACTCAAGATGCCACGGATCGAAGAAATCCACGACAGCTTGGCCGCCACCTTTGCCCTAAGCTTGGACAACCTCGACCCAATCGGACGCCACCTGTACGTCTCTCTCGCGGTTTTCAAGGAGGATGAGTCAATTCCGTCGGTTGGCATCGCAAGAATGTGGTCCAAGCTAGACGGACGAACCGCCGACGACACAAAGGAACTATTGAGCGAGTTGTCTGCGCAGGCACTCCTGCAACTCAGCCGAGGAGTCGCCGATGTTATCACGATCCATGACCTTCTGCGTGACTTCATGGCCGCCGAGTTAGGCGAGGACGGTCGAGTCGCCACTCATCAGGCTCTACTTGATGCATACCGACCGACACAGAACGGGATAGGTTGGCCCACTGCGCCCGACGATGGTTACCTCTATGATCACCTGGCATATCACCTAGATCAGCTTGCGGGCCTGGACTCCGATGCCGATATTGAATTGCATACTCTATTCAATGACGACGCATGGCTGCACGTCCGGGTACGCCAATCTGGTTATCGATATGATGGCTATCTGAGTGACCTCAGGACTGTATGGTATAGAGAACTCGCTTCAGCACGACACTGGATCGACTTTCATCAACAACCTTCAAGTTTCGCAGTCTGCCTGCGTTATGCTTTGATACACACAAGCGTCAATTCGCTGGCAGCCAGCTACGAACCGACCCTAGTGACATGCTCGATAGAGTCCGGAGTCTGGTCTGTTAGCCAAGCCCTAAGCATGGCCGCGTTAGCACCCGATCCGCAACACAGCGCTGCACTGTTTGCGGCAGTACTCCAGACTGATAGGTTGGACAATGATCGGCGCAAACTGGCCGAACAACTTGGCATGGAAGCTGTGTGGAAAGTGGAGGAGGGTTCAGACTGCGTGAAGGCACTGGCACTTCTAATCCCGTGCCTCGAAAAGACAGCTCAGAGACCGATGATCGAGCGTGGCTATGCTATTGCGCAGGCCATTGCAGATGAGGAGAAACGCGCTGAGGCTTTTGCGGCATTGGCACCCTATCTACCAGAAGAACTTCAGGAGGACATCTCCAAAAGAGGACGGGCTATGCATCAAGTGGAGAATCGAGCGCTAGTGCTGGGAGCTATCGCTCCATCCTTGAAGGGACAGCTTCTGGAAACCAACTGGCGAGAGGTACGAGCAATTCGCGATGAATATTCTGTTGCGCTAGCAGTTAAGTGCTTTGCACCGCGGCTGACTGGAAGATTGCAGTACGAAGCGCTTGAATTGGCCCATTCCTTCAAGTGGCCAGAGCATCGAGCAGAGACACTGGTCGCATTTGTGCCAGAACTCAATGGTGAAATCCGTGAACGGACTTTGTCGACTGCTCTTGATGCAGCCAGGCAGATCAATGATGGCCTTCTTCGGGCACGCGCGTTCGCTGCTTTGACTCCATTGCTGACTGGAGGAAAGCGTCAGCTTGCTTTGCATGAAGCACTTTCTGCGTCGCGATCTGTCACTGCGATAGATCGGAAAGTAGAAGCTTTGTTGAGCCTTGCCAGGTTAAGGAACGAATTGGGCTATCGGCAAATCCTAGAAGAAACACTCGTATTAGTGCGGAGTATTCCCGACAAACGCAAGCGATCAAGGATACTGGGAGTATTGGCTTCGCAGGAAGAAGGCGCAGTTCGTGTGCAAATCGTAGAAGAAGGACTTGCGCTAGGGCGAGTCATCGATGACGGCAATTCTACTTATCGGGAACTTGCTGACCTAACAGAACAGATGGAGAAGTCAACACCACAATTCCGCTCAGCAGATCTTAATTGGTGGGGGGACAAAAGCAGCTTGACCGAGGATCTGAATCACAGATTTGACATGGCGCTAGCAGGCCCAGTTGTGTTTGAGGGAGCAAGAGCCTCAGTTGCTGCTGCCGACAAACCCGTTTCAAAACACGAATTACTGGACGTTTTATCCCGACATCAAGAGTGGTGGCGCGCAGATGGAATCATCGCTTTGGCACCGCGGCTGGATGATGAGTCGATGCTGATGGTGCTAACAGCGGCGGAGGCAATGAAATCCGAAGGAGATCGGGTCAGAGTGCTTTCAGCCGTTGCGTCGAGACTGCAGGGTGGCCTGTTGCGGCAGGCGCTGGCCATGGCGAGATCAGTTAACGCATCCAAGCTGCGAGATGAGGCATTGGCGTCGATTACGCCAGCGTTAGCAATGCTGGCACCCCGGGAGGCATTAGATGTGGCAAGAACGATCAAGAATCAAGCGATACGGGCCGAAACGCTGATATCACTTATCCAGCATTTAGGAAATGATGATCAGTTAGCTGTCACAAGAGAAGTGCTGCTCACGGCGAAAACGATCAGCAACGAACAAGAACGGGGAAGGGCTTTGTTAGCTCTAACAACGCAATTGAGAGGACATAATGTAAAGGAGGTACTAGACGCAACCCTAAGCATCGCCGAAGAACGGCGTCAAGCTCGATTACTTGTTGCACTGGTACCACAAGTTCCCGATGAGTTCTTGCCATTAATCCTTGATCGCTTGGTGACGATTCGAGATGATTGGTATCGATTTCAAGTCCTGAGCGTTCTGACACCGCGTTTAACGAGCAATCTTATGGCCAAGGCGCTAGCTGCCGCTCTCGGGCTTCAATCGGAGGTAAATCGAGCGAAGGCCCTTGTTCTCCTTGCCCCGCATCTAGCGGGCGATCTCTTGACAAAAGCTACAGACGCAGCAGAAGCGATTGGCTATGACCTATACCGCGCAGAAGCATTGACCGCAGTTGCGTCCGTTCATGAGGGATTTCGACGATTAGAAGTTCTTCGCCATGCGCTGTCAGCAGCGCAAGCAATCAAGTATGAATGGTCAAGAGCGTTCGTGTTGGCCTCCCTGGCACCTCTGTTACCAGAAGAGATGCTACATGCTGGGCCAGAACTTGATGTTGCACTTTCGGAATGGAGGCCCCGTGTGTTGATCAAGGCTTCGTCTGAGCTCAGCTTGATTTATAGAGGGTCAGGACAAGAACCTGTGTATGCTCGAGATATCAATACTCGAGCGAGACTCTTGGCCGCTTTTGCCGATTTGCTTGTCAATCCTGAATTGATCTCAAGGCTGATTCAAAATGTCTTGGCACGCTATCTTTTTCACTCAATGTCTCAAAAGGAACGCAGATACGTGCTGCGTTTTTGTTCTGATCAAGCCATCTTCTCACCTCCTGTCATGGATGCAGCTACTCTGACCTCCGTCGCGAATCATATTCGCGAAATCTGCCAGGAATGGGAATGGCTATGACCCACCTCCTCCCCGGCACCGAAGTCCAGGCACGCGGCCTGCGCTGGGAGATCGTCTTCTCCCAGCAGCTCGGCGCGCAGACGTTGTACCGCTTGCGCGGCCTTGAGAACGCGGTGCGCGGCCGGGAGATGGATGTGCTGTCTCCCTTCGAGGCGATCCAGCCGGTGATCCGCACCTTGCAGCCGGAGCGGGCGGCGCCGCTGCGCAACTGGCTGGTCTACCACCAGGCCTTCCTGCTGGAGCAGGCGCTGGGCAGCGACGCGCTGCTGGCCGTCCAGCCCGGCCGGCTGCGCATGGAGCCGTACCAGCTCGTCCCCGTGCTGCGCGCGCTGCGCATGAGCCGGCCGCGCCTGCTGCTGGCCGACGGCGTGGGCCTGGGCAAGACGATCCAGGCCGGGCTGATCCTGACCGAGCTGGCGGCCCGGCGCATCGCCCACCGCATCCTGATCGTCTCGCCGGCCGGCCCGCTGCTGGAGCAGTGGAAGACCGAGATGCGGGAGCGCTTCGGCCTGCGCCTGGACCACATCGACCGGGCGCGGCTGGAGGAGGTGCGCCGGCAGAGCGAGCTGGGCGCCAACCCCTTCGATGCCATCCCCATCGCCATCGCCTCCATCGACTTCCTCAAGCAGGAGACGGTGCTCGACCTGCTGGAGCGCTCCAGCTACGACGTGATCGTCGTCGACGAGGCGCACCACTGCATGGACCCCGGCAGCCAGGGCGAGCGCGAGGACTCGCAGCGCCGCAAACTGGCCGAGCTGCTGGCCCGCCAGTCGGACGCGCTGCTGCTGCTGACGGCCACCCCCCATGACGGCTACGACCGCTCTTTCGCCTCGCTGTGCGAGCTGCTGGACCCGTCGCTGGTGGACGGCGAGGGCAACCTGCGCGGCCAGCGCTACCGCCAGCACGTGGTGCGCCGCCTCAAGCGCCACATCA
>Ga0209573_1001992_pt1 | contig 28103 bp, 27 predicted proteins | sample TNRBio252014_DNA_FD_185870 | JGI IMG/M metagenome (GOLD analysis project Ga0209573, IMG submission 185870) | Wastewater treatment Type I Accumulibacter community from EBPR Bioreactor in Madison, WI, USA - TNR Reactor_6/25/2014_ DNA (SPAdes)... | ecosystem: Engineered > Bioreactor > EBPR >... | reverse complement strand
CGCCGCGGGGGGCGAGTTTCAGGGCAGCGGCGTCTGGCGCAGCGAGGACCATGGCGCGACATGGACCTGTTCGCAACTGTCGAACGGCATGATGGACGAGTTCCTCGCCCGCGATGAGGGTTTTCGCAAGATGCTGGGCCGGGGCCCCTCGCCCGATGCGCCGTTCAAGGGCAAGGTGCAGGGCCTGTGGGTGCTGGGGCTGGTTGGCGGCACGCTCTATGCCGGGGCGAAACCCGCCGCCCTCTATGCCAGCCACGACCGGGGCGAGACATGGGAGCTGGTGCAGAGCCTCGCCGACCACCCGTCGCAGCCGCAATGGGAGCCGGGCGGCGCCGGTCTGGTGCTGCACACCATTCTGGGCGCGGGTGACAAGCTGTGGCTGGGAATTTCCGCCGCCGGGGTCTTTGCCAGCGAGGACGGCGGCCAGACATGGGAGCGGCGTAACCGGCGCACCAATCAGGCCACCACGCCCGACCCGATCAGCGGCGAATGCGGGCATGATGTGGGGCTGTGCGTGCACAACATGGTGCGGTCCTGCGACGGGCGGGTGATCTATCAGCAAAACCACCGCGGGGTGTTTCGCAGCCGCGACGAGGGGCGAAGCTGGGACGAGATCACCGAGGGGCTGCCCTCGCCCTTTGGCTTTCCGGTGGTGACGCATCCGGCCGACCCGGCGACCCTGTGGGTGCTGCCGCTGTCCGAATGGGGCGGCCGCACGCCCTTGGGTGGCGAGGCGACCGTCTGGCGGTCGCGCGACGCCGGGGACAGTTGGCAACCGCTGCGACAGGGCCTGCCCGATCAGGCGCATTTCACCGTGCTGCGCCAAGCGATGGCGACGGATCAGTGCGAGACGGCGGGGGTGTATTTCGGCACCAACTCGGGGAGTGTGTTCGCCAGTTTCGACGAGGGCGAAAGCTGGCAAGAGATCGCACGGCATTTGCCGACGGTGCTGGGGGTGGAGGTGATGCAGAGGGGGTAGCGAAACCCGTTGACGTGACCCTGCATAAGCCGAAGCAGGAACCCACGCGGCGCTGCGGGTTTGCTGCGGCCAATGGAGCCTCGCCGTGACCCTGCGGCCTGTTTGCGCCGCGCCGCTGGCGGCGCTGGCCTTGTCGCCCCTGCCCGCCACCGCGCAGACCTGCGGCACCATCGCCTATCGGGGTCCGAGCGCGTCGCGCGCGCCATCAGACATCCCGGTGGCGCCCTGGACACCGGCAATGGTCGTGGCATACGCGATCCGGGCCAACGCTGACCATCACCGTTCTGATGGTCGAGATATCCTGCAACGGGCTGCCGGACCTGCAAGGCCAGTGGCGAATTTCACCTCGACCTGCCCCTGACAGGCCCCCCTCACCCCAACCGGATCGCCACCCCATGCGGCGTGGCGTGGGCGGCATCCTCCCAGGCCTTGGCCAGCCGGTCCACCTCGTCGGCGCCGGCGATGCCCTTCTCGGTCAGCATCGACTCCAGTGTCTGCACCCAGGCGTCCCAGTAGTCGGTGCCGCAGGCCAGCCGCGTGCCGAAGGATCGGGTCCACTCGGTCCAGGTGAACAGCCCGGCGTCGGAGAGGGCGACGGCGAGGCCAAAGGCCTGCGCTTGCCACGGCGCGTCGAAGGGGGCGTCAGGCGTTTTCAAGGTAACCCTCCCACAGATCGGCGCTGATCGTCAGGCCGGGTTCGCCGTCGTGGCCCCAGACCTCGACCCCGTCGAACACCACGGTATAGAGGCGGCCCGGCGCCTCGCCGAGGCCATGCGCGTTGCTGTCGGGCAGCACAAAACCGCCGTGGTCGGATTCGATCACGCCCAGATGCCCGGCCAGATAGGTCGGCAGGCGGGTATGGCCGCGCGGATGGGCGTTGCGGGTGCGCACGCGGTCGCCGGGGGCAAAGCGCGGCGGGGCGGTCAGCGGCCGGTCATAGGGCGTGCCGCGCGCCAGCACGCCGGGCACGCGGTCGGCGGTCAGGCGTTTGGGGTGCGGCGGCGCGGATTCGGCCTGACCGGCGGCCAGTTCCCCGGCGCTGACGAGGCCGTGGCGTTGCAGCAGCACGATGAGCGCGCGGGTCCAGATTTCGTAATAGCTGGAGGAATAATAGACCGCCGGGCCGAGGGTTTCGCGGGCGTGGCGGCTTTCGTCGAGGTTCCAGTGGCCCAGCGCGCCGCAGGCCAGCGTGATGCCCAGCGCGCGGGCCTCCCACGGGGCGTGGAACAGCGGTTCGCCCGATTCGGGCGCGACGGGGCCAAAGCCCATGCGGCCGCCCAGATCCTGTGGGCCGTTCATGCGGGCACCCCCGAGGCGGCCCTTGCAAGGCCGGTGCCCACCATGCTTTCGCGCGTGACCAGCGCGGCGAGGGCCTCAGGCGCCCAGCCGTCGGTGCCCGCGGGGCGCATCGGCACCACCAGATAGCGCATCTCGGCGGTGGAATCCCAGACGCGCACCGCCTGCCCGGCGGGCAGCACCAGCCCGAATTCGGCCAGCACCGCGCGCGGTTCGATCACCACGCGCGAGCGATAGGCGGGCGATTTGTACCAGACGGGGGGCAGGCCCAGCAGGCTCCACGGATAACACGAGCACAGGGTGCAGACGATGACGTTGTGCTGCTGGGGCGTGTTGAACACGGCCTGCACATGCTCGCCCTGACGGCCGCAATAGCCCATCGAGGCGACAGCGGCGGTGGCGTCGCGCGCCAGCCATTCGGCAAAGGCGGGATCGGTCCAGGCCCGCGCCACCACGGCAGCGCCATTCTGCGGCCCGACGCGGTGCGCATAGGTGTCGATGATGGTGTCGATGGCGGCAGGGTCCACCAGCCCCTTGCGGGTCAGGATGGTTTCCAGCGCGCGCACGCGGGCGTCCATCGGTTCGAGATGGTTGTCATGGTCGTGGTCGTGGTGATCGTGCGGCATGCGGCCCCCCGTCAAACTGCGGCCAGCGCCCCCGGATTGCGCCCGGCGCGGCCCCGCATCACGATCAGCACAATCAGCGCGATGTTCAAGAGGTTCCAGCCGATACCGTTGACAAAGGCCATCGTATACGAGCCCGTCACGTCATAGATCCAGCCCGACATCCAGCCGCCCAGCGCCATGCCGAGGATCGTCGCCATGATGACAAAGCCGACGCGGGCGCCGGCTTCGTCAGGCGGCATGGTCTCGCGCACGATGATTGCATAGGCGGGCACGATGCCGCCCTGCGACAGGCCAAAGATCAGGCTGACGAGGTAGAGCGACACCAGCCCGTCGGCGGGCAGATACAGGATCAGGCCGATCATCTGCCCGATCGAGCCGATGAGCAGCGTCGGCACGCCGCCCAGCCGGTCGGTCAAGAGGCCCGACAGCAGCCGCGAGATCACGCCGCCGATCAGGAGCAGCCCCAGCATCTCGGCCCCGACGGCGGGGCCAAAGCCCAGATCGACGCAAAAGCTGACCAGATGGACCTGCGGCATCGACATGGCCACGCAGCAGGCCACCCCGGCCAGCGCCAGCACCCACATCAGCACCGGCGGCGAGAACGGCGCGCGGGCCATGCGCCGCCCGGTCGACTGCGCCGCCGCCGTCATGCTGGCGGCGGGCACCCGGCGGCGCAGCAGTTGCGCGCCGGGGATCACCACGACGGGCACCAGCACCGCCAGCACCAGACAGACCGCGCGCCAGCCCTGCGATTCGAGCACGCCGGACAGCGCCACTGGCCAGATCGCCCCGGCCAGATAATTGCCGCTGGCGACAATGGCGACGGCGATGCCGCGCCGCTGGCGGAACCACAGCGAGACATCGGCCACCAGGGGGCCAAAGAACACCGCCGTGCCCAGCCCGATGACGAATTGCGCCAGCGCCAGCAGGGTCAGCGAGGGGCTGAACGCCGCCAGCCCATAGCCCAGCGCGCAGAGCACCCCGGCCCCGGCCATCGCGCGGGCAATGCCAAAGCGGTCCACCATCCGGCCCATCACCACATTGCCCAGCGCAAAGCCCAGCATGGTCAGCGTATAGGGCAGCGAGGCGCCGCCGCGGCTGCCGCCGAACTCGGCCTGCACGGCGGGCATCAGGGCGATGATCGACCACAGGCCGACGTTGCCGACCGCCGAAATCCCCAGGGACAGGGCGGCGCGGCTCCAGGAATAGCGACTGTCGAGGATCTGGCTCATGTCGCCATCCTAGGCAGGCGCGCGCCAGCCTGCCAGCAGAAAGTTTACAGGTTAAAGGCCCGCCACCAGCCCCGGCAGCGCCGCCAGATCGCGCAGCACATGGGCCGGACGGCCGGGCAGCCGGTCGAGCGGCGCCCCCTCGCGGTTGACCCAGACGGCGGTGAAGCCATAGGCCGCGCCCGCCAAGGCGTCCCAGCCGTTCGACGAGACAAAGAGCACCTCGGCCGGGGCAAGCCCCGTGGCCTGCCCGACCAGATCGTAAACCCGGCGGTCCGGTTTGAACACGCCGACGCTTTCCACCGAGAGCAGGGCCTCGAACCGCCCGGTCAGGCCTGCCGCCCCCACAGCCGCCTGCAGCATCGCGGGCGTGCCATTCGACAGGATCGCCAGCCGCCGCCCCTGCCCGGCCAGCGCGGCCAGCATGTCGGGCACCTCGGGAAAGGCCGCGAGTTCATGGTAAAGCGCCAGCAGGCGCGCGCGCAGGGCCGGGTCGGCCAGCCCGGCGGCTTCGAGCGCCCAATCCAGCGCGTCCTGCGTCACCTGCCAGAAATCGGTATGCGCGCCGCTGACCGCGCGCAGCCAAGTATACTCCAACTGCTTGCGCCGCCAGTCCGCCGCCAGTTTGGGCCAGAGCCCCTCCCACGCTTGCCCGTGCGCGGCGATGCGCGCGGCGGCGGCCACGTCGAACAGGGTGCCATAGGCATCAAACACACAGGCCCGGATCATTGGCGCCCACCTTTCATCTTGCTGTAATTCCACACGTTTTCATCCCGCCGCGCGCCCGGCGCTGCGGCCCGAAAACAGGCACCCGCCCAGAAACGTGCCTTCCAGCGCATTGACGCCGTGATAGCCGCCGCCGCCAAAGCCTGCGCATTCCCCGGCGGCGAACAGCCCCTCGATGCGCGCGCCGGTGTCGCCCAGCACCGCGCCGGTCAGATCGGTGTGCAGCCCGCCCAGCGTCTTGCGCGTCAGCACCGACAGCCGCACGCCGATCAGCGGCCCCATCGCCGGGTCAAGGATGCGGTGCGGTTTGGCGGTGCGGATCAGCCGGTCGCCCAGATAGGCCCGCGCGCCGCGAATCGCCGTGACCTGCGCGTCCTTGGCAAAGGGGTTGAGGATCTGCGCATCGCGGGCCTCGATCTGGGCGCGCAGTCCGGCAGCATCCAGCAGGGGGTCGCCCATGTCGCGCGCGATGCGGTTCATCGCGGCGACCAGATCCTCCAGCCTGTCCGCGACGGCGAAATCGGCGCCCTGCGCCTTGAAGGCCTCGACCGGTGCCGGGGCCTTGCCACCCGCGCCCAGCCGCGCCCGCAGCACCGCGCCCCAACGGCCTGAGGTCAGGTCGGGGTTCTGCTCGGACCCGGACAGGGCGAATTCCTTCTTGATGATCGCCTGCGACAGGATGAACCACGAATGCGGATGCCCGGTCGACAGGATGCGTTTCAGCGTGCCCAGCGTGTCGAAGCCGGGTAGATAGGGCGCCTCCATCCGCTGACCCAGTGCGTCGAACCACAGGGACGACGGCCCCGGCAGGATGCGGATGCCGTGGTTGGGCCAGATCGGATCCCAGTTGCGCAGTCCTTCGGTGTAATGCCACATCCGGTCGGTGTTGATCGTCGCGGCGCCGGCCTGCGTGGTGACGTCGATCATCGCGCCATCGACATGCGCGGGCACCCCGGCGACCATGCGGGCAGGTGCGGGGCCGAGGCGATGGGTCGGCCAGGCGCGGCGCACGCGGTCGAGATCGCCGCCGATGCCGCCCGAGGTGACGATCACCGCCCCGGCGCTGGCCTCGAACCCCCCGGTCACGCCGCGCGAGGAGGGCTGGCCGCGCGCCACCTGCGTCGCCTCGAGGATGTCACCGGCCACCCCGGCGATGCGCCCGGCGCTGCGGGTGATCGCGGTGACCCGGTGGCGAAAGCCGAAGGTCAGCCGCCCGGCGGCCTGATGCGCGCGCGCCATGCGCTCGAACGGTGCCAGAACCCCCGGCCCGGTGCCCCAGGTGACATGAAAGCGCGGCACGGAATTGCCGTGGCCGTTGGCCAGCGCGCCGCCGCGTTCGGCCCAGCCGACCACCGGAAACCAGCGCATCCCGAGGCCGTGCAGCCAGCCGCGCATCTCGCCCGCGGCAAAGTCCAGATAGGCCTGCGCCACCTGGCGGGGCCAGTGATCCTGCGGCCCGTCGAACTGCGCCGAGCCCAGCCAGTCGCCCGCCGCCAGCGCGCGCGAATCGCGGATCTTCATCCGGCGTTGTTCGGGGGTATCCACCATGAACAGCCCGCCCAGTGACCAGAAGGCCTGCCCGCCGAGGTTCTGTTCGCCCTCCTGATCCAGCAGCAGCACGCGCTTGCCCCGGTCGGCGGCCTCGCAGGCGGCGACCAGCCCGGCCAGCCCGGCGCCCACCACCACAACATCGGCCTGATAGCGCTGATCCATGCCTGCCTCCGCTTTGCCGCCGCCAGCCTAGCCTGCAGCGCCCGGCCTGCCTAGCCCGCCGCACCTGTGGCGCGGAAGACTCGGTTGGTGCGGCTTTCGCCCTTTCCCGCTTGTCCCAAACGGCCAAGCGCAATACCGTCTGCGCAAACCCTCCGCGCCCCGGCGCGGTGCGCAAAAACACGACGGCGGTGACAGTGAGCTTCAAGACGGCAGCCCCGGCCCCGACCCGGCGCCGCATCCCGCATCGGGCGGCGATGCGGGGGTTTGGCCTTGGCCTGATGCTGGCGGCGCTGGCGGGGTGTTCGATGCCGCGCGGCGCGGCGCTGCAGGGCGAAGTCCTGCGCGGCACCGACGATCCGCAATCGGGATTTCAGGTGGTCGAGGTCACCCGCGCCACGCTGGCCGATCTGGACCGCTGGCCCGCCGCGCAGGCCGCGACGGCGCAGCAGTGGCCCGCAACGGGCGCCTCGCCGGTGGCGCGCACCATTCGCGCCGGTGACCTGCTGACGGTCACCGTCTGGGACAGTCAGACCGACTCGCTCCTGACCAATGGCGAGCAGCGCGTCGTGACGATGGACGATGTGCCGGTCTCGTCCTCGGGGCGGGTCTTTGTGCCCTATGTCGGTGAAGTGCGGCTGGCCGGGCTGTCGGTCGAGCAGGCGCGGCGCGAGGTGCAGGCGCAACTGGGCGCCATCGTGCCCGACGGTCAGGTGCAACTGGCGCTGACCTCGGGCGCCAGCAATACGATCGACGTGGTGACGGGCGTTGCGCGTCCGGGCCGGGTGCAGATGCCGGAAATCAGCCCGACCATCCTGTCGGTGCTGGCCGAAAGCGGCGGCATCGCGCCCGCGCTGCGCAACCCGGTGGTGCGGCTGAACCGCGCCGGGGTGGCCTATTCCATCGCGGCGCGGGATCTGTTCGGCAACCCGGCGCATGACATCCAGTTGCGCGGCGGCGACCGCATTCTGGTCGAGGAGGACCAGCGCAGCTTTACCGTGGCGGGGGCCACCGGCGAGCAGCAGGTCGTCTATTTCGAGCGCGACCGCATCACCGCGCTGGAAGCGATCTCGAATTCGGGGGGGCTGTCGGTCACGCGGGCCAACCTGCGGGGCGTTCTGGTGCTGCGCACCTATGGGGCCGAGGCGATCCGCCCCAGCGGTCTGGCGCCGCAGCAGCCTGAGGTGATCTTTACCCTCGATCTGTCCAGCGCCGACGGCCTCTTTGCCGCGCAACGGTTCCTGATCCAGCCCGGCGACGTGGTTCTGGCGACGGAATCGCCGGTGCCTCTGTTCGGGCAGGCGGTGACGCTGCTGCGCACGCTGCGCAACGTCTACCTCTGAGCGCATGACACCAAAGGCGGGCAACGGCGCGACCCTGAGCCTTGGCGCAACCCCGGTTGCGCTGCGGGTGGCGGGGCATTTCGGCGAGTTGATGCAGGGGCGGCTGGGGTCTGACGGGCCGCTGGCGCTGATCTCGCTGCCCTGTCCGGTGCTGGCGGTGCAGACCGGCGGGACGGGCACGCCGGGGCTGATCGGCCCGCGCCGCCTGCACCGGCTGTGCGCCGCGCTGGGGCTGCCGATGCCATCGGCGCTGCCGGTGCTGAGCGCCGACATGCCACCGGGCGGCGGCGCGGGGTCGTCCACGGCGGCGCTGGTGGCCTTGGCGCGCGCTCTCGGCTGGAGCGGCGCGCCCGAGGAACTGGCCCGCGCCTGCGTGTTGGCCGAGGGGGCCAGCGACCCCTTGATGTTCCCGCACCCTGAGCAACTGCTGTTTGCCCCGCGCCGGGGTGAGGTGTTGCTGCGCCTGCCGCCGCTGCCGGGGTTCGAGGTGATCGGCGGGTTTCTGGGCGAGGGTCAGCGCACGCGGGCCGAGGATCAGGATTTCCCCGATATTGCCGACCTGCTGGTCGATTGGCCCGGCCCCTTGGCGCGGCTGGCGGCGCTGGCCAGCGAATCCGCCCGGCGGACGCTGGCGCATCGCGGCCCGGCAGGCGACCCGACGGCGGCGCTGGCCCGCGATCTGGGCGCATCGGGCTGGCTGATGGCGCATACCGGCTCGGCCCGCGGGCTGATCTTTGCGCCGGGCATGGTGCCCGTTCAGGCGGGCGCCGTGCTGCGCGAGGCCGGGTTTGCCGGCGTGGTTCAGTTCACCGGGGGTGGTGCATGAGCTTTGCCGCCGCGATGCTGATCGCCATGGCGCTGGACGCGCTGCTGGGTTGGCCGGATGCGCTGTTCCTGCGCATCGGGCATCCGGTGACATGGCTGGGGCGGTTGATCTCGACGTTGGAGGGCGCGCTGAACCGCGGTCCGCTGCGGCGGCTGACCGGAGTTCTGACGGCCTTGGTGGTGATTGGCACGGCGGGCGGGCTGGGCGCACTGGCGCTGGCGCTGCTGCCGGGCGGTTGGGTCGGAACGGTGCTGGCCGGGGTGCTGGCGTGGCCGCTGGTGGCGATCCGCTCGATGCATGACCATGTGGCGGCGGTGGCACGACCGCTGGCTGCGGGTGACCTGGGGGACGCGCGGCAGGCGGTGTCGATGATCGTCGGGCGCGACCCCAGCACGCTAGACAGCGCCGGGGTGGCGCGGGCCGCGACGGAATCGCTGGCCGAGAACACCAGTGACGGCATCGTGGCGCCGCTGTTCTGGGGCGTGGTCGCCGGGCTGCCGGGGATTGCCGCCTACAAGGCGATCAACACGTTGGATTCGATGATCGGCCACAAGAGCCCGCGCTATCTGCAGTTTGGCTGGGCATCGGCGCGGATTGATGACGGGGTGAACCTCGGCCCGGCGCGGCTGACGGGGGCCTTGTTCGCACTGGTGTCCGCGCGCCCCGGCGCTGCCTTTGCCTGCATGCTGGCCGACGCGCGCCACCACCGCAGCCCCAACGCCGGGTGGCCCGAGGCGGCGATGGCGGGCGCGCTGGGTGTGCGGCTGTCCGGGCCGCGGATCTATGACGGCCGGGTGTCGGCTGAGCCCTGGGTCAATGGCGGCTGCCCTGACCCCACGCCCGGCGACCTGAGCCGCGGGCTGGCGCTGTATCGTCGGGCGATGGTGGCGCTGGCGGGTCTGGTGGCAATGGTGGCGGTGACGGGATGGTGAGGGACCACGGCGGCAATCTGGCGGCGGCGCGGGCGGTCTATGGCGGCGAGGACTGGATCGACCTGTCGACCGGCATCAACCGGCGGGCGTATCCGGTGCCGCCCCTTGGCCCCGAGGCCTGGACCGCGCTGCCGACCGCCCCGGCGATGCAGGCGCTGATCCATGCGGCGGCGCGGGCCTATGGCGCTGCGCCGGACCGCATCCTGCCCTTGGCGGGGGCGCAGGCGGCGATCCAGCTTTACCCGCGCCTCGCGCGCCCCGGCGTCGCGCGGATACTGGCGCCGACCTATAACGAACACGCGGCCTCGCTCAGCGCGATGGGCTGGCAGGTCGAGGAGGTGCGGCGGCCTGAGGGATTGCGCGGCGCCGATCTGGCCGTGGTGGTCAACCCCAACAACCCCGATGGCCGCAGGCTGGACCCTTTGGCGCTGGATGTCGGCCTCCTGGTGGTGGACGAGAGTTTCGCCGACCCGCACCAAGGCCTGTCGATGGCCGCGCAAGCGGGCGGCAACCGGCTGGTGCTGCGGTCCTTTGGCAAGTTCTATGGGCTGGCGGGCGTGCGGCTGGGGTTCTTGCTGGGCGAACCCGCGCTGCTGGCGCGGGCGGCGGAACTGGCGGGGCCGTGGTCGGTGTCCGGCCCGGCGCTGGAGATCGGCGCCAAGGCGCTGGCCGATACGGCGTGGCAGGAGGACACCACCCGGCGGCTGCACGCCGACGCCGGGCGGCTGGATGCACTGGCCGAGCGCGCCGGGTGGCGGCTGGTCGGGGGCACGGCCCTCTTTCGCACCTATGCCACACCGGACGCGGTGGAAGCGCAGGACCATCTGGCCCGCCATCGCATCTGGAGCCGCATCTTTCCCTATTCCACCGAATGGATCAGACTGGGCCTGCCCGACGGGACCGACTGGCCCCGGATCGAGGCCGCAATGGGAGATACGCCATGACCAAAGTTGCCCTTATCACCGCCGCCGGGTCCGGCATGGGTGCTGCCTGCGCGCGCAGGCTGGCCGCCGACGGCTGGCAGGTGGCGATCCTGTCGTCGTCAGGCCGTGGCGAGGCGCTGGCGGCGGAGCTGGGTGGCGTTGGTGTCACCGGATCGAACCAGACCGCGGACGATCTGCAAGCGCTGGTCGATGCGGCGATGGGGCGCTGGGGGCGGATTGATGCGGTGGTGAACTCGGCCGGGCATGGGCCGAAGGGGCCGCTGCTGGAGATCACCGACGCGCAATGGCATCTGGGCCTCGACGTCTATTTCCTGAATGTTGTCAGGCTGGTGCGCATGGTGACGCCGATCCTTCTGGCGCAAGGCGGCGGGGCGATTGTCAATATCTCGACGGCGTGGATTGACGAGCCCAGCCCGATGTTCCCCACCTCGGCGGTGGCGCGGGCCGGGTTGCAGGCCTTTACCAAGCTTTACGCCGACCAATACGCGGCGCAGGGTATCCGCATCAATTCGGTGCTGCCCGGCTGGATCGACAGCCTGCCCGAGGTCGAGGCCCGGCGGCAGTCGGTGCCGATGGGGCGCTATGGCACCGCCGAGGAAATCGCCGCGACGGTGGCGTTTCTGGTGTCGCCGGGCGCGGCCTATATCACCGGGCAGGGCCTGCGGGTGGATGGCGGGCTGATGCGGTCGGTCAAATGATGCACAGCGTTGACTATACGGTGACCTTTGGCGATTGCGACCCGGCGGGGATCGTCTTTTACCCCAATATCTATGGCTGGTTCGACCGCTGTTTCCATGACTGGCTGGTCGCGTTCGGTGGCCATGCGGCGCTGTGCGCGCAGTTGGGTGCGGTGGGTCTGGGGTTGATGCAGGCCGACGCGAAATTCCGCCGTCCGATGCGGCCGAATGACCGCATCACCGTGGCGATGCGCATCGCCGACTGGGGCCGCAAGGCGCTGGTGCTGGAGTATGAGGTGACCAAGGGCGGCGAGGTCACCGCCACCGGCACCGAGGTGCGCGGGATGTTCCAGCCGGGGCCAAACGGGCTGACGGCGGGCGAGATGGCCGAGTTGCGGCGGGTGCTGGGGCTCTAGATCTCCATCTCGTCGAGCAGCACGGCCAGCGCGGCGCCGTGCATGTCGCTGTCATCGCGGCTGCCCTGCACCACGGGGCGGGGGATCGACAGTTTGATGACGTTGAGATCGGCGATGTCGAACCGCTTGACCAGTTGCAGCGGCGTTCCGGTCAGCGCGGCCACCTGCGCGGTGTCCAGTCTGGCACAGACCGCCGCAAAGGCCTGATCCGAGCCGCAGAAAATGTCGATGGTGATCCAGAACGGCCCGGCGTTCTTGGACCGCACCTTGAGCACCTGTTGCCCCAGCGTTGCCATCAGCCCACCTCGCTGACCGTCAGGCGAAAGGCCGCCATCGGGTCGTCCAGATGCATCACATGGTTCAGCGCGAATTCATAGAGCGCGCCACGGTCGGTGGTGGCCGGGGAATAGGGAAAGGCGAAGGTCGGCAGTTCCTCGTCCTCGGTCAGCGGATAGTGCAGCACGAAGGGGTTGATAAGCTTGCCGATTTCGCTGGCGATGGCCTGCGTTTCGGCGGTGATGATGCCGAGGATGCCGACCTCGACAGGCGCGCCCTGCCGGTTTTCCAGCCCGCCCAGCGCGGCGTTGACGCCGATCAGCCGGAACTCCAGCGTATAGGCGGGGGGCGTGATCCCCATGCGTTTTTCCACCAGCCCGGTGAGAAAGCCGTGCAGCTTGTCAGCCCAGGCCTGCGCATTGGCGACATAATGCGCCTGCCGGATCACGGCGAGGATCGTCGTCTGAAAGCCCGAGGCGCGGGCGCCTTCCAGCTTGACGGTATAGGGGCCGGGCACCCAGGCCGAGCCCTCGACCCGCACGCGGCGCGCATCGAGCGCCTGATAGCGCGCGCCGCGCACATCCAGATGCCCGCCGGGTTCGAACAGTTGGAAGGGATCGGAATTCTCATAGAGCATATGCGCCGAGACCGAATGCGGCGTGCAGAGCGCGGTTTCGGCCATCGCCTCGACGGTGAAGCCGGTCTGGTCGAAATCGACCAGAATGACGCCCGAGGTCGGGTTGGTCGAACACAGGGCCCCGCATTCGGCGATCTTGGCGCCGTGCCAGGCGCCGCCCGGATGCTCGCCCCGCAGCAGCGGCATGGCGGCGATGGTGGCGGTGTCGGTCACCCGACCGCAGAGGATGATGTCGGCGCCGGTGGCGAGCGCGGCCTGCACCTGCTCGACCCCGCCCAGCGCGACGATATTGGTCATGGCGCGCAGGCCCTCGGCGTCGAGGGCGGGCGCGGGGGTCAGCGGGGTGAGGCGACCATCCTCCAGTGCCTGCACGATCCGCTCGTTCGGCTGGCTGGAGTAAAGCCGTGCCACGCGCAGGCTTTGCCCCAGTTCAATCGCCAGGTCCTGCGTGATCTCGAACATCCAGTCGACCGTGGCGTCGGTGCCGCAGGTGCCCGAGGTGCCCAGCACCAGGGGCACCCCGGCCACGGCGCGGGCCTGCATCAGCAGGCGCCATTCGCCTTTGGTGGCGGCGCGGGCGTATTTCGACTGCCCGGCCCCCAGTGACCAAGGGCCCGAATCGGTCGAACCGCCGTCGATGGCGATGATGTCCGGGCGCATAGCCACGCCGCGCATCAGCGCGGCGTGGTCGAACCCCAGTCCCAGAACGCCCGAGGGCACCAGAACGCGTGTGGTCATGTCAGTCCTCGTTGGCCTCAGTCTTCATTCGCTTCGGGCAAGGCCGGTTTCTTCAGGAACCCACGCAGGAACAGCGGCGCGACAAAGCCCAGGATCGCCGCCGTCCACAGCCCGATCGAGATGCCCGACTGGAACAGATAGCCCCAATCGCCATTCGACAGAACCATCGCGCGGCGCAGGTTGTCCTCCATCGCGTTGCCCAGCAGGATGCCGAGGATGATCGGCACGGTGGGAATGTCCAGCTTTCGACAGACATAACCCAGAACACCGAAGGCCACCATCATCTGCATGTCAAAGCCCGAACCCGTCAGGCTGAAGATGCCGACAAAGGCGATCATCGTCACACCGGGCAGCAGCACATAGGACGGCACCATCAGGATCTTGACGAAGATCTTGACCATGGGGACGTTCATGATGAGCAGCACGACGTTGGCGATCAAGAGCGCCGCGATCAGGCCCCAGACCACATCCGCGCGTTCGGTGAACAACAGCGGGCCGGGCGTGATGTTCAGCGTCAGCAGCAGCGCCAGCAGGACGGCGGTGGTGCCGGACCCCGGAACCCCCAGCGTCAGCATGGGGATCAGCGCGCCGCCGGCGGCGGCGTTGTTGCCGGCCTCGGGCGCGGCGACACCACGCTCGGCGCCCTTGCCAAAGGCGGATTTGTCCTTGGCCACGCCCTTTTCCAGCACATAGGCGAGGAACGACCCCAGCGAGGCCCCTGCGCCCGGCAGGATGCCCGCGATGAACCCCACGCCCGAGCCGCGCAGCATCGCGCCCCAGGTGCGTTTCAGCGCGCCCCACGGCACCGTCACCTTGCCCAGTTTCACGCCGATGGCCGAGTTCTTGCCGTGGCTTTCGATGAAGACGAAGACCTCGGACACCGCAAACAGCCCGACGATGGCGACGAGGAAATCGACGCCGTCCATCAGGTGCATCTCGCCAAAGGTGAAACGCTCCATCCCGGTGGTCTGGTCAAGGCCGACCATGGCGATGCCCAGACCGATCAGCGCAGCCAGCGCCGATTTGGCCTGATTGTTCGATCCCACCCCGCCCAGCGTGCAGAAGGCCAGCAGATAGAGGGCGAAATATTCCGCCGGGCCGAACTGATAGGCGACGCGCGACAGCACCGGCGCCAGCAGCATCAGGCCGATGGTGGCGAGGAACGCCCCCACGAAGGACGCGACGCCGGAAATCACCAGCGCATCGCTGGCGCGGCCCTGCTTGGCCATCGGATAGCCATCGAGCACGGTCATCATCGCCGGTTCATCGCCCGGAATGCCCAGCAGGATCGAGCTGATCCGCCCGCCATACATCGCGCCGTAATAGACCGAGGTCAGCAACACCAGCGCCGCCATCGCGTCCAGCCCCATCGAGAACGAGATGGGGATCAGCAGCGCCACGCCATTCGACGGGCCAAGGCCCGGCAGCGCGCCGATGATCGTGCCGATGAAGCAGCCGATCACGGCCAGCATCAGGGTGTAGGGTGTCACGGCGGTGGCAAAGCCCATCGCCAGGTTCGAAAAGAGATCCATCATGTGCTCCCGCAGGGCGCGAACAGGCAGGGGGCCAGATCAGGCCCGCAGCCTCGGCCGGGTTCAGAACCAGTCGCGCGGAAAGGCGTGCAGGCCGAGGCCCAGCACCATCTTGAACAGGACAAACAGGCCAACCGAAAGCCCTACGCCGGTCAGAACGGCGGTCAGTGGTTTGGGGTTGATCTGCCAGCTCAGCACACCGGCGGCGACGGCCGTCGGAATGAGAAAGCCCAGCGGCCGCACGGCCGAGGCATAGCCCAGCAGCACCGCCAGCGCGATGGCCAGTTGCAGCAGCGTCGCAAGGCCGGGCCAGACGGCATTGGCATCGGGCCGCACCACCAGAATCAGCGCGCAGACCAGCGTGAAGCCGCCGATCAGGTAGGGGAAGATGCGCGGACCCATCGGGTCGGACAGAAAGCTGGTCTGAATCTGGTAGGCGCTGAGGAGATACCCCAGCGCCACCAGTGCCATGACCAGACCAAAGATCCGGTCGGCGGCCATCACTGGATGATCCCGATCGCCCGCAGGATGTCCTGGGTTTCCGCGATGTTGGCATCGACCCAGGCCTGGAAGTCGGCACCCACCAGCGTATAGGGGGCGAGGCCGTTGTCGGTCATCACCTGCTGCCACTGGGCGCTGTCCGCGACCTGACGCAGCGCGTCGGCCCAGGTGTTGAACTGCTCGTCCGAGATGTCATGCGGGACATAGAGGCCGCGCCAGTTCATCGCCACCAGATCGATGCCCTGCTCGGTCGCGGTGGGGATGTCGTAACCCGCCACACGCTCAGGCGCCAGCACGGCCAGGGCGCGCACGTCGCCCGAGCGGATGAAGCCGCCGATTTCCGAAATGTCGCCGGTCATCGCCTGGGTAAAGCCGCCGATGGTCTGGGTGATCGCGTCGGCGCCGTTGTCGAGGCCGACATAACGAACGGCGCGCGCATCGGTGAAGCCGGCGCGGCTCATCAGCATCAGGACCTTGACGTGGTCATAGCCGCCCACGGCCGAACCGCCGGCAAAGGCCACGCTGGCCGGATCGGCCTGCACGGCGGCCACAAGGTCGGCCAGGGTCTGGTAGGGGCTGTTCGCCGCCACGACGATCACGCCGGGGTCGCCCGCGATGGTGCCGACCCAGCGGACCTGATCGGCGGTCATGCCGGCAAAGGCGTTGGCGGCAAGGCGCGTGGTGGTGGCCGACGAGGCGGCGACGATCAGGTCGGCGTCATCGGCGCGCTCGCTGACGACATGGGTATAGGCCACGCCGCCACCGGCACCGGCCATGTTGGTCACCTGCACCGGGTTCGGCACCAGGTTCAGTTCGTGCAGGATGCGGCTGACTTGACGGCAGGTAAAGTCCCAGCCGCCGCCCGGACCAGCCGGGGCGATGCATTCGGTGGCCAGCGCCGGAGCGGTCAGCGCGACAAGTGCGCCCAGCGTCAGCGAGGGCAGAGTGAAACGGGTCATGGTAATCCTCCCAGGTTTTCGGCAAAGGCAGTCTCGCGGCCGTTGCATGCCGCGACTCCTCCCCCCTTGCGCTGGACAGGATTCGCTGAAAACCTTGCACCGACCTGTCACGCATCGGTGATTGTGTCGGAAAATGAGGCGGCATGCGGTTTCTTCTGATCGAAGACAATGCAGACCTTGCGCGCTCGATCCGCACGCGCCTCGATCTCGAGGGGCATGCGGTCGATCACGCCGCCTCGCTGGCCGATGCCGCCGACCATCTGGCGGCGGCGCATTATGACCTGATCCTGCTGGACATCACCTTGCCCGATGGCGACGGGCGGCAGTTTCTGGCGCGGCACCGGGCGGGGCACGCCGATACGCCGGTGATCGTGCTGACCGCGCGGTCGGCGGTGTCGGATAGGGTGGACACGCTGGATCTGGGCGCCGACGATTACCTGACCAAGCCCTTTGATTTCGCCGAGTTGCAGGCCCGCTGCCGCGCCGTGCTGCGCAGGCGCGGCGGGGCGGCGAGCAATCTGCAAAGTCTGGGCGACCTGACCTTTGACCCCCTTGGCGGCTGTGTCACCATCGCAGGCGAGGCGCGTGATCTGCGCAACCGCGAGCTGCGGCTGTTGGAGGCGTTGCTGTCGGCGCCGGGGCGCATCCTGTCCAAGGACCAGTTGTGCGACCGGCTGTTTTCCTATTCCGAACCGGTCAGCGACAATGCCATCGAGGTCTATGTCGCGCGGTTGCGAAAGAAGATCGAGGGCGGCTCGGCCCGGATCGAGACGGTGCGCGGCCTTGGTTACCGGCTGACGGTGGGGTGATGGCCCCACGCGCCCCGGCCAGCCTGCGCCGCCGTCTGCTGATCCAGCTCATCGCGCTGTCGGCAGTGCTGGCGGTGGCGCTGTATGTCGCGGTGCGGCTGGGGGCCGAGCGCGCGTCCGAGGCGACGCTGGACAGTATCCTCGGCGCCGCCACCACCGCCATCGCCGAGGAGTTGCGCAGCGTCGAGGGCGGCACCGAGCTGGACCTGTCACCGGGCACGTTTTCGATGCTGTCGGCGGTGGGCGAAGAGCGCATCTTTCACCGGCTGGACATCAGCGGCGTCGCGGTGACCGGCTATGCCGACCTGCCGCTGCCGCCGCGCCCGCCGTCAACGCTGGAGCCGGTGTTCTATGACGCGCCCTATCGCGACACCGATCTGCGGCTGGCCGCCGTGGCGCGCAGTCTGATGATCGAGAACCGTCCGGCGCCGGTCTTGGTCATCATGGGCCAGACGCGCGATGGCCAGCGGGCGATTGCGCAGTCGCTGGCCAACCGCGCCGCCGCGCTGGGGCTGGCGGTGTTTCTGGTCGCCGTGCCGCTCAGCCTGCTGGCGGCGGGCAGTCTGATGCGACCGATCGCCAATCTGGCCGAGGCGGTGGGGCGGCGCGGTGGGCATGACCTGCGCCCCGTCCGCCACCCGGCGCCGACCGAGTTGAAACCGCTGGTCGAGCAGCTCAACGCCTTCATCGCCCGGCTGCGGCAGACGCTGGCGCAGACCGAGACCTTCATCGCCGAGGCCGCGCATCACATCCGCACGCCGCTGGCGACGCTGAAATCCGAGGCCGAGATGGCGCTGATGCAGGCCGGGGATGAGCCGACGCGCGCCCGGCTGCGCGGCATGATCCGCGCGACCGAGGAAAGCGCACGATCCGCCGGGCAGTTGCTGGACCACGCGACCGTGCTGTTTCGCGCCGATCAGCGCGCGCAGGAACGCGTCGATCCGGGCGCGATGGTGGCGGCGCTGGTCGAGCGGTTCGGCCCGACGGCGGATCTGAAGGACATGGAGCTGCGGCTGGACCTGCCCGCCGCGCCCTTGGAAACGCTGGGCGACGCCGTGCTGATCGAGGCGGCGATGCGCAACCTGATCGACAACGCGGTGAAATACTCGCCCGACGATTCCAGCGTGCAGATCACGCTGGCGGCCGAGGGTGGCTTTGCCCGGCTGGATGTGCGCGACCGGGGCCGGGGTCTGGGTGGCGAGACGCAGGCGGTGCTGGAGCGGCGCTTTCACCGCGGGGCGAATGTGGCCGGGGTGGTCGGTTCGGGTCTGGGGCTGACCATCGTGGCCGAGACCGCGGTGGCGATGGGCGGGCGCTTTGCCCTGACCGAACGCGAAGGGGGGGGAACATGCGCCACGCTCTGGCTGCCGTTGTCTGGCTGATCGCCGCCCTGCCCGCGCTGGGGTTCGAGGTCGAGGCCGAGCGGCGTTTCGGCCCCGAGGGCGCGGCGCGGCAGGTGCGGGTGCTGGCGACCACGGACATCGGCTTTTTCGCGCCGCTGGCCGAGGCCTTTCTGGCGCTGCAGCCGGGCCTGTCGCTGCACTATGTCCAGGCGGCCAGCACCGAGGTTCACCGCGCCATCGACGCCGAGGGCGCCGGGTTCGATCTGGTGATCTCGACGGCGATGGATTTGCAGATGAAGCTGGCCAATGACGGTTTTGCCCGCGCGCTGCCGTCCGATCTGGTCGAGGGGTTGCCCGGTTGGGCGCATTGGCGTGACCGGCTGGTGTCGATTGCGCAGGAACCGGCGATCCTGCTGATCGCCGAGTCGGCGCTGCCTGAAGGCCAGCCGTTGCCGCGCTCGCGCCGCGATCTGATCGCCCTGTTGCGCGACCACCCTGAGGTGTTTGACCGCCGCATCGGCACCTATGACCCGCAGGTTTCCGGCGTTGGCTATCTGTTCCTGACGCAGGATGACCGGCTGTCCGATTCGATCTGGCGACTGGCCGAGGTGATGGGGCGGCTGAACGCGCGGCTTTACTGTTGTTCGGGCCTGATGATCGACGGGCTTTTGTCGGGCGAGTTGGTGATGGCCTATAACGTGCTGGGCAGCTATGCCGCCGCCAATCTGCCGCCGGAAAGCGGCGTACGGGCGATCCTGCTGGAGGATTTCACCCTGACCCTGCAACGCACGGCGATGGTGCCGGTGAACGCGCCCGCGCCTGATCTGGGGGCCTTGTTGCTGGGCTTCATCCTGTCGCCGCAGGGGCAGGCGATCCAGATGCAGGCCAGCGCCGATGCGGTGATCCCCGCCGAACGCTTTGCCACCCAGCCCTGGCTGCGGCCGATCCGGCTGGACCCCGGTCTGCTGTCGTCGCTCGACGGCATGACGCGGCAGCGGTTTCTGGCGGAATGGTCGGCGGCGCTGGATCAATTGTGACCGCCCCCCCTGTAACATCCACCGTTTCAAACCATATTGCCGGGCACAAAGACCCTGACGGAGCGCGCCATGCCTTATGAAAAGACCGCCGAAGCCCTTGCCCGCCTGACGCCGGAGCAGTTCCGCGTCACCCAGCACAACGGCACCGAGCGCCCGTTCCGCAACGAGTTCGACCATCATTTCGAGCCGGGGCTTTATGTGGATGTGGTCTCGGGCGAGCCGTTGTTTGCCTCGGCGGCCAAATTCGATTCCGGCTGCGGCTGGCCGGCCTTTGCCAAGCCGGTCGAGGCGGCGAATATTGTCGAGCACCGCGATGTCAGCCTTGGCATGGTGCGGGTCGAGGTGCGCTCAAAGCATGGCGACAGCCATCTGGGCCATGTGTTCAACGACGGGCCGCGCAGCATGGGTGGGCTGCGCTATTGCATCAACTCGGCTGCATTGCGATTCATTCCAAAGGATCGCATGTTGGACGAAGGATACGGCGACTGGCTGGATCAGGTGGAGGGATGACGATGACCGAAACGGCAATTCTGGCGGGCGGGTGTTTTTGGGGCATGCAGGATCTGATCCGCAAGATGCCCGGTGTGATTTCAACCCGCGTCGGCTATTCCGGCGGCGATGTGGCGAACGCGACCTATCGCAACCACGGCACCCATGCCGAGGCGATCGAGGTGGTGTTCGACCCGACACGCCTGACGTATCGGCGGCTCTTGGAGGTGTTTTTCCAGATCCACGACCCGACCACGCCGAACCGGCAGGGCAATGATCTGGGCCTCAGCTATCGCTCGGCGATCTATTACCTTGGCGAGGCGCAAAAGGCCGTGGCCGAGGACACCATCGCGGATGTGGATGCCTCGGGCCTGTGGCCGGGCAAGGTGGTGACCGAGGTGGCGCCCGCCGGGCCGTTCTGGCAGGCCGAGCCCGAGCATCAGGATTATCTGGAGCGCATTCCCAATGGCTATACCTGCCATTTCGCGCGCCCCGGCTGGGTGTTGCCGCGCCGCGCGGCGGAATAGGAACCGCGCCTAGCGCCGTGCAGCGGCGAAGGCGGCGAACCAGTCCAGCACCTCGGGGGTTTTCATCGCGTCCTTGGACGCCACCTTGCCCGGGGCCTCGCCCAGCAGCAGGCGGCGCACCGGCACCTCCATCTTCTTGCCGGTCAGCGTGGTGGGGATGCCCGGCGCCTGCACGATCACGTCGGGCACGTGCCGGGGGCTGCGTTCGCTGCGCAGGCGGCGGGCGATCTCGGCCTTGAGCGCGTCGGTGAGGTCGCCTTTCTCCATCGCGACGAACAGCGGCATGAAGAACCCGCCGCCCTCCTCGATACAGACGATCAGACTGTCGGCGATGCCGGGGATGGCATCCAGCGTGCGGTAAATCTCGGCCGAGCCGATGCGCACCCCGTGCCGGTTCAGCGTGGCGTCCGAGCGGCCCAGCACATGCGCGCCGCCCTGTTCGGTGAATCGCACCCGGTCGCCGTGCCGCCAGAGGCCGGGGTAGATGTCGAAATAGCTGCCGGTGTAGCGTTTGAAATCCGCATCGCCCCAGAAGAACAGCGGCATCGAGGGCATGGCCTGCCGGATCACCAATTCGCCCACCTCGCCCACCACCGACTGCCCGGCATCGTCGAGCGCGACGGCATCGACGCCCAGCGCGGGGGCCTGAATCTCGCCCGCACGCGTAGGCAGCAGGACCGAGCCCGCCAGAATGCCGCCGCAGACCTCGGTGCCGCCCGACTGGGTGGTGATGTAGCAATCCGCCTTGACCGCCTCATGCGCCCAACCCATCACCTCGGGCGTGACGGGTGAGCCGGTGAGAAAGATCGCCTGCAGCGCCGAGAGGTCGAACTGCTGGCCGGGCTGAAGACCCTGCGCGCGGCAGATCTGCATGAAGCCGGGCGAGACGCCGAAGTTGGTGACGCGAGTCGCCTCGATCAGCCGCCAGAGGGCGCCCGCATCGGGATACGTCGGATGGCCGTCATAAAGCGTCACCTGACCGCCCAGCAAAGGGCCGATCATCAGCGTGTTCCAGACCATCCAACCCGTTGTGGAGTAACAGAAATAGGTGCCGCCGCGCGGCAGGTCGAGATGAAAGGCGCCGGATTTCAGCAGCTCCATCGCGATACCGTGGTGGCCATGCACGATGGGTTTGGGCAGGCCGGTGGTGCCGGAGGAGAACAGCGTCCACAGCGGATGGTCCGAGAGGACGCGGGTAAAGGCGAAACCCTCGGGCGCGGGGGTGGCCAGCAGGTCCGGCCAGGCGTGCGTCTGGCCGTGGAACACCGGCATGGCGGCGCCGGGGAGGTAATCCACCATCACCAGATGCCGGGCGGTGGGAAGGGCGGCCAGAATCGTCGTCAGATCGCCCGAGCGGTCGAAATCCTTGCCGCCATAGCGATACCCATTCACCGCAAAGACCACGGTCGGCTCGATCTGGGCGAAACGGTCGATCACCGTCTGCGGGCCGAATTCGGGCGCGGCACTGGCCCATGTGGCGCCGATGGCGGCGCTGGCCAGCATGGCGATGATCGTTTCGGGGACGTTGGGCAGATAGGCGACCACCCGGTCGCCGGGCTGCACCCCCAGTGCGCGCAACCGCGTGGCCAGCGCGCGGACGGCATCGCCGACCTCGGCCCAGCTCATCGACGCCAGCGGCCGCAGTTCGCTGGAATGGTGCAGCATGGGCCGCGAGGGGTCGCCAAGCCGTTCATGTTTCAGCACATTCTCGGCATAGTTCAGCCGGGTGCCGGTGAACCAGCGGGTGCGCGGCATCGGCGTGTCGGTGACGACCTGATCGAGCGTGCCCTCATGGATCACGCCGAAATAGTCCCAGAGCGCGGCCCAGAACCCCGCCTTGTCGGCAACCGACCAGCGCCAGAGGTCGGAATAGCCGTTGAACACCTGCCCCCGATCGGCCAACCAGCGCAGGAACCGCGTCAGTTCGGCCGCTGCAACGCGCTGGGGGCTGGCCTGCCAGAGGAGTTGCCCCTCAACCACCGTGCCTGTCATCCGGAGCCCTCCTGTTCAAGCCGCCTCGGCCCCAAGTGACCGGCAGTCGGGTGCCGGTGCAAGGGGAAATCCGCACCCCGCCCGTCAGACCGGCACCGCGCTGTCACGCTTGATGCGGCGCAGGGCAAAGACGGTCGAGGTGCTGGCGACCCCCGGCTGGTTGAGGATATGCGCCATCAGGATCGATTCCAGATCCGCCACATCGCGCACCAGCAGATGCAGTAGATAATCCCAGTCGCCGGAGATCGAATAGACCTCGATGATTGTCGGCTCGGCCTCCATCGCGCGCTGGAAACCGGCGCGGGTGGCCGAGTCCTGCGACTTCATCCGGACCTGCACGAAGACATCCATCCCCCGGCCGACGCGCGCCGGATCGACCAGCCGCACCGGGGGGCCGATGATGCCCGCCTCTTCGAGGTTGCGCAGCCGCCGCCAGACCGTCGCGGGTGAGGAATGCGCGGCCTCGGCCAGATCGGCGACGCTGTGCGAGGCGTCGCGTTGCAAGAGCCGCAGGATGCGGGCGTCGAGGTCGTCAATCTGCATGGTTCGCGTCTTTCGCCATTCTGGAATGAATGTTTCATCCAGGCCGCCTATGCGAGCAAGAGTGAAACGACTTGCTCGGGAAAATGGCGTAGTCTTGGTGCATCAAATCCAGCCCGCAGGGGACGCCAGATGAATGACCAGAGCCCGCTGTCCGATTACGCGCTGAGCGACCGATATACGCGCACCGAGGGGCGGGTGTTCCTGACCGGCACGCAGGCGCTGGTGCGCATGGTGCTGGATCAGGCGCGGCGGGATCGGGCGCGGGGGCTGGAGACGCGGGGCTATGTCAGTGGTTATCGCGGCTCGCCTCTGGGTGCAGTCGATCAGGAGATGGCGCGGCAAGGTGCGCTGCTGGGCGCGGCGGGGGTCGAATGCCTGCCTGCAGTGAACGAGGAATTCGGCGCCACGCAGATGATCGGCACGCAGCAGGTGGAAACCGACCCGGACAAGACCTGTCTGGCGGTGTTCGGCCTGTGGTATGGCAAGGGGCCAGGGGTGGACCGCGCCGCCGATGCGCTGAAACATGGCAACGCGTACGGCGCCTCGCCGCATGGCGGGGTGCTGGTGGTGGCGGGCGATGACCACGGCTGCGTGTCGTCCTCGATGCCGCATCAATCGGATGTGGCCTTCATGAATTTCTTCATGCCGACGCTGCATCCGGCCCATGTGGCCGAATTCCTGCCCTTTGCCGAATGGGGCTGGGCGCTGTCGCGGTTTTCCGGGATGTGGGTGGGATTCAAGGCGATTTCCGAGGTGGTGGAATCCGGCATGTCGTTTGACCTGCCGCCGGACCGGGTGTTTGCAGCGCCCGAGTTCACGCCGCCTGCCAGTGGTCTGCACTATCGCTGGCCCGACCTGCCCGGCCCGCAGATCGAGGAGCGGATGGAGGCGAAAAAGCACGCCACGCTGGCCTTTGCCCGCGCCAATCCGATCGACCGGGCGGAATGGGGGCATCCGGCGCGCTTTGGCATCGTCACCACCGGCAAGGCGCATCTGGACTCGCTGGAGGCGCTGCGGCTGTTGGGCATCGACCGGGCGCGGGCGGCGGAGATCGGCCTCGACCTCTACAAGGTCGGCATGGTCTGGCCGCTGGAGGACAGGGGCGCGCTGGCCTTTGCCGCGGGCAAGCATGAATTGCTGGTGATCGAGGAAAAGCGCGGCATCATCGAGAGCCAGTTGAAGGAGTATTTCTATGACGTGCCGGGGCAGAAACCGCTGCGCATGGTCGGCAAGCGCGACGAGGACGGCAACCGGCTGATCCCGTGGACGCATGAGTTGGGCGCGCGGATGCTGGCGCCGATCATCGCGGCGCGGCTGGACCGCGTATTCCCCGGACTGGGGCTGAGCGCCGTCGCCGCCACGCTGGCCGCGCCATCGGTGCCGCCCGCGATCACCGGCGCCACCCGCACGCCGTGGTTCTGCTCGGGCTGTCCGCACAGTTCTTCGACCAAGGTGCCCGAGGGGTCAAAGGCGCTGGCCGGTATCGGCTGTCACTTCATGGCCAGTTGGATGGACCGCGAGACCTCGTCGCTCATCCAGATGGGCGGCGAGGGGGTGAACTGGGTCGCGCGCTCGAAATTCAACGGCAATCGCCATATCTTTCAGAACCTTGGCGAGGGGACGTATTATCACTCGGGCTCGTTGGCGATCCGGCAGGCGATCGCGGCGGGCACCAACATCACCTACAAGATCCTGTTCAACGACGCGGTGGCGATGACCGGCGGGCAGGCGGTGGACGGACCGATCAGCGTGGCGTCGATCGCGCATTCGGTGCTGGCCGAGGGGGCAAAACGGGTGGTCGTGGTCTCGGATCAGCCCGAGGGGATCGACCCGCGCGACCTGCCAGCCGCCGTGAGCATCGAACACCGCAGCCAGATGGACCGTATCCAGCGCGAGCTGCGCGAGGTGCCGGGCGTCACCGTGCTGATCTATCAGCAAGGCTGCGCCACCGAAAAACGCCGCCTGCGCAAACGCGGCGAGTTGGCCGACCCGGCGCGATTCGCTGTCATCAACCCCTTGGTCTGCGAGGGCTGTGGCGATTGCTCGGTGGAATCGAACTGCCTGTCGGTCGAACCGCTGGACACGGAATTCGGCACCAAGCGGCAGATCAACCTGAATTCCTGCAACAAGGATTTCACCTGCCTGAACGGCTTTTGCCCCAGCTTCGTGACCATCGAGGGCGGACGGCTGCGCAAGTCGCGCCCGGACCGGCAGGCGGATCTGGCGCGGCTGAGTGCCGCGCTGCCCGTGCCCGCCCTGCCCGATCTGGCGCGCGGCTGGGACATCCTGATTACCGGCGTCGGCGGCACCGGGGTGGTGACGGTGGGCCAGTTGATCGCCATGGCCGCGCATCTGGAGGGCAAGGGCGCCAGCGCGCTGGATTACATGGGATTCGCGCAGAAATTCGGGCCGGTGCTGTCCTATCTGCGGCTGGGGACCGACCCGCAGGCGCTGCATCAGGCGCGCATCGAGCCCGGCAGTGCCGACGCGCTGATCGGCTGTGATCTGGTGGTGTCGTCGCAGCCCAAGGCGGTAGCGTGTTACCGCGCCGGAACGCTGGCGGTGGTGAACAGCGCGCTGATGCCGACCGGCGACATGATGCACAACCGCGACGCCGACCTGCAACCGGCGCGGCGGCTGGCCTTGATCGCCGGGGCGACCGGCGGTGCGCGGCCGCGCAGTCTGGACGCCAATGCGCTGGCCGAGGCGCTGCTGGGCGAGGCGGTGTTCGCCAATGTGCTGATGCTGGGCGCGGCCTGGCAGGCCGGGCTGGTGCCGCTGGGCGAGGCGGCGCTGCTGCGGGCGATAACGCTGAACGGCGTGCAGCCAGAGCGCAACGCGCAGGCCTTTGCCTGGGGCCGGGTCGCGGCGGCGATGCCCGAGGCGGTGGCGACGCTGGCCGGGGTGCAGGGGCCTGAGGAGCCGACGCTGGACGCGGTCATCGCCCGGCGGGCCGAATTCCTGACGGGGTATCAGAACGCCGCCCTCGCCGTGCGGTATCGCGCGCTGCTGGCGCCGGTGCAGGCGGCGGAGGCGCGCGTCACGGGTGCCACCGGGGCCCTGAGCGAGGCGGCGGCCAAGGGCCTCTTCAAGCTGATGGCGATCAAGGATGAATACGAGGTCGCCCGCCTGCACACGCGGCCCGAGTTCGAGGCCGGGTTGCGCGCCCGGTTCGAGGGAGATTTCCGCATCCACCACCATCTGGCGCCGCCGCTGCTGCCCGCAGGGCGCGACGCGCGGGGACGGCCGTTGAAACGCGCCTTTGGGCCGTGGCTGCGCCCGGCGCTGGGGCTGCTGGCGCGGCTGAAACCGCTGCGGGGCACATGGGCCGACCCCTTTGGCCACAGCGCCGAGCGCCGGGGCGAGCGCGCCCTGCTGGCCGCCTATGTCGCGCTGCTGGACAGGGTCGCGGCCACCCTGACGGCCGAGTCGCTGCCCGAGGCGCAGCGTCTTCTGGCGATGGCGCTGGATGTCCGCGGTTTCGGCCCGGTGCGAGAGGCGGCGCATCAGCGGGCGCTGACCGCGTGGCGCAGCGCAACCCTTTGAAAACCAAAGCACCCGCCGGGCGGCAGGTGCAGGGTTCAGAGGTCATGGAGGATGATTGGTGGAGCCAAGCGGGATCGAACCGCTGACCTCTTGAATGCCATTCAAGCGCTCTCCCAACTGAGCTATGGCCCCACCGAGGTGCAACCGTCGCCGGTTACGAGGCGCGGTTTAGGGGGTTGCGGGGGCGAGTTCAAGCGAAAAAACATCGCCGTCGCGGTCTTTTCACCGATCCCGCAAAGCAAACGCGCGGGCAAGAGACTTGCCCGCGCGCCGGATGCCCTGTCGGGCGATCAGAGTTCTTCGTCTTCGCCAGCGACGTCGCCCAACTCATCGAGCGAGACGTTGTCGTCGTCTTCGTCTTCGAGCAGTTCGTCATCGGCCTCGACCGCGACATCATCATCCTCGAGCAGCGTATCGTCCGCATCAAAGGTGCTGACGGCCGCGGCCTTGATCTTGGCGGCCTCGTTGGCCATCGACATGCCACTCTTGCGGCTGCCGGGCACGTCGATCACCACGACCTCGCCCGTGTATGGGCTGATGACGGGCGTTTTGTTCAGGTCGTAAAACCGCTTGCCGGTGGTCGGGCAAACGCGTTTCACACCCCATTGTTCCTTGGGCATAGACGGTCCTTCCCATGCATGGATCGACGCCCGTTGCCACAGTATCCGGGCCTTGTCAAAGGCTTTCCGACGGTGTTTGTCTGGCAGAGGCCCTTCCGGCCGCTGGACACGCCATGCCCGCCACCCCAGACCACATCGAGCTTGCCGGTGATCCGCCGGTGAGCCTGCATGTCCGGCGCCGGGCGCAGAGTCGGCGGATGTCGCTAAGTGTGTCGCGGCTGGACGGCAAGGTGACGCTGACGCTGCCCGCCCGCGCCTCGCTGCGCAGCGCGATGGCCTTTGTCGCCGAGCGCCGGGCATGGCTGGATCAGGCGCTGAGCGGGTTGCAGGCGGTGCGGGTGGTGGGGCCGGGCACGCTGCTGCCGATCGAGGGCGTCGCCCATGCCGTGCAGGCGGCGGCGCTGCGCGGCGCCAGGATCGAGGGGGGCGCGCTGCTGGTGCCCGCTGCCCGCCCGGCCGCCGGGGCGCAGGCCCTGCTGCGGCTGATGGCGCGGCAGCGGCTGGCCGCGCGCGTCGCCGTCCATGCCGAGGCGCTGGGCCGCACGGCGGGCAGCCTGACGCTGCGCGATACACGCTCGCGCTGGGGGTCGTGCACGGCGAAGGGGGATCTGATGTTCAACTGGCGGCTGATCATGGCCCCGCCCGAGGTGCTGGATTATGTCGCCGCGCATGAGGTGGCGCATCTGGCGCAGATGAACCATTCGCCCGCCTTCTGGGCCGAGGTGGCGCGGCTGTTTCCCGGCCATCTGGAGGCCCGGCGCTGGCTGAAAACCCACGGCGCCACCTTGCATGGGTATCGCTTTGCTTGACCGGGCGGCCGTTTTGTGATCACATTTTCGCATGACCCTGC
>Ga0209573_1001991_pt1 | contig 28108 bp, 20 predicted proteins | sample TNRBio252014_DNA_FD_185870 | JGI IMG/M metagenome (GOLD analysis project Ga0209573, IMG submission 185870) | Wastewater treatment Type I Accumulibacter community from EBPR Bioreactor in Madison, WI, USA - TNR Reactor_6/25/2014_ DNA (SPAdes)... | ecosystem: Engineered > Bioreactor > EBPR >... | reverse complement strand
TACTATGGCTGAACAAAATTTTAAAAACCACAGCCGGCTGGTACCAGGCTTCCACGGTGTTACCTTTTTATTGATTGTGGCTGGTCTGATCGGTAGTGTTGTCAATCTTTTTCATGCAGATGCTGCTACTCATTATTCTGCCGCATTGCTCGTCGTTGTATTTTTGGCAGTGCTTGGTGTGGCCTGGTATGCGAGGGTCTTTGCCTTAAAAGCACAGGACCGTGCTATCCGTGCAGAAGAGAATTTCCGGCACTTTATTTTAACCGGTAAGCCATTGGATAAGCAATTACGTTTAAGCCAGATCATTGCACTTCGTTTTGCCAGCGATGAGGAGTTTCCTGCTTTGGCAAAAAAAGCCGTAGAAGAGAAACTTTCCCAGAAACAAATTAAGCAAGCTGTTCAGCACTGGAGGGCAGATTACCACCGGGTGTAATCAGAAGCGGAAGCGGTTAAAAAAGCTCATATCCATATTCAGCAGCCAGGGTGAAGCAATAGCAGCAGCCCAGATAAGGAAAATGAAAATTTTGCCGGCGATGGAAACATCCTGTATCAGGTGGCGATGCAGCAGGCTTTGCACCATGGTCATTATTTTTTCTTCCTTATGGCTGTATTCATATGGCGGGGAAGGTGCTACATCTTTGAAAGCCGGATGTTCTTCTATTAATATATTCCTGATCTTCCAGTAATCAGCATCCGGAAGTTCTTCGTATTCAAGATCGGTATTGATATTTTCAGCTTCAATTCTTTTCTCAATATGTCCCACTTTCTTTTCGCCGGCAAGCCGCAGCAGCATCATGGCTGGAAACAATAATAAGGGATAGAATGGAAGCTTGATGGCCAGCAGGCATAAAAAAGCAGCAGATAAAAAAACAAAGACCTTACTCCAGGCACTTTCTTCTTCGAGAAACACCCTGTTCAGTAACTGTCCTCCGTCTAAAGGGTAAATGGGAAAAAGATTGATCAGGTTAAGAATGATAAACAGAAAACCGATCCTGGAAGAGGAAACATCAAGAAAATATGTTCCTAATCCCTGCTGATCGGCAATCAGTAAAACGGCGCCGATAATAATTCCCGGCAATGGCCCGGCCAGCAGAATTACAGCCGACTGCAATTGTGATACTTCTCTTTTACTGCCTGATACATAAGCTCCGAGTAACGGGATAAAGAAAATACCCAATTCATTGTACCGGTAACATTTCATTGCAATGAAATGCCCGAGTTCATGTATCATCACAATAGCGGTTATAAGTAATAGTATCTTATAACTTGGGAAAATATAGTAACCAATTACCAGGTAGGCGGCAAGACTGATAAATGAACGCAGCCATATATTCGATTTTACTTCCGGCTTTTGGTATTTTGGTGGAATAATAATGGATTCTTCTGATGAAGTAACAGGTTCTTCATTTTTCATCTCTCCGGGAAACTCAGTAAAATTATCCATCAATTAAAATTAGGAAAAATAAGATTGCAGTTTTGCCAGCAATTGGCCGGGCATTGTGGTTTTCTTCATTGTTTTTGCTTCCATAAAGTACAATATGATCTTGCCTATTGCCAGCAGTTCATTTTCTTCATTAAAAACCTCATGGTGAAATTCTATCTTATGATGAGCCGGTAATTCTTTAAGCATAGTTTTTATTGTCAGCAGGTCATCATACTTTGCCGGACGGAGATACCGGCAGTGTACATCCACCACCGGCATTATCACACCCATCTTTTCCATATCAGCATAGGTAAATCCAAGCTGTCGTATAGATTCCGCCCTGGCAGATTCAAAGTAAGGGAAATAGTTGCTGTGATATACCACACCCATTTGGTCAGTTTCTGCGTAGCGTACTCTTACCTGTGTATCAGTTACGAACATAATTATTGGTTTTCAGCCTCTGATTCTAAAATAAGCTCTTCTGAGTCATTCTTTTTTATAAACCATTGGCTGATATCTTTTGAAAAGTAAAGTATCACCAGTGCAATGATTGTTTGTATGGCGGCTGTTTTAAGGCCAAGTTTTTTTATTTCGTTCGGGCCGAAGGGGTCAGATCTTTTTGATACTTCATGCTTAAACGCATCAAAAAGATAAAGGATGATGGTCGTAATATTTGATAAAATAGTAAGAACGCATATCGCAATAAGAATTACCTGCAGCAATGATTTTTTATTGATCTTTAAAAGAACCGTTTCATTCTCCTGGTCCCTGACAAGGTAAACCGCAATTTGCCGGCTTCTGCGGATGAGTAATACAAAGCTGGCAAAGTATATAATCACCATCAGTAAATAAGGGATTACAAAGCTGCTGACATCTTCGCCTACCTGGAAATCATATGCCAACTGGACAATCAGGGAAAAAATACTTTCAAAAAATTTATAACCGGCAATCAGTGCGATTACGATAATGCCATATTCAACCAATTGTGATCGTTTCATGGCAGGGAAGATAATAACTATTTTCCTATCAGTCTGTCCATGCAGATGTTTCCGGGCCTCTTATAAAAAAAGCTGCTGATTTGAAGTTTATTGCACCTGAAAGAATGAAAAATGTTAAAGCATGCATAATCTCTTACTTATCCACACCTGTTTGGAATGATGTTTGGTCTCCCTTGAAATAATTTGAATATTCGCAACGTTAATCCACCATCGGTTAAAGGACAAATCAATGAAGAATCTAAGTTTACCTGTTTTAGCCATTCTTTTCAGTGTTTCCGTTTCTTCTCAACAGACCCGCTTTTATTCAGACCCCGAAGAAAAATTTAAAGAGGCTAAAGAATATTATCAAAAGGAACAATACAGCCTGGCTTACCCGCTTTTCAGGGAATTAAGGCAATCTGTAAGGGAAACGGATAAGGCTAATACAGCTATTTCTGTGCAGGAAATAAATTATTATACGATTGTTTGCGGGTTGAAGCAGGGAGAAGGACGTTCGGAACAGGAAGCCCAGGAGTATATTGATGTGGAGAAGAATGATGCCCGGGTGCAGATGATGAATTATCACCTGGCTGAATTCCACTTCCGCAACGAGCAGTTTGCTGATGCGGCCACCCGGTATGAACAGGCCAATATAGCCAACCTCAGCAACCGGGAAATAGCAGATATGAAATTTCACCAGGGCTATTCTTATTTCACCCTGCAACGGTTTGCTTCTGCCAAACCACTTTTCAACAGCATACGTTCTATTAAGGATGACCCTAATTACCTGGATGCAAATTATTATTATGGATTTCTTGCTTTCAGGGATGGTCAGTACCGGGAGGCATTGGAAGCTTTTAAAATAGTGGAGAATGAAAAAAATTATGCTACAGTTGTACCTTATTATATAGCACAGATTTATTATGTGCAGGGCAGAAAAGACGAGGCTATTACTTATATACAAAATAAGCTGCAGGCAGGAAGCAACTCCCAGTATTATGATCTTGAGTTAAAACAGATGCTGGGACATGCATACTTTGAAAGAAAAGAATATGCAAAAGCTCTTCCGTACCTGGCGGACTTTGTTGGCAGGTCCAAAAAAGTCAGAAGGGAGGATTTATATGAATTGTCGTACAGCTATTACCAGTCCAACCAGTTGGCCAAAGCTATTGACGGTTTCAAACAACTGAGCGGAAAAGATGATTCGTTGAGCCAGCATGCTATGTACCTGCTGGGAGATGCTTATTTAAAAACGGGCCAGAAATCTAATGCAAGAAACGCTTTTTTGTTTTGTTCTTCGAACAGCAGTAACCCGGAGCAAAAGGAGATCTCAAAATACCAGTATGCCAAACTTTCATATGAATTAGGTTACCAGGACGAGGCATTGAACAGCCTTAGTTCCTTTTTAGCAGATTATCCCGGTTCAAAATACAATACAGAGGCGAAGGAGTTAATGATCGATGTGCTGGCTAATACCAATAATTATAAAGATGCACAGTCGTTGCTGGAAAGCCTGGCTAAGCCATCAGAGAATGCAAAAAGATTATACCCGAGAATTTTATATGGCCGTTCTACGGAACTAATCAATGATGGAAGGTTGTCAGAAGCAGACGCTTTACTTGATAAAGCATTAAAAGATCCGAATAATGGGTCCGTTCTTCCATTACTGAATTTCTGGAAAGGAGAACTGGCCTATCGCAATAATAAAATAGACGATGCCATAAAGCATTACAATGCTTATGTAAGCGGCGGCTCGCCGGTCAGTGGAGAGGCAAATGCTGCCAATGCCCGATATAACCTCGGGTATTGCTACCTGAGAAAAGAAAACTACCCTGTTGCGCAGACTTTTTTTGAGCCCCTTGGGAGAAATCCTTCTTTGAGTTCTTCTTCTTTTGTGCAGGATGCCTATATCCGTACTGCTGATTGCTATTTTATGCAAAAGGAGTACAGTAAGGCAAAAACACATTATGATAATGTAATTAAATTTTCCTGGCCGGCGGAAGATTATGCTACTTTTCAAAATGCCATGCTGGCGGGTGTCAGAAGTTCATCAGAAAAGATATCACTGATGAACACAATGATGCGAAAATTCCCCACTTCTTCGTTGGTTACTGATGCAAATATGGAAGTGGCCAATACATATATGGGTGATGAACGCTTCCGGGAAGCAATACCTTTTTTGGGTAATGTGATCAAAAACAGTAACAACGCCAGTCTTATTCCACAGGCTTATCTTAAGCTGGGAACCTCTTATTATAATATTGATAATAATACCGAGGCATTAAAACAGTTTAAAACATTGGTTGAAAAATACCCGAATTCGCCTGAGGCGGAGGATGCACTGGATAATGTGAAAACAATTTATGTGGAGGACGGTAAGCCCGGTGAGTATGCCAATTTCATGCGCCAGGCAGGCAGACCGCTAAGTGTGAGTACCGAAGATTCACTTACGTATGCTGCTGCTGAAAAGCAATATGATGATCAGAATATCAATGCTGCTTTGGCTGCTTTCAATGAGTACCTGCAAAAATTCCCTGATGGTGTTTATGTACTTGACGCCAATTTCAACAGGGCAGAGATATATTATTCAAAAAAGGACTGGAATAATGCAATGGGGGGATATGATGTGGTAGCCGCCAATGCACCAAACAAGTATGCAGAAAGGGCAGTGCTGACTGCAGCCAGGATCAACTTCTTCGAATTAAAAAATTACCAGAAAGCAGAAGGCTATTATGCACAGCTTAAACAAATAACTGCCGGCCAGGAAAATAAACTGGAGGCTATGCGGGGATTGCTCCGTTGCCAGTACCAGTTACAAAAATGGACAGAGGCGGTTGATAATGCAAGGGAACTGACGGCTGCAAAAGGAAGCAGTGCAGACGATAAATCACTTGCCAATATGGCTATTGCCAAATCCTACCAGGTAGGTGGTGATTATGGTAATGCTATCACTAATTTCAAATCGGTGGTGCAGATCAATAAAGCGGCACTGGCAGCCGAGGCCCGTTATGAAATAGCCAGTTGTTATTTTCAACTGAATAAGTTAGCAGATGCTGAAAAATCTGCTTTTGAAACTATCAACAAATCGGGATCTTATGACTATTGGGTAACGAAAGCCTACATCCTGCTTGGAGATGTTTATTATGCCCAGAAAGATTATTTCAACGCAAAAGCTACATTCCAGAGTATTGTAGACAATACATTGAATGCAGAACTGAAAAATGAGGCGCAGGCAAAACTGAATAAAGTAACAGATGAAGAAAGTAAATCAAGTAAGGTTGATAATTAATATCCCGTAATTGAAAACAGAAAGCAACAATGAAACAAGCACTATATAAAGTTTTATTTCTTGGATTTGGAATTGGGTTGGTAAATACTTCATTTGCACAAAAGGATACAACCGGTAAGGGCGGAGTTACTATCGTATCCAGTTTTAAACCGGTATTGCGTGAAGCGGCAAAGATTAATTTTAATGCAACACCTCCTTCCCCCGATACCACTAAAGCAAGACTTAATTACGAGATTCCCAATCAAAACCTCTTGTTGGGGTATCAGCCAGGTTCTTTAAAGCCATTGGCGCTGGCTATTGATTCGGTTGTTAAGTTTGATAACAGCAGTTATATCAAAGCTGGTTTTGGAAGTTTGCGTACTCCTTACATACAAGCTGGTATCAGCCTGGGTGATGGAGAGACAGCCGGATTGAACATTTATGCAAAGCATGTAGCATCTGAAAGTAAAAGAGATTTTCAGAAATTCAGCAGTACTAATATTAAGTTATCAGGTTATTTTAAATCGGGTAATAACCTTCAATGGGACGCCGGATTAGGTATGAAGAGGGATAGAACTTATAAGTATGGATATCTTCCGGCAACGCTGGTATTTCCGGCTGATTCGTTAAAACAAAGTTTTCAGACGATCAGTGGAAGAGTGGCTTTTCATAACATCAACAAAACAGAATTTGGATTAACCTATGCTCCGGAGATAAAGATCGATGTATTTACTGACAACCTAAAAAACAGCGAGAGCAATACCGTATTGAATGCGCCTTTACAAAAAACGATCGGAAAAGAGTTTGCAGTAAATCTTGGTATTACTTTCGACCTTACCCGTTTCTCACCTGAGAATAAATCGGCTGTCAACAATACTATGTATTATATCTCACCATCGGTTTTATATAAGACAGCGCAACTTAATATTCAGGCAGGAATTCGTCCGTCATGGGATAATAGTAAGTTTAAAATGTTCCCGAATATACTCGCTGATGTCAGTACACAAGATAAGCGATTCACTTTCCAGGCCGGGTGGACAGGGTATATCCGCAAAACAACTTATCAATACCTGGCCGGACAAAACCCCTGGCTATGGCTGCCCGGCACTCTTCGTAACACATGGATAGAAGAAAGATTTGCAGGATTCAAGGGGACAGCAGGGGATCATTTCAGCTATGCAGCAAAAGTTGGGTTCAATAAATTAAATAACCAGCCTCTTTTCATTAATGATACTACTGCAGCAGGTGACGGTAAATCTTTCCAGGTTGTGTATGAGGACAAAATGAATGTGGTAAATTTTTCGGGAGAACTGGGATACAACGTAGGTGAAAAATTTTCAATGATCACCGGCCTCATCTTTAACCAATATTCAGGATTTCAATCACAGGCAAAAGCCTGGGGTATGATACCAATAGAGTTGAAAACAAATTTGCGGTTACAGATTATAAAAGATCTGTGGTTGAAAACCGATTTATTTGCCTGGAGCGGATCGCAATACCTGAAAAAAGATAATACACCGGCCAAACTGGATGGGGCTTTTGATCTGAATGCCGGGCTTGAATTCAAGATCACCAAAAACATCAATTTGTGGACACAGTTCAATAACCTTTTCAACAAAGAATACCAGCGTTGGAATCAATATCCTGTTTATGGGTTCAACTTTGTCGGGGGAGTCGTATTTTCGTTCGATCAAAAGAACTGATGATGTACGCAGAATTGTATCAATATCTTATACAGCATAAACAATTACCTGTGCCGGGGATCGGCACTTTTTTAGTAGAAAGAATACCCGCTGCTGTTAATTTTCCTGAAAGGAAAATAGAGCCACCTGTTTATGGAGTTTCATTACAACCGGTGAGCAACTCACCTTCAAAGAATTTCTTTATATGGCTTGGTGCTGCTCTACAGGTATCTGACAGGGAGGCAGTGATCCGTTACAATGATTTTGCTTTTGATTTGAAGAACCAGCTATCTGGTGGTGATATTGTCAACTGGAACGGGGTAGGTCAACTGAGCAAAGGTTTGGCTGGTGACATAAAATTCATTCCACAGGAAAAAAGATCTCTGGAATCATCCGTAAAAGCGGAGAAAGTGATGAGAGAAAAGGCTGAGCATATGGTCAGGGTAGGAGAGGATGAAAAGACCTCTGCCGAGATGACTGAACTGTTGAGTCACACAGATGAAAAGAAATCTTATTGGTGGGCTTATGCATTAATAGTGACTGTTCTTTTGGTTATGTTTATTGGCTGGTATTTTTCTGAGAATGGGATTAACATGTCGTCCACCTCCAATAGTAAGAAATTAGTTCCGGCAGAAGTGCCAAAAGCAACGTACAAAGCACTGTAACAGGTTTTCATTTTCATTTAATCATTTTGGTTTTACTTTGCTGCTTTCTGTTATGAAGGAGCTGATACATTATACTCATTGCCCGGTTTGCGGATCGGCCGAATTAAAAACTGTTTTATCTGCAAAAGATCATACCGTAAGCGGTGAAAAATTTGCTGTGTCAGAGTGTAATCAGTGTACACTTCGCTTTACACAAGATGTGCCGGATGCGGCATCTATTTCTCCCTATTATAAGTCAGAAAATTATATTTCGCATACCAATACATCGAAAGGACTGATCAATACCCTCTACCAGTCTGTAAGGAAAAGAACGCTGAAGCAAAAACAAAGACTGGTTGAAAAGATAACCGGAGTTAAAAATGGGAAGCTACTGGATGTAGGAAGCGGAACCGGCGCCTTTGCCAGTGAAATGAAACGAAATGGCTGGGGGGTAACCGGGCTGGAACCAGATGAAGATGCCAGGAAAGTAGCGAAAGAATCGTTTAATATTGAACTTTCCGATATCAGTCAATTCTACCAGTTACCAGATAATAGTTTTGACGCTATCACTTTTTGGCATGTGCTGGAGCATGTGCATGAGTTGCAGGCATATATGGCAAAACTTAAAACCTTGTTGACAGAAAAAGGAAGATTGTTTATTGCGGTACCTAACTACACTTCGAAAGATGCTTCCATTTATAATGAATATTGGGCGGCATATGATGTGCCGAGACATTTGTACCATTTTTCACCCCAATCGATGAAGGTGCTGGTGGAAAAACACGGTATGAAGTTATTGCTGCAGAAGCCTATGTGGTATGATAGTTTTTATGTTTCTATGCTGAGCAGTAAATACAAAAGCGGGAAAACAAACCTGATTACTGCCTTTTTCAATGGGCTTCTTTCCAACAGTATAGCATTGGGTGATGTAGAAAAATGCAGCTCTGTGATTTATATTATCGGCAAATAATTATTGGCCAAACTGTACTTCATATAATTCCGGCCACCTTTTGCCGGTTATATAGATTTTTTTAGCCGCTGGGTCATAAGCAATGCCATTCGGTACCTCTGCATTTGGATCTAAGGCTTTTGCCCTGTCCCACATTTGTGTAAGATCTGCTTTGGCAACGATCTCGCCTGTATTCGGGTTGATTTTGAAAATATAAGGATAGGTATATTGATTGGCATATACAAACCCGTCAATATATTCCAGTTCATTCAGGTTGAAAGTAGGACTTCCGGCTTCTGTAACGGTTTGTGTTTTGGTCAGTTTAAATGTAGAAGGCTCGTAGTAAAAAAGGTCTCCACTGCCATTACTGGCAATAAGACTTTTGCCATCTGTTGTTAACCCCCATCCTTCGATGTCGATAGAGAATTCTTTTATTTTTTTGAAATCTTTCAGTGCATAAACAAAAACGGTTTTTTCTTTCCAGGTAAGCTGATAGATTGTATCATTTAAAATAGTAACACCTTCTCCGAAAAATTTAGGATCAAGCGATATTTCCTGTTGACTTTTACCTGTCTTCAGATCTACTTTTTTTAATTTCGATTTACCATAGTTTCCTGTTCCCTCATATAATTCGCCATTGTAGATCAGTAAACCTTGTGTGTATGAGGAAGTGTCATGCGGATAAGTGCCCACTATAGAATAGCTCATACTTTTCGGCGCATTGGCGGGCGGAGTATCAGCAGGTTTATCTTCATTTTTACAGGCCGTCAGCGAAAAAAGAGCGGCCAAAAAAAATAATTTCTTCATGTGATGATGCGATGGATTTCTGCAAAAATAGGCACCAGCAGCGGGTTTGGCTGTTAAAGATTTAAAAAGAGTGCTTTGATATAGGGAAAATACGGTAGTTGTTTGTATATGAATATTGGAATAAAAGATTATATTTGACTTTCTAACCTTGTTCGTCGAAAACTTCATTTCTGAATCGTATCCCTGAGACGCCTTTTCATTTCCCAATAATCCTTTACTATTTCCAATTTCGCATGAATGACACATGGCATTAATGCTATGGCCATACCTCAAAGAAAAAACAATTTGGAACTATGAAGGCGGGAAGTATTATTGTATTCTTTTTACTGGCATTAACCAGCAGCCAGCTGAAAGCTCAGATGAACTGTGCCACAACTTCCTATAGCCGGGAGAAAATGAAGAACAATCTTTCCCTGGCTGATAATATCAAATCTATAGAACGGTTTACTCAACAGATCATAGAAAGCCAAACGACAAGCCGGATTGAAAGCAGTGTGATCAAAATTCCGGTAGTGGTTCATATTCTTTATCATAGCCCTTCAGAAAAAGTAAATGATGCTGCAGTTGCTGCCCAACTGGAAATTCTTAATGAATGTTTCCGGAGGTTGAATGTTGATGCAGCTAATACCCCGGAACGCTTTAAACCGGTTGCCGCCGATTGTGAAATTGAATTCCAACTGGCAACTTCTGATCCCTTCAAAAGATATACAAGTGGTATCGTTCGCAAATACACTCCGGTTACCAAGTGGACGATGGATGATAAAATGAAGTTTTCAGCCGAGATGGGCGATGATGCATGGGATACCAAAAGCTATCTGAATATATGGGTCTGTAATATGGAAAAATTTGCAGGCTATTCCAGTGTGCTTGGAGGGCCTGAAAATGCGGATGGGATTGTGATGGGCTTAGCGGCCTTTACCGAATCAGGTAATAAGACTATTGTGCATGAAGCAGGACATTGGCTGGGCCTGAAGCATCTCTGGGGTGATGAATACTGCGGTGATGATGGAGTGGAAGATACCCCCAAACAAGCAAGCTATACAACAGGTTGTCCTACAAACATCAGAATTACCTGCGGGAACGGACCAAATGGGGATATGTACAACAACTATATGGATTTTACCAACGATGCCTGTACTAATCTTTTCACAGAAGGACAGAAAGCAAGGATGAGAGCTTTGTTTGTAGCAGGAGCTGCGAGGAACTCTATAATGTATTCAAAAGGATTGGATGCCCCGTTGATATTTGAGATTCCTTTGCCAGAGCAAGATCCAAAATGGCTTGAGGCAAGACTCTACCCAAATCCTGCTACTTCTACCATGATGCTTGATCTGTCATATGACATCCGGTGGGTGGGTAAAACAATTTTTATTACCAATGCACTGGGGCAAAATGTTATGAATGTGGCGATTACGTCAAAAAATCAGCAAATTAATGTGAGCCGCCTGCAACCCGGTTTATATTTCCTTGCAGCGAAAAAGGAAGATGGGGAGTCTATAAAAATGAAGTTTGTAAAACTGTAATAGTCGCAACCAAGATATATACTAACGGCAAGCAAAGGAGTCGCTGAATAAGCGGCTCTTTTTTATTCTACGGGAATGAATAATAGCAGCAACTGTAAGAACAAGAGCTTTCTCTTTCATGATATATATTGAAAAGGGTCACCAGTTTTCTGGTAACCCTTCTCATTTTTTAGTTATAGTTCTTTCTATATATGAATTGCTTCTCCGTAAGCCACTTCAATCGCATCTTTGACGCTTTCGCTGATGGTCGGATGGGGGTGAATAGCGTTCAGCACCTCATGATAAGTAGTTTCCAGCTTGCGGGCTGTTACTGTTTCGGATATCATTTCTGTCACATTATACCCTATCATATGGGTACCGAGCCACTCGCCGTATTTAGCATCAAATATTACTTTGATAAACCCTTCCGTATGGCCGGCAGCCGATGCTTTACCACTGGCACTTAACGGGAATTTACCCACTTTCACTTCAAAGCCTGCTTCCTTTGCCTGTTTTTCTGTGTAACCAACAGAAGCTATCTCCGGGACACAATATGTACAGCCGGGAATATTATTGTAATCAATTGCTTCTGGCTGATGATGATATTTTTTTTCATTATATGCGATTGCTTCCACACAAACAATACCTTCTTTGCTGGCAACGTGGGCCAAAGCCTGGCCGGGTGAGCAATCGCCGATAGCATATACACCGGGTACATTTGTTTGTCCATATTTATCAACCATAATGCGCCCCTTATCTGTTTTGATGCCCAATTCTTCCAGGCCAATACCTTCGATATTTGCTGCCACACCAACAGCACTGAGTAACACATCCGCTTCCAGTATTACTTCACCGGAGGCAGTCTTCACTTTAGCTTTTACTCCATTACCGGCAGTATCAACAGAAGTTACTTCACTGCTTGTCATAATTGTGATCCCATTCTTTTTGTATTGCTTTTCCAGTTCTTTGGAAATTTCCTCGTCCTCAACAGGAACGATACGGGGCAGAAATTCAACAATGGTCACTTTTGTTCCCATACTGTTATAGAAATAAGCAAACTCTACTCCGATAGCGCCGCTCCCTACTACGATCATTGACTTTGGCATTTCCTGTAAGACCATTGCTTCACGATAACCGATGATCTTCTTACCATCAATCGGCATAGCGGGCAGTTGGCGGCTGCGTCCACCAGTAGCAATAATGGTATGTTTGGCTTCTACTATTTGTTTTTTGCCATCCTTATCGGTTACTTCCAGTTTACCTTTCGCTACCAGTTTGCCAAATCCCATTATTACATCGATCTTGTTCTTCTTCATCAGGAACTGTACACCCTTGCTCATTTTATCAGCTACACCACGGCTTCTTTTAATAATTGCATCAAACTGGGGAGTTCCACTGGCTTCGATACCAAAATCCTTTGCATGTTTGATATATTCATTTACCTGGGCACTTTTCAATAAAGCTTTGGTAGGAATACAACCCCAGTTGAGGCAAATACCCCCGAGGCTTTCCTTTTCAATTACTGCTGTTTTAAAACCTAACTGAGCAGCCCGTATCGCCGCTACATAACCGCCGGGGCCACTACCAAGAACAACTACATCGTATGCCATATTTTATTGATTAGTTGGTAAATAATTTGAATAATAACGAGGAGCGAAGTTATCTGAAAAGAGGCAATTAGGCAAAAAGCTCCCTAACCCGCAGCCCATCTGCTTTTACTGCCGCTGAAGGAAAAGAAACCCGCCAAATGTATTTCTCATACTATTTTAGCACCTGATTCTGATACATGAGAATAATCTTTACTTTTTTTATCCTTGTTATTTGCTTTTACGATGGCCTGGGGCAACCCGACGCCGGAAGATATATCCGGGTAACCATACAAAATGAAACCCGCCTCGGTCTTGCCAATGCCACAGTCACTTTGTTTAAGAATGATTCGACAATAGCTAAAACAGCCATTACAGATTCTTCAGGATTGGCTGATTTCAATGGAATTCTACCGGGAAATTATTCTATCCGTGTGCGGCTGATCGGCTACCAGGATGGAGGTATATCAATGATAGACCTCTATAAAAATTCATCCGTCAGTGAAACTATCATTCTTAAACCCGAGGATGGATTATTGCAGGATGTAACAATTACCAGCAAAAAACCGTTTGTACAGTTTCTGCCGGATAAAACAGTGGTAAATGTAGAGGCTGGTATCACTAATGCTGGTACCACTGCTATGGAAGTACTGGAAAAATCTCCCGGAATTACCATTGGGAGAGACGGTACGATCAGCATGAAAGGAAAGCCACAGGTAATGGTTTTAATTGACGGCAAACAAACCCAGCTGAACGGAGCTGAACTGCAGGCTTATCTTTCCGGTCTCAGTGCTTCACAGATTGATGTAATTGAACTCATAGATAACCCGGGTGCGAAGTTTGACGCAGCAGGTAATGCCGGGATCATTAATATCAGGACAAAAAAGAACAGGCAAAAAGGTTTCAATGGATCATTGAGCGTCAGTTTAGGACAAGGCTTTTATACAAAGAGCAATAACAGTTTTACATTTAACTACAGAACCGGTAAGGTTAATTTATTTGCTAATTATAGTATGAGGGCCGGTTATGAAAAGATGAACATGTATGCCCTTCGCAAGTATTTTAATACAAGCGGTGCTGATTCGCTTTTACTTGATCAGCCCAATTTCACAAAAACAAATATAACTGCACATAACATAAAAGCCGGGGCAGATTTTTTTGTAAGCCCGAAAACTACATTGACGCTGGTATTTACGGGAAATCTTAACAAACGTAGTGTAAGCAGTGTCAGTACCATCGACTGGATGTCTCCTTCATATGTGATCGATTCAACCATCAATACATGGGGTACCAGGTATACAAGATTTGAGAGAGCCGGAGTTAATTTTAATGCCAGGCATAGCTTCAGCAGCAATAGCGAATTATCTGCTGATATTGACTTTATTCAATTCGATATTGAAGGAGGACAAAATTTTCAGACACAGGTAGATGCACCGGGCAGCGTGGTATACATAACCAGGGGTAACATTCCCTCGGCTTTGAACATTTTTGCTGCTAAGGTTGACTATTCGAAAAGATATAAGCAGCTACTTTTCGAAACAGGGCTGAAAACTGCCAGCACAAAGACAGATAACCTGGCACAGTATTACTATTTTGATGGAAGTTCCTGGCAAGATGACTTTAGCCGCAGTAATCACTTTTTGTACGATGAAAAGATTCATTCCGGATATGCCAGCCTCGATGCTGAAAAAGGCAAGTGGCATTGGCAGACCGGCCTTCGGTATGAGTTAACTTCTTACCGGGCCAACCAGCTTGGCAACACCGTGGTAAAAGATTCATCCTTTAACAGAAATTATGGCAGCCTTTTCCCATCCGCTTTTATTTCATATAATGCAGATAGCATTAATAATTTCACGTTGCGGTTTGGAAGAAGAATCGACAGACCCCAATTTCAAAACCTGAACCCATTCCTTGTCACTATTAACAAGTATACTTTTGAAAGTGGAAACCCTTTCATCCGGCCGCAGTATACATGGAATACGGAACTGGTGTACACATATAAACAAATGCTGTCTGCAGGTGTTTCTTATGGCTACCTGAAGGATTATTTTTCACAACTATTTGTGATTGATTCTAACAGCAGCAATGTAAACAAGAACATTATAATTTATACAAGAGGTAATGTTGGGAAATTTCACAATTTCGGGATGACTGCAAGTTTGCAACTGCCTGTTACAAACTGGTGGAGGATGACATCGGTGGTTGTTTACAATCATAAAATTATCCAGGGCTTTGTCTGGGCCCCATACAAGGCTGTAATTAACCAGGTTAATATCAGCCTGAATAATCAGTTCCAATTCAAAAAAGGATGGTCGGCTGAGTTGAGCGGGTACTATCTCTCAAACAGCCAGATTGATCTGCAGGAAGTACTAACACCTCAAGGAGAGATGTCGGCCGGCGTTTCAAAACAGGTGCTTAAGAACAGGGCCACTATCCGGCTGACAATCAGGGATATTCTGTATACTCAGAATTATTCGGGGTATTCAAGGTTTGAAAACTCTGATGAGCCTTTCAAAGTGAAATGGGATTCCCGTGTAGCGAGGGTTACCTTTAGCTGGAGGTTTGGAAAGGCCATGAAGCAGCCAAAACGATCAGGGGGGGGTGCAGATGATGAAATTAACCGGGTTGGAACAGGTAACTGACCAGTTTTGGAGTTGAAAATCAACAGGGACTGGTTTTACAGGGATTTTCAACAGATGGGTAAAAAAAACTCAAAATACGGTCAGAAATCTGCGTTGTTTCCCCTACCTTTGCCGTCCCAAAATTTGTATCAATCATGGCAAGAGTATGTCAGGTAACAGGTAAAACGCCGATAGGAGGAAACAAGGTTTCTCACTCCAATATCAAAACAAAGCGTCGTTTTCTTCCCAATTTGCAGAAAAAGAAATTTTACCTTGCTGAAGAGGATAAATGGATAACGTTGAAATTATCAACTGAAGCGATCCGTACTATCAATAAGAACGGTTTGTACAGTGTGGTGAAACAACTGAGAGCAAAAGGAGAAAAAATCTAACTTTTTAAAGTCTTATAATCATGGCAAAGAAAGGCAACCGTGTACAAGTAATCCTGGAATGCACTGAGCACAAAACAAGTGGTCAGCCTGGTACCAGCCGTTATATCACGGTGAAAAACAAAAAGAACAACCCGGAACGTCTGGAGTTGAAAAAGTTCAACCCGATTTTGAAAAAAGTAACTGTTCATAAAGAAATCAAGTAATCATGGCAAAAGCAGCAAAAACGGCGATTAAGAAAGACCCTAAGCAGGCCGCAGAAGCGAAGAACTATACCAAAGTTATCAAGGCTGTACGCAGTCCTAAATCAGGTGCCTACACTTTCAAAGAGCAAATGGTTCACAAAGACAAAGTGAAGGATTTCTTAGCTCAGAAATAATCGGGCCGTTCAAAACGTATTCAAAAGCTATTCGTCTCTAACGGATGGCTTTTGTTGTTTAATGAAAATTGTCAGTAATGGGATTTTTTAATAAACTGTTCGGAAAAAAAGAAAAGGAAAGCCTGGACGAAGGTTTGAAGAAAACCAAGGAAGGCTTTTTGTCTAAAATAACCAAAGCCATTGCCGGCAAGAGTACGGTAGATGAAGAGGTGCTGGATAACCTGGAAGAAGCATTAGTGAGTGCGGATGTTGGTATTGAAACCACGGTAAAGATCATTGAGCGGATAGAAAAGAGAGTATCAAAAGACAAGTACCTTAACTCGGGAGAGCTGAATAAAATGTTGCAGGAGGAAATAGAGTTAATGCTGATAGACGCCCCTGAGTCAAATAGTTATGCTTTTGATTCTGAGCTGCCGGCGAAACCTTACATAATACTTGTTGTGGGTGTCAATGGTGTCGGAAAGACAACTACCATCGGAAAGCTCGCTTACAATTTTAAAAAGGCCGGGAAGGAAGTATTACTGGGTGCGGCTGATACTTTTCGGGCTGCTGCTGTTGATCAACTCACTATCTGGAGTGAAAGAGTGATTGTGCCGATTGTAAAGCAAGCGATGGGAAGTGACCCCGCTGCTGTGGCTTTTGATACCGTGCAAAGTGCTGTTGCCAAACAAAGCGACGTGGTGCTGATTGATACAGCAGGTCGTCTGCACAACAAAGCTCACCTGATGGATGAACTGAGCAAGATCAAAAGAGTTATTCAAAAGACAATTCCGGATGCTCCGCATGAAGTATTGCTGGTATTGGATGGTAGTACAGGACAGAATGCACTGGAGCAGGCAAAACATTTCATTGCTGCCACAGATGTAACGGCATTAGCAATAACCAAGCTGGATGGTACCGCAAAAGGTGGAGTGGTGCTGGCTATAGCCAACCAGTTTAAGATACCGGTGAAGTTTATTGGAGTAGGTGAAAAAATGGAAGATCTGCTGGTATTCGACAAGCATGAATTTGTGGACAGCTTATTTAATCTTGAAAGAAAAGATGTATAGTGAAGACAAAGAAATTACATAAGGATAAGGTCAATATCATTACTCTTGGCTGCAGTAAGAATATGGTGGATAGCGAAGTACTGAGTGGTCAGCTGAAGGCAAATGATATTGATGTAGTGCATGAAAATAAGAAGCTTGATCATAATATTGTGGTAGTGAATACCTGTGGATTTATCGATAAGGCAAAAGAAGAAAGTATCAACACTATTCTTGACCAGGTGGAATTGAAACGAAGAGGTAAGCTGGATAAAGTGTATGTGACCGGTTGTTTAAGTGAACGGTACAAGAATAACCTGGAAGCTGAGATACCCGAAGTAGATGCTTATTTCGGCACTATGGAACTTCCATTGATATTAAAACAATTTGAAGCAGATTATAAAACGGAACTGGTAGGTGAAAGATTACTGGCTACACCACAGCATTATGCCTACATGAAGATATCTGAGGGGTGTAACCGTACCTGCTCTTTCTGTGCTATTCCATTGATGAGAGGACAGCACATTAGCAAGCCGATAGAAGAACTGGTAAAAGAAGCCGAGGGTTTGGTAAAGAAAGGTGTTAAGGAAGTAATGCTCATTGCTCAGGAGCTCACTTACTACGGTCTTGATATTTATAAGAAAAGGATGTTGGGGGATCTGATGCAGCGCCTGGCTGATGTAAAGGGGTTAGAATGGATCCGTTTGCATTATGCATATCCATCTAAATTTCCATTGGAAGTGCTGGATGTGATGCGGGAAAGAGAAAATATCTGTAACTATCTCGATATGCCCTTGCAACATGCGGCGAATAACATGCTGAAAGCAATGAAAAGGCAGATAACCCGTGAGGAAATGGAAGAGTTAACTGTTGCCATCAGGGAAAAAGTACCAGGTATTTGTTTACGCACCACATTGATCGCCGGCTTTCCGGGAGAAACAGAGGATGATGTGGAAGAACTGAAAGGTTTTTTACAGCGTCAGCGATTTGACCGGGTAGGTATCTTCACTTATTCGCATGAAGAAGGTACCTCTGCACATGACCTGGCAGATGATGTTCCGGCAGAGGAAAAAGAAAGAAGGGCGCAGGAGATCATGGAAGTACAACAGGAAATTTCTTTTGAACTGAACCAGGAAAAAGTAGGTAAAGTTTTTAAAACACTTATTGATAAAAAAGAAGCCGGCCGTTACCTGGGCCGTACAGAGTTTGATTCTGTTGAAGTGGATAATGAAGTCGTAATACACTCAGCTAAAAAGCTTCCCATTGGTGAATTCGTAAATGTAAAGATCACCAAAGCTTACGACTATGATCTCGAAGGAGAAGTGGTAAATAAGGAATAGTGACAATTCACAAAAGTCTTTTCCTACCTTTATGGTGTAATTGCTTGCTATGAAGAAATACATTTCTTTAGGAGGTGTTCTATTCCTTTCTGTACTTGTTTTCTCACAGGGGCAGGAAAATCAGGTTAATACATTTGAAGTACACTCAAAGGGAAACCAGGTGTTTTCTGTTTTGACTCTTAAGAAGTTTTCTTTGCCTTTACCTGAGAGGGCAACAATTTCTGAAACACATAATGGTGCCAGACTTTTTATTACTTCTGTAAAAGGGGCTAAACTAAATGGTGCCTGGCAAAGTTGGTATCCGACAGGAGTGTTGTGTGATTCAGGCCGGTTAGTCAATAACTTGCCGGATGGGGAATGGAAGCATTGGAACGAAAAAGGGGAGTTGCTGGCTGTCCGCCACTATAGTGTTGATAAATTTCAGCGGGTTACTGACGAAATGCTTCGGTATAACCCCAAACGAAGTTTCTTTTATTTAAGTGAGCTATACCAAAAAGACAAACAAGCTGCGATAAATTATCTTGATGCTTCATATTCATTTCCTTCACGCAGGTCAGCGCCTGTTCATTCTTTGAGGCAACTGGTAATCTCCAACATTTCAAAAAGTGATAACTACAAACCAGTTTTTGAACAATGCCTGCAGGATGGACTATACATGAATTTTTTTCCGGGTGGTGTTATAAAGGATTCCGGTTATTATAAGAATGGAGTGAGAACAGGAAAATGGATCCATCGTGATTCTGCGGATGGTTACTGGTACCAGGGGGCTTATCAGAATAGTATCAAAATCAAAGAATGGAAATGCTATGATAAGAATAATAAACTACTGGAGTTGATTTTTTTCGACAATAAGGGGCATATCAACTGGCGAAAAAAAATTAACAGGTAGGAAAATCATAAACAGAGTTAACTGTTTTAGAATCCCTGCCTGTTAATTAGATAACCGCCCTATAATTAATTAATCATCGTCATCTTTTTCCTGTTCTTTAACTTCCTTGCCAGTAGCATCGTTTTCTTTTGTATTGATTGAATTACCATTCTGTAACTCACTGTGCCTTATCAATCCACCCAAATGGGCAGTTTGTGCCATAAATCCGAATGAAGCGAGGGAAAGGAACAGTACTCCTGTAAAAAGAAGTTTTGCAATTCCTGTATTTTTCTTTAGAAATATTGCCAGAAGTGCAATGGCGCCGGTGATAATGATTATTATAAGCGATATTTTAGCCATGTCCTCATGTTCTTCAATCGCAGTTTCATTGACTCCCGGTAAATTTTCTACCAGTTCTTCAGTTCCTTCGCCGGTTAAAAAAACAGGAACTGTAAAAAGTGCTGCTGCTATAAGAAAATACAAAGAAAGGTTTTTGAAAGAGTCATTTTTTTTGATCATTCCCAGTATAAGTATTACACCTCCGATAATGGACAGGAATAAAGGGGCATGGTTCAATGCCAGATGAATTTGTGCTGCATTCATAATTATATTTTTTAAATAAATTAATAGTAACTGATAGTAGTATTTAATTACTATCAAAATTGTAAAAGGCTGTCAGATAGCCTGGGGCGGATGAAATACAGCATAAGACCGGCCACATGGTTCTCCTTCGGGATGAGAAGACCTTATTATTTGCGGAATTATTGATAATAATTCTTCTGTTTCATAACGAAATGGAATTATTGTTATATCAACATGGTTGATAGCTTCGAAATTTTTAAACGGGAGTTGATTATCGTCGCTGTCATCATTATCTATCGGATGATCCTGCGAATAATGAAGCATAAGAAAGTCAAGTAAAGAAAGCGATTTATCCTGCTTTTTGTGTACCTGAAAATGTTTCAATAGTACAGGCAATTTCATAAACTGGTGCAATTCTGTACTGCTTAGTAAAAAACAAGAGATAAATATAGTAAACAGGATTTTCTGCAAGACTTGAATTTACCTCAAATTATAATTAGTATTCAACAAGAAACATGATTGTTGTCAGAATATTGAAGTAAGTGTCAAAAAAATAAGTTAATGTTACTGGTTATCCTGCCACTGAAACCCCAATCAGTTTGCCAATTCCAAATGTGATGGCAGCAGCAGCCAGCCCAAAAATTACTTGCCTGAAACCGGAGAACCAAATACTCTTACCGGTAAACAGTGTAATGGCAGCGCCAATAATAAATAATCCAACTGCACTTGCAGCTGTACTTAATAATATCGCATTGATACCACTTAGGAACATAAACGGGAAAACGGGAATAATGGCCCCGATGGCGAATAAAAAGAAAGAATACAGGGCAGCCTCAAATGCTGAACCTTTAAGTTCTTCTGCATTAATACCGAGTTCCTCTTTAACCAGCAACTCATGGGCATGTTCCGGATTTCTTATAATTTCTTTAGCCATTTCCATTGCCTGTTCTGCCGGAATACCTTTGGCTTTATAGATCAGTTCCAGTTCTTTCATCTCGTTTTCGGGATGTGTTTCCAATTCTTCCATTTCAATCTGCATCTGGTTTTCATATAGTTCCTGTGAACTTTTTACAGAAATCCATTCTCCTAATGCCATCGAGAGTGCACCTGCCAATAAGCCGGCCAGGCCTGCTAACAATACCCCTTCCTGTCCTGCAGTGGCACCCGCCACTCCCATAACCAGGCTAAAGTTTGACACCAATCCATCGTTTCCGCCGAGTACTGCAGCTCTTAGCGCATTGCCACCAACAGATCGGTGCCGGCTTTCAAAACGGGCAATGGAACTGCCGGAAATTTCTGATTGCTCTATAATGTTGCGGAGTACTTTAATATGATTGACCTCTGTGCCTGTAATGGGTTGTTTGTTTTTTTTCTTCAGATTGATTATTGAATTGGAGAGACTTTTCTCCGTATCCATCAAAACACCCAGTACATAATCATAGCCAAATATCTTTCCAATACGATTTAATGTTTTAGCCCGAAAAGAGGGGCGAGGCATTTTATCCGGTGATAAGTTCAACTTTTTCAGAAAGGCATCTGCATGGCCAGTTTCAATTTCACTCATTTGGCGAAAAATTTCTGCTACCTCTTTATTTTCCTCATGTTCGGCGAGTTTATTATACAGATAACCAGCATCTACTTCTGTTTGGATACTTCTGAGGTCGGGCATCGTTATTAGTTTATTGAATTTATCTAAGGTATTCTATTTAATCTGTGTTTTTAGTTGATCCACAATTTTTCTTGCTTCTTCCATTTTACCAGATGGCACAGGTATTCTTATAATTTCCTGCTGACTTGCCTGCAGGGTGGGAAATTCAAATATAATGTGCAATACCGGAATGGCTGATTCAGTATAGATATCAACTGCTGTCAGATGGGCACCTGCTTGTGTCCATGTGTGGAAAGTGCCTCCCACAAAAGCGGACGTATTGCCGATATAGACTTCATGAATTCCTTTTTTCAGGCTATTGCTGCGAATACGGGGAGCCAGAAATGACGCAATGGTCAGGAGTAGTATAATACCTGCAATGATCAAAATGAAAAGATTGTCACGGTATACTAAAAGAAGTAATGCGCAAACTACGATAGAAATAATAATTACAAGTCGCAATGTTGCTTTGTTTACAGCGATCATTTCTTTCAGGTCTTCTTTGATAAAGTCATTCCATTCCTGGTCAGTATAAGTCCAGTGAGCCAGTGGATTTAAATTACTGATAAGCCTGTTAAATTCCCTGGCTCTTGGTATATAAACGATAGCTGTTACAACTGCGGATAAGGCAAGAAATCCGAATATAACAATTAGAGCATAACCGCCATCCATTCCATCCAGTCCACTGTAGCCGGTAATAAAGGCTCCGGCAACCATCAATACTGCGATGATTATAACATTCCTGACCACTCTTCGTGGTTTGTTAATGATCTTATTTAATGTTTCTGTTTCGTCCATGTTTCAGGGTTGTTTTATGTTGATTTCTCCATCCCAGCCAAACTGAACATATTGTTTTATACTTGAAGTAGTCAGTGTCTTATTCTGTGTGGTTCCCCTGCTGCTGATCCTGATAGAAACATTCAATGGTAAACCTGCAAACTCGAATTTTCCATTACTGGCACTATTAACAGTTTTTGTAATTGTCTTACTGTTATAGGTATAGGTAATCGTTACGGCTGTATTTGGCAACGGCACACCTTCAAGGTCATAAGGGTTATTTTTTCCTGCTTCTTCTTTGGTTTTAAAAACTGTTCCATACAAAATGCCGGTGTTGTTCACAACGCCATTTTCATTTCCCTGTCCTGTTGTGGAGGAAGGTGAAGCAGTGGGGCTTTCTTCTGCAGGAAGAGTAATGGTAATTCTGATTGTCTTTCCAGAGGAGAGATCTGTTGTTATGGTTTTATGATGACGGTTATTGTACGATGCTGAAATACTTACCATACCTGCCGGCACATTATTTAAAGTGAACTCTCCTTTGCTATTAGCAATTGTATTGATAATACCACCGGCACTAATGCTGGCAACACCCGCAGGTTGCCCATCCGGCCGGTAAACAATTCCGGTAATAGTACCTGTATAAGCGTATGCAGTAGGATTGATTATTAATCTGACAAAATCAACAGCATAGCCATCTCCTTTACCTGAGGTGGCATCATCAATATATATTACCAGTTTGCCTGACTGAACTTCGTTCATGAAATCTGCCGGAATCTTTACACTGATAAGTTTACCAACAGGTCCGGTCTGGTTAAGACTGTTAATCACTGTTTCCAGGAACCCGGCTTGTCGTCCGTTGATGCTGACTGAGAATTTTGATCCGAATGCTGCAGCCTGGAAGTCGTCAACAAACATCTGTATTACAGCTGAACGAACAGCAATACCACTTACAGGGCATAACAATGTTATTGCTTGTGGTAAATTATCTGGTCTTGCTGTATTACCTGAATAGCCATCATAGTTACTCTTATTACTGGTGCCAACCATGATGCGGTCAGTTCCCGGAGTATCTGCCGGATTGATCTTCCAGGGATATCCGTGACTAGGGGTGGAATTACCACTAAACACATCAAAACCTTTTGGAAAACCAAAACCGAGATTATCGATATCACCAGTGATAAAAATTTTTTCAGCGGTGACACCTCCACCTGTTTCCACTTCTTCAATGGTATAGCCCGGGTCATTTGGATTGGTTATCGGTTTATTGGTCTTTGATGTCCAGATCGTAGTAAAGCCGCAACCTTTTGACTGGCTGTTGTAAGACCATGTTGACGGATCACTGTCTATTACAGTATAGGTTCCGGCCGTCACTTCAATGTTGGGGAGTACAGCCCAATAAGCATTTTGTACACCTCCCTGACCTATCAATCCATATGCCTGCCATGGGCCATAGATTCTTCCTGAACTACTGCGTAAACCAATTGTACCAGGTTTTTTACCACCATTGAAATAGTGATAATTTTCAATTCTTGTAATGACAGTGGCCTTGGTAAAAGAAAATAGGGTAGGATTGGGCGGCCCGCTTGATACGCCACCGATATTGCCATTATCAAATACTTTCACTTCTGTTTTTGCATCAGCGGGATTCACTCCTTTATCTACTTCGGTGGTTGGTTGTTTTCCGGATTTCGGCGCCCATACAGTTGTAAAACCACATCCTTTTGATTCGCCGTTTTGTGACCAGGTCGAAGGGTCACTATCGATTACAGTGTATGTTCCTGCCGGCAATTGCATTTTAGGTTGCACTACCCAGTAAGCATTTTGTACACCTCCCTGCCCGATAACTCCATAGGCTTGCCATGGCCCGTACTTCTGACCATTACTGTTCTGCACAGCAATGGTTCCCGGTTTCTTACCACCGTTATAGTAGTGATAGTTTTCTATCCTGGTGATGTAGGTGGCTTTTGACAGAGTGAATACAGTGGCTTTTGTAGGTTTACTTGAAACGCCGCCGATATTTCCATTGTAAAAAATCCTCTCTTCTACATTTGCATCTGCCGGGTCAACACCTTTCTCTTCAGGTTTTTTACCGGTAATGGCGCTGTCTATCTTTCCTAATCCTTTATTGATATCATCCAGGATATCATTAAAGCTTTTCTTTTTCTTTTTTTGATCAGTCTTCGTTACATCCGGTTGTGGAGTTTCCGGTTTACTGATACGAACAAAATTTCTTACACCATTGGCATTCCGGCTATCCGTCCATTTTCCTGTGGCGGTATTTCCATCCGCGCCAATTTTAAGAATATACTGACCTGTTATGCCATTTTTTGTTGTATAGTTAATGATGCCGGTTTCTCCAATCGCAGTCAGCGAACCAGTCGCATTGTCAAACCCTTTTTCCACGGCTGTATATTGCCCGTCACCTGAAGATGTAAAAGTGAATGTTTCTGTGTTCCCATGTTTCCACACGCCGCTGATATCAATTTTGCTGTAGGATCCGTTAACCTCTTTTTCCAATTCTCTTACTTTATTGATACGTTCTCCACTATTCCACCACTCAAGGCTTTCTTTCATTTTTCCTAACCCGTCTTTTTTTGTTTTTTTCTTACTGGCTAGCTTTTCACCTTCATTCCATAATTCATCCGCTTTATTTTTATTTGCCTGAATGGCTGCTAGTTCAGTTTCTAGTTTTTTGATCCTGTTATCAAGTTCGGGATCAGGAATAAGTGCTACACTTTCTTTATATTTCCCAAGTGCTTCTTCTTTTTGCCCGGCAGCTTCAGCTTTCTGGCCATCTTTTTTCAGTTGTGCGGCTTTATCTTTGTTGACTGTGATCTCCTTCTGTCTCTTGTCCATGCTTCTGGCAAAATCAATCATTTCTTTTTGCCTTGCGTCGTTAGTACTGAAACGGCTGGTTGCTGTAGTTTCAATAGTTGAAGGAGTTTGTTTAGCATCAATGGGTAATCCCTGTTCAAATTTTGATTTTGTTATAAGAAAATCATCATAGATCCTTTTCTGTTCAGCAAGTTGTGTCTTACCCAGTTGAATAGAACTTTCCACCTCTTTCATTGCAGCCGAAGTTGGTGTCCACTCATTTTTAAATGCTTCTAACGTTTTGAGTCCGTTTTCAAAGTCCTTTTCCTTATATTGATCGGACCAGTTTTTCCGGGTGATGGCATATACTGAATCATAGCTTTTCAGCAAGGCCACATATTTATTGTACTTCTGCTGTGACCATGTATTAGCCATCTGACCGGGCATATTGAATTGCAGTTTATTGAGTTCAGCAATATTTTTTTCTCCGGCCGGAATATTCTTTTTCGAAATATTACTTTCCAGTTCATCTCCTTTTGCCAACACAGCAGGCCATTCTTTTGCCCACTTTTTATTTTGGTCTAATTGTGTTTTGGCAGCAGCATCATTAGGATTCATTTTTAATGCCTGCTCACAACGTTTGATAGCAAGATTGAAATCTCTTTCATAGGCAGCGTCTTTCGCTCCTTTTTTGCAGGCTTCTACCAATTCATTTATCAGGGGCGCTGCCTCTTTTGCATTCATGTCTTTTACTTCTTCACCCAGTTTTATCGCTTCATCCAATTTCCCTTCTTTCAATAATTGCCTTGCCTGTTGCATCTTTTGATCAAATGCTTTTTTCTGGTTAGCTCCGTTGGTGATCATTTCATTGCTGATCGTTGCACTGAATACGGCAATCGCATTTCCCAATTCCAGTGCATTATTATCCTTTACCGTCACTTTCAGTTGTATAGTTCCGGTTTCCAGTGCGGTTACTCTAGCATCCCTGGATGTAGGGTTACTGATGGAAGCATTTCCTTCCGTAACCTGCCAGCTATAAGTAAGACTCCCGGACGGTTGCGGAGTAACGATAGCACTGAATTCGACAACCTGGTGCACAGCAATTTCCTTATCCACTTCCACCAATCCAATACCGGGTTTCCAGATCATTGGTTTCGGTCCCTGTACTTTTGGACCTTCGGTTTTTACTGTATAACGTTCTGCATTGAAGTAAGCTTTTGTATTGCCCAGTTCTTCGCCGCTTCCTTTAACAACAGCCAATACTTCAAGGGTTATCTGCATGGCATCCTTTGCATAGAAAGTAATTTCGGAGCCATCCTGTGATTCTTTAATAAGATTGGCATTGGCGGGAACAGGCATCCAGCGGTAACTCACATCTTCCAGTTTGTCAGGTATGCTGTTGATCTTTGCAGTAACCAGTTCTCCAATCTTCGCAGTTGCCGGGGTGAAAGTAATGTTGAATACAGGTTTATCTACATCAAATTCTAACTGATCAGATTCACCCATGGTGATTGTTTCTGCTGTTGTTTTATCCAATACCTGCACCCATATTTTTTTATGACCCGGTTTAGAGAAAATAACTTTAGTTGTGTTTTTACTTCCTTCAAAGGGATCAAATTTTTCTTCCGGGTGTGGTTGCCATAAGTATTGAAGTTTTTTACCCGCGGGAACTGTACTGATAAAATCAGCTTTTAATTCCACCGGCATACCAACAATGATTTTGTTGGTAACAGGGGAGACCTTTGTCAGCTTTACTTTTAGCGGGGCAACCACATATTCTATTGTTGCACTTCCCGGAGGAGTGGTGCCGTCCACAGATACTGTAATCGATTTTTTCCCCGGCCTGTCTGATACCAGTTGAGCAGCACTGTTAGTACTATTGCCTTCCACATGGCCAGTCCATGAGTAGGTATAAGGACCGTAATCAGGTTTATCATTTTTGATAACGGCTTTCACCGAAACTTTACTGCCTGGTTGTATCGTATCAATTTTGGGTTCAATTGTAACCATTGGATAATCACTTCCATCTAATTTAGGTCCTGTGTAGGGAGACTTCGAGAGTCGTCCATCAGGCTGAAATGAAGCCGACGTTAGTATGCTGGTAGCTTCCGCCGATAATTGTTTTACCATACTCATCATCCAAGCCTGGTCGCTGTTATCAAATGCACCTCCGGCTCCTGCATACCAATAGACTTCAAATATTTTTTTCCCTTTCATTACATAGCCATTAAAGCTTGATCCGGCTCCGGCAGATCTGTAACCGGCATCACTCCATCCACCCCGGTCATATTTAGGCGCACTGTACAGTCCATAACCCTTGAAATCTCCTACAGTGATTGATTTCACTTCCAGTTGTCGGTAAGCCTGTTCTTTTGCTTCTTTCTCCATATACTTTTGGAGTTCTTCAAGATTATTGATGGTTTCCATCGGATCATCATCTTTCAGCCCGACATTAGCATATGCACTGGCTGTACTGATCGCTTTTTTATCATTTGACCAACCCGGAACTCTTGGCGCATTCTTCATCGGTTTTCGTTCCAGCCGGAACCAATTAGCACCTGAACCACCTTCCCAAATATCGGTGGCTTTCACCGCCAGGCTCATGTGCTGGTATTTTACTTTTTTATTTACATATTGTGTGTAAGGCCGTGTGTTTCCGGGTTGCAGCAGGCTAAAGGATATGCCAATTGTAATACTATCCTGCAGAAATTTTTTACCACTCTTGTCAGTGGTTTCATAGGTATGATTCACCTGTATTTTGGAACCTGCACAATTTTTATTGTCACCAATAGTTTCCCATCCCCAATTGCAATCACTGATACGGCTT
>Ga0209573_1001990_pt1 | contig 28109 bp, 4 predicted proteins | sample TNRBio252014_DNA_FD_185870 | JGI IMG/M metagenome (GOLD analysis project Ga0209573, IMG submission 185870) | Wastewater treatment Type I Accumulibacter community from EBPR Bioreactor in Madison, WI, USA - TNR Reactor_6/25/2014_ DNA (SPAdes)... | ecosystem: Engineered > Bioreactor > EBPR >... | reverse complement strand
TGACAACAAAAATGACAACACCGAGGACGTTTGTCAACAGTCGAGGATGTTTCTTCCGCTGTAACTACTTAACTTTCAGCGAGTCGGATGGACTAGGTCGTTGGTTCGATCCCAACCGGAGGAGCTCTCTTTGAAGTCGTCTTTTTCAAAGGGTTCGGAAATGGATGTGCCCGCATCGGTGCATAACTTGAGTCGCTCCGGCACCGATCCAGCACTCATCGAAGGTGATCGTTCGGGCTCTTCCAACACTTGGTTTTTGGCTGAAGCAGACAGCCTATCAAACCCGTATACCGACTCTCCAAACGAAGGGGCAAGTGCTCAATCGAGACTCTTAAGACCGAGGCACCTGAAGCCGGATCTTGAGGCAACCAAAGGGAAATCCAAACCCATCGATCTGCCGCATGGATTTCAGCTTGAAAATAACTACATGGCGATATAAGAAATAAAAGCGCCACCGCGTCGGCCGCGACTTTCACGATCTCATGACACTGGAAAACATCATCCGAGCCATGGCGGGCGTCCTCGTACTGGGGAGTCTGGCTTTGTCCCACTACGTCCATCCGAACTGGATCTGGCTGACGGTGTTCGTGGGCTTCAATCTGCTGCAATCGGCCTTCACGGGATTCTGTCCCGCGGAGATGCTTCTGAAAAGGCTCGGGGTCGGAAAGCGCGGGGGATCCTGCTGCGGTGGAGAAGGCTGACCGGCTCCGCCTCGGACGAGGGACGAATCGCTCGGAATTGGGACCATTTGGAGATTGCGCACGCGGGTCTCCGGGGTTAAGGGAAGCGCCGCCATGATTCGCGCCTCTATTCCCGGGTTCTTGACCGCCTTTCTTTTTCCTGTGTTTCTCGCCGCTCCGGCATCTTCCCAGACGATCGAGTTGTTGACCCAGGAGGATCTCACGAACGGCGCCGAGTCGATCGCCTACTCTCCGCTGGAGCGCACCGTGGCCGCCACGATCCTGGATCCCGCCCCGCCGCCGGAGCAGGAAGCCGGGCCGCGGGTGGGGGTGCAGCTCTTCACCCTCGGGGCGTACGGAGCGCTCACGGAGCGGGAGTTTGTCTCGGTGGCGGGTGAATTCGGTGGCGCGATCGCCGCGGTCAGCTCGGTGGCGCTCGATCCTCTGGGCCGTGGCTTCGGGGTCGCCACGGTGATTCCCGCCGCGAACCGGACATCCACGGGGGTATTGGTCTTTTTCGATCATCGCGAAGGGACGGCGGTCGGACTGAAGACGGTGACGGTGGGATTCCACCCGACCTTCGTCCTCTTCTCGCGCGATGGGTCGAAGGTGTTCGTCGCGAATGAAGGTGAATACACGGGAAACTCGATCGGCCAGGGAGGCGGCGGCGGCAATGTGGACGCGCCGGGATCGGTGAGCGTGGTCGATCTGTCCGCGGTCGAGGCGATCGAGGACCTCGAGGCGCTCGGTCAGATGGAAGTCGTCACCCATGATTTCTCCGCGCCGAATCTGGCGGCGGGGGTGACTTTGGATGACCTGCGATTCAACGAGCCGGCTTTTTCGCAGGGCAACGCCTTCCGGCATGTCGAGCCGGAGTCCATCGCCGAGGGTGAAGAGGTGCTTTACGTGACTCTGCAGGAGAACAATGCGATCGCGGAGTATGCCTTGAGTGGTGCCGATGCGGGAAAGTTCACCCGGATCCGCTCGCTCGGGACGCAGTCGGTGACGATCGATGCCTCGGATGTGGATGGTGCGGGAGGAACTGCTGCCGCCCTGATCGATGATCTTGTCAAAGGGGCTCCGATGCCGTCGTCGATCGCCACCTATTCGATCGACGGGGTGCCTTACACCATCACGGCGAACACGGGTGCCTTCCGCCCGGACAACGACGACCGCATCCGGGTGAGGAGCTTCAGCGGGGTGGAAATCGGCGTTTCAATAGACCGAGCCGACACGGCCCTGGGACGCCTGCGCGTCGTCCGCGATCTTTCCGATCCCGATGACGACGACCTCCTCAACGAAGTGGTGATCCCGGGCACGCGATCGTTCTCGATCTGGGATATGGAGACGGGGGAGCGGACGGGCGATACGGGCAGTTTCGAGCCGCTGCTGCTGGATCTCTTCCCGGACCTGCACAATGTCGATGGCGAAGGCGGGCTCGGCACCTTTGATTTCATGTCTCCGGAGAAGGGGCCCGAACCGATGGCAATGGCTCAGGCGAAGATCGGATCGAACGAGTATGTCTTCGTCGCGATGGCCCGGCAGGGGGCGATTCTCATTTACGACGTGAACGATCCGGAGAATCCGGAATTCATCTCGGCGAACAACGACTTCGAGGAAGGTCTCGTGGCACCCGCTTCGCTCACCGTGGTCGCTCCGGCGGATAGTCCATCGGGTGCGGCGATGCTGCTCGCGGGCTACGGCGGTGGTGGCAAGATCGCGGTTTACCGTCTCTCCGACGGTGCTCCGGTGATCACGACGCGGGGCAAGGTGACGGCGAAAGGAACGTCGCGGAAGGTGACGATCCGCGGCGCGGCCTCGGACAATGTGGTGCGGGTGGCGTTGAACGGACGTCCCGCGGCAGGGACGACGGCGTGGTCGGGAAAACTGCCCTTTCCGACTTCGAAGAAATCCCTGAGGGTCGATGTCCGCGCGACGACGGTTTTCGGGGTCACGTCCTCACGGTTGGTGAAGGTGTTGCGGAAGCGTTCCCGTTGATCGTGGAAGGGAGGAGACTGATCCTTTCGGACCGAAGAGGGTAGGGGCGCCGACCTGACAGGGTTCGATCCGTAATCGTGGATCGAGCGGTGGCTCAATCCGCCCCGGAGACGATGAGGTGGCCGGGGAGACCGCTTGGCAGGCTGCCGCTGCTGTTGTCGAATTCGAGATGGACTTCGCTGAGTCCGGTCGCGGGATCGACGGTGGGCGAGATGAAGCGGATGATGCCCTCGGCGCGCGTCTTTTCGGGGAGGTCGAGGACGAAGGGGAGCGATTCTTCCAGCCGCAGGGACGCGGCGATGGCGGCCGGGAGATGGACCCGGGCGACGAGACGGGTGAGATCGACGACCTTGGCGAGGTAGTGGGGCGTGTCGGCATCACGGGCCTCGGCGGCCTCTCCGACGGAGCGGGTCACTTCGGTGACGACGCCGTCGATGGGGCTGCGGAGGATGCGTTGGTCGAGCTGTGCCCGGATCGTGGCGGACTCGAGCTGGTAGAGGGCGCGTTCGTCCTCGACCGCCTCGAGTTGTCCGGCCGCCACCGCGAGCGAGGCGATCGCTTTGTCGCGCTCGGCGTCGTTGGTGCTGCCCCGGTCGCGGAGATCATCGATGATGTCGAGGCGCTGTTGGGCGATGTCGCGCTCGGCGGCGGCGGCCTTGAGCCGGCCTTCGCCCTTGGCCTGGGCTTCGGCCTGCGCGAGCTGGGCCTCGATGACGGAAAGATTGAGGCGGAGGATCTCCTGCCCTTTCACCACCCGGTCTCCCGGTTTCACGAGCACGGTCGTGACGATGCCGCTCTCGGCGGTGGAGAGTTCGATCTCCTGGATCGGGCGCAGGTAGGTGAGAAAGCGCTCGTCGGCCGGAGTCTTTTCCTGCGCCGGAGCGAAGGCCGGGAGCAGGGTAAAAAGGAGGACGAAGAGTGAAAAGGTTCGTTTCATGAGAGGGGAGGGTCAGGCGAGGCTCTTGCGGGTCTGGTCCATCCATTGGTCGCGCTTTTCCATCTCGAGCCGCTGGCGGTAGCGGATCATTTGCACCCGCCGCTGGAGACGCAAGTAGGATTCGGCGGTGGACTCGGGAAGACGTCCGTTCCCGTCGCCTTCGGTCGCGGCGAGGGACTTGGCGAGCGAGGGGGCGAACTGGGTCAGCAGGTAATCCTCGGCGCTCAGATAAAAGACGGCGCTGCCGGGCTCGCCTTGGCGGGCGCTGCGTCCCGCGAGCTGGCGGTCGACGCGGAGGGATTCGCTGCGCTCGACTCCGATGACGTGGAGGCCTCCGAGGGCGATGGATTCGCGGGGCAGGGAGATGTGGGTGCCGCGCCCGGCCATGTTGGTCGCGACGACGACGCTGCCGGGTTGGCCGGCCCCGGCGATGATGGCGTTCTCTTCCTTGTCCTGGCTCGCGTTGAGGAGGCGGTGGGGAATGCCGGCCTCATCGAGCAGGGCGGAGAGCTCTTCGCTGATGCGGATGGTGCGGGTGCCGACGAGGACGGGTTGGCCCTTTTCCCATTTCTCCCGCACTTCGGCGACGACGGCCTTCAGTTGTTCTTGGCGGGTGCGGTAGACGCGGTCGGGCGGGGTGATGCGCTGGAGCGGGCGATGCGGAGCGATGGGGCGCACGGGGAGCTTGAAGAAGTGGCGGAATTCGCGGCGGCTCTCCCATCCGGTGCCGGTGAGGCCGGAGAGGGAATCGTAGAGCCGGAAGTAACGCTGCCGGGTGATGCTGGCGGCGGTGAGGGTCTCGGAAGGGATCTCGACGCCTTCTTTTGCCGCGACAGCCTGGTGGAGGCCCTGCTGCCACGATCGCTCCTCGTGGGCGCGGCCGGTGAATTCATCGACGATGACGATCTTCCCTTCCTGCACGATGTAGTGCTCTCCGAGATGGAATGCGTGTTCGGCGTTGAGGGCGTTTTTCACGTAGAGATGCCAGGGGCGCACGAGGGCGTCCCAGGGGATGTCGGGGAGGTGGTTGATGGTCTCTTTTCCCGCTTCCGTGAGGCGGGCGTTGCGTCCTCCGGGATCGAGGAGGTATCCCTCGTCTTCCTCGAGGGCGAGGGCCGCTTTCCGCGCGGCTTCGTAGGCGACGGGTCGGACCGCTCCCCCGGCGGCGGCTTGGGCGATGACGAGAGGGGAGGCGGCCTCGTCGATGAGGACGCTGTCGATCTCGTCGACGATGGCACAGGCGAGAGGGCGCTGCACGGTCTCGGCGTCGGGATGATCGAGGCCGAGGAGGTGGTTGCGCAGGCGCAGGGTCGGTCCTCCACTCGCCTGTTTCACGAGGGCGAGCTGGTCGCGGAGGTAGTCGAAGCCGAAATCATAGCCCGTGCCATAGGTGATGTCGGCGAGGTAGGCGGCCCGCTTTTCGTCCTGGCTCTGCTCGCGCGTGATGTGGCCGACGGTGAGCCCGAGTTTCGCGGCGAGGGGGGTGGCGAATTCAAAATCCCGCTCCGCGAGGTAGGTGTTCACGGTGGCGACGTGGACGCCCCGGCGCGGCAGGGCGAAAAGGCAGGCGGCCATGGCGGTGACGAGCGTTTTGCCTTCCCCGGTCGCGACTTCGGTGATGGCGGGCTCGGTGAGGCCGATGACGGCCTCGACCTGGCAGGGAAAGGCCTTGAGTCCGCTCGAACGGAAGGCCGCCTCGCGCACGCAGGCGAGAGCCTCGGGGAGGATGTCGCGGAGGCGGAGGCGCTGGCGGGCGATTTCGAAGCTCCATCCGCTCCAGCGCTCCCGCAATTCCGTGTCGGAGAGCGCGCCGGTCTCCTTCTCCCGCGAGAGTGCCCCCGCGAGGGTCCTGGCGGCATGTCGGCGGAAAAAAAAGGGGTGCATCGGAGCCGGTAGGGAGAATGACCCAGTCTCAGAAGTCACGCAAATTCCTTTTGACACTAATCGCCGCTTCGCTAAGGTCTCCGAAATTTTTTTGCCATGACTCCGATGGATCCTTCCGACTCCGCACCGATCTCGAAAAAGAAACTCAGGGGGGCTCGGCGGAAGATGGCCGAATGGTTCTTCGGAGGTGAAGCCGGTGAAGACCGTGTCCGTCACGAATCGCTTGAGCCGCGCATCCTGTATTCGGCCAGTCCGATCGACGATCCCGATCTCCCGGCCAATGCCCCGCAGGTGGCCGAGGCGGCCCCGACCGGTGGCGGTGGCGAAGGCGTCGGTGGTCCCGCTCCGGTGACGCAGGACAACATTCCCGAGGCGGCCGCGGAGGCCGATCTCGGCGGGCTCCTTGCACAGATCGGCTCCTTCGAGTCGGGCGAGCTGGAGCAGCTCTCCTCGAGCGAGGCCGGAAACCACTTCCGCCTTTCCGGTTCCGGCGACTGGAGCCAGCTCGGGCTCACGGACGGGGAAGCCGCGCTGCCGACCTCGATCAGCGGAGACGCGGGTCGGGATGACCTTTTCCAAATCGATCTGCGCGCCGCGACCGGGGCCCTCGATCTTTTCTTCGATGGTGGCACCGGCGGCCGCGACGCCCTGCAGATCAGCGGCGTGAATTTCGGCTCGTACGAAGCCGGAGCGAATGCCGGCGAGGGAAGCCTCGTCTTCGGCAATCACCGCATCCGCTTCTCGGGCGTCGAGGCGATCGTCATCGACGGCACCGGTCTCGACTCGGGCTTCACCTTCACGATGGCGGAAGGGGCAAACGACCTCACCGTCGATTCTCCGGCCGAGGGCTGGAGCCGCGTGCGCGGTTTCGCGAACGGGGTTGCTTTCGAGGATCTCTATTTCTCCAACGTCGAGTCCGTCATCCTCGACGCCACCCTCGGCGACACCGCCGCTGATGGAGCCGATCGCGTCACGATCGCCTCGAGCCTCGTCGCGACCGGATTGAAAAATTTCGACGTCCTCACCGGTGAGGGCGACGACACCATCGTCATCGGGACGAACAGCCTCGCCCCTCCCGTCTCCGGGGGTGTCGTAACGCTCGATGCGGGTGCCGGAAAGGACCGCCTCATCGGAAGCGGAGCCGACACTCTCTGGCGGGTGACAGGGTTCAACGAGGGCTCTGTGTATGGAATGCAATTCCGCGGCGTGGAGGATCTCGAGGGGGCTGCGGACAACAAGGATCACTTTCTTTTCGAAGCCGGAGCTTCCCTCAGCGGGGGCATTCATGGCGGTGATCGCGGGTTCGACACCCTGGAAATGCTCGAGACCGATTTCTCCCGGGCCGTCTTTGCCGCCGAGGGTCCCGACTCCGGCTGGGTCATTCTCGACGAAGTCTCGCTGCGCTACGCCGGCCTCGAGCCCATCCTCGTGAACGCTGGCAACGCGAACGAGATCGTCTTCAACCTCACCGCGAACGACGACATCGCGGAATTGAGCTCCGCCTTTGCCGGCAACCTCACCCTGACGAGCCTCAACGCGACCTTCGAGTTGACCCATTTCACCGCGCCGACGACCTCGCTCGTGATCAATGCGGGCGGGGGAGACGACCGCGTCACGGTGGCTTCCTCGGTGCAGCTCGACCTCAGCGGGAACTTCGGGATCGTGGCCGAGGAGATCGTCGTCAACGCCGGAGCGACGATTGCGGCGGGCAACGTGTATCTGACCTCGCGGGATGGAGACGGGTTCCCCCTCTCGCTGCTTTCCCTCGATTCGAAAGAGTCGCGGATTCGCATCGACGGCTCCCTCACGGCGGTGGAGGACATCGTTCTCGATGCCATGGTCGTGCGTGACGTCTTCACCGTGAATCCCATCGCGTCGGTGGTGTTCGGTTCTTCGACCGCCTCCGTGATCGTGTCCGACGGCGCCAGTCTCACGGCCGGCGGTGAGATCCGGGCGAGCGCCGTGACCTCGGGATCGATCGAGGCATGGTCGCCGATCGCGGTGACGATCAACTACGACGAGTTCGCCACGGTGGACTTCGGCAATGCCATGGTGGCGGCGGGCGGGCTCTCGATCACCGCCCTGAGCGCGACCTGGTACGAGGCCATCGGCCGCGCGAGCATCAACAACATCGCCGGCGAAACGCGCGCCCGGCTCAACAACACCCAGGTCGATCTGAAGGGGGATCTCACCCTGAAGGCTTCCGACGTCAGCTCGCTCCGCTCTTCCTCTCCGGACGAGCTCTTCAATCTCGCTGATTTCACCAACTTCTCGATCGACGCGGCCATCGCGAACAACAATCTCGACCGGATCGTGGAGGCGTCGGTCGCCGGCGCCCGGATCGAGGCCGACGAGGAAGGCTCGGTGACGGTGGAGGCTTTGAAATCCACTTTTTTCAGCGCCACGGTCGGCGCCACGACGATCAGCTCCACCGCCGGCGCCCCCTCCACCGAGGGGCTGCAGATCGGCGTGACGATGGCTTCCAACGAGATGACCGGAGGCGTCACGGCCTTCATCGCGGACTCCTCCGTCACCCTGTCCGACGGAGGTGTCACCGTGTCGGCGGAGGATCGTACCGTCTTTGATTCCACCACCACGGTGGGGCCTTCGAGCCTGCTCGATGGCGTCGATATGGCCGAGCGCTCCGGCAACGGTGGGTTGGCCCTGGGATTCACCTCGGCGGTGAATGCGATCGGCTACGACGTGCCCGACTTCCTCGGGTTGAACGTCGATGCCTTGCTGGGCACCGGCCTCGGCACGGTCGAGACCGCCAAGGTCGTCGCCTACATCGAGGACACGGCCGTGGATGTCTCCGGCGATGTCGTCGTCCAGGCCGACAGCAGCATCCGGATGAATGCCACGGTCAGCAATGTGATGGAGTCGGTCGCCAGTCCCGGCTTCGGATCCTCGAGCAATGCAGCGAGCATGGTCATCGCCACCAACGTCGTGCACGCCGGTGCCGAAGCCTGGATCCGAGGCAATGGTCCCACGGCCACGGTGCTGACGGCGGGAGGCGAAGTGCGTGTCTCGGCCAACGACCAGATCGAAGCCTACGCGAACACGAAGGTCACCAGCACGGTGATCACGGCGAAGGACGACGGGGGCACCGCCGTCGATGAAGAGATGCCGAGGTCTTCCACCACCACCCATCAGAAGGAGGATGGCAGGGCGACGGTGAATTTTGGCGAGACGGTCTTTGTCCCTTCCGAGAAGTCCGACTTCGCTGTCGGTGAAGGGGTCCAGGAGATCAAACAGGGGACCCGCGTCGTCATCGACGATCCCGACTTCGACCCGGAGCGGGGCGAAGCCGGTGCGATCTACGAATACCTCAGGGCGGGGGATGAAATCGATCTCGGCGAAGCCGACTACACCCGTCCGTCTTTCTGGCGTCGGATTCCCCCGACCGAGGGCGACGTGTTCCAATACATGGGCACCACCGCGCAGCTCGATCTGCGGGCGCAGGATTACACGCAGCGCGATCTCTGGAAGGTCGTTCCCGAAGCGAATCTCTTCCCCGTGGTCGAGGAAAAGGAAGACGTGACCGAGGAAGATCTGCCCGACTCCGGCGCGGTCGCCTTCGGCGGATTGGCGGTGCGCAATGCCGTCGTCGGCGGAGCGAAGGTCTCGATCTCGAACATGGACGTGACCGCCGCCGGCATCGTGGTCGAGGCCGATGAAAACGCCTTGCTCGAGGCGAAAACCGACGCCACCGCCTCGATCGGTGGCGACGCCGGTGCCAACGGTCTGGCCGTGGGCGGTGTGATTTCCACCAACTCCTTGCAGGGCCGTGCCGACGCTTCGGTTACGAACAGCATCCTCACCACGACCGACGCGGACATCGAAGTGCTCGCGAGGAATGCCTCGCGCCTTTCCGCGACGACGAACAGCGCCGTCAGCGGCGGCGGCACCGCGATCGGGGCTGTCATGGCCTTCAATACAGTGGGTTACGAGGATTCGAACATTTTCTCGAAGACGATCGACGCCATCATCGGTTCCCAACTGACCGAGGCCTCGCCGGCAGGGGCTTCGGCCTTCGTCTTTGACACCGAGATCCACTCGGCCGGCGGTGTCACCGTCAGCGCGGAGAACGAAGCCTCGCTCGAGGCGGCCTTGAGCAATCTCACCTTGAGCGCGGGCGAGGCGAGTTCCACCGCTGCGGCTGCCATGGTCGCGACGAACTTCGCCAATGCGAACGCTTCCACGATCCTCGGCTACACGGTCGGCGGCGGAGTCCTCGACGCCGGCGGAGATGTGACCGTCGCCGCCACCGACGCGACATCCCTGGAGGCAAACGCGAAGTTGTCCGCGACCGCTTCGTTCCTCGGCCAGGACGACGGCGCCTCTCCCATGGCCAAGGCCATGGGTATCATCGTCAACAACTACAGCCACACCACCGCGAGCGGCACGAAGCCGATGAAGAAGGGCAATGCCGTCCTTCTTGCCGACGATTACGATCCGGCGAAAGGAGTGGGTGGGCAGATCTACCGCTTCATCGGTGCGAACGGCACCAGCGTCAATCTGGGCAACGAGAATTTCACCAACGCGGCCCGATGGGAACTCCAGACCGTTGACAACGCCATCCCGGAAGAGGTCCAGGAGTTCCTCGCCAAGAGCGAACCCGATCCGGAGACGGGCGCGGAAGGCGGCACTGCCATCGGCGCCCTCGTCGTGCGGAACGATGTCACGGGATCCGCCTTGGCCGCGGTCAACAACGCGAACGCCACGGTCGGGGGCCTCGCGGTCACGGCGGAGGAGGCCACCACGCTCGTGTCGGAAACGAGCGGACGCGCGATCGTCGAAGAATCCGCCGGCTCCGGCACCGCGGTCAGCGGTGTCCTCGTGACGAACCAGTTGCAGGGTGGCGCCACCGCCACGCTGACGAACTCCAGCGTCACCGCCGGCGAAGGCGGGGTCGCGGTCAGCGCGGCCAACACCGGTGCCTTCGACGCGACCAACGAGATCGAGGCGGCCTCCAACGGCACCGCCGTGGGCGCGATGCTCGCCTTCAACTCGTTCGGCTACGATTCCAAGGACATTCTCACGGGAGCGCTCGACGCTCTTCTCGGTACGAACATCAACAGCGGCGATGGTTCCAAGGCGATCGCCACCGTCCGGGATGTGACGATCGAATCGGAGGGCGACGTCGCCGTCGAAGCGGCGAATGAAGCCACCTTCAACGCCACGATCAGCAACGCGACCACCGGGGGTGGCACCTCGGCCGGGCTCGTTCTCGCGAGCAACATGCTCCTCACCGGTGCCGAGGCCACGGTCACGACCACCGCGGGCACCCAGTCCATCACGGCGGGCGGCGATTTCTCCGTCAAGGCCACCGACGCGACCGAGTTGAACGCCAACAGCAAGCTCGTCAGCTCGTCCGTGATCGAGTCGGAGCAGGGCAACGGCGGGGTCGATCCCCTGACGGGTGTCGTGCGCGAGCTCGCGTCCACCTATCGCAGCACGGACGGTCGGGTCGAAGTCGCGCCCGGCGCCACCGTGAAGCTGGCCGACGACCATGCCGGCAGTGGCACGGCGGGAGCCACCTACCGGTTCCTCGGGACCGAGGCGACGGAGCTGAGCCTAGGCGCGACCGATTACGGAGACGCCGAACTCTGGGAACTCGTCGAGCCCGATTTCACCAGCGATCAGGGATCCGTTTCGATCACGAACGGCCAGACCGTCACGGTCGCGGAAGACCACACCGCGGGCGGAGAGCCGGGTGCCGTTTATCGGTTCATTGGAACCACGGCCGGGACACGCAACCTCGCCACCACCGATTACACCGATGAGGCGCTCTGGGAAGTCGCCGAGCCGGATCACCTCAGCACCGACAGCACCGTTTCGCTCGTTTATGGAATGTCGGTGAGTGCCGGGGATGACGAGACCTACCGTTGGATGGGGCCGAACCAGGTCACGAAAGTCGACCTGGCCACCGCCGACTTCGAGGATCGCAATTTCTGGAGGCCCTTCGTGACCTCCGACTTCGTCGGCAAACTGCGCGAGCGTCTCGGCGCGGAGTATGAAAAACAGGCCGAACCTGAAAAGGCACCCGAGCCGAAGGCCTCGACCTCCGTGGGCGTGCTGGTGGTGCGCAACGACGCGACCTCCGGGGCCACGGCCGTCGTCCAGGACACGATCCTTTCGGCCACGAACATCGAAGTCGCCGCCGACGAGGCGATGACCTTCAACGCGACCACCGACAGCGACGTCAAGGCCGGGGGCGGCACGCAGCTCGCGGCCCCCGCCGGGTCCGGGGGCGCGGACCCTGACAAACTCACCACGGATTCCCTCGCGATCAACGCCGTGATCTCGACGAACACCGTCCAGGCCAGCGCCGAGGCGAGGATCACCCGCGGCTCGCTGGAGGCGGGCGAGGACATCAGCGTGACCGCGACGAACAAGGTCGAGGCCAACGCGACGACCTCCGCCACGGTGGAGAGCGACGGCAGCGCCGTCGGCGCGATGCTCGCCTTCAACACGGTGGGCTACGAATCCCAGAACATCCTGTTCAACACGATCGACGCTCTCGTCGGCAGCCGCATCGGCACCGAGAACCCTGCGGAGGTGAAGGCCACGATCGAAAACGCGGGGATCGAGGCGGGCGGCAACGTCAACGTTTCCGGCACCAACGAGGCGAGCCTCACCGCCGGGTTGACGAACAAGGCGGCCAGCGCGGACGGTGACGGCGGCGTCACCGTTTCCGCCGCCATTGGCCTGAACAAGATCAGCACCGGTGCCGACGCAAGCATCCGATTCGACGGCGCTCCCGGCGTCGTGACTGCGGGCGGAGCCGTGTCCGTGCGCAGCTCGGACTCCGCCACCTTCGAGTCCACCGCCGAATTCGGGGCCAACAGCGACTTCAAGGAGCGCGAAGGGGATCCGGATCCTCGAGAGCTCGCCGGCGCGGCGTTCGAGGAAGCTTACGACTACACCACCAAGAGCGGTCTCCAGAAAGTGGCCCCGGGTCAGGGCGTGCGCATCGCGAGCGACTACGAAGAGGCTCGTGGCGAGCAGGGCGCGGTCTACCACTATCTCGGCAAGGCGAAGGTGATCGACCTCGGCAGCGAGGACTTCACCGACACCGCCAAGTGGGAAAAGCTAGACGCGGAAAGTCCGGCGGCGGAAAAGGTCGTCGACGAATCCTTCCCCGAGAAGAAGAAAGCTCCCCCCAAGACCTCCGCGACCGGTGGTCTGGTGATTCGCAACGACGTCAGCGGCGGGTCCACCGCCACGATCAGCAACACCGACCTCGACGTCGGCAGTGTCATCGTCACCGCCGACCAGGCCAGCTCGCTCACCGCCACGACCGAAGGCGAACTGGTCAGCGGTGGATCGGGCGGTGCTCTCGGCGCGATGGCCGGGGTGATCGCCACCAACTCCTTGCGCGGCGGGGCCGAGGCGAAGATCAGCAACAGCCACGTGGTGACCGATGGCGACGGCTCCGAGGTCATCGACGAGGACCTCGAACTCAAGAGCGGCGACGTCCATGTCGGCGCGACCAACAGCGCGACGCTCGACGCCACCAACTCGTTGAAACTCGAGGCTCCGGCTTCGGGGGCCGTCGGGGTGATGCTGGCTTACAACACGCTCGGCTACGAGAGCCAGAACATCGCGACCCAGACCGTCGACGCTCTTCTCGGGACGCAGCTCGGCACCCCCGAGCCTGCGAAGGCGGTGGCGACGATCGAGAACACGCCGATCGAGGCGTCGGGTTCGGTCCAGGTCGTCGCGAAGAACGAGGCCATTTTCAATTCGACCCTCAGCAATGCAAGCGCCGGCGGAGGCAGCTCCATCGGTGTCGCCCTGGCCAGCAACATGGTCGCCGGCGGGGCCGAGGCCTCGATCCAGGGTGGCGCGACCGAGCGCACCGTGACGGCCGGCGGCGACATCACCGTCCGGTCCGAGGACAAGGCCGTCTTCAACGCCAACAGCAAGCTGGTCAGCGACTCCATCCTTCCCGAGGATGAAGGTGATGGTGGTCTGGATGTGCCTCCGAAGGCGAAAAACATCGTGGTGCCCCCGAATCCCGAGGAGAAGCCGGTGCCCGATCCGGAACCTCCGACCCCTCGCGTGGATCCGCCGAACTGGGGGAAGGTGACTCTCGACACGGCGGCCACTGGCGCGCGCAACGAGGTGCAGGATCTCGCCGTGGTACACACCGGCACCGTGGCGGCGGGCTCTACCTTCACGCTGTCGGTGGATGGTCAAACGACCGCGCCGATTCCGCTGCTCCCGGTGAAGCAGGCGACCAACCAGAGGATGGTGCTGTCGGTGACGGTGAATCCGAACAACACGAAAGAGCATTTCTGGTTCGAGGCGGAGGGCAAAACCTCACTCAAGATCAAAACCGGCAAAGGACCGGTGGCGACCGTGCCTTTGATCAAGAAGGCGCTGGAACAGATCTACGGCGAGGGCACGGTGAGAGTGACCTACGAGAAGGCCTTTGTCGGCAACAACAAGATCAATTACTACGTCACCTTCATCGGTGCGATGGCCGGGAAACCGGTGACCGGAATCAAGGCGGGCGTGTCCTCGTCGAAGGTGGACGTCAGCTGGGCGACGACGGTCGCGGGCGGGCCGGCCTACACCGTCCAGGACCAGGCGGCGGAAATCCAGAAGGCGCTGGTGGCGAAATTCGGAGCGAATGCGGCGAGCGTGTCCGTTGCCGAAGGGACCAGCCTCACCGATGCGACCTACCGCATGGCGTTCGGCGGAAGCTTGGGCGGGAAGAACCTTGATCCGATGAGCGCCGTGACGCAGGCTGCGGCGACCCTCACGCCGGAGGGTGTGAGCGACGGCGGAGCGAAGGGAGCGGAAGTCCGCACGATCACCCTGTCGGACAGCACCCGCGACGGCAATTTCGTGACGACGCTGACGTGGCGCGGGGTGACCTACACCTCCGCGCCCATCGCATTCAAGGCGAGCGCCAGCGAGGTGCAGGCGGCGCTCATGGCGGCGGTCGACGGCAATGGCAAAAAGTTGTCGGAGAAAGGGGCCATGGTCGAGGTCACGCAGAAGACAGGCTCGTGGTCCGTTTCCTTCGGTGGAGCCATGGCGGGCGAAAGTCTCGCGGATCTGGCGGTGAAGATCAACGATCCCGGTGAGGTCAAGGCACCCCAGCGTGACGTGGCGACTCCTATCAAAACCCGCGACGTGAGGTTCTTCTTTCGCAGCACCGACGTGGGCGTGGATCTTTTCTTCGGAGACATCGTGGTTGTCGACAACGGCCACACCGCCGGCGGTGTGGTAGGCAGTTATTACCGTTACATGGGGGCTTCCCAGGACAAAAAGGGGATCAGCGAGGCGGACACCCCCGTTCTGAGCGCGCAGGATTACACCAACAACGGTCTCTGGCAGCTCGTCGATCCCAATGACGTCGCCGAACTCGCCGCGGCTCTCGAGGCCGACAAGCAGGCGGACGCCGAAGATGTCGCCGAAGGAAAGGATCCCAAGAAGAAGAGTTCCACCTCGGTGGGCATGCTCATCGTGCGCAACTACGCCATCAGCGGGGCCGTGGCCACGCTCGACAAGATCCATGCCGAGAGCACGAACCTGACGGTCGCGGCGGTGGAGAGCATGGACTTCACCGCCAACACGGAGAGTTCCGTGAAGGCGGAGGGAGGCGCCGCGCAGACGGGCGGGCAAGTCAGCGGCAGCTCGCTCGCCGTCAACGGAATCATCTCCACGAACACGGTCCAAGCCTCCTCGGTCGCCACCGTCACCGGCGGCAGCATCAAGGTTTCCGAGAACGTCGAGGTCAGCGCCGAGAACACCTCCAGCGTGACCGCATCGACGAAGGCGGCGGTCGAGGGCGACGGGTCGAGCGTGGGTGCCGTCGTCGCGTTCAACACCCTCGGCTACGAGGCCCAGAATCTTCTCTTCAATACCATCGATGCCCTCATCGGCACGGAGATCGGCGATGCGAACCCTGCCAGAGTCAAGGCTTCCGTGACGGACGCCAACATCGAGGCGGGCGGCAACGTGACCGTCTCCGGCAAGAACGAGGCGAACCTCACCGCCGAGCTCGGCAACGACGTCGCGAGCTCCTACAAATCCGGCAACGGTTTGAGCGTGTCGGCTTTGCTCGGCATGAACCGGGTCAACGCCGCGGCCGAGGCCTACATCGACTACAGCGGCGCGCCGGGCACGGTCGATGCCGGAGGTGTCGTCGCGGTCAACGCGTCGGATGCCGCGAGCCTCGAATCCGACCTTTCGCTGAAAGCGGTCACCAGCAAGATCGAGGTGCCGGGCGATCCCGAACCGGAAGAGACGCTCGCCGAAGCGCATGTCGGGCACTACGACTACACCACGCTCAGCGGGCTCCGCACCTTGAAGAAAGGGGATGCCGTCTACATCGACAGTGAATACGACATCCTGAGAGGCGCTCGGGGTCGGATCTACGTCTACACCGGTGACAATCCCATCACCCGCAAGCTCGGTGGTCTCAACTATGCTTCCAGTTCCGACTGGCAGCTGCAGACCCCGGAAAACGCCATCACCGAGGAGACCAAGGCGCTCGTGTCCGCGGAGGGCGACGGAACGCCCGAGCCTCCCAAAAACACCGGCACCGCGGTCGGTGTCGCCGTGGTGCGGAACGAGCTCGTCAGCGGCGCGGTCGCTTCGTTGCACAACGTGGACGTCACCGCCGGTGCCGTGAACGTCGCGGCGGAGGAGACCTCCAACCTGAAGTCGCAGGCCGAGGGCGCGGTGGAGTCCGCGGGCGGCGGCACCTTCAGTGCCTTCAACGGGATGGCGATCACGAACTCGCTCATCTCGAACGCGCAGGGACGCCATCTTCCCGAGACCGGGGCGGCCGTGGCCGAGGTCTATCGTGCCAACATCCAGGCGGGCAATCCCGACTTCGAATTCCCCGAAGACGGCGGTATCAACAACGGCGACGTGAAGGTGACGGCGACCTCGTCGGCGACCTTCGACGCCACCAGCGGCCTCTCCACCAGCACCGAGGAGGGCGGCGCCGTCGGCGCCGTGATGGCCTTCAATACCCTCGGCTACGAATCCCAGAACATCCTTTTTGCCACCCTCGATGCCATCATCGGCACCAATATCGGGGACCAGCAGCCCGCGCGCGCCGTCGCCTTCATCCAGGACTCGCCGATCGACGTGTCGGGCGACGTCACCGTCGCGGCGGAGAACACCGTGGCGATGAACGCCACTCTCACCAACGCGACGTCCGGGGCGGACGGGGCTTTCTCGGGCACCTTCGCGATCGCGAGCAACATGGTCAGCTACGGCGCCGACGCCTGGATCCGCTCCACCGGCGGCGTGGGCATCGCCAAGGCGGGGGGGGCGATCAGCGTCACCGCGACCGATTCCGCCGAGATCTTCGCCAACAGCAATCTCACCAGCAGCTCGGCCCCTGCCGAGGCTGGCGATGGCGGGGTGGATCCCGAGACCAAGTTCGAGCGCAACGTGAAGGCCGACTTCGTCTCGACCGACGGCAAGGTGCCGGTGAAGCACGGCACCGTCGTGCAAGTCGGTTCGAAACACGAGTCCGGCGGCGTAGCCGGCCGCAGCTACCGCTACATGGGACCCTGGAAGCCCCAGGCCATCGAGCTCGGTGCGGTGGACTACTCCGATACCGACTACTGGAAGCCGATCCTTGAAACCGCCGAACTCGAGGAGGCGAACAATCCCAAGCTTGCTGAGGACAAGCAAAAAGCCGCCGCGGAGGCGAACGGCACCGAGTCGGAAGAATCCTCAAGCGGAGCAACCTTGGTTGGGGGCATCGTCACCCGCAACGACGCGATCGGCGGGGCGCGGGCCTCGATCGAGAACCTCGAGGTGAACGCCGGATCCGTCGAGGTCAACGCCACGGAGAGTTCCACCTTCTCGGCGACGACGGAGAACTCCGTCTCGGCCGGAGGAGAGGAGCCCGCCGGGGCGAAGGATTCCCTCGCCATCGGCGGCATCATCGCCACCAATACGGTGCAGGTCAAAGCAGACGCCCACATCAAGGGCGGCAGTGTCACGACCACCGACGGCGACATCACCGTCTCCGCGTCGAACACCGCGGCGATGACGGCCGAAACCACCAACACCGTCTCCGGCGGAGGCACCTCCGTGGGAGGCGTCCTCGCCTTCAACACGCTCGGCTTCGAGAGCCAGAACATTCTCTTCAATACCCTCGACGCCCTCGTCGGCAGCCGCATCGGCGACGAGAACAGCGCCGAGACCGTTGCCTACATCGAGAACACCCCGATCGATTCCGCCGGGGATGTCAACGTGAAGGCGGCCAATGCCGCCTCCCTCGAATCCACCATCAGCAACAGTGCCGAGGCCACGGGGGATGACACGAATGCGAAGGCCATCGCCGGAATTCTCGGCAGCAACATGGTCAGCTCCGGCAGCCAGGCCTATGTGCGCTACGACGGGGTCGACGCCGCTTCGCGCGGGGTCGTGAACGCCGCGGGAGCCGTCAATGTCGAGGCGGGTGATGAAAGCTCGCTCACCGCCACCTCCACCGTTTCGGCCGCTTCGAAAAAGGTCCCCAAGGAACCCGACGCGCTCGAAGAGGTGTCGGAGGATCTGGCCGACAGCTACGCGTTCACCACCAAGAGTGGCAATCAGAAGATCCACGAAGGCACCGGCGTGCTCGTGGACAGCAAATACGAGTCCGCCAAGGGTGAGCCCGGCAAGATCTACCGCTACACCGGCACTTCTTCGGCGACGATCAACCTCGGCAAGGTGGATTTTGCCGGCAGTGCCGACTGGGAACTGCAGACCGCCGACAACGTCGTGAACGACGAGCTGTCCGACGAAATCCAAGGCAAGGAGGCGGATCCGGCCCCCGGTGCCGAACCCGAGCCGAAGCCGAAGACCAGTGCCGTCGGCGGACTCATCGTGCGGAACGAACTCCGTGGCAATGGCGCCCAGGCCTTCATCGACCACGCCCTGCTCAACGTGGGTTCCGTCCTCGTCCTCGCGGAGGAGGACGCCACCCTCATCGCCACCAGCGAAGGCAAACTCGAAGCCGCCGGGGCGGGTTCGTTCCCGGGCGTGAACGGCGTTGTCGCCACCAACACCCTCCAGGGAAGCGCCGATGCCCTCATCCGCAACAGTTCCGTCGTCACCACCGAGGGTGGTGCCGAGGTCCGGGCGGTCAACTCGGCCAAGATGGACGCCACCAACACGACCGCCGCCACCGTGGGCGAGGACGGATCCGCCATCGGGATCAGCGTGGCCTTCAACAAGATCGGCTACGAGCCGCAGAACCTGCTCTTCGACACGATCGATGCCCTCATCGGCACCAGCCTTTCCGATGCCGATCCTTCGCAGGCGCGGGCCCAGTTCCTCGACAGCCTCGCCGACGTCGCCGGCAATCTGGAAGTCGTCGCGAACAACTCCACCGCCTTCAACGCGACCCTCTCCAACACCTCCTCGAGCGGTGGCAACACCGTGGGCGCGACGCTGGCCAACAACATGGTCAACACCGGCGCGGTCGCCTTCCTGGGCACCTCGGACGGTAGCGTCATCGACCTCGCGGTCGGGGGCGATGTGATCGTCTCCGCCGTCGAGGATGGCGTCGTCTCGGCGAACATCACGCTCGTCGCCGCCGGCGTCGCGGTCGAGAAGCCGGGTGGTGTCGATGTCACCGAAGGAGTGGAACGCACCATCCCGAGCGACCACAAGAGCGATGAAGGCGAGGTCACCATCTCCTTCGGAACCCGGGTCGAGGTCGCCGAAGGCCACGAGGCCGGCGGCGAGGAAGGTCGCGTCTATGAATACATGCTCGGCGGCGGGGAAAAGGCCGTCGATCTTTCCGCCGAAGACTTCAGCGACAAGGGCAACTGGCGACTCATCCAGGATGTCGTTTTCGCCGTCAATGCCTTCGACCGGGTTCTCGACGCCGGGGAGCAGAAGCCCGCGAATGAAAAAGACAAGACCAACTCCGTCGGCGCCATCATCGCGCGCAACGATGTGATCAGCGGAGCCGATGCCTCGATCCGGGACGTCAATCTCGTCGCGGGATCGGTCTCCGTTTCGGCGGACCATGCGACGACCTTCAGCGCGGTGACGGATGCGGCCTCTTCCTCCGAAGGCGGAGCCGGTTCGCTCGCCGTCAGCGGGGTGATCGCGACCAATATTCTCCAGGTCGACGCGGAGGCTTCCACCCTTCGCGGATCGGTCGAGACGACGGAGGGCGATTTCGAAGTCGCCGCCTTCAACACCGCCGAGGTGACCGCCGAGACCAAGAGCGTGGCTTCTTCCTCCGGCACCGGCGTGGGCGCGACCGCCGCCTTCAACATCATCGGTTACGAGGCGCAGAACATTCTCTTCAACACGGTCGATGCGTTGGTGGGATCGAACATCGGCGATGCCAATCCGTCCGAGACGTCGGCCACGGTCACCGGCACCAGCGTCAATTCCGCCGGAGGCGTCAACGTGACCGCCGACAACATCTCGAAGCTTGATGCCGTCATCACGACCAAAGCGAGCGCGTCGGCCTCCGCGGGGACGAACCCGACCTCGCTCGGGATCGGCGCCCTGCTTGGCAGCAACATGGTCAACAGCAAGGCCACGGCAACCGTCGAGATCGGCGGATCGACCGATCCGGGCCTGGTTGCCGCCGGCGACGTCCTCATCTCCGCATCGGATGACGCCTCCATCACGGCCGAGTCCGAGATCCAATCCATCTCCGATGCCCAGTCCGCGCAGGGGGCTCAGCTGACCTCGATCGCCGGGGACGCCGTGTCCGAGTTTCTCGATGACTACCAGTTCACGACCCGCTCCGGCACCAAGCTGGTCGCATATGGTAGTGAAGTTTTCATCGCCGACGATTTCGAAGGCAGTGGCACGGTGGGCGCCAAATACCGTTACGTGCCAAGCGCTCTCGGCTCGTTCCTGGACGTGCTCGATCTCGGTGCGGTCGATTACACCTCCGCCGACTGGCAGGAGGTCACGGAAACGAACCTGTTCGAAGGGCTGCCTCTCAATCAGTTCACGAATCTCCAGCCCGCCACGGCCCGCGCCATCGGCGGTCAGGTCATCCGCAACGACCTGCGCAGCGCGGTCGATGCGACCCTGCGCGACACCACCTCCGAGGTCGGCTCCCTGCAGGTCTCCGCGAACGAGAGCGCCGCGCTCGAGGCGAACATCACCAGCCGCACCGAAGCCGACGGAGGCAGCGCGTTCGGTTCCGGAGGCGGTACGAACATCGCCGTGAACGCGACCATCGCGACGAACAACATCATCACCGCCGCCACGGCGACGATCGACGGCGGTTCGGTGGATGCCGAAGGGGATGTCTCGGTGCTGACGGACAATGCGGTCTCGCTCGATGCCGTGATCGACAATTCCCTCAGCAGTTCCGGTGTCGGCGTGGGTGTCACCCTCGCTTTCAACACGATCGGAATCGAACCCCAGAATCTCCTCTTCAACACCATCGATGCCCTCATCGGCACGGAGATCGGCGACAAGGTGGCGCCGATCGAGGCCGCTGTGAAAGGCGCGGACATCCGCGCCGCTGGAGATGTCACCGTCGAAGCCGTCGCCGATGCGGAAATCAGCGCGGAGGTGCCCGTGTCCTCGCTGTCGATGAATTTCAAGGCCGGTGGAGGCGCCTCCAGCGCCGTGTCCGTCGGTGCCAACGTGGCGATGAACAAGATCGCCCAGGACGTCATCGCCACGATCGAGGATGCGGATGTCCTCGAATCGGCCAACCTCACCGTCAACGCCGAAAACTCCACCGCGATCGATGCGGACGTGAGTGCCACCAGCATCAGCATCAGCGGATCCAATGCGGGCGGCAAGTCCGTGAGCATCGGTGCGGCCCTGGCGCGCAACGACATCAAGAGTTCGCTGGAATCCTCGATCGACCACACCACCGGCAGCACCGCGATCACCGCCACCGGCGACATCGCGGTCACCGGCGCCGATTCGAGCGAGATCATCTCCGCCACCACCGCGACCGGCGTCAGCGTTTCCGTGAGCGGGGAAGGCGGCACCTCCGTGGGCGGGGGTGGAGCGATCGCCTTCAACAACATCGTCACGGATTCGAACGCTTCCATCCGCAATGCGGAGATCGTCGCCGAAGGAGGTCTCGAGGTCACCAACGAGAGCGATGCCACGGTCGACGCCCTCGTGCGAGGGATCGCCGCTTCCTTCTCGCTCTCGGGCCAGGGTGGAAACAATTTCGCGGTGGGTGCTTCCGTCGCCCAAAACCAGATCACGGGCTCCGACGCCAACGGGGCGGACGGCGTGAGCGACGTTCGCGCCTATCTCCGGACTACGAGCGTGGATGCGGGTGGTCCGATCACCGTCAGCGCCACTTCGACCGGTTTGGTGGATGCCGACGTCCTCGGGATCGCCGCCGGGGTCGCCGTTTCCGGACAGGGGGGCACGGGTGCCTCGGTCGGGGGTGCCATCGCCGACAACAGCATCGCCCGGGAGGTTTCCGCCTACATCGACGGCGGGGATCAGATCAAGGTCGCGTCGGGAGACCTTTCGGTCACGGCGAGTGATGATTCGGTGATCGATGCGAACACCGTCGGCGCCGCCGCCAGCATCGCCGTCAGCGGCACTTCCGCGAAAACCTTCTCCGTCGGTCTCGCGATCGCGGACAACGACATCCGGAGCGACGTCAAGGCGTTCATCCAAAACGCCGGAAGCGTGGAACTCGAAGACGGCTCGTTGACCATCGAAGCGACCCGCGCCGGCAGCATCGACGCCACGGCCGTGGCCGCCTCGCTCGGCGTCGGAGTTTCCGCCGGCGGCACCGGGGTCACCGTGTCCGGAGCCGGAGCCGTCGCGATCAACGATGTCTCGGGCGACGTCCTCGCCTACGGCAGGTCGACCGATTTCGTCATCTCCGACGACGTCACCCTCGCGGCGGAATCGATCACTTCGATCGAGGCCCTCATCCTCGCCGCCTCGGCTTCGGTCGGCGTCTCCGTCGGTACCGGGGTCGGTGTCTCTCTCGGTGCCTCCGTCGCGGTCAACAAGCTCGGCCGCACCGCGCCCTTCTCGATCAAGGCCTACCTCGAGGATTCCTCCATCACCGCCGGCGGCAGCCTCGATGTCTCGGCCCGTTCGAACCATCTCATCGACGCCAACGTCGCCGCGATTTCCGCCGCCGTCACCGCTTCGGCCGGGACGGGTGTGGGAGTGGGCGGCTCCGGAGTCGTCGCCACCAACGACATCCTTGCCGACGTCGCCGCCTACTTCAGCGGGGCCGGCAACGACGGCATCAGCGCTTCTTCGATTTCCTTCACCGCCTCCGACGATTCGCGGATCGACGCCTTTGCCGGGGCCGCCTCGCTCGCCCTCGCTCTCTCGGGTGGGACCGGCGTCACGGTCTCGCTCGCCGGTTCGGTCGCCAACAACCTCATCGACGTCAACGTCCGCGCCGGCATCAGCGAAGCCGAGACCGGCGTCACCACCACCGATGGTGGACTCGTCATTTCCTCCAACCAGCGCGCCGTCATCGACGCCCAGACCTATGCGGCCTCGCTCGCCGCCGCCCTCTCGGGCGGCACCGGCATCGCCGTGTCGGGAGCCGGCGCCCTCGCGAAAAACGAGATCATCGGCGGCACCGTTTCCTACCTCGATGACAGCGATGTGGAGAGCGCCGGCGAGGTTTCCGTCACCGCGGCGAACACCTCCGCGGTGGATGCCACGGTCGCGGCGCTGGCCTTCAGCGCCGCCCTCAGCGGTGGCACCGGCGTCGGCGTGGGCATCGGCTTCTCGATGGCACGGAACTACATCGGCGGCACCGAAGGCGCCGACCGCGCCCTCGAGGTGATCGCCCGCATCCAGGACTCGGCGGTCGATGCCGCCGGGGCTGTCACGCTCTCGGCTCTTTCCGACCAGGAGATCGACGCTTTCGTCGCCGCTGCGGCTCTCGCGGCGGCGCTTTCCGGCGGCACCGGTGTCTCCGTCGCGGGTGCCGGAGCCCTCAGCACGAACCGCGTCAACACCGATGTGCGTGCCTATGCCCAGGGAGGAGACAAGCTCAAGGGCACGGCCCTTTCGCTCACCGCGATCGACGATTCCTCGATCGACGCCTTCACCGGGGCCGCGGCCCTCGCCGCCTCGCTTGCGGGCAACGCGGGTATCGCCGTCTCCCTCGCCGCCAGCATCGCTCGCAACGAGATCGATGCCAATGCGATCGCCTTCATCGGCGGCGTAGACGAGGTCGCCGCGTCCACCGGCAACCTCGTGATCCGTGCCCTCCAGCGCTCCAAGATCAATGCCGACGTCTACTCCGCCTCGCTCGCCGCGGGGCTCTCGGGTGGCGCCGCCATTTCCGTGAGCGGGGGAGGGGCCTTCGCCAACAACGTGATCTACGGCGACACCCTCGCCTTCATCGAAGACAGCACCGTGACCGTTGCCGGAGACGTCACCCTGGGAGCGAGGAACGACTCGGTCATCGAAGCCGAGGTCATCGCCGTGACCGCCTCCGTTTCCATCGGCGGTGGTACTGGTGTCGCTGTCTCCATCGGTGCAGCGGTCGCCAACAACCTCATCGGGGGCGGAGGTCTCCTCGGCATCGACGACGATGGCAACCGCACTGTCACGAACTACGCCGTCAATCCCCTACAGGTGAAGAGCTACATCGCCGATTCCGAAGTCGATCTCGGCGGGGCTCTCACGATGACGGCCCTTTCCAACCAGACCATCGACGCGACTGCCGCGGTGGCCTCGGTCGCCGTTTCCCTCGGGGGTGGGTTCTCCCTTTCGGCCGCCGCCGCCGGTACCTTCGCGACGAACCTCATCCAGACCGATGTAGCGGCCGAACTCCTGCGCTCTTCCATCGACGCCGGACTCGACGCCACCCTCGTGTCGCGCGACATCTCCACGATCGATGCCTACGCCGGATCGGCCGCCGTCTCCGCCTCCATCGCCGCGCTCAGCGTCAGCCTTTCCTTCGCCGGCACCTTTGCCACGAACGAGGTCAGCAACAGGGTCAGGTCGTCGGTCCAAGAGGGTTCGGTCGTGTCGCAGGCGGGATCGATCACGGTTCGATCTTCCTCGGAGCCGACCATGAACGTCGCCGCCGACGCCGCCGCGCTCGCGGGCGGTGTCATCGCCGTCGCCGGTGCCGGGATCGGCTCGACCGCCGAGATCAACAACACGACCGAGGCCTACGCCGAAAACGCCGATCTTTCCGCGGCGGGAGGCGTCGTCACCTTCGACGCGAACTCCGTCGTCCGCATGTCGCCGGTCTTCAACAGTGTCGCCGGCTCCCTCGGACTCGGTGCCGCCGTCAGCGTGATCAAATCCGAGGTCGTCATCGGCAACACGACCCGCGCCTACGTGCAGGGTGGCACGGTGCAGGCCCGCGGGCTGCATGTCGATGCTTTTCATCGCAGCGATGCCTCCGCGAGCCTCGTCAGTCTCAGCGGCGGGCTTCTCTCCGCCGCCGTGATTGTCTCGCGCATCGAAGACCGCTCGCTGGTCCAAGCGCATGTGAGCGGTGCCGAAGTGCTCACCACCGGCAGCGAAGGCGTGCGGGTGCGGGCCGCCGGGGAAACCTACGTCACCACCCTGAACGTCGCCGCGGGCTTCGGTCTCGCGGCGGGGGCGGTGGTCTCGAGCATCGCCGAAGCGAGTCCCACGGTGGAGGCCTGGCTCGGTGACGGCACTTACATCGAAGCCGGTGCCGGTAATGTCAACGTCACCGCCACCCATCGCGGGTCGGTGCAATCGACGGGACTCGGCGGCAGCGCCGGTCTCGTCGCGGTGGGCATCACTCTGATCGAATCGAAGTTCACCCCCACCGTCTCCGCCACGACCCGCGGCAATGTCGTCGTCGAGGGGAAAGACGTGACCTTCACCGCCGAGTCGAAGACCCAGGGACGCCCGATCTCGCTCGATTTCCTGAGAGGTTCAGATCTCGGCGAAGCGACCTCTCTGATCGGCGATTTCCTTTTCGGCGGTCAGGGCGTCCAGGCCCTCGCCTTCTCCGGCTCCGGTGGTCTCTATGCCGGAGTCGGTTCCGTGGCCATCGCGACCTACACTCCCGACGTCTTTGCAGGCCTCAGTGACGGGACCGAGATCGAAGCCGACGGCGACGTCAGCGTGCGCGCCCTCGCCGAGGGCAAGGCCGACGCCACCGGACTCGGGATCTCGATCGGCGCGATCGGCGTCGGATTCGTCTCGACCCAGGCGACCACGACCGGGAATGTCCGTTCCGAAGGCGGTGGCAAGATCCGCGGCCGCGATCTCGGCATCAGCGCCGTGGGGAATCTCAACGCCGAGGCCTACACCCTCGCCGCCGCCGGCGGGATCGTGGGTGTGGCGGTGAACGAGGCGCTTCTCACCGTGACTCCCACGGTCGAAGCCGTGCTGCGCAACCGCTCGCTCGTCGAGCTGGAGCGCGATTTCTCCCTCCTCGCGACCGCCGACGCGGTGAATGACGCCCGTTCCATCGGGGTGGATGCCGGTCTCGTCTCGGTCGGCTCCTCTTCGGTCGAGACCATCTCGAATCCGACTGTTTCCAGCCGCATCGGCGACCAGGTCTCCGTCTTCAGCGAAGGCCGTGCCGACGTCCGCGCCGAGGTGATCCGCAACCTTCTCAACACCAAGGTCACCGCTTCCTCTGGCAAACTCATCGGCACCACCGGCATCTCCATCGAGCAGTCGGTGCGTGAGTCGGTCGATGCCCGGGTCGGAGCCAACAGCCAGGTCGTCGGCCTCACCGGACTTTCCGTGCGTGGGATCGGGGCGACGAACACCATCGCCGATGCCTCCGTCTTCGTGATCGGCGCCCTCGCGGGACAAAACGCCTCCGCGACGGAAGAGATCACGACCACGGTCTCGACTGCGGTGGGGAATGCTTCGCGTCTCTTCTCCAAAGGCAGCGTCCTCGTCTCCGCCGACAACCGCATCGAGGTCGACAACGATACGCAGACCCAGTTCTACGGACTCGGCAGCTCGAACAACGCCTATTCGGAGACGGACATCCGCGGGATCGACGGGCGCACCCTCGCCTCGGCGACGATCGGACAGGGCGCGGTGCTGGAAGGCGAGAGCGTGAATGTCACCGGCGACGTCAGCCGTCTCCGCGTCAACAGTATCGCCTACGGCGAGCAGTATGGCGCGGGTGGGTCGATCTCCACCCGGTCGGACGTCGACATCCGTTCGGATGTGCTCGTCCAGCAAGGAAGGGGCAGCACCCTGATCGGCAACACCGTCAACGTGGTGGGACGCCAGGCCAATCTCGACGTGAACAGCGTCGGGCAGGGCGAAGGCTTCGGCCTGATGGTGAACCACAGCGGGCAGGTCTCCGACAACATCGATCTGGGCACGAGAGTCCTCGTCGAGGACGACGCCACCATCTTCGGCAACCGCATCCTCGTGGAGGCCGATGGCGGCGATTCGGGCGATGTCGTGAAGCAGCGGACCATCAACAATGCCATCGGTCTCGATCTCTCGGGCGACTCCTACTTCCTCTCCGTAATCTCCAACGCCGAGGTCGACTTCCGCGGCGACATCGCCGCGGGCGTGCGCAACGCCAAGCTCTTCATCGACGAGCGGGGTCTGATCGACCTCCGCCGCTATGTCGACATCACCCAAACGCCGGGCGAGATCGTGATCGACCGCCTCAACGCCGAGGCCGTGCCCTCGACCGTGACGCTCCGGGCCAACAACCCGACGATCCGCGTCGATGACGATCCCGAGAACCGCCCGCGTATCCTGGGTGTCCCGACCGGGGATCCCTACGGTCCGGACAAGGTCGAGCAGGTGGGCAACGTCACCGTCGCCGGCGGTTCCACGATCGGTCAGGCCGACCGCTTCAATTCCGTCGAAGTGATCAACCGATCCACCCTCGACATCCGGATCAAGGACATGAACGTCCTTTACGGCGGGCTGCCCGGCCCGGTCGTGACGATCGAAGGCGGCCTGACGAGCGGATCGCTCACCGACATCGGCACGAAACGCTACGCTCCGACCCGGATCGAGATGGACTCCTACCATCCGGCGGCGTCCTCGGGAGATTTCTTCATCGACGGCAAGATTTTCAATCCGACCGGTTCGACGAAGATCGTCACCGCCGGTGGCTCCATCCTCCAACCGAACGCCGCGGGCGGCATCACCACCGCGACGATGGTGATGGAGGCGCCGCTCGGCCAGATCGGCAGCGAGAGCGAGCGCATCGCCATCACCTTCCTGCAGGATGCCGGCCTCCTTCCCGAGCCCTTCCTGACGGTCAGCGCCTTCGGTGACGTGGGTCTCCTCGTCGATGCCCTCGGCGATCCGCAGATCACCCTGCTCGAGGTGCGCGGCCTCTCCTCGGCCGCCGGCAGCGTCCACGCCGATTTCACCGGGCTCGACCTGCTCATCACCGAGCTGATCACCGCCGCCGACCTCGTCTCGCTGACGGGGCTTCAGGACATGATCGACGCCCACGCGGGGATTTTCGACATCGTCGCCGACAAGCTCTTCCTCCGCGGCACCGGATCGATCGGTCATTTCGTGGTCGAGTCGAACGGCACCATCACGAGCCGCTACAACGCCTTCGAGACGCAGATCTCCTGGCTCGAGGCCAACATCGGCAGCCTCTATCTCAGCAACAGCCAGCCTCTCAACGTCGGAGGGATCCGCGGAGACAACACCGGCATCCGTGCCACCGGCGAGATCGACGTGCAGCT
>Ga0209573_1001989_pt1 | contig 28110 bp, 26 predicted proteins | sample TNRBio252014_DNA_FD_185870 | JGI IMG/M metagenome (GOLD analysis project Ga0209573, IMG submission 185870) | Wastewater treatment Type I Accumulibacter community from EBPR Bioreactor in Madison, WI, USA - TNR Reactor_6/25/2014_ DNA (SPAdes)... | ecosystem: Engineered > Bioreactor > EBPR >... | reverse complement strand
GATGTCGGAGAACTCACGTTTCGGGATGACGGCGTAGGCTTCGGTGAAAACCGCCCGGTCGGTGATCAGGTCTGTCTGGGGCGGTAGCCCGCCATGCGGCGCGTAATAGGTGTGGGTCATGCTGGCAGAAGGTCCTTGAGGCGATACCAGGCGATGCGCTCAACCTGTTTGCATGCGGTTGCGAACTCGGTTGCGCGGTCATTATCGATACGAGCCTGGAAGGCGGAAAGGATCGAGGCTTTGGTGTTGTCGCGCACCGCGATGATGAAAGGAAAACCGAACTTGGCGACATAGGCGTCGTTGAGTTCGGTGAAGGTCTCGCGCTCTGCGTCCGTCAGTGCGTCCAGTCCAGCGCTCGCCTGTTCGCTGGTCGATTCAGCGGTCAGACGCCTGGCCCGCGCCAGCTTGCCGGCGAGATCCGGGTGGGCTGTGAGCACGCCGAGACGCTCGATTTCGCTGGCGGAACGAAAGGCGCGGCACAGCGCATTATGTAATCCGCCGGCGCTGTCATGTGCGGGCCCGAGTTCAAGATCCCAGGCGCACTCCGCGATCCAAGGCGAATGCTCGAAAATACCGCCGAATTTGTCGACGAACCCGGTTTTAGACATTCGCGAGGGGCGCAGTTTGGGCGCGGCGTAGGGGTGTGTCGCGCGCCAGTGTTTGGCAATATCGATGCGGCGCGGCATCCAGACCTTGTCGTGGCCTTTCACGTAGTCGATGAATCTCTGTAGCCCAAGCGCACGGCCAGGGCGGCCGATGAGGCGGCAGTGCAGGCCAATCGACATCATCTTCGGCCTGCCTGCCTCGCCTTCCGCATAGAGCGTGTCGAAGGCGTCCTTTAGATAATGGAAAAAATGCTCGCCGGTGTTGAAGCCCTGCGGCGTGGCGAAGCGCATGTCGTTGGCGTCCAGCGTGTAGGGAATGATGAGCTGCGGCTCAATTGGGGCGCCATGGCCGTCATGATCAAGCCAGTAGGGTAGATCGTCGTCATAAGTGTCGGAAATATAGGCCATGCCGCCATGAGCGGCGACCAGACGCACAGTGTTGTCCGAAGTGCGGCCGGTGTACCAGCCGACAGGCGGCTGGCCGGTGACTTCGGTGTGCAGGCGGATAGATTCGGCAATGTCGCGGGCTTCGTCTTCCGGCTTATGATCCCGGTAGTCGATCCATTTCAGCCCATGCGAGGCGATTTCCCAACCGGCCTCCTGCATTGCCGCAACCTGATCGGGTGAGCGCGCCAGCGCTGTCGCTACGCCATAAACGGTGACCGGGATGGCGGCTTCGGTGAACATGCGGTGCAGCCGGCCCGAGCGCCATATTCGTAGATGGACTCCATGTTCCAGTGGCGCTGACCAGCCCAGGGAGCCGCTCCGACGATCTCCGACAGAAAGGCTTCGGACGCGGCGTCGCCGTGAAGGATGCAGTTTTCGCCGCCTTCTTCATAATTCAGCACGAACTGGACAGCGACATGCGCGCCGCCCGGCCATTCGGCGTCGGGCGGGTTCGCACCATAACCACGCATATCCCGGACATAACGCATAGTCGCCTCGATGCTTGTTCTGGCGCTGTTGTGGCCCATCGAATGCTGAAAGAACAAGGATGCAGATTAAAATTATTGCGCACCACCGCCGGAGCGTGGTCATAATTGGCGAAAATCAGGGCTGCCCGCACGGCGGCAAGGGAAGAAAATGGCGGCAGGTACGGGCGGACGTTTGACCACCCATGTGTTGAACACGGCGACTGGCACGCCGGCGGCAGGGCTCAAAATTTCACTTTTCAGAATTGTCGCCGACACGCGCCACAAGATCAAGGATGTCGTCACCAATGACGATGGCCGCTGTGACGGCCCGCTGCTTGAGGCCGGCGCATTCGAGACCGGCGAATATGAGCTGGTTTTTCATGCAGGCGATTATCTGCGGGCAAGCGGCGCAGCGCTTTCAGATCCGCCATTCCTCGACGTGATTCCGATCCGATTCGGTATGGCTGAACACAGTCACTATCACGTGCCGCTGCTGATCTCGCCCTATGGCTATTCGACTTACAGGGGCAGCTGAGCATGGCCAAGGCGAAATCGAGATCCGAACTGCGCTTTATCCTGAATGGCGAAGATGTTGTCTTGCGCGATGTCGCGCCGGACGACACGCTGCTTGATTATCTGCGGCTGAGACGCGCGCTGCGGGGAACCAAGGAAGGTTGCGCAGAGGGTGATTGCGGCGCCTGCACCGTGTTGGTGGGGCGCATTCGTGGCAGGGGTCTCGTTTATGAGGCAGTCAATGCGTGTATCCGCTTTCTTGGCTCACTGGATCTCACCCATGTCGTGACCGTCGAACATCTCAAAGGCGCCGGCGGCACTCTTCACCCTGTCCAGCAGGCAATGGTTGATCTGCATGGCTCGCAGTGCGGGTTTTGTACGCCCGGCTTTGTGATGTCGCTCTACGGCCTGTGGATGCAGCGGCCCAATCCGTCACCGGCGCAGGTAGAGAAGGCGCTGCAGGGCAATCTTTGCCGCTGCACCGGATATGAGCCGATTGTACGCGCCGCGCTCGCGATATCGAGTTATGGTCGCGCCTCGCGCGATCCGCTGAGTTTTGAGCGCAAGACAATCGCGGCGCGGCTCAGCGCAATGGCGGACGGGCGGCGAGTTGAGATCCATTCGCCTGGCGGCCAGACCGTTGTCCCGGCGAACCTCGATGATTTTGCGGCGGTTTATGCCAAAGCGCCAAAGGCGACCATTGTCGCCGGGTCGACTGATGTCGGTCTGTGGGTCACCAAACAGATGCGCCCGATTTCGCCGGCCATCTTTATCGGCGGGCTGGTTGAGGCGCATGCTATGACGGTTAGCAAGTCAGCGATCACGATTGGCGCTGGCGTGACCTACAGTGACGCTCTTGAACTGCTCGGCGCAAAAATCCCTTCGCTTGGCGCGCTGATTGAGCGCATTGGTGGCGAGCAGGTTCGAAACATGGGCACGATTGGCGGAAACATTGCCAATGGTTCGCCAATCGGCGATATGCCGCCGCCGCTGATTGCGCTTGGCGCCACGCTGACGTTGCGCAAGGGCAAGCGCCGGAGAACCCTGCCGCTGGAGAGCTATTTTGTCGCCTATGGCGAGCAAAACCGGAAACCGGGCGAGTTTGTCGAGAGCGTTTCGGTGCCCATCCCGCCCAAGGGCGTCTATTTCGCCGTCTACAAGGTTACAAAGCGCCGCGACGAAGACATTACCGCCACGCTAGGGGCGTTTCTCGTGTCGGTCGACAAGAAGGGCAATGTCGCCTCAACGCGGATCGCCTATGGCGGCATGGCCGGCACGCCGCAGCGCGCCAAGGCGGTCGAGAAAGCGCTCACGGGCAGGCCCTGGACCGAGGAAACCATCAACAGCGCGCTGCCTGCTTTCGCCAAGGATTTTACGCCGCTGACCGATATGCGGGCTTCGGCGGAATATAGGGCGCTCGCCGCGCGCAATCTGCTGGTGCGCTTCTTCCATGAAACGACCGGCACGACCGCACCGCTGCAGGTTTCGAGGGCCGCCGCATGAGCGCGCATCAGCCAGACATCAAGGCAAAAAGGATTGCAGGCGGGGTGGCGACCGATCAGCGCCACGACTCAGCCCACAAGCACGTGACCGGTGAGGCCGTCTATATCGACGACATGCCTGAACCTGCTGGCACGCTGCATGGGTGTCTCGGTCTGTCGGCCATCGCACACGGCAAGATCAAGTCGCTCGATCTGTCGACAGTGCGCGCAGCGCCCGGCGTGGTCGATGTTCTGACCGCGAAAGACGTTCCCGGCGTCAACGACATCTCGCCAACCGGCCGGCAGGATGAGCCGGTGCTGGCCGAGAAGGTAGTCCAATTCTACGGCCAGCCGGTGTTTTGCGTAATCGCCGAAACGCGTGAACAGGCGCGCCGCGCCTGCAGGCTCGCAAAATTTGAGTACAAGCCGCTCAAGGCGGTGATCGACATTGGCGGACTTGATCTGGCCAAGGACAAACTGGTCACACCAAATCTGACTTTGCAGCGCGGCGACGTTCGTGCAGCAATTGACGCTGCCCCCAAGCGCGTCCAGGGCCAGATGCGGGTTGGCGGGCAGGACCATTTTTATCTCGAAGGGCAGATCGCCATGGCGATCCCTGGTGAGGATGGTGACGTGACCGTCTATTCCTCGACCCAGCATCCTAGCGAAGTACAGCATATGGTGAGCCATGCGCTGGGCGTTGCGTCCAACGCGGTGACAGTTGAGATTCGCCGCATGGGCGGCGGCTTTGGCGGCAAGGAAACGCAGGGCAACCAATTTGCGGCGCTGGCGGCTATCGCCGCCAAAAAACTTGGCCGCGCGGTCAAGATCCGGCCTGATCGCGATGACGACATGACTGCGACCGGCAAGCGGCACGATTTCCTGATCGATTACGAAGCCGGTTTTGACGAGACCGGGATGATCCACGGCGTGGATTTCACCTATGCGGCGCGCTGCGGGTTTTCATCGGATCTGTCGGGGCCAGTGACCGATCGCGCGCTCTTCCACTGCGACAACGCCTATTTCTGGCCGGCGGTGCGGGCAGTTTCTGCGCCATTTTACACCAATACTGTGTCCAATACCGCGTTTCGCGGCTTTGGTGGCCCGCAGGGCATGGTCGGGGCTGAGCGGGTGATTGACGAGGTTGCTTTCGCAACCGGTAAGGACCCGCTCGAAATTCGCAAGTTGAATTTCTACGGTGGGTCGGACGGGGCCGACAAACGCCGCCTGGCGACGCCCTATCACCAGACAGTCGAAGACAATATCATTCACCGTCTCGTCGCTGAGCTTGAGAAAAGCGCAAAATACGCGCGTCGACGCCGCGAAATATCAGCTTTCAATAGTAACAGCCGATTCATCAAGCGCGGCCTGGCGCTGACGCCGGTCAAATTCGGCATCTCGTTCACTGCGACACATTTCAATCAGGCCGGCGCTCTGGTGCATGTCTACACCGATGGCTCGGTGCATCTGAACCATGGCGGGACCGAGATGGGGCAGGGGCTGTACGTCAAGGTCGCACAGGTGGTTGCAGAGGAATTCCAGATCGACCTGGACCGGGTGAAGATAACTGCCACAACCACCGGCAAGGTGCCGAACACGTCGGCCACCGCCGCATCCTCGGGCTCCGATCTCAACGGAATGGCGGCGCTCAACGCCGCTCGCCAGATACGCGAAAGACTGGAGGTGTTTGCGGCTGAAAAATACAACGTCGCGCGGGATCAGATTGCGTTCCTGCCCAACCGGGTGCGGGTCGGCAACCAGGAAGTTCCATTCACCGATCTGGTTGGCCAAGCCTATGTGGCCCGCGTGCAGCTTTCGGCGGCAGGTTTCTACAAGACCCCGAAAATTCACTGGGATCGCGCCAAGGGGCAAGGCCGTCCGTTTTATTATTTCGCCTATGGCGCGGCTTGCTCGGAAGTTTCGGTCGATACGCTGACGGGCGAATATGTTGTGGAGCGCACCGACATCCTGCACGAGACAGGACGGTCGCTAAACAAGGCGATTGATCTCGGCCAGATTGAAGGGGCTTTTGTTCAGGGAATGGGCTGGCTGACCACCGAAGAACTTTGGTGGGACGACAAAGGCAAGCTGCGCACCTATGCGCCGTCAACCTACAAGATTCCGCTTGCCTCCGACCGGCCGAAAATCTTCAACGTCAAGCTGGCTGACTGGAGTGAGAGCGGAGAAAACACGGTGCATAAATCCAAAGCTGTTGGCGAGCCGCCGTTCATGCTGGGCATGTCAGTGCTGCACGCGCTCTCAGACGCGGTTGCATCCGTTGCAGACCACTCGATTTGTCCGCAGCTGGATGCGCCGGCGACGCCAGAGCGCGTGCTGATGGAAATTGAGCGGCTGAAGGCCGTTAAAGCATCGGGCTGAAGGGCGATGAGCCTGACGCAGCACAGCCTGTCTGAGTTTCTCGCCGCTGAATCCGGCTGCGCGCTTGTTGAAGTCGTAGCAGCAAAGGGGTCGACGCCCCGCGAGGCTGGCTCATGGATGTTGGTCTCGTCGACCGCCATCTTGGGTACGATAGGTGGCGGACAGCTGGAATATATGGCGATTGACAAAGCCAGACAGCTTCTGGGCGGGAAAGATAGCGCCTGGCGGGCCGGAAGCCCTGTGAAACTGATGATCCCTCTCGGGCCCGAAATAGGTCAATGTTGTGGTGGATCGGTCGAGTTGGTGGTGGGCCGGGTCGATGCAGATGTGCGTCAGCGTGTTCTCAGCCGGGCCGCTGCCGCCGACGTGGCCCGGCCGCATATTTATGTCTTCGGGGCGGGTCATGTCGGTTGTGCGCTGGCGGCGGCGCTGTCTCTGCTGCCGGTGCGCACGATCATTGTCGAGACGCGAGCGGCGGAACTTGAAGCCCTGCCGGCAGGTATTGAAACGAAGCTTACATCAGTGCCGGAGGAATTGGTGCTCCTGGCTCCTGCGGGCTCGGCGTTTGTGGTTTTGACGCATGACCATGCGCTTGATTTTCTGATCGTGGCGGAAGCGCTGAAAAGAGCCGACGCGGCCTATGTCGGCATGATAGGATCAAAGACAAAACGCGCGACGTTCAAGTCGTGGTTTCTGAAACAAGCTGAAGGCAGCCTGGCGGCAGTGTCAGCTCTGACCTGCCCGATCGGTGGGGACACGGTGAAAGACAAAAGACCGGCTGTAATTGCCGCCCTGACGGCTGCGGAGCTTGCAGTCCGGCTTTTGCGCACTCCCTTGACGGTCAGCGCTGCCCCTGTGGAAATGCCGCGAAAATGACGGTCTTAGCTACAAGTTTCACCGTTGTTCGAATAGTCATTTAACTACAGGATCGTTCAAGCTACCTGATATAGGGTCGAGCCAATTCGTAATCAGCCAGCTATTTTTGACCCGAGCCGAGATGGTATCGCGCTCGGCACTTTAAACAACGGATAGACCGCGACGCTGACATTTGACTGCACCGTCGATTAGGTCGTCACTGCGACCTGGGAACGGGTATACCTCCGAAAAACAGATTTCCCTGCATTGCGAAGGATTGTACTTTCGGTTTTGCGCCGGGTACGTAAACTTGCCTTCAATGGCAGAGGATGTCCGTGGTCGATTTTGCAATATTTTGGGAATGGCTGAGCTTTGCTGCGCGCTGGCTGCATGTGATCACCGGCGTTGCGTGGATAGGCTCGTCCTTCTATTTCGTTGCGCTTGATCTTGGCTTGCGACAGCGGCCGGGCCTGCCTGCAGGGGCCTTTGGCGAAGAATGGCAGGTGCATGGCGGTGGTTTTTACCACATCCAGAAATATCTGGTCGCGCCGGCAGAGATGCCCGAACACCTGACATGGTTCAAATGGGAATCCTACGCCACCTGGCTCTCCGGCTTTGCGATGCTGGCGATTGTCTACTACGCCGGCGCAGACCTCTTCCTAGTCGATCCCAATGTGCTCGATATCTCGGCGACGACCGCGATTATCCTGTCGCTTCTGTCAATCGGGCTTGGCTGGGCGGTCTATGATATCGCCTGTCGATATCTGATTGGCCGTTTCGACATCGGACTGATGGTGCTGCTCTACGGCTTTCTGGTGCTCCTCGCCTGGGGGCTGACCCACATTTTCTCCGGCCGCGCGGCGTTTTTGCATCTGGGCGCTATCACCGCCACGATCATGTCAGCCAACGTGTTTCTTGTGATCATCCCAAACCAGAAGATTGTCGTCGCCGACCTCATCGCTGGCCGCAAGCCGGACCCGAAATACGGTAAGGTCGCCAAGCAGCGCTCCCTGCACAACAACTATCTGACGCTGCCTGTTTTGTTTCTTATGTTGTCGAACCATTATCCGCTGGCTTTCGCGACCGAGTTCAACTGGGTCATCGCCTCGCTAGTGTTTCTGATCGGGGTATTGATCCGGCACTTCTTCAACTCGGAACATGCCCGCAAGGGCAGCCCGTACTGGACCTGGCTTCTGGCCGCGATTCTGTTTGTAGTCATCATCTGGTTGTCGACTGTGCCGAAAGTGTTGACTGGCGAGGCGAGGATGTCGCGCACGGCCGAAACCTTTGTCGCCTCTGCCCATTTCCCGTCTGTTCGCGATACGGTGATGGGGCGCTGCGCAATGTGCCATGCCGCCGAGCCAAGCTATGAGGGGATCTACCACGCACCCAAGGGCGTCATGCTGGACACCGACGCCAGGATCGCTGAACACGCCCGTGAGATCTATCTCCAGGCCGGACGCAGCCACGCAATGCCGCCAGCCAATGTCACCCAGATCGCGCCGGAAGAGCGGGCGCTGCTGGTTGCCTGGTTCGAGGGGCCTGGATCGTGACGCAAATTCTGCTGCGTGGCCGCACGCTAACATTTTTGCGCTATCCAGAAAGCGCTGACGACCATGCGGCCTATCGTTTCGAGGAAGATGGCGGAGTTCTGATCGATAGCGATCGCATCGCATTTGCCGGATCGTTCGCCGAGGCCAAAGCTGCCGCGCAGCCCGATGTCAGCGTGGTCGATCACCGGCCCAATCTACTCCTGCCCGGACTGATCGATTGTCACGTGCATTTTCCGCAAATGCAGGTGATCGCGTCATATGGCGCCGAACTGCTCGACTGGTTGAACAAATATACCTTCCCGGAGGAGAAAAAATTCGCTGATGCGCAACATGCGCGCCGCATCGCCCGGCTGTTTTTGGACGAGATGCTGCGCCACGGAACGACTACGGTCGCCGCCTATTGTTCTGTCCACAAGGCTTCGGCCGAGGCATTTTTTTCTGAGTCGCACCATCGCAACATGCTCAACATCGCCGGCAAGGTGATGATGGACCGCAATGCGCCTGATGGCGTCACCGACACGCCGCAATCCAGCTATGACGACAGCAAGGCGTTGATTGCGGAATGGCACGGCAAAGGCCGCCAATACTACGCGGTTACGCCGCGCTTTGCGATTACCTCGACGCCAGAGCAGATGGAGATGGCGGGCGCACTGATGCGTGAATTTCCCGATCTGCACATGCAGACGCATCTATCGGAGAACCACGCCGAGATCGCCTATACGCTGGAACTCTACCCGCAGGCGAGGGACTATACGGATATCTACGACCATTATGGCCTGCTTGGTCCCCGCGCTCTGTTTGGCCATGCGATCCATCTTTCAGAGCGCGAACTCGATGTGCTGTCCGACAGTGGTTCGGTTGGCGTCTTCTGTCCGACTTCAAATCTTTTCCTCGGTTCAGGGCTGTTTCCTTACCAACTCAACAGGAAGCGGGAAAAGCCGCTGCGGATTGCTGCGGCGACCGATGTCGGCGGCGGCACCAATTATTCCATGCTGCGCACCATGGATGAAGGCTACAAGGTGATTGCCCTGAGGGGCGAAAAGCTAAACCCGCTTGCGTCTTTCTGGCAGATCACGCGCGGCAACGCGGAAGCGCTGTCGCTTGCCGGGCGTATTGGTACTCTGGAAAGCGGAACTGATGCAGACATTGTGGTGTTGAACGCGAATGCGACGCCGGCGATGCGGTTGCGCATGGAGACGGTCGAAACGCTTGCGGAGGAGCTATTTGTGCTGCAGACGCTGGGCGATGACCGGGCGGTTGCCGATGTTTACGTCGCGGGCAAGCCGATGAAGAGGGAATTGGGCATATGACGCGCAGCGCCGCCGACATAGACAAGATCATCGAGCAGGAGCAGGCTCTGGTCTTCGTCGCCTTTGACGAAAGTGAGGCGTTTGCATTGGGTTCGCGGCTGCGCGATATGGCGGCCGCCCTGGCGCTGCCGGTTGTGATCGAGATACGGCTCTGGGACCGGCTGCTGTTTTACGCAGCGCTTCAGGGGTCGTCGGGTTCCAATGCTGATTGGGTGCGGCGCAAACTCAATACGGTCAAAATGTTTCACAAGAGCACCTACCGTATGGTCTTGGAGCAGGGTCGCCCGGACCGGACATTTCACCCCGATTCCGGCCTTTCCAATGCCGACTATGTGCTGGCTGGCGGAGGCTTTCCGCTTACAGTCGCCGGAGCTGGCGTCATTGGCGCGATCGGTGTATCGGGCCTGCCGCAGAGACAGGATCATGAAGTTATTGTGGCGGCGCTGAGCGCCCATCTTGGCAAGGATGCCGCAAAGCTCGCTCTGCCGGCGGAGAGCTGATCGTTGACGATCGTAGACCCCAGAACGCTGTTGACCTCAGTCTTCGATGCGGCAGTGCGTGCGGCCGATCCAAACCTGACTATTCGGGCGCATCTGCCGCAAAAGCCAAAGGGCCGAACCATCGTGATAGGTTTCGGCAAAGGGGCGGCACAGATGGGACAGGCGTTTGAACGCGCCTGGGATGGCCCTATCGAGGGACTGATCGTAACGCGCTACGGCTACGGCGCCCCATGCGAACATCTCGAAGTCGTCGAGGCGGCGCACCCGGTGCCGGATGAGGCGGGCCTACGCGCCGCCCAGCGGCTGCTGGATCTGGTGTCGGATCTTACTCCGAACGATCTGGTCGTGGCGCTGGTCAGTGGCGGCGGTTCGGCGCTGTTGCCTGCGCCGGCTGGCGATCTGACGCTGGCGGATGAGATCGCCGTCAACGAGGCGCTGCTGGCTGCTGGCGTCCCGATCGCCGCAATGAACTGCCTGCGCAAGCACGTGTCGCGGGTCAAGGGCGGGCGGCTTGCCGCCGCAGCGCACCCGGCGCGCGTCGTTTCGCTGATTGTCGCAGATATCCCGGGCGACAATCCTGCGCTGGTCGCCTCCGGGCCTACTGTCCCGGACACGACCACGCGCGCCGATGCTTTGGCCATCGTGGAAACATGGCGCATGAGACTGCCCCCCGCCGTCATGCGCCATCTGGCCTCACCCGGCGCAGATGCGCCGATGCCTGACGATCTGCGTTTCACCGGCAATGTGGTCAAGGTGATTGCGTCGGCTTCCGTATCGCTCGATGCGGCTGCTGCGGAGGCGAGGCGGCAGGGCGTCGAAGCCGTCATCCTGTCCGACGCCATTGAAGGCGAGGCGCGCGATGTCGGTTCCGTACACGCCGCAATCGCGCGTGAGGTCGCAACCCGCAACCGGCCTTTCACGAAGCCGGTGCTAATCCTGTCGGGTGGCGAAACCACCGTCACGCTGCGCGGTAAAGGCGGCAAGGGTGGGCGCAACAGTGAGTTCTTGCTGTCCTTTGCGATCGGTATACAGGGTTTGGCAGGCGTTCATGCGCTCGCCGCCGATACGGACGGTATCGACGGATCGGAGGACAATGCCGGCGCATTTTGTGATGGCGCGACCGTTACGCGGATGCGTGCGGCGGGCGTCGACGCCAAGGCCATGCTTGCCGCTAACAACGCCTGGACCGCATTCAACGCTGTTGGTGATCTTTTTGTCCCGGGCCCAACCGGAACGAACGTGAATGATCTGCGGGCCATATTGGTTCGCTGAACGATGATTTCAAAAAGTCAGCGGGCCGGGCCCGACCCGCGCGAGCCAGTTGATCGTTGGCATCAATGATACCCGGGCCGAGCGGTTTCAGGCCGAGATGTCGATGACGCCGCAATCTCCGGAGGCTGAACCAAAGGCGATCCGGCGGCCTTCGGCATCCCAGGCCATGGATATGACTGCGCCCTTGCCGCCGCGCCGCAGCAGCACTTCCTTGGCGTCAGCGAAGCGCGAGGCCATCACCATGCCGTCGTCGTAGCCGATCGCCACGATGTCGTCGGCGGGATGGCAGGCGACGCTGGTGACCATCGCGTTGCCGCGTGTCGCCAGTTCGAGCGGAGCTTTGCCCATCGGGCCGTCCTTGGATTGAAACGGCCACACGATGGCGGCCGGCGCGCCCGATGACGCCAGCCATTTGCCCTTGACGCTCCATGAAAGGCTCTTCACCTTGGCCGGATAGCCTGACATGCGCATATGTTTGCCGTCCGCCAGCTTCCATCCGTGCAGGGCGTTTTCCTGCATCGTGGTGACGAGGAAATTTCCGTCAGGCGAGAAGGTGATGCCGGTATGCGCGCCGTCCCATTGCAGTTCGACCGGTTTGCCGTCGGCGGCGGGGAAATGCAGCGTTGCGCCATTGTAGCGGGCAATGGCGATGCGCATGCCCTTGGGCGAAAAAGCGACGCCTTCAACCGAGCGCGGATGGACGAACTCTTTCACCTTGCCGTCGTTGAAGCGAACGCTCGCGTTCTTGCCGATGCCCCAGGCGATGGCGCCTTGCGGACCGGCTGCAATGCAGGTGACCCATTTGCGTGGTGTTTCGGCCAATACCTCCAACGTCCCGTCGGCCGCCAGCCGGCAGACTTTGCCATCCTCGCCTCCGCTGATCAGATATTTTCCGTCAAGCGAGACCGCCGCACAAAGCAGGCCATTGTGAGCCGCGACTGTCTTGTGGCCATGGTCCAGCCGATGCACCGCGCCATCCGCCATTGCAAAATGCGGGATATTGGCGACAAAGGCTGTGGCGATGCAGTGGCCGTCCAGATCAAGCGGGGCAATTGTGGTCATTTGTCTTTCGCAATAATTTCTCGTTCGTTCCAGGTGAGCACAATCGCCCCCTCGACGGGCACAGGCAAAAGCTTGCCCTCATTGTCCCGCTCATAGGTGTAGCAAAACCATTCGTTCCAATGCGCCAGAAGCCAGGAAGTCTCAAGGCTTCGCTGGCCTGGGCGCAGACTTTCGGCAGGGAAAACGCTCAATGTGAGCCCGGCCTTGTAGCCTGAAACAACCATCAGGCCGAGCCCCCGGCCACCATCGTGCGGCTCGTAAACCATCAAGTCGACCGGCCCGGAACCCGGACCGAGATCGTAATTGTCGCTCAAACGCAGGATATCGCCGGCCCACAGGCTGGCATCGGGCATGTCTGTCAGCCGATTCATCAAGACGAGAGATCAGGCGGCCTGACAGGCTTCGAATGTGGTGCGCAGCTTCTTTTCGTCGAGCTCGCGGCCAATGAAGACGATCCGGCTTTCGCGCTTCTCGCCATCCTTCCAGGGGCGCTGGTGGTCGCCCTCCATGATCATGTGCACGCCCTGCACGACATAGCGGTCATCGTCGCCCTTGAAGGCGATGATCCCTTTCAGGCGCAGGATATTGGGTCCGTCCATCTGGGTGATCTTTTCGATCCATGGGAAAAACTTCTTCGGGTCCATTTCGCCCGCGCGCAAGGACACCGACTGCACGGTGATATCGTGGATCGCCGCCGGGTGGCCATGATCATGGCCATGATGGTGGTGATCATGGTCACAGTCAGGGCCGCATTCATGCTCGTGGTCATGATGGTCGCCGGCGTCGAGGAAATGCGGGTCGTTTTCAACAGCGCGCTTCAGATCGAATGCGCCGCGGTCGAGCACTTTGGTCAAATCGATTGCCGCGCGTTCGGTGCGGTGAATGTGCGCGCTCGGGTTGATCGCGCGGATCGTACCCTCAATGTCGCGCAACTCTTCCTTTGACACTAGGTCTGTCTTGTTGAGCAGCACAACATCGGCAAAGGCAATTTGGTCTTCGGCTTCCCGGCTGTCCTTCAGCCGCAGCGGGAGATGCTTGGCGTCAACCAGCGCGACAACGGCGTCAAGCCTGGTCTTGGAGCGGACGTCGTCATCCATGAAGAAGGTCTGTGCAACCGGGGCTGGATCGGCCAGACCGGTGGTTTCGACCAGGATAGCGTCGAAGCGTCCGGGACGGCGCATCAGGCCTTCAACAGTGCGGATCAGGTCGCCGCGCACCGTGCAGCATACGCAACCATTGTTCATCTCGTAGATCTCCTCGTCGGATTCCACGATCAGGTCGTTATCGATGCCGATCTCGCCAAATTCATTGACGATGACCGCATAGCGCTTGCCGTGAGATTCGGAGAGGATACGGTTCAGCAGGGTGGTTTTGCCCGATCCGAGGTAGCCGGTCAGGACGGTTACGGGGATCTGCGCTTGGGGCTCGCTCATGATGCTCTTCTCGAATGTGTCTGGATTGGTTGCGCCCCATATAGTGTGCCGGGCCAGGCTTTGCACCCGGCAATTGCTTGGACCAGTCAGCGGCTACCCCCGCAATGGGAGATAGTAAGCCGTCACACGAATGAAATATAGTTGTGGCAAGGGCTTCGCGAGCGGCGCGTGGGCGTCGAAAAGGCGACCAGGGGGATGGTGCATGGGTAAGACCAAAAAGAACGTGGTCATGAACCGGCTGCAGTCGGCGGCGCGGCTCTCGCGGACTGCGTTGGCCGCCCGGTTGCTGTCACACGGCTTCTATGCAGGACAGGACCAGATCATGCTGGCGCTGGATCATGAGGATGGCCAGACCCCGGGCGCGCTTGCAATGAGGCTTGGCGTCCGCCCGCCTACCATAACCAAGACCATCAACCGGCTGCAGGCGCAGGGGGTGCTTGAGAAGAAGCCTTCCAAGGATGACGCCAGACAGGCGCATATTTTCCTTACAGAGCAGGGCCGTCAGACGATCCGCGACATCGAAAAATCATTGAAGAAGGTCGACAAGCAGGCGTTCAGGGATTTTGACAAGAAGGACAAGAAGGCTCTGGCCCGGCTGCTCAACAAAATAGAGACCAATCTGGCGGGCGCGCAGGCGCAAGAGATCGATGATCCCGATCTTGAGGATTGATCGAGAAAACGGCCCCGCGCAGAGCGCGGAGCCGTTGCATTCGTCGCCTGATCGAAGTCAGATTCTATTACCAGCAATAGTAGTAATATTGGCACCAGCCGCCCGAACAATAGTACTCCCAATAGCAAACAGCTTTCGAATTGGCCGCTGCTGCTGTGCGTACATCTCCGGCTACTTTCGCAATAAGAGCATCGCCCTGCGACAGGTCTTCAGCTTTCTTCAAAAGAGCTTCGACGTCATATCCTGAGGCTTTGTCGGCGCCGGCGCTACCTTCCTGGCCGTCGGCCAGAACGCGGCCGGGCACACTTGCCAGCATCTTGGCGGCGGTGACCAGCGCCAGCGGGTCGCTCTTCATATCGCCGTAGCTCGCCAGGTTGCGGGCGGTTTCGAGCGTCAGCTGGCCTTCGGCCTGCTGCGCCGGAGACAGATCACCCTTTTGCTGCGCGAATGCGCCGCCTGGACTCAGGCTGGTCGCGACAATCAAGGCCGCAATTGCAAGTTTCTTCATGTCGGTCTTCCCTTTGCACGTGACGTTTTCACTTACCTGCCCCGCCAAACCGGCGGTTATCCGTTCCAACGATTTCCATAAGCGCTGGCTCCCGGATGCTTTGCGGGCGTTAGGGCCCGGTTCATGTACCGTCCTTGCGGACGTGAAATGGTTTTACGTCGACTGACATTTCTTCCTCAATGCGCTTCGTCGGCATTGCCGTTGCGCGGGTCACGTCATTCATGGCGTTTGCGACAAGGTTGCGGATCGCTGCGATCTCAGGCTCATCGCCGGCGCGGACGCCTTCCTGTTGCAGGTTGTCGAAGACGACGTTTGCCCGATTGACGCCGGGCACTCCGACAAAAATGATGCGTTCATCGCTCCCGGTCGCAGGGTCTGGTCGCATCTGAAGCACACGCGCTGTCTTGCTTTCGGCGGCAAGGATGCGGCTTGAAGCGCCGCCTTGCGGCCAGATCTGGGTGATTGAATAATCCGCACCAACCAAAAGCGCGGTGACGTCGATCGGCTTGCGTCCAGCGTTGCGCATGTCGACGGTGATTATGTCGCAATCGTCAAATGCCGGAACATCGCCTGCAGGCGCAGGTGGCTCGAAATCTGCCGAATTTCGCGAACATCCGTTGGCGGTCTTGGCAGACGGCCTGGCTTTGCTCACGAGCAGCGCCGTTTCAAGTCCAGCCGGCTTGAGGCCAGCTGAATCGCCTCCCAACCGTTGCAGCGCCATAACTTTGCCAATGCGCTTCAGGGCGTCCGATACTGCTTGTGTTGCCGCTGCCGGATCCGAGGGCAATGTCAGGCGCGGCGATGAGCCGTCGCCGTTTTCGTCAATTGCGCCTGCGGTCGCTGCAAAGGCCAGCTTGCCGTCGACAAGCCCGATCGCAAGATCGTAGCCGTTCTGGCGCACTGACATGCGTGCGCCGACCGGCTTGGAGTCGATCGCCGAGTGCAGGGCGGCGAGCGCGGGTGCGTAGTCATGTCCGTCATCCGGGTCAAGGCGGATCGGCTCCGAGAGCGTGAAGCTGAGATCGATCGCCGGATCGAGCAAGCGCGCAAAGCGGCCGGCTTTGAAGGCGCTTTCTTCAACGCCGGCGGAAGGGACCACAATGCTGCGTGTCGCGGCTGCCTCCTCGACAATAGCTGTCGCCAACGCCTTGTCATCAGAATCAGCAGGATCGGCGAACAATGCGATTGTGCTGCCGGCTGTGACGCCATGTAGAGCGCCTGCCTGCAGCTTGCCATTGTAGATCGGCCACTGGCGCACCGGCGCCGCTGACAGTTGGAGCACGGGCTCGTCGAGCAGATCGCCTTCGGCGTCCGGTGTCTGGGAAGGAGCCAGAACGTCCCGCTTGATGTCAGCCATCACCGCCTGATGCAAGGTGCGGTAGGTCAGGTTCGGGGTTGCGTTCATGCGCTTTAGAAGCGTGTATGTAAAAACGCCAAAGTTCTGGCCATCCTCGCCTTTTGCGGGTGGCTTCTCAAGCGCCTCTTCGCTTTCCTGGGCTGCGTAAAAAAACGCGGCGCGCCCACGCCTGCCGCCATTGGTTGTTGGCGCCATGTCGTCGGTCAGGCTCGGACGAGCCGCCGATGGATTCACCTCTGGAGCGCCGAGATCGCGCGGGTCAACCTTGCGGGCCTTTGCGGCGTCCCCGGGAACAGCGCGAAAGCCTGTAGCGGAATGGCAAGCATCTATGACGCCGAAAAAATCTACGCCCTTGGCCCGGATTTTGTCGATGGCGGTGCGAAGCTCATCGTCAATGATCGCATTGCCAATACCCTCCGACGTCCAGGCGGCGGTGTCATAGGGGAGGAAAACTTCATCGCGACCGCCCTGATCGTCGCCATCGCGGTCAGGCTGTTGGGAGCCGTGCCCAGAGAAATAGAAGACGACAAGATCGCCTGCGTTGCTGGTTTCGGCAAGCTTGGTCAATCCGTCGAGGATCGCGACCTTGGTCCCCGGGCCAGGCGTGGCGATGCCGGCCTCAAGATTCTCGACGCCGTCGGCCAGGACAGTTACGTTCACTGCCGGTACGCCCAAGCGGACGATTGTATTGGCAAATTCCCGGGAGTCGTTTCGAGGGCCTGTCAGCCAGATCGATTTTGCCAAGTTTGGATAGTCGGAAACGCCAACAATCAACGCACGCGTCTCAGCGTGTGCGATGCCAGGCGCCAGCGCAATCAATACGCCAAGCGCCAAGGACTTCTTGAAGAAGCCTTGTCTCATCCCAAGCCCATCTACTTGCACCCGCAAACAAAGTTGCAAGCGCCTTTGCCCATGTCCAGTCAAAAAGAAAATTGCGGCCAATTCAGGCCGCTAATACGACTGGCGCACGACGAGAATATCCCGTTTTAATGTCTTGCGCGGCTCAAAAGCGGCTGGAGCGGTTGATTGAGCGGCCTGGCTTGCGTCAAGGCATTCGCGGCGGTATGCGGTCGCTCGAAAGATCTATCCAGTGACCAAACCATCCCAATCGTCAGACGGGCCGACGCCGGCATCCGCGATCCTCTATATGCTTGTCGCAGGCGTATTGCTCACGCTGCTGGACACGAGCGCAAAATATCTTGTGCTGTCGGGAATGTCGGCCCAGTTTATCTCGTGGATGCGCTTCGTCGAACATCTTGTGCTGGCTGCGATTATCCTGCGACCGTGGAGTCAACCCAATGTGTTGCGATATGTCAGCCTGCCGCGCCAGCTTTTGCGTGGCTGCTTTCTTTTTGGCTCGACGTTTTTCAATTTTCAGGCGCTGCGGACTCTGCAACTGGCCGAGACGAATTCAATCTATTTTTTCGCTCCCATGATCATCACCGCTATTGCCGGCCCGCTGCTTGGTGAATGGGCAGGATGGCGGCGCTGGGCCGCAATTGCGGCGGGCCTTGTTGGCGTGTTGATCATCACACGGCCAGGTTTTGGCGCGTTTGAGCTTGGTCACCTCTACGCCCTCGCATCAACGCTGAGCTATTGCTTCTATGTCCTGATGACGCGCCAGATGGGAGCGGTGGAGACGCCCGAGAGCCTTATCTTCTATTCGGCGCTTGCGCCGGTCGTGTTGATGTCTCCGGCCGTGCCCTACACCGCCTCAATGCCGTCCGACTGGTTTCATCTGATTGTGCTGCTATCACTGGGAATTTATGGCGGCCTGGGCCACTGGTTCATCATAAAGGCGTATCGTCTCGCCACGACCACCGCGCTGGCTCCATATCCCTATCTGCAGATGGTCTGGATGATCCTTGCCGGTTATCTTGTGTTCCGTCAGTTGCCGGATGGCTGGACCTTGACCGGCGCAGCGATCATTGTGGCCAGCGGGCTCTATATCGTTCATCGCGAGCACAGGCTGCGGCTGGCGAACCTAAGTCTGCCGAATGGCGAGAACGAGGACATCGCAAAAAAACTTTGATTTGGTTCGGCGGCTGCCCTAAATCGAATTAAACAAGTTTAAACCGGCTTTGAGGGGACACCCAGCTGGCGCAAAAGATCAAGCTTTCGACGATTGCCGATGCGTTGGGCGTGTCAACGGCGACCGTTTCACTGGCGCTGCGCGATAGCCCGTTGGTCGCCGACGCAACGCGCGACCGCATCAAACAATATGCCCGCACGATCGGCTATATCTACAACCGGCGCGCCGCCAGTCTTCGCACCTCACGCTCGGGCATAGTCGGGGTGGTGGTGCATGACATCATGAATCCGTTCTTTGCCGAGATTTTGAAGTCGATCGAAAGTGAACTTGATCGGAGCGGCCAGACCTTCCTGCTATCCAACCACTATGACGATCTGGAAAAGCAGCGGAACTTTGTTGAAACCCTGCTGCAACTGGGCGCGGACGGGGTGATCATGTCGCCAGCCATTGGTACGCCTGCAGAAGACATTCAGATCGCCAGCGAGAATGGCCTGCCTGCCGTCCTGATCGCCCGTACTGTGGAAGGCGCGAATGCGCCGGTATTCCGTGGAGACGATGCATACGGCACGGCTCTGGCGACAAACCATCTGATTTCGCTCGGCCACAAAAGGATCGCCATGATTGGCGGCACCGACCAGACGTCGACCGGACGCGACCGGTATCACGGTTATCTCAGCGCCATGGAAGCCGCAGGGCTCGAGGTTAAACCGACATGGCGTATTGCCGGACCGCGCACCAAGCAGGGCGGCTTTGAGGCCGCAGTTCAGTTTCTTGCGCTGAAGGACAAGCCGACCGCCGCCTGTTGCTGGAACGATCTCGTGGCGATCGGCCTGATGAACGGCATTGCCCGTGCGGGCCTCACCCCGGGGGTAGACATCGCCGTGACCGGATATGACGACCTTGAAGAGGCGGCTATCGCAACTCCGGCGCTGACAACGGTGTGGAACGGCCAACGTGAGGTGGGTCGGCAGGCGGCGCGTGCACTCCTCGACAAACTGTCGGGCGTTTCAGTCAAGCCGCATCACGAGCTGATCAAACCGGAGTTGCATGTGCGGCAGTCGACGGGTAGGCCAGTTGAGCGCAGTTAGCCGACCCGACGGAAATCAGCCCTATGACGACCAACCTGAAGTCAGTGACGATCCTCATTCCCGGCGGCATGCATGAACGATCGGTCGCCAGGATCGGCGATACTTTCACCATGTTGCGCACCAAGAGCATCGATGCAAACAAGCTCAGCACATCGGAGCGTGAAGCGGTTCGAGGCATCGCAGTATCGCCGGCGATCGCCGGCGGGCGCGTCGCGGGAGACTATCTTGAAGCATTCCCCAATCTCGAAATTGTCGCCAATTTCGGCGTTGGCTATGACGGCGTCGATGCGGCCTATGCTGGCCAGCACAATATTATGGTCACCAATACGCCGGACGTGTTGACCGAAGAAGTCGCTGATACTGCGGTAGGGTTGCTGCTGAATACGGTGCGGGAGCTATCCCGGGCTGAAGCCTATCTGCGGCAGGGGTTTTGGGCGACCAAGGGCAACTTCCAGCTCAGCCGTGCTTCGCTGCAGGGCCGCAGCGTCGGCATTTTCGGCATGGGCCGGATCGGACAGGCGATAGCGCGACGGCTTGAGGCGTTCGGTCTGCCAATCGCCTACCACAACCGCCGCAAGGTTGAGGGATTGGCCTATGACCACTACCCGACGCTGATAGGCTTGGCCGAAGCGGTCGACACGCTGATCTCTGTTGCACCGGGCGGCGCTTCGACCGCCAACGCAGTCAACGCCGAAGTGCTGTCGGCGCTTGGGCCCGACGGCGTCTTTGTCAATATCGGGCGCGGCAGCGTTGTCGACGAAGCCGCGCTTGCGACCGCCCTGAAAGAGGGAACGATCCTGGCTGCAGGGCTTGATGTGTTTGCAGACGAGCCCAATGTGCCGCAAGCGCTGATGGACGCACCCAACGCGACGCTCTTGCCGCATGTCGGCTCGGCGTCCGTGCGGACCCGCAATGCGATGGCGGATTTGGTGGTCGACAACCTGATCAGCTGGTTTGATGAAGGCAAGGCTCTGACGGCCGTGCCGGAAACGGCCGGCGTGCAGCCAAAGTGAAGCCGCTGCCGTCCGGGTCATATCTTTTGGTCCAACAGACCGGACGTGACGCGACGATCACGATTCCCAATCCGATTCTCGCTGGCCAGTTTTTGCCTGGTCTCTTCCTTCTGGCTTGGCTGGGCGGCTGGGCCGCCGGCGAATATTTTGTGATCCGGACGCTGCTGACTGGCGAGGCGCCCGGCGGCGCAAGCGCATTCATGCTGTTCTGGCTGGCCGGCTGGACTGTCGGCGGACTGTTTGCGATGTTGCAACTGCGCCGTATCTTTACGCTGCCAAAGCCCGAAGTGATTTCATGGGACGCGGGCGGCGTCACCTATCAACCGGGCAGCGGCCATGATACGCGAAAGAGGACTTTGTGGGCGACACTTTTCGGCATCCGCGAACCGGCGACACAGATTGACCGGCGCGATCTCGCGAGCCTGCAATTGCGCGACATAGGAGGCCGTAACCGCCTGACTGTCGACGCTGGAGCTCAGCGGATCGAACTCGGCCAACTAGCGACCGACATTGAGCGCGAATGGCTCCATGATGTCTTGCGAGAGCGGTTCGGGCTCGGCGCGCCAGCAGACAATGACAGCGCCCATTGACGTGACCTAACCGCCAAACCGTTCTGGTTAACGCGCAGTTAACCATCCGGTCCTATTGCTGGTGGTTTCAGGGTCCGTTTTCAATGAGTAGAGTGAAATACAGCATTGCAGGTCTTGCGATAGCGATGGCTGGCCTTTGGCTTGTCGTGCCGCAGATCAAGCAAGAGCCAGGCATCGATATGGCCGTCACCGGCTCGATCAACAAGAACGACGTCTACAAGCTCACCTCATATGAAACCGGCGCAGTCTGCTTCATCGAGAAGGGGGTCCGGGTCGAACGCGGCATCTTTACCGCCAAGCCTGCTGACAATTGCACTGCGCTGCTGCCAGGTCTCTCTCGCGTGCGCTTCTGGCATGAAAAGGCCGCCGGCGTCGTTGAGTTGACGGGCCAGGGCGGTGAGGCGATGGCCGCTTTCGCCGAATCAGACGGGCGTGGCTACGAATCGTTCAGGCCGCGGGCGCCGTTCATGGCGCTGATTCTCGAAACCAAAGAATAGCTATTCGGCGGCCATGCGGGCAACGGTGCGCTCCGCAGCATGCATGCGCACCGCATCGCCAAACGCCTTGAACACCTTGCCCGACGCCGTGTCGGTGTCGAACCAATATTCCGGATGCCATTGCACGCCGACGGCGAAGGCGCGCGAATCGACGACCGACACCGCCTCGACCGTGCCATCAGGCGCGACCGCTTCGACCTGAAGGTTCGGACCAAGGCGGCCAACCGCCTGCCGGTGCACTGAGTTGACCTGGATGTCGCCTGCGCCGAAAACGCCGGCCAGGCACGAGCCCGGTTTGATGGTCACAGCCTGGTGGATACGGAAACGTTCGTTCTGGTCGTCGCTGGCTGGCGCCCGGTGGTCCATGGCGCCGGGACGCTCCTGGATTTCGGTGGCCAGGCTGCCGCCAAGCGCAACATTCAGTTCCTGAATACCGCGACAAATGGCCAGAAGCGGCACGCCATGCGCGATCGCTTTGCGGATCAAAGGCAGGGTCGTGGCGTCGCGAGCCGGATCGTATGGGCCATTCGCCTCTGTTGCCTCTTCGCCATAGAGCGAGGGATGAACGTTTGATTTTGAGCCGGTGATCATGACGCCATCTACTGCGGACAACAGGGCTTCGAAGTCCAGCTTGTCCCCGAACGAGGGAACCAGCACCGGAAATGCGCCAGCGCCAATGAGCGCTGCCTCGATATAGCGCTGCGGCGCCGCGTGCCAAGTGTAGTTCTCGAACTGCCTGACGTCCGTGGAAATGGCTACAAGGGGTTGGGTCATTGAAGGTCCGTTGAGCTGCTGCAGTGTCGCATTGCGTCCCGAAATTAGGCGATATTGCGCGCCGTTTCCATCGCCCAGATCGTGGATGGCGACGCAGTCTTAGACTAATTGTCTAGATGGTCTTCACGAACGCGTTTTTTTTACCCGATGGACAAAACTGATCACGCGCTGCTGCTGGACAGACCACCTTGCGCGTGTATTGTCGACTGGACGCTGCCGGAAATAATGGGTCTTTTGGCCTTCCCGGCGTCACTCACAATCATCACTCAGGGAGGTCCAGTTGGATCGTCGTTCATTTATCACCAAAGCTGGCTTGGCCGGCGCAGGCGCGGCTGCTGCAACAACGCTGGCGGCACCTGCCATCGCCCAGAGCAACCCAAAGATCACCTGGCGCCTGGCGTCGGCGTTTCCCAAGTCGCTCGACACGATCTATGGTGGCGGTGAAGTTTTCTCGAAGATGGTTTCGGAAGCTACTGACGGCAATTTCCAGATTCAAGTTTTTGCTGCTGGCGAAATCGTGCCTGGCCTGCAGGCCGCTGACGCAGCTGCAGCCGGTACTGTCGAAGCGGCCCATACCGTCACCTACTATTCCTGGGGCAAGGACCCGACCTACGCGCTTGGCGCTGCCGTCCCGTTTGCGCTCAACGCACGCGGCATGAACGCCTGGCAGTACCATGGCGGCGGTATCGACCTGTTCAACGAATTCCTTGCCACCCAGGGTCTGGTCGGATTTCCCGGCGGCAATACGGGGGTTCAGATGGGCGGTTGGTTCCGTAAAGAAATCAACACAGTAGCTGACCTCAAAGGCCTCAAGATGCGCATTGGCGGCTTTGCCGGCAAGGTCGTCGAAAAGCTCGGCGTGGTGCCACAGCAGATTGCTGGCGGCGATATCTATCCGTCGCTGGAAAAAGGTACAATCGACGCCGCCGAATGGGTTGGCCCCTATGATGACGAAAAGCTCGGCTTCCAGAAGGTTGCCCCGTTCTACTACTATCCAGGCTGGTGGGAAGGCGGCCCGACCGTGCATGTGCTCTTCAACAAAGGCAAGTTCGACGAACTGCCGGCAGCCTATAAGTCGCTGATCCGTACTGCGGCGCAGGCGGAAGACGCCAATATGCTTCAGAAGTATGACTATCTGAACCCGACAGCTCTGCGGAACCTGGTCGCCAATGGCGCGCAATTGCGTCCGTTCAGCCAGGAGATTTTGTCGGCCTGCTTCGATTCAGCCAATGAGGTTTACGCTGAACTGACGGCCGCAAACGCCACCTTTAAGAAGATTTGGGATTCGATCACGGCGTTCCGAAAAGACTATTATTTGAATATGCAGATCGCCGAATATAACTATGACACGTTCATGATGATCCAGCAGCGCGCCAACAAGCTGTAGGCTTCATAAATTGAGACAACGAAGCCCCGGAGCCCGCTTCGGGGCTTCTTTGTCTGCGATGGACAGCACTGCCTTAGCTGTGCATTTATGAGTATGGTTGCGAAAGCCGGGAGGAGAAAAAACCGGGCGCCGCGGCTATGTCTTGAGGAGAGAGAAATATGGACCGTAGAAAATTTGTAAGCGGCGCGGGTTTGGCAGGCGCCGCAGCTGCTGCGTCGACCGTGCTGGCAACGCCAGCAATCGCGCAGAGTTCGCCAAAGATCTCGTGGCGCTGCACATCGTCGTTCCCGAAGGCGCTCGACACGATTTACGGCGCCGCCGAGACCATGGCCAAATATGTCAATGAAGCATCTGACGGCAATTTCCAGGTTCAGGTCTTTGCGGCCGCAGAGATTGTGCCAGGCTTGCAGGCAGCGGATGCCGCTGCTGCGGGAACCGTCGAGATGTGCCACACGGCGTCGTACTATTTTTGGGGTAAGGACCCGACCTACGCGCTGGCGACAGCCGTTCCCTTCATGTTCAACGACCGGCAGATGAACGCCTGGCTCTACTATCAGGGTGGCCAGGACTTGCTCAACGAATTTTACGCCACGCAGAATCTTTACGGCCTGCCCTGCGGCAATACCGGCGCGCAGATGGGTGGCTGGTACCGCAAGGAGATCAACACGATCGATGACCTCAAAGGGTTGAAGATGCGTATTGGCGGCTTCGCGGGCAAGATCATGGAAAAGCTCGGGGTCGTGCCGCAGCAGATTGCCGGCGGCGACATCTATCCTTCGCTCGAAAAGGGCACAATTGACGCCGCCGAATGGGTCGGCCCCTATGACGATGAGAAGCTCGGCTTTTACAAGGTCGCCAAGTACTACAACTATCCCGGCTTCTGGGAAGGCGGCCCCACACTGCATGCTCTGGTCAACCTGGCCAAGTGGAATGAGTTGCCGAAGAACTATCAGGCTATGCTGAAGGCGGCCTGTCAGGCGGCGAACTGCGACATGATGGCGAATTATGACGCCAAGAACCCTGCCGCGCTGAAGAGCCTCGTCGCCAATGGCGCAGTGCTCAAGCCCTTCAGCCAGGAAATCCTGAAGGCAGCGTTCGACGCGTCAAATGCGACTTATGCGGAGATCAGCGCGTCGAACCCCGGGTTCAAGAAGATTTATGACAGCCAGACTGCGTTCCGCAAGGACGCCTATTTGTGGGCGCAGATTTCGGAATACACGTTCGATACGTTCATGATGATCCAGCAACGCAACGGCGCGTTGTAATCGTCGGGCGGCAGGAACCAGAAGGGCCCGGGCGATTGGATCGCCCGGGCCCCTTTCTTTGAGCGGTCAGTTATTTGCCGCCGGCGGATTCTCCGGCGCAATGGCTGGTGGCTGTGACAGGTCGTTAGCCGGTGGTGGGGCTGCCGGAGCCGCAGGTGCGCCAAAGCTAGGTGGCTGCGACAAGTCATTGGCGGCAGGAGGAACTGGTTGCGCTGGTGCGACAGGAGCCCCGAAGCTCGGTGGCTGAGATAGATCTCCGCCAGAGGGCGGGGCTGGAGCGCCGCCAGCGGGTGGTGCGCCAAGCGGCGGCAGGCCAAAGCCCGGCAATTCGGGCACTTTAATCTCCACCGTTCCGGGATCAACCACAACGCCCTTGTAGTGCATGACCATCTGCGGGAAGGCCAGAACGATACCGATCATCAACACCTGAATGAAGACAAAGGGCACCGCACCCCAATAGATTTGTCCGGTCGTGACCGGCGCAATGGTTTGGCCGGTGACCCTATCCTGATAGGGCTGCCGGGCAGCGACCGAACGCAGGTAAAACAGCGCAAATCCGAATGGCGGATGCATGAACGAGGTCTGCATATTGACGCCCAAAAGCACACCAAACCAGATCAGGTCGATTCCCAACGCGGTTGCGGCCGGCGCAAGCAGCGGAACGATGATGAAGGCCAACTCGAAAAAGTCGAGGAAGAAGGCCAGAAAAAAGACCAGCACGCTGACGGCGATCAGGAAGCCATACTCGCCGCCTGGCAGAGACGTCAGCAGATGCTCGACCCAGATGTGGCCGTTGACGCCGTAAAAGGTTAACGAGAAGACGCGGGCGCCAATCAGGATAAACATCACGAAGGATGACAGACGAGTTGTGGATGCGAGAGCCTGCTTGACCACGTCAAGCGTCAACCGGCCCTTGGCGGCGGCCAGAAGCAGCGCGCCGACTGCGCCCATGGCGCCGCCTTCGGTTGGCGTTGCGATGCCGAGGAAGATGGTGCCAAGCACAAGGAAGATCAGCGCGAGTGGCGGGATCAGGACGATAATGACCTGCTGGGCGAGGCGCGACATCATGTTGACGCCAAGGCTGCGGTCAAGAATCGCCAGGATATAGATTACGATGATGCCAACGGTGACGCCGAGAATGTCGGCATTGTCGCCATGAGTGGGCGACAGCCAGATGTGGGCGACATAGGTGATTCCGACGCACAAGGCGACCGCAACGAGGAGTGACGTCACGCCTGAGCCCAATGTCCGCGCCTCGACAGGCAGCGCCGGCATCGATTTCGGCCGAATGATCGACATGATCAGGACATAGCTGGCGTAGATTGCCGTCAGGACAAGACCGGGGATGAGGGCGCCCTTGTACATGTCGCCAACCGAGCGACCGAGCTGATCGGCCAGAACGATGAGCACCAGTGATGGCGGAATGATCTGCGCCAATGTGCCGGACGCAGCGATGACGCCGGAGGCTACGCGGCGGTCATAGCCATAGCGTAGCATGATAGGCAGGGAGATGAGACCCATAGCGATGACCGAGGCGGCCACGACGCCGGTTGTTGCGGCAAGCAGCGCGCCGACAAAGATGACCGCGTAGGCGAGACCGCCACGCACCGGCCCAAACAGCTGGCCAATTGTGTCGAGCAGGTCTTCGGCCATCCCCGAACGTTCGAGTACGATGCCCATAAATGTAAAGAAAGGGATCGCCAGGAGGGTCTCGTTGGCCATGACGCCGCCATAGAAACGCTCCGGCAGCGCGTAAAGCAGCGGCCAGGCCAGGTTGATGGAGCCGTTGGAATAGGGCGCCAATTCTACGCCTATGACGAAAAACATCAGGCCGTTGGCGGCGAGTGCAAACGCGACAGGATAGCCAATCAGCAAAAAAACAATCAGCGAAAGGAACATGATCGGCGCCATGTTCTGGGCGATGAATTCAAACATCACTTGAGCTCCCCGGCCAAAACCTTGGCTTCACGTTCAGCCGCCTCATGAGCCGAAATGAAGGGAGTAGGGTCTTCCATGTCGCCGCGCATGATGGCGATCTTCTTGATGATTTCCGAGACGCCCTGAAAACCAAGCAGGATGAAACCCAGCAGAAGCATGAGCTTGGCCGGCCATATGATCAGGCCGCCGGCATTGGTCGATATCTCGCCGGTGCGGTAGGACAAAAGGAAGTAGGGGACAAAATAATAGATCATCAGAATGACGAACGGCATCAGGAAGAAGATGTGCCCGAGCAGGTCGATCCAGTGCTGCGTCCGGCGCGAGAACATGCCGTAGATGATGTCTATTCGGATGTGTTCGTTCTGGCGGAGCGTGTAGGCGGCGGCGAGCAGGAATGCTGCGCCGTAAAGATACCATTGCGCCTCGAGCCAGGCGTTGGACGACATATTGAAGACCTTGCGGATGACCGCGTTGGTGGCGCTGATGAGAATTGAAACCAGGATCAGCCAACCGACCGACTTGGCAATGATCTCGTTCATGCGGTCAATCGCTCTGGAGAGCGCTAACAGCCCAGACATCCGGAACCTCCCATTTCACACCGTAGGGTTCTTGCCCTTTGCAGCGTTGTCGGTCTGTATGCAGCCGCAATCTGGCCTCGTCAATGCAGTGACGGTCAGCGAAATGAGCTTGTCCAAATTTGTTGCGTTTGCGCCGAGGTGAGCGCAAATTTCATTCTGCCAATGGCAATGCGAGCGCTGCGCTGATCGATGAAACACCTGTCTGGTCTGCGCCTTTTGGTGTTTGCGCTGATCTCGCTTGCCGGTTGCAAGGCTGAAGAAAGCGGCGACTATTTTCAGTTTGACGGCAGGCTTTTTGTATTCAACTACCGGGTGGCCAACGCTTACTATCTCGTCAATATCAAGCGATTGCGAACAATCGGACCAGGTCTTGTCGCCGTCGTGGAATTTGATGATCCGGCTGGCGGCCCGCCGATTGTCGTCCGCGAGAAGATCTGGCCCGATACACGCAGGACCACAATTAACAGTCCGCCGGTGCGGTGCATTGTCAAGGACAAGCCGTACAAGGTGGTTGTTCAAATTGAGGATGCGACGGG
>Ga0209573_1001987_pt1 | contig 28132 bp, 24 predicted proteins | sample TNRBio252014_DNA_FD_185870 | JGI IMG/M metagenome (GOLD analysis project Ga0209573, IMG submission 185870) | Wastewater treatment Type I Accumulibacter community from EBPR Bioreactor in Madison, WI, USA - TNR Reactor_6/25/2014_ DNA (SPAdes)... | ecosystem: Engineered > Bioreactor > EBPR >... | reverse complement strand
CCTATCAATCCTATGACGGTGTGACAACGGGCGCGGAAGGGGTGTTGAGCAACTTCGAGGGGCTGTGGGTGCAAGCCTTCAAGGCTGGCATTCAATTGCGCGTCCCGGTCAAGCGCGGCACGGGCAATCCTTGCGCGACCGTCACCGGCAACAGCCCGGTCTCGGCGCAGGTGAGCGCCCTGCAAGAAGAAGATGCGGACCAGCCGGCATCCGAACTCTTGGTGACAGCCGCCGCCGAACCGCAGGTAGCGCCACAGGCGGACAAACAGCGTTATCCCGCTCCCAAAACCCGTCGCCCGGAGGAATGGGGTCTCCGTCTGATCGTCGAAGCGGATGGTTTGGTCGATCCCGGCAATCTGCTGGGCCGTTTGAATGACAGCGTTGAGGGTTCCGACCAACACGATCTCAGGGAGTTGTCGCCCTTCGATACCAGCAAATTCCTCACCATCGTTTTCCCTCATTCCGACTGGGGCGCGTATGCAGGCGATTACACGTCCGACTACCGCGCCCCTTCCAGCGGGAGAATCAGCGAATGGAGTTTTGAGGTGCGTTCCAATCAACCGCGCACGATCACCCTGAGCTGGGCCGGACCGGACGATATTCTCCGGCATTCCAAGCTGATGGATGATGAAACCAGCAAGACCTTCAATCCCAACCCGAACAACACGTACACGGTCGCCATGACCAAGCCGGTTCACCGTTTCCGCTGGCGGGTGAACGGTGGGCGCTAGCGCCTGCTCCCAACTTGTGGCGTTTTCGCTGGCGGATGGTTTGGTGCTGATGCGGCCGGGCATCAACCGTTTGTTCGTGCTCAACGCTACCGCCAGCGGTATCTGGACCGATTACGCCAGCGGCTTGCCATCCGCCGTCATCGCCGCCCGGCTTGCGCAGCGGTTCAACGTCGCCGCTGATCAGGCGGATCGGGACGTGGCCGCGGCGCTGGCGGATTGGGGGCGGGAAGGGTTGCTCGACCTCCAGTCTGGCGACATTCACCCGGAGGCTATACCTTTCATTGCTCCCTTCAAGCCGGAAGTTCCAGTTGCGGAATGCGCCTACCGGCTCGCTGGCGCGAATTTTCGAATTCGCTACGGTGGGCCGGTGCTTCATCAGCGCCTGCACCCGTTGTTGCAACACTGGGTGGCGACCGATGGAGCCAGCCCCCAGACCACGTTCGAGGCGCGCGAGACGGGTATGGATTATGAATGGCGCCAGGACGACAGGGCGTCGCTGGTCTGCGCCGCGCTGGATGAGTTGATCCAACACGCGCTGCATCAGGTCATCGAATACGCCTGCCGCCAGATTCCCTGGCTGGCTGTTTTCCACGCGGCGGCTCTCGGCGACGGCGCTTCCTGCATCGTGCTGCCGGGACTGAGCGGCAGCGGTAAAACCACCCTGGCCGCCGCGTTGGCTCAGTCCGGCTTTGAGTACCTGGGTGATGAGACCATTCCCCTGCGGCGGGATAATGGCCAGATCGTCCCACTGCCTGGCCCCCTGTGCTTGAAACCCGGCAGTTGGCCCGCATTGGCCGCGTACTATCCCACGCTCGATGCTTGGCCGATTTATCGCCGTTGGGGACAGTCGGTGCGCTACCTGCTGCCCGGACCCCGCGCCTCGGATCGTTCCTGGCCGGTGCGCTACCTGGTTTTTCCGCGCTACGTTCCCAGCGGGGCGACGATGCTGCAACCGATTGCGGCCACCGTGGCGCTTCAGTATCTGATGGCCGCCGACACCTTGCTGCCCCAACCGCTGACGCCCGCCGAGGTGAGCGCCTTCGTCGCATGGCTGGACGGGACGCCCGCCTACGCCCTGACCTACGACAATTTGGCCGAAGCCATCGCCGCCGTTCGGGGACTTCTACTTAACGAATCTTCTTCAAGATCAGATTGGGAGAACCGTGATGATCCCCGAAAACTCTGACCACGGTCCAATGTCCGACCCGGCCTTACCAGCAGAAATCGCTCTCGATGCCGAGGACCCAAAGCGCCGGGAATTTCTCAAAAGCTTGGGCAAGGGGGCAAAATATGCCGCGCCCACGTTGACGGTGTTGACGTTCTCGCATGAATCCTTGGGCTTTCCTTCTCCTCCTACTCCTTTTAATCCTTTAAATGATCCTGATCATCCTTTGAATCCCATGAATTCCAGGCGCGAAAAACGCGGATGAGGTTAGCGCGGCGCAACGGGCTATATCCCGCGATCAGCGGGTTACGGCGCCGCCCAGTTCACCGCGCGCTGGTCCAGTCCCCGCCGCCGCAATTCCCACAGCGGCGACAACTCCCGCAGCCGGTTCACCGCCGCGCGCACCGCCGCGATGGCGTGGTCGATCTCCTCGACCGTGGTGAAGCGGCCCAGGCTGAAGCGCACCGCGCCGCGCGCTTGGAATGGGTCGCGACCCATCGCCCGCAGCACGTGCGAGGGTTCGCCGCCGGCGGAGGTACAGGCGGAACCGGTGGCCACCGCGATCTCCGGCATTGCCGCCAGCAACGCCTCGGCGGCGATGCCGACGAAGCTAACGTTGAGAATACCGGCCACGTTGCGCTCGGGATGACCGTTCAATTCCACCTCGCCCAATCCCGCTAACCCCTGCCACAGCCGGTCGCGCAATTCGCGGATGCGGGCCTGTTCGACCACCATGTTCTCGCCAGCAATGCGAAATGCCTCACCCATCGCCGCGATTTGATGCGTGGGCAGGGTGCCGGCCCGCAGCCCCCGTTCCTGGCTGCCGCCGTACAGCAGCGGCTCCAGTCGCACCCGGTTTGGCCGCTGGCGTATGTACAGCGCGCCAATGCCCTTGGGGCCATACAGCTTGTGCGCGCTCAGGCTCAGCAAATCCACCGGCAATGTTTGCAGATCGAGCGGCAGTTTGCCGGCGCTCTGGGCCGCGTCCACGTGCAACAGGATGCCGCGCGAGCGGGTGATGGCGCCGATGGCGGCCAAATCCTGAACTACGCCGGTTTCGTTGTTGACATGCATCAGCGACGCCAGCACCGTATCCGGTCGCAGCGCTGCCGCGACCCGTTCCGGCGGAATCAGTCCGTCCGGTTCCGGAGCGAGGTAAGTGACCGCGCAGCCCTCCCGCTCCAGCCGCCGACAAACGTCAAGCACGGCCTTGTGTTCGGTTTGGCTGGTGACCAGATGCCGGCCCTTGCGGGCATGGGCGCGCATGACGCCAAACAGGGCGAGGTTGTTAGCCTCGGTGGCGCCGGAGGTCCAGACGATTTCGCGCGGATCGGCGTCGAGCAGGGCGGCGACGTGTTCGCGGGCGGATTCAACCGCCCGGGCCGCTGCCCGGCCAAGGACATGCGTGCTGGAGGAGGCATTGCCGAAGAAGCCATCCCGACCGAGATATTGGCCCAGAACAGCGGCAACCCGCGGATCCATCGGCGTGGTCGCCGCGTAATCCAGATAGATCGGCCACTCCATGGCGTCGTGGCGGGAGGGAGCCGGCGACGCCTACATCAGGGCGGGGGCGATGAAGCGTTCGGAGGAACGGTCGCGCCGCCGGCTGTTCTGGCGATGCACCACTTCGCAGACCGCCGGGCGTTCGACGAACTGCGCCAGGGTGATGCCTTCCAGGAAGGTGAAAATCTGGCGGCTGAGATCGGTCCACAATTCGTGGGTCAGACAGCGCCGACCTCCCTGGCAATTCTCGTTGCCGCAGCAGCGAGTGGCGTCCAGCCGTTCGTCCACGGCGCTGATGATGTCGGCGACCGTGACCTGATCCGGCGAGCGCGACAGGCGGTAGCCGCCGCCGGGTCCGCGAACGCCCTCCACCAGGGCGCGCTTGCGCAACTTGGCGAACAATTGCTCCAGATAGGACAGCGAAATCCCCTGGCACTGGGAAATTTCGGCCAGCGTCACGGGACCGTAGCGATCGTGAATGGCCAGATGCATCATGGCGGTAACCGCATAGCGACCTTTGGTTGAGAGCCTCATGGCATTACTCCACAGGTGAGTTTTCGGAAAATCAATATCCTGACTATTACGTAGGGAAACTATATTAACCTGTCGGTTCAGTCAACTAATCGGCGGGATAAAACCCAAAAATTTTCCTGAATTTCCCGGCGAGGCTTTAGGGCTTTAGGCCGGATGGTCGGAAGAGGCGGCGAAGCGGTGGCCTTGATGCAGGCAGTAGCCAAGCCATTTGTAGAGAAAGCGATTGGTCCGCCAGCGGGTGAACAGGAGAATGCCTTCTGGCCGATGGTGGGCGAGGGCGTCGATGGCAAAGGTTGGACGGTGGCGCGGATGGGCGGCTATCACCTCGGCTTGGCGGGCGTCGTGATAGACCCGAATCCGCAGGTTGGGCTCGGCGATGGTCGCGCCGTCATCCTGGCCGAACTGGTAGGTCAGGATCAGTTCGCTGGTGTAGCGGCAGCGCTCGGTCACGTACAGATGCAAATCCAGGCCGCCGGGCGCCCGCGAGACGCGCTCTGCCCGCGCGGGCGGCATGACCGGCAGCAACCGGCGGATGTTGATGTAGTTGCGCTCGTACAAGTCCATCAGCGCCGCGAATGTGCCCGGCGGATCGGGCGAGAGCGGCCCGCGATGAGAAGGGCAGAGCAGGATCATCGCTTCAGGCGCCGGACGTCGAGAGAGGTTCCACTCGCCAGCCCGCCGCGTCGCAAACCAGCACGCTGCCTTGGTCGTACCAGTCGCCCAGCACCGCCCGCCGCGCCGGCTGGCCATCGAGGTTCCAGCGATGAATTGCGGGTCGGTGCGTGTGGCCGTGAATCAGGCGATAAACGCCGTGCGCGCGCAGCGCCCGGTCCACGGCGGTCGGATTAACGTCGGTAATGTCAGCGGCTTTTTGCCCGGTGGCCTGTCGGCTGGTTTCCCGCAACTGGCCGGCCAGCGCCCGTCGCTGCGCCAGCGGCAGGGCCAGAGTTCGCGCCCGCCAGACCGGGTCGCGGACCTGGGCGCGAAACGCCTGATACTCGACATCATCGGTGCACAGGGTGTCGCCGTGCAGCAGTAACACCCGCTCGCCCGCCAGTTCGATCACCACGCTTTCCGGCAACAATTGAATCCCGCTGGCGGCGGCAAAGCGCTCGCCGAGCAGGAAATCGCGGTTGCCGTGCAGAAAATACGCGGGAATGCCTTGGTCGGTCAGGGTTCGCAAGGCGGTCGCGACCGTCCCGCCGGGTTCCGCATCGTCGTCGTCGCCGATCCACGCCTCGAACAGATCGCCCAGGATGTACAGGGCTTCGGCCCGCCGCGCCCGCCGTTCCAGGAAATCCAGGAACAGGGCGGTGATGGCGGGGCGCATCGGCTCCAGGTGCAGATCGGAGATGAACAACGCAGCCATGAGGCTATTCGCCGATGACTTCGGTTTTTTCGATGAGCACGTTCTCGACCGGCACGTCCTGATGGCCGCGCCGGGAGGTGGTGGCGACCTTGGCGATGGCGTTGATCGCGTCCATGCCGTCCACCACCCGGCCGAACACACAATAGCCCCACCCCTGGTTGGTCTGACCGCGATGGTCGAGAAAATCGTTGTCCTTCAGGTTGATGAAAAATTGCGAGGTGGCGGAGTGGGGGTCGGAGGTGCGGGCCATGGCCACGGTTCCGGTCTGGTTTTTCAGGCCGTTGTCGGCTTCGTTGCGAATGGGCGGGCGGGCCGGCTTCTGGTTCATGTCCGGCCCAAGGCCGCCGCCTTGAATCATGAAGTTGGAGATCACCCGATGAAACAGGGTGCCTTCATAATATCCATCCCGGGCGTATTGAAGAAAATTGGCGGCGGTCGCCGGGGCGCGGGCGTGATCGAGTTCGAGGGTGATAACGCCGAGAGTGGTGTGCAACTTGATCATGGCGGTTATTTCTTGGCGGGTTCGGGGGTGGCAGGTGTGGTGGATTCGGTGGTGGGGGAAGTGGCCGGCAACACGGTGACGGATCGAATGATCACCGGCGTCGTGGGCACATCGCGGAATTGGTTGCCCGATCCGCCGGCGCCGGTGGGAACCTGGCGGATTTTGTCCACGACCTCCATGCCGCCGATGACTTGGCCGAACACGGCGTAGCCCCAGCCTTGCGGCGTGGATGATTGGTAGTCCAACGCTGGGTTGTCCTTGACGTTGATGAAGAACTGGGCGGTGGCGGACTGGGGATCGCTGGTGCGGGCCATGGCGACCGCGCCGCGCCGGTTTTTCAGGCCGTTGTCGGCTTCGTTCTTGACTGGGGCGCGGGTTGGCTTTTGCTGGAAGTCGGCGGTGAAGCCGCCGCCCTGGATCATGAAGCCGTCGATGACCCGGTGAAAGATCGTGCCGTTGTAGAAGCCTTCCCGCGCGTAGGCGAGGAAGTTTTCGACAGTCTTGGGCGCTTGGTCGTTGGCCAGTTCCAGGGTGATGGGGCCGAGACTGGTGTCCAGCCGGACCTGGGTTCCGGCCAGGGCATTTCCGCTGGCCCAGCTCAAAATAGCCGCGGCGAGTAACAGGGTCGTTTTGCGCATGGGTAGTCGCTTGGTTGCGGGATGACGAAAGCATGATAGCCAGTGGAGACGCGCGCCGCCAGATTTGGCGGGCGCGAACGCTTTCCGTTACCATGCCCTGCCTATGACCATCGAAAACGTCAAAACGCGCTTTGCGCCCAGTCCCACCGGCTATCTGCACCTGGGCAACATCCGCACCGCGCTGTTCAACGCGCTGCTGGCCCGACGCTGGGGCGGCCAATTTCTGCTGCGGATCGAGGATACCGACCGGGAGCGCAGCCGTCCCGAATACGTCGCGGCGCTGCTGGAGGACTTGCGCTGGCTGGGTTTGGATTGGCAAGAGGGGCCGGAGGTCGGCGGCGCGCAGGGCCCCTACGCCCAGTCGGAACGGACGGCAATCTACGCGGAGTATTACCGGCGACTGGAAGCAACGGGCCAAACCTACCCCTGCTTTTGCACGCCGGCGGAACTGGCGCTGAGCCGCAAGGCACAACGGGCGGCTGGTCGCCCACCGCGCTATGCCGGTACTTGCACGCGACTGAGCGAAGCCGAACGGCGGGAGCGGCTGGGCCGGGGTCTGCAACCGACCCTGCGCTTCCGGGTGCCGGCAGGGCGAACGGTGGAGTTCACCGACCGGGTGCGCGGTCCGCAGCGCTTCGCCAGCGACGACATCGGCGATTTCGTCGTCCGCCGGGCGGACGGCACGCCGCAGTTCTTTTTCGCCAATGCCGTGGACGATGCGCTGATGGGGGTTACCCACGTACTGCGCGGCGAGGACCATCTCGCCAACACCCCACGCCAGTTATTGTTGCTGGAGGCGCTGGGACTGCCCGCGCCGGAATACGGCCATCTGGCGCTGATCGTTGGCGCCGACGGTGGGCCGCTGTCCAAGCGCGAGGGTGACCTCAGTCTGCGCGAGTTGCGGGCCGCCGGTTATCTGCCGGAGGCGCTGCTGAACTATCTGGCGCGACTCGGCCACGCCTACGAGCGGGACGAATGGCTGGAACCGGCGGAACTGGCCGCCGGGTTCGCGCCGGAGCATCTGGGCCGTGCCCCGGCTCGCTACGACGAGGCGCAATTGCTGCACTGGCAAGGCGAGGCGGTGCGGCGCGCGGACCCGGAGCGGCTGTGGGACTGGATGGGAACAGCGGTTCGCGAGCGCGTTTCGCCCGATAACCGGGATGAGTTCATCGCCACGATCCGGCCCAACGTTCGCTTTCCCGCCGATGCCGCGTTTTGGGCGGAACGCTTGTTCGGTGCGGAATTGACCCCGAGCGATGACGGTCGGGCGGCGATCGGGGCGGCGGGGTCGGAATTTTTCACCCACGCCCTGGCAGCCTATGTCGAGCACGGCGCCGCCTTTCAGCCGCTGGTCGAAAAGCTGAAACGGCGCACCGGGTTGAAAGGTAAACACCTGTTCATGCCGTTGCGGGCGGCGCTGACCGGCGAAACCCATGGCCCCGAACTGGCCCGGGTGATTGACCTGATGGCGCCCGAACGGGTCCGCCGCCGTCTGCTGGCCTGCGTTCGAGCCGGCTAGCATTCCTCATCAACTCCGATGACGGGTTGCCCGTTGCCCCGAGAAAACGATCCATGTTGCGGATTTTCAACAGCCTGACCCGCCAGAAGGAAGAATTCCGGCCCATCGAACCGGGCAAGGCGAAGATGTACGTGTGCGGCATGACGGTTTACGACCACTGCCACGTTGGCCACGCGCGGGTCATGGTGGTGTTCGACGTGGTTCTGCGCTGGCTCCGCGCCCAGGGTTACGACGTGACCTACGTGCGCAACATCACCGATATCGACGACAAGATCATCCGCCGCGCTCAGGAAAGCGGCGAGGAGTTCCGGGAATTGACCGCGCGCTTCATCCAGGCCATGAACGAGGATCTGGCCGCGCTGGGGATTCTGCCGCCGACCCACGAGCCGCGCGCTACCGAGGCCATGGCCGACATGCTCGCCCTGATCCAGACCCTGCTGGACAAGGGTTACGCCTATGTCGGGACGGGTGGCGACGTGTATTACGATGTGAGCCGCTTCGAACGCTACGGCCAGTTGGCCAACAAGAAACTGGAGGATTTGCGCGCCGGGTCTCGGGTCGAGGTCGAGGAAGCCAAGGACGATCCGCTGGATTTTGTATTGTGGAAGGCCGCCAAGCCTGGCGAGCCGAGTTGGGATTCGCCTTGGGGACCGGGCCGACCGGGTTGGCATATCGAATGCTCGGCGATGTCCACCCGCTGCCTGGGCGCGCATTTCGACATTCATGGCGGCGGCATGGATCTGAAGTTTCCCCATCACGAAAACGAGATCGCCCAGTCCGAGGCGGCCAGCGGCCAGTGCTACGTGAACGTCTGGATGCACAACGGCTTCGTCCAGGTGAACGAGGAGAAGATGTCCAAGTCGCTGGGCAATTTCTTCACGGTGCGCGAGGTGCTGCAACGCTACGCGCCGGAAGTGGTGCGGCTGTTTATCCTGGCCAGCCACTACCGGGGGCCGCTGAATTATTCGGATGAGAATCTGGACCATGCCAAGGCCTCGCTGACCCGACTGTACACGGCGCTGCGCGGTCTGCAGATCCTGGAGGCGCCGGTTGACGAGGACTGGCGCGACCGGTTCGGACAGGCCATGGACGATGATTTCAACACCCCCGAGGCGTTGGCGGTGCTCTTCGATCTGGCGCGCGAGGTCAATCGCCTGCGAATTGAGGATGAAGCGGCGGCGGCGCGGTTGGGGGCCAGCCTGCGGGTGTTGGGCGGATGGCTCGGGTTGTTGCAAGCCGACCCGGAAACATTCCTGCGGGGCGGTGAGGAAACCGGGGGAGGAGCGTCGGCGTTGACCGCCGAGCAAATCGAAGCGCTGATTGCCGAGCGCGCCGCCGCCCGCAGGGCGAAGCAGTGGGCGGAAGCGGATCGGGTTCGCGGCCTGTTGCAGGAGGCGGGGATCGTGCTGGAGGATACGCCGAAGGGCACGACCTGGCGGCGGGATTGAAAAAATGAACTTGACGATGGTTGGGTTCAAAAATAGAATCCCAAATTCCGCATGGAACCGCGGGATGCCAGAAGCGGTGAATTCGCCAACGGGGTATAGCGCAGTCTGGTAGCGCACCTGCTTTGGGAGCAGGGGGTCGTGGGTTCGAATCCCTCTACCCCGACCATGGCGCGGGCAAGGCGGCGGTTCCTGGATGGTTGGTGACACCGCGCCCGTAGCTCATGCGGATAGAGCATCAGCCTTCTAAGCTGAGGGTAGCAGGTTCGAGTCCTGCCGGGCGCGCCAGATTCCCGGCTAGTTGATGTGAAGTTGTTTATGGTGGGCGTAGCTCAGTTGGTAGAGCCCCGGATTGTGGATCCGGTCGTCGTGGGTTCGAGTCCCATCGTCCACCCCAATCAAGGCTTGCTTTTCGGAACGGTTTTTGGTTCCATCCGCATTCGTTTTTGGGCCGTTAGCTCAATTTGGTAGAGCAGTTGACTCTTAATCAATTGGTTGTAGGTTCGAGTCCTACACGGCCCACCATCCCCGCCGCTTGGGTTTTCCCCATTTGTATCCCTCCGCTGTTAGCCGCTCCCAAGGGGCCGTGGCCCGATGATTGTCCCGGAGAGGACCATTGTCTTGTATACTCGCCTCGAGCGGCGGCAGTCCTCGCCCGCAAGGGTTTTTTGTTCGCTTTGCCATGGCGCGCATGGTTCATCGCGAGAGTGGCGGAACTGGTAGACGCGCTGGATTTAGGTTCCAGTGGGGTAACCCGTGAGGGTTCGAGTCCCTCCTTTCGCACCATCCCGCCGCTCGCCCGGAAGGGATTGGCTTGCCCCGTGGCTTTTGGAGAGCCGGCGGTGTCGCCAACCCGATTCGCTCACAGATAACGATTGACAGGTTTGAGGTGCATCGATGCAGGTTTCGGTTGAGACGCTGAACGATCTGGAACGCCGGGTGACCGTGCAGGTGCCCGCCGAACGAGTCACCAAGGAAATCCAGGACCGACTGGTCTCCATGTCCCGGAAGGCCAAGTTGGCCGGTTTTCGTCCCGGCAAGGTGCCGCTCAAGATCATGCAACGGATGTACGGCGATCAGGCGCGTTACGAGACGGTCAGCGAACTCATGCAGACCAGCCTGCGCGATGCCTTGATTCAGGAAAACCTGAACCCGCTGGGCGGCCCGAAAATCGAGCCCAAGCCGTTGGAGGAAGGGCAGGCTTTCGAGTACAGCGCCACCTTCGAGGTGATGCCCGAGTTTGAGCTGTCCGGTTTCGAGAACATCAAGGTTGAGCGGCCGGTGGCGGAAGTCACCGAGCAGGACGTGGACCGCATGATCGAGACCCTGCGCCAACAACGGGCGATCTGGAACGCGGTCGAGCGTCCAGTCCGTGACGGTGACCGGGTCCGCTTCGATTTCGAGGGCAAGATCGACGGCCAGGATTTCGCGGGCAACAAGGGTGAAAACACCCAAATCGTGCTCGGTGGGAAATCCTTGCTCCCGGATTTCGAGGCCCGGCTGATCGGTTTGAACCCGGGCGCAGAAACCGAGTTTGATCTGACTTTTCCGGAGGACTATCAGGTTAGGGAGGTCGCCAGCAAGACCGCGCGCTTCCAGGTCAAGCTGCACGAGATCGAGGAAGCCCATCCGCCGGAAGTGGATGAGACCTTTGCAGCGGGTTTCGATGTCAAGGAAGGCGGTGTCGCCGGCTTGCGGCAGGCGCTGCGCGAGAACATGGAGCGCGAATTGCGCGAGGGCATCCAGGCGGCGATCAAGCGTCAGGTGATGCAGGGATTGCTGGAGGTCAATGCCGTTCCGTTGCCGCGGGCGCTGGTCGAGGCCGAAATCGAGCAACTGGCTCGCCAGTTGGGCTTTCAGACCAGCGACAGCGATGAAAGCGTCCGGGAACAAGTCCAGCAGTTTAAGAGCCGGTTGTTTGAAGCCGAAGCCCGCCAGCGCGTGGCCCTGGGTTTGCTGATTTCCAAACTGGCGGCCAACCAGGGTATCCAGGTCGACGAGGAGCGGGTTCGGATGCGGTTGGACGCTTTGGCCTCCACCTACGAGGAACCGGCCGAGGTGGTGCGCTGGTACGAACAAACACCGAACGCGCTCGACAGCTTGCGCGCCTTGGTGCTGGAGGAGCAGATCGTGGACTGGGTGCTGGAGCGGGCGCAACTCACCGAAAAGGCCAGCACCTTCGCCGAGATTATGACCCCTAGCAAACAAGCCGCGGCCGCGCCAGTGGAGTCGACCGAATGAGCGAGAACGGTTCCGCCGCCATCCGAGCGCTCAATCTGGTGCCGATCGTGGTCGAGCAGACCGCGCGCGGCGAACGGGCCTACGATATCTATTCTCGCCTGCTCAAGGAGCGGGTGGTGTTTCTGGTGGGGCCGGTCGAGGATTACGCCGCCAATCTGATCGTGGCGCAATTGTTGTTTCTGGAGGCCGAGAATCCGGATAAGGACATTCATCTCTACATCAATTCGCCGGGCGGTTCGGTCAGCGCCGGTCTGGCCATCTACGACACCATGCAATTTATCAAGCCGGATGTCAGCACCATGTGCGTGGGCCAGGCCGCCAGCATGGGTGCCCTGCTGCTGGCCGGCGGCGCGGCGGGCAAGCGGTTCTGTCTGCCGCACTCGCGGGTGATGATCCATCAGCCGCTGGGCGGCTTTCAGGGGCAGGCCAGCGATTTTGATATCCACGCCCGGGAAATCCTGTTGGTTCGGGATCGGCTCAACCGCATCCTGGCCAAACACACCGGCCAGCCGGTCGAAAAGATCGCCGTCGATACCGACCGCGACAACTTCATGGGTGGGGCCGAGGCGGTCGAATATGGCCTGATCGACGCCGTATTAAACCAGCGCGTTCCCGCCGGTTAAGCATCCGATTCGTATCCCCGCCGCCGGCGCCTCGCGCGAGGCCGACGGCGGCGCCAATCATGCGATATCCGCTGGAAACCGGCGGTTGCCGGCTCCACCGACCGCGCGATGACGAGGATGGCATTATGAGCAGAGACCGAAGTGACCGGAGCGACGACGACAAGCTGTTGTATTGCTCCTTTTGTGGCAAGAGCCAGCACGAGGTGCGCAAGCTGATCGCCGGGCCGAACGTGTTTATTTGCGATGAATGCGTCGAACTGTGCAACGACATCATCCGCGAGGAGATGGAGGAGAGCGCCCCCGCCGCCGCCAGCAAGCTGCCCAAGCCGCACGACATCAACCAGGTCCTCGACGAGTACGTGATCGGTCAGGAGCGCGCCAAGAAAGTCCTTTCGGTGGCGGTCTACAACCATTTCAAGCGATTGGAACTACAACGCGCCGGTCGTGCCAAGGAGGCCGAGATCGAGGTCGCCAAGAGCAACATCCTGTTGATCGGACCTACCGGTTCGGGCAAGACCCTGCTGGCCGAGACCTTGGCCCGTTTGCTGAACGTGCCGTTCACCATCGCCGACGCCACGACCCTGACCGAGGCCGGCTACGTCGGCGAGGACGTGGAGAACATCATCCAGAAGTTGTTGCAGAAGTGCGAGTACGATGTCGAGAAGGCGCAGACCGGCATTGTCTACATCGACGAGATCGACAAGATTTCGCGCAAGTCCGACAATCCTTCGATCACCCGCGACGTGTCGGGCGAAGGCGTGCAGCAGGCATTGCTGAAGCTGATCGAGGGCACCATCGCCTCGGTGCCGCCACAGGGCGGGCGCAAGCATCCGCAGCAGGAATTCCTGCAGGTGGATACCTCCAATATCCTGTTCATCTGCGGCGGCGCGTTCGCCGGGCTGGACAAGGTCATCCGCAGTCGCTCCGAGAAGGGCGGCATCGGTTTCTCGGCGGACGTCAAAAGCAAGGACCAGGGCAAGAACCTTGGCGAGGTGCTGATGGAGGTCGAGCCGGAGGATCTGATCAAGTATGGCCTGATCCCGGAATTCGTCGGCCGCTTGCCGGTGGTGGCGACCTTGACCGAATTGGACGAGCACGCCCTGGTGCGGATTCTGACCGAACCCAAAAACGCCATCGCCAAGCAGTTCAGGAAGCTGTTCGAGATGGAAGGCAGCGAACTGGAGTTTCGCGAGGACGCCTTGCGAGCGGTCGCGCGCCGAGCGATGGAACGCAAGACCGGCGCGCGGGGTCTACGAACCATTCTGGAGCACATCCTGCTGGACACCATGTACGATTTGCCGAGCTTGCAGAGCGTCCGCAAGGTGGTGGTGGATGATTCCGTGGTGAGCGGTCACGCCAAGCCATACTTCATCTACGAGAACATCGAGCGCCGCGCCGCCGCGCACGAGTGACCGTCGACCCAACCGCCGGCGTCGCGGTCTCGGGCTCCGGAGGCTGGAAAGAAAGATGCGCGTTGGTCTTGCCATTCCAGGCGATAACGCCGTCGCCCATTCGATTGCTCGGGTTGCCCGCGGAGAACCTGCCCCATGAAGCGTAGCGAAACCTTGTTCGACAGTTTGCCCGGTCATGCGCCAATGCCGGTTTTGCCGCTCCGCGACGTGGTCGTCTATCCGCACATGGTCATCCCGCTGTTCGTCGGCCGGGAGAAATCCATCCACGCGCTCGACCTGGCGATGCAACAGCACAAGCGCATCGTCCTGGTCGCGCAGCGCGGCGCCGAGGTGGACGACCCGCGAACCAGCGATCTGTACGCCATTGGCACCCTGTCGAACGTGCTGCAACTGCTGCGGCTGCCGGATGGCACGGTCAAGGTACTGGTCGAGGGCTGCCAGCGGGTCTACATCCACCGTTTCACCGAAACCCGGTCCTGTTTCATCGCCGAGGTGTCGGCGCTGGAAGCGCCGTCGGACGAGAAGGCGTCCCAGGAAATGCAGGGGCTGATGCGCTCGCTGCTGAATACCTTCGACCAGTACGTCAAGCTGAACAAGAAGATTCCGGGCGAGGTGCTGAGTTCGGTCGCCGGCATCGACGACCCCAACCGGCTGGCCGATACCATCGCCGCGCACATGACGCTCAAGCTCGACGAGAAGCAGAAAATTCTGGAAATCCAGGATCTGCCCGAGCGTCTTGAACATCTGCTGGCCCTGGTGGAAGGCGAGATCGACATCCTTCAGGTCGAGAAACGCATCCGCGGTCGCGTCAAGCAACAGATGGAAAAGAGCCAGCGCGAATATTATTTGAACGAGCAGATGAAGGCGATTCAAAAGGAGCTTGGCGATCTGGAGGACGCGCCCAACGAAATCGAGGAACTGGGCCAGCGCATCGAGAAGGCGGGGATGCCCAAGGAGGCTAAAACCAAGGCCCAGGCGGAACTGAACAAACTGAAGATGATGTCGCCGATGTCGGCTGAGGCCACGGTGGTGCGTAACTACATCGACTGGCTGGTCAGCGTTCCCTGGCGCAAACGCACCAAAGTCCATCAGGATCTGGCCGCGGCCGAGGCGATTCTGGAAGCTGATCACTACGGGTTGGAAAAGGTCAAGGAACGGATTCTCGAATATCTCGCCGTGCAACAACGGGCGCGCAAGCTCAAGGGGCCGATCCTGTGCTTGGTCGGGCCGCCGGGCGTGGGCAAAACCTCGCTGGGACGCTCTATCGCCCGCGCCACCAACCGCAAGTTCGCGCGGATGTCGCTGGGCGGGGTGCGCGACGAAGCAGAGATTCGCGGCCACCGCCGCACCTATATCGGCTCGCTGCCTGGCAAGATCATTCAGAATCTGGCCAAGGCCGGCGTGCGCAATCCACTGTTCCTGTTCGACGAAATCGACAAGATGTCGATGGATTTCCGCGGCGATCCCTCGTCGGCCCTGCTGGAAGTGCTGGACCCCGAGCAGAACAACACGTTCAACGATCATTATCTGGAAGTGGATTTCGACTTGTCGGACGTGATGTTCGTGGCGACCGCCAACTCGCTCAACATTCCACCGCCGTTGCTGGATCGCATGGAGGTGATTCGCATCCCCGGTTATACCGAGGACGAGAAACTGAACATCGCGTTGCGTTATCTGGTTCCCAAGCAGATCGCCAATAATGGCCTGAAGGAGGACGAACTGGAGATCGCCCAGGATTCCATCCGCGACCTCATCCGCTTTTATACCCGCGAAGCCGGGGTGCGCAATCTGGAGCGTGAGATCGCCAAAATCTGCCGCAAGGTCGTCAAGGAAATCACCCTGCGTCCCACCGATCACAAGACAGTCGTCGTTCCTGACCTGTTGGAGAAATATGTGGGCGTGCATCGTTTCCGCTACGGTTTGGCCGAGGAACAGGACCAGATTGGTCAGGTGACCGGCTTGGCCTGGACCGAAGTGGGGGGCGAACTGCTTAGCATCGAGGCCGCGCTAGTGCCCGGCAAGGGTAAGCTGACCCATACCGGCCAGTTGGGCGAGGTGATGCGGGAATCCATCCAGGCGGCGATGACCGTGGTGCGTAGTCGCGCCGAAATGCTGGGCATCGATCCGGAGTTTCATCAGAAATACGATCTGCACATTCACGTTCCTGAAGGCGCCACCCCGAAGGATGGCCCCAGCGCCGGCATCGGCATGTGCACGGCCCTGGTTTCGGCCCTGACCCGGATTCCGGTGCGGGCCAGCGTCGCCATGACTGGCGAGATTACCTTGCGCGGCGAGGTGTTGCCGATCGGTGGCCTCAAGGAAAAGCTGCTGGCCGCCCACCGGGGCACTATCGCAACGGTGGTGATTCCCGAGGAAAATCGCAAGGATTTGACGGAAATCCCGGAAAATATCCTGGCCAAGCTGGAGGTGCGGCCGGTGCGCTGGATCGATCAGGTGTTGGAGATCGCTCTGCAAACACAACCGGCGCCCAAGGTACAGGATACGGCGGAACGGAGCGAACCGGCGGCGATATCGGAATCCGCCACGAAAACCGGCGGTGTCCTGGACGGTGTGCGCGCCCACTAGGAGATGGATTCGGTAGCCAATTGACACTGCTTTGAACGCCCTGATATAAGATCAAAAATGCTTTCGTTCCTTCGGGGCCCGGGTTGTCGCGCGTCGCGCGCGTAACTTTGAAAACCCAATAACCTACACAACACCGCACGGGAATAGCCTCATGAATAAAACCGAACTCGTCGATGCCGTTGCCCAGGCAACCGATCTGTCCAAAGTCGCTGCGGGTAAAGCCGTGACCGCGGTTCTGGATGCGATTCGAGGGGCGCTCGAGAAAGGAGATTCCGTGGTGTTGACTGGATTTGGTACCTTCTCGATCCGCGAGCGCCCCGCCCGGACGGGTCACAACCCCAAGACTGGTCAGCCCATGGAACTTAAGGCAAGCAAAACCCCGGTGTTCAAGGCTGGTAAAACTTTCAGGGATACCATAAAATAATCTTTTTGTGGGTGCTTAGCTCAGTTGGGAGAGCATCGCCCTTACAAGGCGAGGGTCGGGGGTTCAAGCCCCTCAGCACCCACCACGGTTCGGGTACCGGAGCGGTAGTTCAGATGGTTAGAATACCGGCCTGTCACGCCGGGGGTCGCGGGTTCGAGCCCCGTCCGCTCCGCCACTTGTCCCAAACCGCGCCAAGCGATTCGAGATTGCCATTTTTGGAGCGGTAGTTCAGATGGTTAGAATACCGGCCTGTCACGCCGGGGGTCGCGGGTTCGAGCCCCGTCCGCTCCGCCAAATACCCGAGGGGTGTCGCGCAGACGCCCTTTTTTATGCGCGTTCGCCGCGCTTTCCCTTTCGGTACTCCGCTGCAAAATCGGATCGTCGCCATGCTGCTACAGAAAATCCGTGATCACGCCCAAGGCTGGTTCGCCTATATCGTCATCGGTTTGTTGACCATTCCGTTCGCGGTGTGGGGCATCAATTATTATTTCGAGGGCGGCGGGCCGATGGATGCCGCCTTGGTCGGCGACAGCAAGATTTCGCTCCAGGAGTTTCAGCGCGCCTATCAGCAGCAACGCCAGCGCATGCAGGCCATGCTGGGCGGCAACACGGATCCGGCATTACTGGATGGGCCGCGGCTGAAACAGGACGTGTTGCGGCAACTGGTCGATGAACGGGTGCTGGACCAGAGCGCGCGCGATCAGGGATTCCGGGTCGGCGACCAGCAACTGGGCGTCGCCATCCTGGCGCTGCCAGTGTTTCAGCAGAGCGGCGGCTTCGACAAGGAACTGTACGAGCGCTTGCTGCGCAATCAGGGTTATACTGCGGCGGCCTTCGAGGAAGGACTGCGGCAATCGCTGGCGACCGGACAATTGCGCGAGGGCGTTTCGGCCTCGGCCTTGGTGACGCCGACGGAACTGGAGCAATGGATCGCCCTGCTCAAGCAGCAGCGGGAATTGCAGTACGTGGTATTGCCGCTGGCCCGCTACGCGGCCCGGGCGACCCTCGACGACGGGGCCATTCGGGAGTACTTCGAGAAGAACAAGGATCGCTTCGTCAATCCCGAGCAGGTGCGGCTTCGGTTTGTCGAACTGAAGCTGGCGACCATCGCCGAAGGCGTCACCGCCAGCGAGGACGAACTGAAGGCGGCCTATCAGGAGCAGATCGTCAAGTACGGTCGGCCCGAGGAACGCTCGGCTTCGCATATTCTGGTCAAACTGCCGCCAAACGCCGGTCAAGACGTGGTGGAAAAGGCTCGCGTCAGGGCGCAACAAATCGCTGATGGCGTCCGTTCTGGCGGCAAAAGCTTCGATCAGGCGTTGCAGGAGGTCAAGGCCGACTCGTCTGGCGAACTGGAAGGCGGTGAACTGGGGGTGATCGGCAAGGGCATGTTCGACAGCCCGGCGTTTGAGAGCGCCTTGTTCGCCCTGTCGAAAGCGGGCGAGGTTAGCGAGCCGGTACGGATGCCGTCGGGCTTCCACATCATCCGCCTGGACAACATCGCTCCGGCGCAGGTGAAACCGTTCGAGGAAGTGCGCGAGGCGGTGGCCGCGGAACTTCGCCAGCAGAAAGCCGAAAACCGCCTTTACGAAATCGGCCAGACGCTCGCCAATCTGGGTTACGAGCACCCCGACAGCCTGGAGCCAGCGGCTAAGGCGTTGAATGCGCCGATTCAGGAAAGCGGTTGGTTCGGCCGCCAGGGCGGGGAGGGCATCGCCGCTAATTCCAAGGTGGTGGAGAGCGCCTTTGGCGAAGACGTGCTCAAACGAGGCGTCAACAGCGAACCGCTCGAACTGGAGCCGGGTCATATCGTGATGATCCGGGTCAAGGAGCACCGGGACGCAACGCCGCGAACTTTAGAGGAGTCCCGCGAGGACGTCGTTAAAGCGTTGCGCGAGCAAAAGGCCCGCGAAGCCATCGCCAAGGATGCCGAAACCGTGAGGACGCGCGCCGCCAAGGGCGAACATTCGCAAACCCTGGCGGCGGAATTCGGCGGCGAGTTCAAGAATGCCGGGTTGGTGGAACGCAATGCGACGACGGTGGACCCTGCGGTGCTGGACGTTGCATTCCGGTTGCCACAGCCGGATGCGGGGAAGATGGCGTTGGGGACGACGGCGCTGGCAAACGGCGATCAGGTGGTATTGGCAGTGATTCGCGTCGTGCCCGGCCAAAAGGATGCACTCGCTGAGAACGAGCGCAAGGCGTTGGCCCAGCAACTGGCGCAGCGGAACGGCGACGATCAATTTGACAGGCTGCTGGCCAGCGTGCGGACCAGGATCAAGGTCGTGACTTATAACGACCGGCTGTAGAAGCGGGAAGAGAAAGGGAATGCCTTGACTTCCCTCTCCCCGCGGGGGAAAGGGGCCTGGGTGAAGGGATTTACTCCGTCGCCCCCAGCGCGACGGTATTGAAACCGCCGTCCACGTAAACGATCTCGCCGGTGATGCCGGAGGCCAGGTCCGAGCAGAGAAACGCCGCCGTGTTGCCCACTTCCTCGATGGTGACGCACTTGCGCAGCGGGGCGATGTGCTCGAAGGTATCCAGCATCTTGCGGAAGTTCTTGATGCCGGATGCCGCCAGGGTGCGGATCGGCCCGGCGGAAATAGCGTTGACCCGGATGCCTTCCGGCCCCAGCGCCTGCGCCAGATAGCGAACGTTGGCGTCCAGGCTGGCCTTGGCCAGACCCATGACGTTGTAGTTGGGCACCACCCGCGCGCCGCCCAGATACGTCATGGTGATCAGCGCGCCCCGCCGGCCCTGCATCAGCGGCCGGGCCGCCTTGGCCAGCGCCGCGAAGCTGTAGGAACTGATGTCGTGGGCGACGCGGAAGTTCTCGCGGCTGATGCCTTCCAGGAAATCGCCTTCCAGCGCCTCGCGCGGCGCGTAGGCCACCGAGTGCACCACGATGTCCAGCCCGTCCCAGTGTTGCTGGAGTCCCTCGAACACCGCCGCAATGTCGGCGTCGCTTTCCACGTCGCAGGGCAGGGTGATGGCACTGCCCAGTTCGGCGGCCATCTTCTCGACCCGGGGTTGCAGCTTGTCGTTCTGATAAGTGAACGCGAGTTCTGCGCCTTCCCGGCGCATGGCCTGGGCGATGCCCCAGGCGATGGAACGGTTGCTGGCGACTCCCACGATCAGGGCGCGTTTGCCGGCGAGAAAGCCCATAATGAACTCCTTTGCATTTTAGGTATCGTTTAAGCGGGTCAATGAATTCGCGAACTGTAAAGGATAGTGCATGGCGCGCGCAAAAAACCGTTTCTCCTGGCGACTGATTGCTGGTCTGCTGGGACTCATCAGCTTCCTGGCCGCAACCATCGGGCTGGGTGCTCCGGTCCATGGCATCGCCCTGCACGGCCAGCCGAAGTATGGGCCGGACTTTCAGCACTTTGCTTATGTCAATCCCGATGCTCCCCGGGGCGGCGAGGCGCGCTTTGCCGCCATCGGCGGCTTTGACACCTTCAATCCCTTCAATATCAAGGGCGAAGCCGCCGCCGGCATCGGCCAATTATTTGAAACGCTGCTGACCGACGGCAAGGACGAGCCGTTCAGCGAATATGGTTTAATCGCCGAGAGCGTCGATGTGGCCGAGGATCGCGGGTCGGCCACGTTCGTCATTCGTCCACAGGCCAGGTTTCATGACGGCGGTCCGATCATCGCCGAAGACGTGCTGTTTTCCTTTGAGACGCTGAAGGCCAAGGGCAGTCCCTTCTATCGACTCTATTACGCAAATGTCGCCAAGGCCGAGAAGCTGGGCGAGCGGCAGGTGAAGTTCACCTTCGCGCCCGGCGAGAATCGGGAATTGCCGCTGATCATGGGCCAGATGCCGGTGCTGTCGAAAAATTACTGGGAGAATCGCGATTTTGCCGCAACGACGCTGGACGCGCCGGTCGGCAGCGGTCCCTACCGGATCGAGCGGTTCGAGCCGGGCCGTTTCATCGTCTATCGGCGCGACGGGAACTACTGGGGCAAGGATTTGCCCGTGAACCGGGGACTGCACAACATCGACCGGCTGCGCTACGACTACTACCGCGATGTGATCGTGGCGCTGGAGGCGTTCAAGGCCGGCGCGTATGACCTGCGCTTGGAAAACTCCGCCAAACAGTGGGCGACCGGCTACGACTTCCCGGCCTTGGCCAAGGGTTTGGTGAAGAAGGAGACCTTCTCACGCCAAATGCCGGCCGGGATGCAGGGGTTCGCTTTCAATCTGCGCCGGCCCCTGTTTCAGGATGCCCGGGTGCGCCAGGCGCTGGGCTACGCCTTCGATTTCGAGTGGAGCAACCGCAATCTGTTCTACAACCAGTACACCCGGACGCGCAGTTATTTCGACAACTCGGAACTGGCGGCCCGGGGTTTGCCGTCGCCGGAGGAACTGGCGCTGTTGGAGCCGCTGCGCAAGGATCTGCCGCCGGAGGTATTCACCACCGCTTACGAGCCGCCGGTCGCGAACGACGACGTCCAATTGCGCGCCAATTTGCAAAAAGCCTTGCAAGGGTTGCAGGGCGCCGGCTGGACCTTCCGCGACCGCAAGCTGGTCAATGCCAAGACCGGCGAACCGTTCCGTTTTGAGCTGCTGATCGCCGAACCGACCTGGGAGCGGATTGCGCTGCCCTTCGCCCGCAACCTGGAGCGGCTGGGCATCGAAATGAGCGTGCGGTCGGTGGATTCGGCCCAGTACGAAAACCGGTTGCGCGCTTTCGATTTCGATGTGGTGGTGAACGTCTGGGGGCAGTCGCTATCGCCGGGCAACGAGCAGCGCGAGTTTTGGAGCAGCGCCGCCGCCGATCAGCCAGGCAGCCGCAATCTGGTCGGTTTGAAGAATCCGGCGGTGGACAAGTTGGTGGAGCAACTCGTCGCCGCGCCCGACCGCGCCAGCTTGGTGACCCGGGTGCGGGCGCTGGATCGGGCGCTGCAATGGAATTTCCTGGTCATCCCGCACTGGCATATTCCTTACGACCGTGTCGCCTTCTGGGACAAATTTGCCTATCCGGCGGTGACGCCGCTGCAAGGGGTGCAACTGGACGCTTGGTGGGTTGATCCAGCCAAGGACGGTGCATTGAGCCAGCAGCGCAATTCGGGATCGGGAAAGGCCAATTGATTGCCGGGAGCCGACCATTTATCGGCAAGGCTGTTCGTCGGTCAGCGTCCGCAAGCGCTGGTGCAACTCCCGCTCCATTCGGATCGCGCTGCTGGCGGAGCGGGCCTGGAGGGCGTTGTGGGTCAGAACGTGTTCCCTGGCGGCTTCCCAATCGCCCGTCGCTGCATAAGCTTCGGCAACAATCCGCGCCAACTCCAGGCGGAGAGAGGCCGCCGTAAAACCGAGGTTATAGCGCTGTCGAACCGGCATGGTGAAACCTTGGAGTTGCTGGAGAATCCAGGAAGAAAGGGCGACCCACCATCGGGTCGTAAAGGTCATGTCCGGAACCTGGTTCAGGCAAAGTGAATGTCGTAGGTGGCGCCCTGACCGCGCGACTCGTCGATGCGCAGCTGGACTTTCTTGATGCATTCCCGCCAGGGCAGGGCCGGATCGCAGGTCAGTTCCGCCCAGAACCGCTCGAACAACAGTCGGGCCAGATTTTCGGTGGTGATGTTGTCGGTCGCCAGCACGACGACCTCGTCGACGGGCAGCACGTAACGCTTGCCGCACAATCGGAACGCACATTCGCTGTCCGCGCCGGGTAGCCATTCTAGCCACGGATTGTCCCCGGCAATCAGCATCCTTTCGTCCCAGTCGCCGCAGACTTTGCGCAGCGCCCGTTTGAAGACCTCATAGTTAAGCAGCCGCGCCAAGGTCGGCAGTTCGGCCAGTTCCACATCGAGTTGAACCTGATAGTTATGACCGTGCAGGCGTTCCTTGCCGCCATCGGGGAACACGGTCATGTGCGCCGCCGAGAACTTGAGATTGTCCTTGCGGATGTGGAGGGTCCAACTCCGCTGTCCGTCGGGTCCGGTCATGCGCTTGCCCCCGTTGAATTCGTGATTCCCGCCACCAGGGCGCGTAGCCAGTTCGCCAGCGCCGCGCCGTACCGCGCCACAGTGTAGTGCTTTTCCACCAGCGCCCGGCAGTTGGCCCGGCGGATTTGCCCGATCTGTTCCGCCGCCGCGATCAGGCCGGCGAGATCGTCAGGCTCGACCAGCCAGCCGGTTTCACCGTCATGCACGTAGTCGCTGACGCCCCCGCGCCGGTAGGCGATGATCGGTGTGCCGCAGGCCAGCGCCTCGATGCCGGCGATGCCGAAGGCTTCCAGCCATTTCGGCGTCATCAGCAGCGCCCGGAATTCCCGCACCGCCTCGGCCAGCCCCGGCATTCGAACAAAACCGCCATAATGGATCGGCGCGGCGGGGTAGCGTTGCGCCAGTTCGTCCCAGTAGGCCGAATTCTGCATGACGCCAAACACCGTCACCGCAAGACCGGACTGGGTGGCGAACGCGAATGCGTCTTCCAGTCCCTTTTCCGGCGCGATCCGTCCCAGCCAGCAGAACGATCGCCGGGGATGGGCGTTGTAGCGGTATTGCTCAAGGTCCAGACCCGGGGGAATCAGTCGAACCGGACCGGTCAAGCCGAAACTGGCGGCTTGGGTGGCGCTCAAAAAGGCGAGCCGCTGGGGATGGTGGGCGGCGATCCGGCGGATTTCCGAAGACAGCGAGCGGTTCAGGTCGCCCATGCTGACCAGCGAGCCGAGCGGGCAGGGCAGGAAATCGCTGGCGAACAGCGGCAGCCAGTCGTAGGAAAAGTTCAAGATAGCGTCTTCGGAGCGGGCCCGTTCCGCCAGCCAGCGCAGCGCCGCGACCAGGAAGGTGTCGGCTTCGAGCGGCGGCGGCGCGTCGTAGGCGGAGATCACGGCGGTGGGCGCCAGCCGGCCGGGCAGGGTCAGCAGCTCCGGTACGTTGGCCACGGAACCGGCGGGCGCGATCACCTGCGTGAGGTAACCGAGGGCGTGAAGCTGACGGGCGGCGGTGATGACCATGTGTTCCACCCCGCCGCCCAGCCCGGAACCCAGCGGCGCGACCGCCGTGGACAGCAGATAAACGCGCATGGTTGTTCCCGATGGTGAGGGATATCACCATTATAACCGCCGCCGTTGTCCGGGCCGTGAAACCGTGAGACGGGGAACGCGCCCGCGCATCGGGTGGTCTTTGCCGAGAACGGTGCGACGATTGAAGGAGGTCATCGGAATGGGCGCCATGCTGCGTAGTTTGAGCGGAATCGTACTGGCGGGATTACTCGCCGGTTGCGCCTTGAATCCGCCCCGCCCGCCCGATGATCCCGCCGCTGCCCGCTGCCTGGCGCTGTACGACGAACTGGACGCAACGGTTGCCGAAGGGGGAGCAACGCCGTCCGCGCCCATTCGCGTCGCGGGCTTTCCGCACCTGCGGGTGGATCGCTTTCTGGCTGATTTTGGCGCGCGAGCCTTGATTCCCGCCGAAACCGTCGCCTGGCTGACGCGGCTGAACGCGCTGGACCAGGAAGCCCGGCGGGTGGAGTGGGCGTCGCTGCCGGAGCCGGTCAGGACGGCGTTGAATCGCCGTCACGCGCCCGGCGAGGGGGTTCCCGCCGTGCTCGCGCGCTGCGCGGTCGCATTGCGGAGCGCGGATTCAGGTGCTCCCGAACGGCTGGCGCTGATTCGGGAACGGGCGCGAGTGCCGGACGATTACGTTACGGTGAATCAGGTGCTGGGGCTCTATCCGCTGACCATGCTGCCGGTGGATTTCGGCATCTACCGTTATCAGGAGGAAGTCCGCGCCCGATTCGCCCGAACGCTGGCCGATTTGCCGGTTCACGGCGTGCTTCGGCGCTACGGACCGCCCGCCGCGCCGACGGTCGTTGCCAATGGCGCGGCGATTCCCCGCGATGCGCTCGGTATTCCCGAACCGACCCCGGTGCAGGCGGAAGCCCTGTTCGCGGTCCATGCTCCGATCTGGGAAGTGGATGCCGCTACCGCCGATGACCGGCCGGGCGCACCTTATTGGCGGGCGGAAGGCGTACCGACGGTTGATGTCGCCGCCCCGGTGGTCTACCGCTATCTCTCTTATGCCCGCTGGCGGGGCGAGCCGCTGGTGCAATTGAATTATCTGATCTGGTTCGCCGCCCGGCCCCGAACCGGCGCGTTTGACCTGCTGGGTGGACCGCTGGACGGGGTGCTGTGGCGGGTGACGCTGGATCGGTCGGGACAGGTTCTACTGTACGACAGCATTCACGCCTGTGGTTGCTATCACCTGCTGTTTCCCGGACCGGCCTTGCGCCTGCGCGCGGAGACAGCAGACTGGGCCGAACCGCCGCTGGTTCCGCAACCAGCGCCAGCGGTGGGGAAGGGCGAGCGCATCGTGATCCGGCTGGCCTCCGGCAGCCATGAGTTGCAACGGGTGTACGCGAACCGTCCGGGCGCGGTGACGACGCTGGAAGCGCGAGAGTATGCGGCGCTGTACGCCGTACCGGTGGAAAAAGGCCGGTCGCGTGGTCTGTTTGGGCCGGATGGGTTGGTGGCCGGCAGCGAACGGGCCGAGCGCTGGCTGCTGTGGCCAATGGGCGTACCTTCGCCCGGCGCCATGCGCGAACGTAGCCGGCACGCGATTGCCTTCGTGGGCCGCCGGCATTTTGATGACGCGGATTTGCTAGACCGGCTGTTCGAGCCGGCGGAGGAGGGCAGGTGAGATTCGGAACGAGGTGCGGGGCATTATTGCTGGCGGTTTCGACGGTGGCGGGCGCGGCGGATGGTGAACTGATGATCGGGCGCTTCTCCGCCGGCGATCTGAAGGAATGGCAAACCAAGGTGTTTCAGGGCGAAACCCGCTACACCTTCGATGAGAAGAGCGGGCGGCGGGCGCTGTTCGCCGACAGCCGGGGCGCAGCTTCCGGCCTGTACCGGGAAATCCAGGTGGATTTGCAGCGCACGCCCTGGCTGCACTGGTCGTGGCGGGTGGACCGGGTGCTGAGCGGCGTGGACGAGCGCACCAAAGCCGGCGACGACTATCCGGCGCGGGTGTACGTGGTCGTGTCGGGCGGCGCGGCGTTCTGGAAAACCCGCTCGCTGGTCTACGTCTGGTCCAGCCATCAGCCGGTGGGTGCGACCTGGCACAATGCGTTCACCAGCAACGCCCGGGTGATGGCGCTCCGATCAGGGACCCAGGACGCCGGGCGGTGGGTCAGCGAGAAGCGCGACATCCGCGCCGATTTCCGGCAACTGTTCGGCGAGGAGATCGCGCAGATTGACGCCGTGGCCCTGATGACCGATACGGATAATAGCGGCCAGAGCGCCACAGCCTGGTATGGCGATATTTACTTCACGGCGCGATGAGACGGGCGCGGCCTTGCGCCCCGGCCCGGTTGCATCGCGCCAGATAGTTCAATCCCTTACGCGCAGAACGATCTTGCCGCGCGCATGGCCGCCCTGGCTGATGACCTGAGCCTGCCGGGCGTCGCTCAGCGGCAACACGGCATGGATGATCGGTTTCATCCGCCCTTGATCGATCAACTGGGCGATCTGGGCGAGTTGCTGACCGCTGGGCTGAATGAACACGAAGGCGCTGCGAACGCCGTGCGCGGCGGCGGTCGCTTCCGGCGGCGGGCTGATCACCGAAACCAGGATGCCGCCCGGTTTCAAGACCTGCCAGGAGCGTTCCTGGGTGTCGCCGCCGATGGTGTCGAACACCACGTCCACCTCCTTGACGGCCTGTTCGAATCGGGTCCGGGTATAGTCGACGAACTGGTCGACGCCCAGGTCCGCCACCAAGCCGATGTTGACCGCCGATGCGGTGGCGATGACCCGCGCCCCCCGGGCCTTGGCCAGTTGCACCGCCAGGCTGCCCACGCCACCGGCGGCGGCGTGGATCAGCACGGTTTGGCCAGCCTGCAACTGGGCGGCGTCCACCAGCGATTGCCAAGCGGTCAGAGCGGCCAGCGGCACGGCGGCGGCGTGAACGGAGTCCAGCGTGGCCGGTTTCAGCGCGGCTTCGCTGGCCTTGACCGCGATGAATTCGGCATAACCACCATCGCGTTCGATGTCGGGCCGGGTATAAACCTCGTCGCCGACCTTGAAGCCGGAGACCTCGGGACCGACCTCGACCACCGTGCCGGCCACATCCCACCCCAGGATTAGTGGCAGACGGTGGTTGAGAAAACCTTGCAAATAGCCTTCGCGGATTTTCCAGTCCACCGGATTGACCGCCGCCGCTCGCACCTGGATCAGGAGGTCGTCGAGCCTGGGTTGGGGTTGGGGCGCGTCTTCGTAATGCAGCAGTTCGGGGCCGCCATAGGCGTGAATGCGCACGGCTTTCATGGTCGTCATGAGGGTTTTCCACGGGTTAAAGTCAAATGATGGGATTAGGCGTTAGAGGGTCCGACACCGATGCGGTTCGGGACCGGGCGCGTTAGGATAGGCGTTCGCGCGCTGTCCCATGACCCCTGATCGGAGGAAAATCCATCATGCCCACGTCCACCGCCACCCTCGTCTTGCCCTCGCCCGCGCCCGGCGTTGAGCGAACGCTGCGGGTCCATCGTTACGGCCCGCCCGGCGCCCGGCCCAAGGCCTATTTTCAGGCCGCCCTCCACGCCGACGAAATACCGGGCTTGCTGGCGGCGCAACATCTGTTGCTCGGTCTGGAGCAGGCCCGGATGGAAGGTCGGCTGATGGGCGAGGTGGTGGTGGTTCCCGTCGCCAATCCCATCGGCCTGAGCCAGCATCTCGACGGCCGGTTGCTGGGTCGGTTCGATTTCGAGGGCGGTGGCAATTTCAACCGGGGCTTTCCCGATTTGGCGGCGGGCGCGTTGGAACGGGTCAAGGGACAGTTGAGCGCCGATCCAACGGCGAACGTGGCGCGGATCCGCGAGGTGTTGCGGAACCTGCTGGCGGAGCGGACGGCGGTGCGGGAAACGGACGCGCTCAAGCTGGCGCTGCTGCGCTTGGCTATCGATGCGGATTTCGTCTTCGACCTGCACTGCGATGGCGAGGCGTTGCTGCATTTGTACGCTTCCCACCGGCAGCGTGACGAGGCCGTCGAACTGGGCGCGGACTTGGGGGCGGCGGCGATCTTGCTGGAGGAGGAGCCAGGCGGCAACCCGTTCGACGAAGCCTGCGCCGGCCCGTGGTGGAAACTGCGCGCGGCGCTGGCGGGGGAGGGACCGGCGCCGCTGGCCTGTTTCGCGACCACGGTGGAACTGCGCGGCCAGGCGGACGTGCGCGACGAGGACGCGGCGGCCGATGCGGTGGCCCTGCTGCGCTTTCTGCAACGACGCGGGGTGCTCGCTGGCGAACCAGGGCCGTTGCCGGAACTGCGCTGCGAGCCAACGCCGCTGGATGGGGTGGACGTACTGACCGCACCGGCGGCTGGAGTGTTGGTCTACCGCAAACGCCTGGGGGAACGGGTCGCGGCGGGCGAAGTGGTGGCGGAACTGGTCGATCCACTGGGCGAACCGCCGGGCGCGGCGCGGACGCCGATTCGCAGC
>Ga0209573_1001986_pt1 | contig 28133 bp, 29 predicted proteins | sample TNRBio252014_DNA_FD_185870 | JGI IMG/M metagenome (GOLD analysis project Ga0209573, IMG submission 185870) | Wastewater treatment Type I Accumulibacter community from EBPR Bioreactor in Madison, WI, USA - TNR Reactor_6/25/2014_ DNA (SPAdes)... | ecosystem: Engineered > Bioreactor > EBPR >... | reverse complement strand
GGCGGCGAACAGCAGGGCGATGGAGCCGCCGTCGCTGTGGCCGAACAAAATCGGCGGCTCGGAGATGCCGCAGGCCGCCAGCGCCTCGGGCAAGCTGTCGCGCGCCTCGCGTTCCAGATAGTCATCGGGGCGCGGCCCGGTCAGCGGTTCGGATTGGCCGTGGCCCCAGCGTTCGTACACCAACCCTGGCAGGCCGGTTCGGGCGCACAGCTCCGCCGGGAAGTGGCGCCATTGTCCGATGCTGCCCAGGCCCTCGTGCAGAAAGACCAAGGTGGGGCCGGCGGCGGCGTGGGGGGGAGACAGCCGTTCGGCGTGCAGGCGACGGCCGGCGGCGCGAAAATCGAAACGGTGGCGATGGATGGGGGCAGTCATGGGCGTTCAGGCGAGGCGTTGTTCCTGGAACAGGGCCAGCAGGATGTCCAAGCGTTCCCGAGGTTCGGTCATTTCCAGTAGCGCTTGGCGGATCTGGAGCGGCAGCGGCAGGATTTCCGTCAGCCGGTTGCCGATCCAGGCGGCGTTCTCCCAGTCCGGGACGAGAAACCGGGCGTAGCGTTGCAATTCCTCGTTTTCCAGCAAATCGCGCAGGACGCGCGCCAGCGGTTCGTGACTGGGCAGGGGCGGTTGCACCGGGTCGTCTGGCAGCCACAACACCTGACCGAGCAGGAGGTTATCGGGCTGAATCCGGTGGCCGACCACCCGCAATCGCTGCACGCCCAGGCAGGTGAGACCGAGCAGGCCATCCTCGGTCTGGTCGAAATCCACGATGCGGGCCAGGGTGCCGATCGGATGGATGCTGACCAGCTCGCCGCCCGCTTCATTCCCTGCGTGAATGGTCACCACGCCGAAACCGCTGTCAGTTTTCATGCAGCGGCTGACCAAGTCCAGATAGCGGGTCTCGAAAATCCGCAGGGGCAGCACGCCGCCGGGAAACAGCACGGTTTTGAGCGGTAACAGCGGCAGTTCCTGGGTGGCGGTCGCGCTCATCGGGCTACCTCGCTTCCGGGTCCTGGCCCCAGCGCGGCAGCAGCGCGTGGGGAATTTCCAACTGATCGAGGATTCTGGCGACGATAAAGTTTACCAGTTCCCCGACCGTGGCGGGCCGGTAATAAAAGCCGGGGTTGGCCGGCAGGATCACCGCGCCGGCGCGGGCCAGCCTGAGCATATTTTCCAGATGAATCACCGACAGCGGAGTTTCCCGCACCGCCAGAATCAGCTTACGTCCCTCTTTGAGCGTCACGTCGGCGGCCCGTTCCAGCAGGTTGTCGCTGTTGCCGTTGGCGATGGCGGCCAGCGCCCCGGTGGTGCAGGGACAGACCACCATCGCCCGCGCCAGCGCCGAGCCGCTGGCGGGCGGCGCGGTCCACTCATCCTGGCCGTAGACCTGAAGCTGTCCGGGATCGCAGCGGTAGTGTTCGAGCAATACCCGCTGGATGTCGCGGGGCCGGGCCGGCAGGCGCAGATCGGTTTCCATGTGGATGACGATCTGGGCGGCCTTGGAGATCAGCAGTTGCACCGGATGGCCCGCCTCCAGCAGGCACTGCAGCAGCCGCAGGCCGTAGTCGGCCCCGGACGCGCCGGTCATGCCGAGGATGATGGGGCGATCAGGCATCGGCGGCGAACGCCCGCAGCGTCTGGAGCAACCGCTCGTGAATCCCCCCAAAACCGCCGTTGCTCATGATCAACACCTGGGTTCCCGGTTTGACCTGGGCCTGAATCGCGGCGAGCGTATCGTCGAGTGAATGGCAGACCTGCCCGCGTGGGCCAAGCGCCGCCGCCACCGCGCCGAGATTCCAGCCCAGATCGGGCGCCTGATACAGCACCACCGCATCGGCCAGCGCCAGCGCCGGGGCGAGGCTGTCCTTGAACACCCCCAGCTTCATGGTATTGGAACGCGGCTCCAGCACCGCAATGATCGGCTGGTCGCCGACCCGGGCGCGCAATCCGGCCAGCGTGGTGGCAATCGCGGTGGGATGGTGGGCGAAATCGTCGTAGACCGTCACGCCGTTGACCGCGCCGCGCGCTTCCAGCCGCCGCTTGACGCCCTCGAAGCTGGACAGGGCGGTGATAGCCGTGCTGACTGGGACGCCCACATGGCGGGCGGCGGCGATGGCGGCCAGCGCATTGTGGACGTTGTGCAGACCCAACTGGCTCCATTCCACCCGGCCCTGCTTTTCGCCCTGGTAATGCACCTTGAAGGCGCTGCCGTCCGGGGCGATGTCCCGCGCTTCCCAGTCGCCCGTTCCGAAGCGTTCCACCGGCGTCCAGCAGCCCATCGCCAGCACCTCGGCCAGGTTCGCATCGGTCCCGTTGGCGACGATCAGCCCGGAACTGGGCACGGTCCGCAGCAGATGATGAAACTGGCGCTGGATGGCGGCCAGATCGGGGAAGATGTCGGCGTGATCGAATTCCAGGTTGTTCAGGATCAGGGTGCGCGGGCGGTAATGGACGAACTTGGAGCGCTTGTCGAAAAACGCGGTGTCGTACTCGTCGGCCTCCACCACGAAACAGCGGCCATGGCCCAACTGGGCCGACTGGCCGAAATTGGCGGGAATGCCGCCGATCAGAAAGCCCGGCGCCAGCCCGGCGTGTTCCAGAATCCAGGCCAGCAGACTGCTAGTGCTGGTCTTGCCGTGGGTACCGGCCACCGCCAGCACATGGCGGTCGCGCAACACGTGCTCCGCCAGCCAGGCCGGCCCGGAGGCGTAGGGCAGATCGCAGTTCAGCAATTCCTCGACGATCAGGCGGCCCCGGCTCATCACGTTGCCGACGACGATCATGTCCGGCTGGAACTCGGCGAGTTGTTCGGGCGCGTAACCTTCGCGCAGCGCAATGCCGGCTTCAGCCAGTTGCATACTCATCGGCGGATAGACGCCGGCGTCGCAGCCGGAAACTGTGTGTCCCGCCGCGCGGGCCAGGAGGGCGACGCCAGCCATGAAGGTGCCGCAAATGCCGAGAATGTGAATGTGCATGATCGGGAGAGAGGTTTGAAGGATGGAAGGATTTTAGGGATCAATGCCGGATGCTGTCATGGGGGAATGGACCTTTCCAATCCAGTCCAGGGTCGGCGGCCGTTGCCTACCCACCGACCCAGCCGGTCAGCATCCACGACAAAAAGGTGTAGCCGAGCGCGCCCAGCGCGCCGGCCCAGACCGGAACGTCGAGGGCGTGGCGCAGGATGTGGGCCATGATGGCGATGCTCCACGCCATCAGCGCCAACAGCAGCAGCGACGGCAATTGAATATCGCCGTCCGCTCCCTGGCGGACGATCCAGAGCATCACCGGCAACGCCAGCAGGCCCATCAGCGTGCCGGTGCCCGTCAGCGCGCTCAGGGTTTGCTCGAACCGCTGGGAATGCTGCCGCGCCAGCAGCGCCAGATGCAGCAGCCCGGCCAGCAACACCAGGTCCAGCAGGACTTGCAGGATTGCCACCGGCGCCGGCGTGCTCAGCAGCAGCACCACCAGCCCGGACAGTCCATAGCCCAGCAGGCACAGCTTCAGCAGCGCCATCCCGGCGGGCAGGTCTTGCGGACCCTTGCGAAATAGGCAGATGTCGAGGAACAGCTCGAATAAAGCACGCATGGCGTCAGTGCGGCTTCCGGTCCAGTTGCGCGGTCAGTTCCCGCAACTCGGGCGCGATGTCCACCGGATAGGGCGGCGCGGTTTCGTTCGCGCGCAAAGCCGCGGGCAGCGCCGCCAGTTGCGCCCGAACCCGGTCGCGGATCGCGTCCAGCGACTCCGGCGCTTGCAGCCGCCGGCCCTGCTCCATCACCGGAATCAGCATCGGTTCGCCCGGCTGGGGATATTGCTCCAACCCCAGGCCATCGCCGGCGAAAGTTCCATTCGCCGCCATCCGCCGGTAGACCTGCTTGCGACCCGGCCAAGTGGCCTTGCCCTCGGAACGCTTGCGCCGGGGCTGACCAGCGTACTCCTGCAGCTTGTAGACCATGTCCAGCGTGGGCGCGTCGGTGGAAGCGTCCAGCCGGGTGCCGACGCCGAACCCATCGAACGGCGCTCCGCTGGCCAGCAGTTCGCCGATGCGGTGCTCGTCGAGATCGCCGCTGCCGAGGATCGTGACCTGGCGCAGACCGCCGTCGTCGAGAATACGTCGCACCCGCCGGGCGTGCTCGGCCAGATCGCCGCTATCGATCCGCACGCCCCGGATCGCGACGCCGCGTTCCCGCAGGCGGGGCGCGAGATTCACCACCTTGCGGGCGGCGGCCTCGGTGTCGTAGGTATCGATCAGCAGGGTCACGTTGCCGGGCTGGGCGGCGGCGAATCGTTCAAAGGCGTCTTCCTCGCGGTCGTGGGCCTGAATCAGCGAATGCGCCATGGTGCCGAAGATCGGGATGCCAAACCGCATCCCGGCCAGCACGGTGGCGGTGCCGGCGAATCCGGTCAGATAACTGGCCCGCGCCGCCAGCAACGCCGCCTCGCCGCCGTGGGCGCGGCGCAGGCCGAAATCCACCAGCAGCTTGCCGGGCGCGGTCAGCACGCAACGGGCGGCCTTGGAGGCGATCAGCGTCTGGTAGTGCAGCAGGTTGATCAGCCGGCTTTCCACCAACTGCGCCTGCGGCAACGGCGCGGTGACCCGCAGGATCGGTTCGTCGGCAAAGAACGCCGTGCCTTCCGGCAGGGCCTGGACCGCGCCGGCGAAGCGGAAATCGGCCAGCGATGCCACGAAATCGACACTGAAGCGGCCGGTGCTGGCCAGCCAGTCCCGCTCCTCGGCGGTGAAACGCAGGTTCTCCAGATAATCCAGCGCCTGTTCCAGGCCGGCGGCCAGCAGAAACCCGCGTTGCGGCGGCAGGCGGCGCACGAACAGCTCGAACACGGCCGTTTCATTCATGCGTTCGGCGTGGTAAGTCTGGAGCATGGTGAGCTGATACAGATCGGTCAGCAACGCGCTGCGGGCAATGGTCATGGCGGCGCCTTTGGCAAGGCTAAAGGTTAGAGGCTAAAGGCTTCGTCGCTGGATCGGCGGGCGGGCAGCGCGAGGCTTTGGGGGTTTACCGTTATATTTACCGTTAATACTAGGAGAGGAAATCGAATGAGTGCGCCAGAAATTTTAACCGAACGGGAAGAAGGGGTCTTGCGGGTTCGCATTCACCGTCCCGACAAGAAAAACGCCCTAACGCTGGCGATGTACGCGGCGCTGACCGCCGCCTTGAACGAGGCCGCCCAGGATGTCGCCCTCCGGGCGGTGGTATTGACCGGCAGCGGCGACAGCTTCACCAGCGGCAACGATATCGCCGACTTTCTGGCCGCGCCGCCGACCGGCGAGGACAGCCCGGTCTTTCAATTCCTGGCGGCGCTGCGCCAGTTCGAGAAACCGCTGGTCGCGGCGGTGAACGGCTTGGCGGTCGGCATCGGGGTGACGATGCTGCTGCACTGCGATCTGATCTACGCCCGGGCCGGGGCGACCCTGGCGATGCCGTTCGTCAATCTCGGACTGTGCCCGGAAGGCGGCTCCAGCCTGCTGCTGCCGCGCCTGATCGGCTACCCCCGGGCGGCGGAACTGCTGTTGCTGGGCGAACCGTTCAGCGCCGAGCAGGCGCTGGAATGGGGGCTGATCAACGGCATCGGCGCCGACGCCGACGTGACGCTGGAACTGGCGCTGGTCCGGGCGCGGCGGCTGGCCCGACAACCGGCGGCGGCGGTGCGCTTGGCCAAGAGGCTGCTCAAGCGCAACGAAACCGAAACCTTGCGAGAAACGATTGCGCTGGAAGGCCGGCATTTCATCGAGTTGTTGAACTCGCCGGAAGCGGCGGCGGCGTTGCGGACCTTCGTGGAGCGCCGCCGGACGTGACGCGCGCGCGGCGTTATTCCCCGTCGTTCGCCAACGCCAGCGTTCGGATCAAGTCCGACAGCGATTCGGCCTGAAGCTTCTCCATGACCCGCTTGCGGTGGATTTCCACCGTGGACAGGCTGATCCCGAGTTCGGCGGCGATCACCTTGTTGTATTGCCCGGCCGCGACGCGATCCAGCACCTCCCACTCGCGCGGCGACAACAGGGCCAGACGCGCTGCGGCTTCGGCGCGCCGCGCTTGGCGAGCCCGTTGGCGGGCATCCAGGGCCAGCGCCTCCCGTACCCGCTCCAGCAGCATCTCGCCCTGAAACGGCTTTTCCAGAAAGTCGAAGGCCCCCGCCTTCATCGCCCGGATCGCCATGGGCACATCGCCGTGGCCGGTCACGAACAGGATCGGGATGCGACAACCCCGCGCCCGGAGCTGTTTTTGCAGGTCCAGACCGCTCATGCCCGGCATCCGCACGTCCAGCACCAAGCAACCGGGCTGCTGGACGGCGGTGGACTCCAGGAACGCGGCGGCGCTGGCGAAAGTGGCCACCGCCAAGCCGTCGGCGCGCAGCAGCAGGCTGATGGCGTCGCGCACCGCCTGATCGTCGTCGATGATGAAAACCGTGGGAGCGGCGCTCATAAAGTGGGCGGCGGACTAGGGACGATGCGCGAATCGCCCTGGGCGGAGTGGACAGGCAGGGTGAAATGAAAGGAAAAGCCGCGATCGGGATTCGCCGTCGCCCAGAGCCGCCCGCCCTGGGACTCGATGATCGAGCGGCTGACCGACAGGCTCATTCCCATGCCGTTGGGCTTGGTGGTGAAGAAGGGCTGGAACAACCGCGCGGCCGCTTTCGCATCGAGCCCCCGCCCGGTATCACACACCGTGGTCAGTACGGTGGACGGACTATCGAGGGTCGTGCGCAGGGTCAACTCGCGCGGTTCGTCGCCGGCTTCATTCATCGCCTCGATGGCGTTGCGGATCAGGTAGAGCGCCACCAGTTGCACCTGAATGTCGTCGGCCAGAACCGCTGGCAGAGGGTCCGCCAACTCCAGGCGCGGCTCCACCCCCGCTTGGCGCAGTTCCAGTTGCATGTAGTGGATCACGGCACGAATCAGGGCGTTAAGCTGGATCGCGGTCTGGGCGGCCGGATGCTTGCGCACCAGGTCGCGCAGATGGCGGATGATGCCGCCGGCCCGCAACCCCTGATTGACGATTTCCTCGAGCGTGCCGGTCAGCGCCCGGGGATCGATCCCGTCCTTGCGCAACAGGCCCAGACAAGCCTGGGCATAGGCGACGATCGCCGCCAGGGGCTGATTGATTTCGTGGGCCAGGGTGGACGCCATTTCCACCGCCAGACTGAGCCGCGAGGTTTTGGCCAGTTCCACCTGCTGCCGGCGCAACTGGTCCTCGGCCAGCTTGCGGGCGGTGATGTCCTCGGCCAGCCCGGCGATTCGGTAGACGTGGCCCGCGAGGTCGCGAATGGGGAAACCGCGATCCCAAATCCAGCGCACCGCGCCGTCCGGGCGGATGACCCGATACTCCTGGTCGAACACGCCCGACTCAAGTTTTTCGAGATGGGCCGCGCGAACTCGCGGCCGGTCGTCGGGATGCACGGCCTCGACCCATTCCAGCGGCCGCTCCAGCAGGCTTTGCACCGGATGTCCCCAGATGTCCTCGTAGGCTGGACTCACGTAAAGCAACCGCTCCTCCGCGATTCCATACACCCAGAACACTTCCCGGATATGTTCGGCCAGTTGGCGAAACCGTTCCTCGCTGTCGCGCAGGGCGCATTCCGCCTGGACGCGGGCGGTGACTTGATCTTCCAGCGCCCGGTTGGCGGCCGTCAGTTCCGCGGTGCGGGTCCGAACCCGCTCCTCCAGTTCGTCGTTGGCGAGGCGTGGTTGGGCTTCGATCCGTTTCGGGGTCTCGCCGCGAGCGAGGCCAGCGACGCCGGCGATTCGCGCAAGGATGGATCGAAAACGGTTCATGGCGGCGCTAGCCCGCTAATCCACGTTAAGGGCCAGAACTTCGACCGCGTGCTCGGAGACGGCGGCGGGAGCGGCGGGCAGAGTGAAGTGGAAGGTGACGCCGGGGCCGGCGTTGGGCGTCGCCCACAGCCGGCCGCCATGCGCTTCGATGATGGATCGGCTAATGGACAGCCCCAAGCCCAGCCCGTCGGGCTTGGTGGTGAAGAAAGGGTACGACAATTGATCGACCGCATCCGGAGCCAGGCCCGATCCGGAATCCCGAACCGCGATTTTCACCTCCTTGGGATCGGCGCGGGCGGAGATCGTCACGGCGTTGGCTTCCGGTCCGGTGTTGGCGCTCATGGCGTCCATGGCGTTGCGAACCAAGTTCAGAATCACTTGTTGTACTTGCAGGGCGTCGGCCAGCACCCGCGGCAAATCCGGCGCGATGTCGTAGCGAAGACCGATCCGGTGGCGCCGGGCTTCCAGATTCAGAAAGTCGGCGATGTCCTCGAACACGTCGTTCAACCGAACCATGGCGTATTGGGGTTTCGTCTGGCGGGCGAAATGACGGATGCGGTGGATGATGGCGTGGGCTCGGGCGCTTTGAGCGGCAATTTTTTCCAGGACGTCCCGCGTCTCAACAACTCCCAATGGGCCGTTGCGCGCGCGGGTCAAACCCGCCTCGGCGTACAGGGTGATGGCGGTGATAGGCTGGTTGATCTCGTGAACCAGGCCGGACGCCATTTCGCCCAGGGTGTTGAGGCGCGAGGCGTGGGCCAACAGAGCCTGTTGGCGCCGAGCGGCCTCGGCCATGCGTTCCTGCTCCAGGATGCCGCCGACCCACTGGGCCATGATTTGGATCAGTTCGCGATCCACGGTGGTGAACGGCGTCGCCCGCGGTTTGAAATCGGAGAAGTTCAGCGTCCCGTATGCCTGGTCGCCGACCCGGACCGGAACGCCCAGATAGGCTTCCAGCCCGAACTTCTGGTAGCAGGGATGCTGGCGCCAAGGGCCGGCCGAGGCGTGTTCGAAACCCAGGGGCATTCGGGCGCGCAGGGTATCGTTGCAATAAGTGTCAGCCAGGGCGAACGCGTCGCCTTGGGCGACTTCGCCGCCGGGAGCCAGGACGTGGGCGACTTCGTAGCGCTCGCCGTCGATGTGGCACAGGATGCCGATGACCATGCCGAAGCGCTGGCAACCCATCGCCAGCATGGCCTGGATCTGATCCCTGGCGTGGCGACGCGGGATGGAGATCACCTCGTACAACTGGCGCATGGCGGCCACGCTGTCGCGTAGCGCCGCCTGCTGGTCAGCCAGTTGCCGGTTGGTGGCCTCGGCCTGTTCCTTGGCCTTGGCGAAGAACTGGGCCAGGCTCAGATTTTCCGCCGCCAGCCGCAGCGAGCGGGCGAGCGTCCGATGAAACCGCTGGGCGGTCGCCAGCGCCAGCAGGAGGTAAAGCACGCCGGCGGCGCCCATGGCGACGCGCATCGGATCGTCCCGCAGCAGCAACCAGAGCACGGGCGGCAGCCCGAGGGGCAAGGCATAGGCGACATAGGCGCGCAGGACCGAACTCATGGTGAACACGCCGCCCATGAGCACGCCGCCGAGGATCAGGGCGATGAACGCATCGTAGACCAGCGACGGCGACAAGGCCAACAGGATGATGCAACCACCCCAGCAGACGCCGCTGGCGGCGCAGGCCCAGGTGTAGCGGGCGGCCCAGCGTCCGGCTTCGGCGCCCGGATCGGGGCGGCGCTGGAAAGCCACTGTCAAGGCGAGCCGGATCAGGACAGTGGCTTCCAGCGCCAGCAACCATGCGACCAGAACCGTGCGCGGCAGAACGTTCCACATCGTCAACACCAGCAGCGGGGCGATCAGCAGGCTGGTCATCGCCCCCAACAGGGCCTGCGCGTACAGCAATTTGACCTGCTCGCCGCGGATGTCGCGCGTGCGTTGATCAGCGATGGGATCGGGGCGCACGGCGATCTTTATGAGTGGTGGAGCGGGAGGGTGACGGCGGGGCGGAGAGCGGGTCGCGACGGGGCCCGCTCCGATTTTCCAGCGCGGGGCGTTCGGACACGACCGTGTACTCGCCTTCGATAAAGCCGGGGCCGGCTTTTCGCGCCTGCCGCGCCAGCCGGCGCAGTTGCCACCACAGCCAGCCGCCGAACGCCAAGCCCGCCACCAGCAGTACAGTGAACAGCACGGAGGCGACGGCGAATCCGACCACGACCGCCACGATGGAAGTCAGGGCCAATCCCAGTCGGCCCAGCAGGGAGGTTTTGGGAAGGGGCGGCAGTTTCATGCGCGGGCGATCCAGAACCACCAGACGATCAGGCCGATCAAGCCCAGTCCGGCGAGGTTGACGAGCAGTATGGTCATGTCAATTTCTCTTGGGGCCGAAAACCACGCAGCCGGTTGGCGTTGCTGACGACGGTGAAGGACGATAGCGCCATGGCCGCGCCGGCCAGCATGGGGTCGAGCAGCAACCCGGTCATGGGGTAGAGCGCGCCCGCCGCCAGCGGAATTCCCAGAGTATTATAAAGGAAAGCGCCGAGCAGATTCTGCCGAATGTTGCCCAGCGTGGCGCGGGAAATGGCGATGGCGTCGGCAATGCCGTGCAGGGAGCCGCGCGCCAGGGTGACGCCGGCGCTTTCGATGGCGATGTCGGTACCGGTCCCCATGGCCAGACCGACATCGGCCCGGGCCAGGGCCGGCGCGTCGTTGATGCCGTCGCCGACCATGCCCACCACCGCGCCGCCGGCTTGCAACCCGGCGATCACGTCGGCCTTGGCGGTCGGGAGAACCTCGGCGAATACCGTGTCGATCCCGACTTGCGCGGCTATCGCCCGGGCGGTGGCGGCGTGGTCGCCAGTCAGCAACACCAACCGCAACCCCAGGCCCCGCAGCCGGGCGATGGCGGCGGCGGAGTCGGACTTCAGTGGATCGGCAACTGTAACGAGGCCGGCCAATCGACCCTCTACCGCCACGAATACCGGGGTCTGGCCCTGGGCGGCCAATCGTTCCGCCTCGGCGTGCAACAGCGCGGCGTCGATCCCGCGTTCCTCCAGCAGGCGACGGTTGCCGGCCAGCAGCGCCCGCCCATCGACCGCGCCGCTCGCGCCCTGGCCAGCGATGGCTGCGAACTGTTCCACGGCGGGAATAGCCAGCCCGCGCGCGCGGGCTGCGTTCAGGATCGCCTGGGCCAGCGGATGCTCGGAACCGGCTTCCAGCCCGGCCGCCAGCCGAAACACCTCCGATTCCTCGAACCCAGGCGCGGTCACCACGGCGGTCACGGTAGGCTGGCCGGTGGTGACGGTGCCGGTCTTGTCCAGCACAATGACGGTCAACTGGCCGGCCCGTTGCAGCGCCGCGCCGTCGCGGATCAGGATGCCGTACTCGGCGGCCTTGCCGACTCCGACCATGATCGAGATCGGGGTGGCCAGCCCCAGCGCGCAGGGACAGGCGATGATCAGGACGGTGAGCGTCGTAACCAGCATGAAGCCGGCACGGGGTTCCGGGCCGAAATTGAACCAGGCCAGCGCGGTCAGCACGGCCACGATCAGCACCGAGGGCACGAAGATGGCGGCGACCCGGTCGGCCAGCCGGCCAATCGGCGGCTTGCTGTTTTGCGCCTGGCGCACGCTGGCGATGATGTGAGCCAGCACCGTATCGGCCCCGACCCGGGTGGCGCGAAACACGAAGCTGCCCCCCTGGTTCACCGTGCCGCCGGTGACCGGATCGCCGACGCGCTTGCTCACCGGCAGCGGTTCGCCGGTGAGCATGGCTTCGTCCACGGTGGACTGGCCAGCGATGAGTTCGCCGTCCACCGGAACCTTCTCGCCGGGCCGCACCCGGATCAGGGCGCCGACGCCGAGAGTGGTGATGGGAACATCGCGCTCCTGGTCGCCCTCGATGATCCGAGCGGTTTTCGGTTGCAAGCCGAGCAGGCGGCGGATGGCGGCGGAAGTCTTGCCGCGCGCCCGGCTTTCTAGGGCGGAACCGAGATTGACCAGAGCGATGATGGTGACCGCCGCCTCGAAATAGGCGTGCTGGGCCAGACTCGGCACGCTGGCGGGAAACAGCGCCACCAGCATCGAGTAGAACCAAGCCGCGCCGGTACCCAGGGCAATCAGGGTGTCCATGTTGGCGTTGTGGTGGCGGAACTGCCGCCAGGCGCCGGTGAAAAAGTGGCCGCCGCTGTACACCATCGCCACCAGAGTCAACAGGCCGGCGGCGATCCAAAAGGTCTGGCCGGCGGGCGTGGCCAGCGCCGGCAGCCAGCCGGCCATCTCTCCCACCATCAGCGGCGTGGCCAGCGCGCCGGCGACGACCGCGTTGCGGATCAACCGTCGATAATGCGCCTGCTCGGCCACCTCGCGTTCGGCCTCGGCGCTGGCCTCGTCGCGCAACTCGGCCGCGTCGTAGCCCGCCGCCCGCACCGCGTGAATCAGCGTCGCCGCTGAAACGTTTCCCGTGACTTGAGCAGTGCGATCGGCGAAATTGACACGGGCCTCGGCCACGCCGGGCGCGCTGCACAGGGCGGCTTCCACCGCGGCGACGCAGCCGGCGCAACTCATGCCGGTGATCGCCAATTGGCGACGAGAGGATAGCGCGGTGGTCATCGGTGGCTCCGTTCCAGCAGGGGCGGTGATTTTCGGTCGGGATGCATGGTCGCCCTCCGACGCTTCGGGGCGTTCGGCAAGCTTCCTGCCGCCATCCCATGCGGCCTGATTCGGAAAAATTAGTGCTTTTGACCCGGAAATACTACATAGAATACGGCTTTTAAACCGGGCAATGGAGCCTGCGCCGAATGAGCGACGAGCGAATGCAGATTCTGGTGGTGGACGACGATCCGAGCGTGCGGCGGATCATCGCCGCGATGCTGGGCCGCTGGAATTACGAGGTGATCCTGGCGGGCGACGGCCTGGAAGCCTGGGAAATCCTGCAACGGCGGGATCTCCGTTTCGTCATCAGCGACTGGATGATGCCCGGCCTGACCGGGCCGGAACTGTGCCAGCGGGTGCGGGCCACCAAGTTCGCCAATTACGTTTACCTGATCCTGCTGACCGGCCGCGAGGACAAGTCTTCCCTGATCGAGGGCATGAACGCCGGCGCCGATGACTTTCTGGTGAAGCCGGTCTACCTCGAGGAACTGCGGGTGCGGATTCGCGCCGGGGAACGCATTCTGCGGCTGGAATGGCAACTGGAGGAACGTAACCGTCATCTTAACGAGATCAACCGCACCCTGGCCGACGCCTACGCCACCATCCGTCACGACCTGGAATCGGCGGCGGCCATGCAGAAAGCTCTGTTGCCGCCGCCGCTGCGCCTGCCGGGCGTGGCGGTGGACTGGCTGTTCCGGCCCAGTTCCTTCGTGGCCGGCGACATGTTCGACTACTTTGTCATGGATGGGCAACGGTTGAGCTTCTATCAACTGGACGTGGCTGGTCACGGCGTGCCGGCGGCGCTGTTGTCCTTCACCCTGCAACGGGAGCTGTCGCGGGGCGCCGTGGAACAGCGCTTGCGCCAGCAGGATTCCAGTCTGGATGCGGTCGCCATCCCGCCGCGAGTGGTGGCGGACCTGAACCAGCGGTTCCAGTCCGGCATCGATCCGCTGTTCTACTTCACCCTGATTTACGGTCATCTGGAGTGGCGCTCGGGCCAAGTGACCCTGACCCAGGCTGGTCATCCCCGCCCGATCTGGCTGCGTCGCGCCGAACGGCGCACCGATCTGGTGGGCGGCAGCGGCTTTCCCGTCGGCATGCTGCCCGACCTTGAGTACGACGCCATCACCTTCGAGTTGGCGCCCGGAGACCGGCTGTTTCTGTATTCGGACGGCATTACCGAATGCGTCGACGCGCACGGCGAACAGTTTTCCGAAGCGCGTCTCATCCAACTGCTGGAAGCGACGGCCGATCAGCCGGCCGCGACGGTATCCACGCGCGTCGGCCAAGCCCTGCGGAAGTGGAAGGGCGACGACAATCATCAGGACGATATCACCTTGCTGATTTTGGAGCGCGAGCCGCGATCATGACCCGAACCATCACGCTGGCCATCGAGAGCCAAGCCGAATGCATCGAACTGCTGAGTGGCGCGCTGGGCGGACTGTGCCGGTTGCTGGCGCTGCCCGCCGCCCCCATCGAAATCGCCATGGTGGAAGCGGTCAACAACGTGGTCGAGCACGCCTACCACGGCGAGCCTGGTCATCCGGTGTGGGTGGAGTTCGAATGGGCGCCCAACCGCCTGAGCCTGCGGGTGCGCGACCGCGGTCAGCCCATGGCGCCGGGCCGGCTGGAGGCGGCACCCGCGCTTGCGGACCCTGATCCCGCAGCCCTGAGTCCGCGCAGCCGGGGTCTGACCCTCATCAAGTCCTGCATGGACACGGTCGAGTACGAAGCGCGGGATGGGGTGAATACGCTATCCATGAGCCGGGCGTTGGCGACCGGCGAATCGGTCTAGGCGGCGCGCGCCTGGGTCTTTGTATCGGAACCACGGAGAACATTTCCATGATCTTGACGCATCGCATTATCGAAGGCATCGATATCGCCGCCCTGTCCGGGCGGTTGGTCATGGCCGACGCGCCGCAGGTCCGGCAAAAGCTGCTGGAGATCATCGAACAGGGTAACGGCAAGCTGATCCTGAATCTGGCCGAGGTGGGTTTCATGGATTCCAGCGGCCTGTCGGTGCTGGTGTCGGCGTTCAAGGCGGCCCGCGCCAAGAGCGGCGACTTGGCGTTGCTGTATTTGAGCCCCGCCGTGCGATCCCTGATCGAATTGACTCGCTTGCAGCAGGTCTTCGCGATTTTTGACGATGAAGCGGCGGCGTTGGCTCGGCTGCGCTGAATCGAGGAGGCGCGCGAGCGAATGAAGCGATTGCACCGCTGGCGGCGGTGGAGCACGAACGAAGCTTTCCTCGCCTCCCCCTCCTCCCCTCGATTTCCGACCTCCGGCGCCTTCCCCCTCTTCATTCGCGGAGAGGGAGGTTGAGGGGTGAGGTTTTTTCGCTCCCCACCGTATCGATGGGGGTGATCGGCCGCAACGAAGGTAAGCGGCTGGCGCACTGCCTGGAATCGGCGTGGGCCATGGCCAACCCTAGCGGTCCAGTCAAATCGGATTTATGGTGGCGTACCGTGCCGACCTCTGCTGCCGGGCGTCGGATGACATTAGCGACCGTACCACCATGGAGACTTTTTTCATCCCAGCTACTTTGCATCACTATGAATCTTCTTCTATCATAGCCGATAAGGGATTTTTTCAACTCTTCGCTCGACAAGGCCCGTGGTAATGAATACATGTTATTTTTTATCAAAAATCAATCGGGGGCTTTTTTTACATCCATGAACAATTTGACTAAAGGCGCCAATGCGTTCCTGACCAATTCGGGGATCATCCGCGTCAACATCCATTGGAAGTCGCGGCGGGCCAACCTAGAGGTAGTGTGTTTTTCGGTCATGGCCAATGGCCGCGTATCAACGGATGAATGGTTTCTATTTTATAACCAACCGCGCAGCCCTGGAAGCGCGATCCATTTTTCGCGGCAACCGGGTTCCAGAGAGGCTGAATTCGTTATCAATTTGGATAAACTACCAGCGGACATTCAAAAATGCGTATTCGCCGCAGTCTTGGACCAAGGCAGCTTCCAGGAAGTTACGGACGCCACCATAACCGCTTCTCCGCAAGCGGGCGATGGGCTGACTTTCAAAATCGCTGGCGCTTCCGACCAGCAAGCGATGATCTTCGCTGAAATTTATCGCCGCAATTCGACATGGAAAATGCGCGCTATCGGCCAGGGATTCAAGGGTGGACTCAAATCCCTGGCCGAGTATCACGGCGTTGCCATCGCGGAAGAGCAACCTACGCCTTCTCCATTACCTTCGCCTCCCACTCGTGAAATTCCACCCATTCCTCCGGTTCCTCCCGTTCCCAATCGGCGTCGCTCCGGATTTTTCAGAAAAGTCACTGTTTTCTCTATCGTTGCGCTACTGGTTGTTGGCGCTTCAGTCGTGGCCTTGAACTATTATTATCCACAACTCATGTTCCTGCTCAGTCCTCGGCTATCGTCGTTGCTACGTCCAGTGGCTGGTCCCTCTTTAGGCGACGCGCAACCTAAAAAGGACTATGTAGCTCCCACATGTCCATTCACCGATGAGCAAGTATTTGACCGTTATCATGCGCTGGGGGAGAATTATGTCAGAATCCTGAAACTTATTGATTCTGGCAATGAAAATCTAGCAAAAGCCAAGGATGAATTGAGAACGCTTGAAGCGGAATGTCCGCCATTATTCAAGGAAAAAAATGCGAAGGAAATCGAGCGACTGGAAAAATTACCCATTCACGGCTGGATTGATGAAGCAACCCGGTTGAATATTTGCGCGGGCATCATGATTAAAAAAGTTGAAAGCGAACTTAATAATGAATCCAGACCTAATATCATCCAAAGGCTGCTGAAAAATGCCGACCGATCCCGCAACTTGGAATCCGATTTAACCAATATATCCAGGGATCTCGCTTATCTTAACAATAAGATGGTTCGCCTGATTGAAGGATATAAATCCAATCTTGAAGCCTGCTTGAAATAAAGCGCCCGGAAACCCCTTAAAATCTTTCCAAAAAACTGCCTTTCATCGAGATTGTATCAATGAAATACCTGATCCCAGGCCTGTTGATCAGCGCAAGCTTTCTATCAATCCCCATCTGGGCCGATGAAAGCAACTATAGCTCCCACTCCAACAGAACGAGTCCGACGGTTGTTCTCGAGAGTGAAATGTCCAATATTCGCGCCTCGAACGCCCAGCTCGGTGGACGCATCAAAATCGCGAGGGAGAAACTGGAGGAAGTCGCCAAACTGACTTCCGAGGACGAAAAGGAAGTTCAGGTCGACAAGTTGTTTCTTACCTTGCGCGATGAGATTTATGGCGTCCTGGATCAGCTTGACAGCAACGGCAAATTCGCCGACGCCCTCAACCAGGCCAAGGAAGGCACCATCGTGCTGAAAAGCTGGTATGAGCGGCAACCGCCCGATTATCCCAACCGCGACCAGAGCATCGCCCAACTCGACGGCGCGGTTCGGGAATACGATGTAGTCGACAAACGGTTGACCGAAAGCCGCAATCTGGCCATGGAGAAGCTTTCGACGCTCATTCGCCAGCATCGCGTCATCGTTCAACAAATGAAAATTGGCAAGGTGTTGGAAGCCATTGCGGCAGCCCGAGCCGTGGTCGAGGGATTAAACGATATTACCAAGGCCATGACCGTCGTCGAGGAAAAGACGGACAAAAGTCTTAAAACATCGGTTCCTGTTTCAAACTGAGACGGATTGACTGGAAAAAATAGACCGTTTTCATCGTATTCAACCACCTAGCCTGTTGGGAAAAAGCCCATGAAAACCCTCGCGATTATTTTCACCACGCTTTCGTGTTGTCTGGCGACCAGCCTGGCGTTTGCCCAGTCGCCGGAACCCATCAAACCGGTTGCTCCGGCGAAACCGGCTGCCTCGACGACCGAATCGGCCAAGGCCACGCAGCCCAATATGGCCAATTTGCTGCAAAACGTGAACGATGTCGCCAAGCAACTCCAAACCAATCTGGCTGATCTGGAAAAAGATATCCAGGCCAGCCGCGATTCCATCGAGAAGGGGGGTGAGGTGCTCGACGAGATGCTGGCGTCCGTGACCGCCGTCCATGGCAGCATGGCCGAGGACAGCGCTATCTGGAAGGAACTTAATGCCCTGCTGGAGCTTTGGGAAAAACGCCGCAAGGAGACCCTGCAAAAATCCGAGTCCAATCCGGCCTTTTTGCCGGTTGCCGAGGCTTGGCAGAAGAAAATCGACACCGCCAAGGAATTGCGCAAGCAGATCAGCACCGAACGGGCCAACTCCGTTGCGCTGATGCGTTCCATTCAGTCCGACCGGGACATCGTGCTTTCCTATTACGAATTGGGACAGGCCGACAAGGCGATTGAAGGCTTGAAAAAGGTCAGCGCCAACCTGACCAGCCTCAACGAAAACATGCAGGGCATTGTCAAGACGGCAAGCGCCGTTCAACAACAACCGATTTCCCAGTAAGAACTCGGGATTATCCATGCGCGGTTTCCGTCAGCGTTCCAGCGGAATCTTCGCGCTGGCTGCCGTATGCGTTCTTGCGGCAAGCATGACAGCATTCGCGGAAACCACCGATTCCGCCGGCGGATCTTCGCCTCCCGTCGGCGTGGAATCGGACAACGCCAGCGCTAGCAAACAGGTCCTCCAGGTACGGATCCAGGAACTGAAGGAATTATCGGCATCCATGGACGCCGTGCAGGCCAATCTCGCCAAGGTGGCGGAAAGAGCGTTGAAAGACTCCGATAGCGCTCCGTCGCTGACCGAACGCCGCCGCTACGAGCAGCTTTACGCGGAAACCAACGCCCGTCTTGGCGAGCTTCAGACCACCCGCACTGAAATTGCTCGCCTGCTCGGTCAATTGGAAACCCAGTTGGAGGTATTGAAACATGGTCGATGAGCGGTCGTCCTCGATCGCATTCGCCAGCGAGGGCTTATTTTCCGAACGTCAGATTGCCTTGCCTCTGACGATAGCCTTACTGGTTACCTTGGCCTGTTATCTGACCTTCGCGCATTTTTATGATCCAGCCGCTCATTCGGACTTGACCAACCGTTACATCGGCAATGGCTATTGTCAGGCGATGATCAGCGTATTCGTGGCGGCAACCCTCTACGCCGCCCTGCATTATCTCGGCCTGCACATAGAACGGTATCATTTGCAATTATTCAACCAGTCCACAGGACTGCGCGCTCCGCTGTTTTATGCTTTGAGCAGCTTTTTGTCCGGGCGGCGCAACACCGATGAGAACGGATTGCTCATGGCTTTGCAGCGCTGGTATAGGAACGCCCATTCCCGGGAAGATTTCGCCAATTTGAGCGACTATTTATTGTTGTTGCGGGGACAGCAACACCAGCATAACTTCGCGCCGCTCAACTTTGCGATCTGGGTGTTGCCGCTGTTGGGTTTTATCGGCACCGTGGTCGGCATTACCGAGGCGATTGGCGGACTCGAGCAAGTGGTGGCGCTGTCGGGCTCGCCTGCTGGCGGCGGACTAAGCGGTGTGCTGGCGGGGCTTAAATTCGCTTTCGACACCACCTTCATCGGGCTGGTGCTGGTGATTCCCACCATGTTGTACGGCTTGACGCTGCGCGCCCGGGCGCAGAAGCTGGACATGTATTATTATGAAATCCTCCTCAACCGCCTGTTTTACGATTCCCCTACCTGATGCGCCATCGTCCGATCAACGGCTTCGCCGTGGAAATGAACCTGCTGCCGTTTCTCGATCTGATCTGTTCGACCATCGGCATTTTTATCGTTGTTTTCGCATTGCAGGAAGTCGCCGCCAGCGCCAGTGGCCGGCAATTGGCGATTGACTATCTGGTCGTCTGTCCCACCGAACAGGAAGTCACGTTCTATTCAGCCCCCACCGCCGAACCGGCCGGTTTTACCCAACAGCAATTTCCCGCTCTATTCGCCCGACTGGCCCAGCGGCAAGACCGGATTCGCAATCTGGTTTTTGCTTTCACCAGCGCCTGTTTCGACACCCGGCGCGCTTTCGAGGAAGAATTCGCCGAGTTTACGGCTTTGCTGCACGACCGTCGGGATAGCCAAGCGATTTTTCGGCTGGCGTTTCGTCCGCTATCCACCCAGCCCGGCGCGGTCGAACAACTGCTGACCGCCTGGCGCGGCGGGAACGCTAGCCATGGACCATGACGAACTGACCAACAGCGCCTTTTTGGACATCGCCACCAATCTGCTGGCGGTAATTCTGATCGTCACCCTGTTTTCGCTGGTCGCCGTCCAGCATAAAACCCACAGCTCCACTCATCCCGCCGCTCAACCTAATCCAACCTTGCGCTTCGTGGAACCCCAGCGGGATTTGTTTCCACCCTTTTCCACTTTTTTCTTTGTCACCTCGGATCGAGTCGCACGCTGGGATCAGACCGCCGTCATCGACGCCTTGCTGGCCAACCCACAATCCCTCTCGGGTACGACTCCGCAAGGGCGCTATGAATGGTTGCCGGAAGTTTTAATCACCCGCGATATTGATACCTTTCAGATCAATTTTTTTCTCGATCATCCAGCCGTTCTAAATCAGGAACCGCCTTTTTCGGAAACCATGGCGGATCGCCTGATCGCCGATTTAACCCAAACCTATCAAAACGCGCGAACTGCGCCGGTTTTCATCGTCTATCCGAGCGGGATGGAAACCTTTACGCTACTGTACGCACGATTGCAAAATGCTGGACTGCGATTCCGCTGGTTCGCGCGGCGGGCCGATGAACCGCTTTACCTGGGCCGACATCCGGCGCAATTCACCGATCATGCCATTTATTGGTAATGCCATCCCTGACCGGTCGGACCCGACGTCCTACGACGCGCGGCGGACGCTGTTCGCTGCGGTCGCTGGTTTGTTGGCGGCAGTGCTGGCGCTCACCCTGGTCGGTCTGGCGCATCCGCCGGACCCGGATAGCGCCAGCGCCGAGGGTGCAACCGGCGAACAGGAAACCGCTCTGGCGCAATGGGAGGCGCTGTGGGCAAACATCGACCGTCGGGGCGAGGCGGCACTGCAGCCGGAGCGTTCCGACTCGTCCCTGCGCTCGGCCGGCGATACGGTCTTCATGCGCTACCGGAACCTGTGGCGCGACGTGGACGAGACGACGCGCCGCGCGTTCCAGATGGCGGCGCTGACCAACGATCCCGACGCCAAAATCGCCCGGTTGCAACCCCTCGCCACCGCCGGTCCTGCCCCGATACGGTCGCGCGCCCTGGCGGAAATCGCGCGGATTCGCCTGCGCCAGTGGGCGCTCGATGACGCACGGGCCAACGCGCGGCAGGCGCTGGCCATTCCCGGGCTGGAACCGAGGTTCATGGCCGACGCCTACTTCATCCTGGGCTATGCTGCTTTGGAGGCGCGCGATCTCGACGGGGCCGAGACGGCCCTGGCCGAGGCGGTCGCCCGCGATCCGGGGTTCTGGGATGCGCGGCAAACGCAACTGCTGGTGCTGAGTCGCCAACTTGGCCAGCCCCGGCAGGCGACCGCCGCCTGCATTAACCGCACCCGGTTGATGATCGAAAACCTGAGCGCCCTACCCACGCTGGCGCAGGATCGCACGCAGTTTCGGGATATCGCCGACCGCTTCGCCGCCCAGTCGGCGCGGGCGAATCCGGCGTTTTCCCTGCTATCCGGACTGGGCTATCTCTGGGCGGGCGACCGGGACAAGGCGCGGGCGGCGTTGGCCGAAACCGGCAAGGCGCGCGGCGCGCTACCTCGCCGGTGCGAAGCCCTGCTGGTCGCCAAGGCGGAAGAACTGCTAGCGCGTGGTTTTTAACCGTGGGATCGGTGATCGCCTTGCTCGCTTGGCTGACGATCCTCGGCCTGGCTGCTTGGCGGCCGGGGATCTATCGCCGCCTTGGCCAGATGATCGTCCTGCTGGGGACATTACTCGCGTTGGGCTTGTCGGCGTTCTGGCAAGACGTGCTACGAGCGCCATGGACGGGCGATGGCCCTGCGCTCGCTGGCCCCGAGACGGCGTTTGTCAGCGTCTGGATTCTGGTGTTGGCGTCCCTGGCGCGGCAGCGCCTCGACGGCAGCACGGTCGCGGCATCGCTCTACACGGGTTTGTTGGCGGCGGCGGCGGTCGGCATGGCCATCGACAGCGGCAACCTGGTTTTCGGTCGATTGCAGGTCGGTTCCCCGCCCGGTTTCCTGACCACGGCAACGGTTCTCGCCGTGATGATCATTCTGTTGCTGGCCGGGTTCGCGCTGCGCCTGCTGGCCGCTCCCGACCGCTTCCCCTGGGATTACGCGCCCTGGAGCGCGGGGTTGCTGATCGTGGCGCAGCCGGCTCATCCCGTCCTGCTTGAGCTTGCTCCCGGCGCGCGCCACGGGCTATGGACCGTGACCCTGGCTTTCGTCGCCTGCGGATGCCTGCGGTTCAGCCTGCGCTCGCCGCGCCGCCAGTCCCTGTGCTGGATCGGATGCGCGTTCCTGACGTCGCTGGTCGCGGGCCTGTTGGCCGCTCGCTAAGCCGGCCCACCCGGTTCGGTTTTGCCGCCCCGCGCCTGGGAGTTGCTACAATTCATCAACCCCTTTCCCGCCGTCCGAGGATTACCCTATGCCCCACGCTAATCCCCTGCGCCACCTGAACGCCGCCGGTCAGAGCGTCTGGTACGACAACATCCAACGTTCCATGCTGAGTTCCGGGATGCTGGCGCGGCTGATCGCCGAGGACGATCTGCGCGGCATCACGTCCAATCCGACCATCTTCGAGAAAGCCATCGCCGGCAGCAGCGACTACGACGAAGCGCTACGCCGCGAACTGCAACGTAATCCCCAACAGTCCAGCCGCGACCTGTTCTTCGCCTTGGCCGTCGAGGACATCCGCGCCGCCGCCGAGGCCCTGCGCCCGGCCTACGACGCGACCGACGGGGTGGATGGCATGGTCAGCCTGGAAGTGTCGCCCGATCTGGCTCACGACGTGGACGGCACGGTGCGCGAGGCGCGCGAGTTGTTCGCCCGGCTGGCGCTGCCGAACATCATGATCAAGGTGCCGGGTACGGTTCCTGGCCTGCGCGCGGTCGAGCGGCTGATCGCCGACGGGATCAATGTCAACGTTACCCTGCTGTTCTCGGTGGAGCGCTACGTCTCGGTGGCCGAGGCTTATCTGCGCGGCCTGGAGCGCCGCCGCGCCCAAGGGCTGCCGCTGGATCGCATCGCCTCGGTGGCCAGCTTCTTCGTCAGTCGGCTCGACACCGCGCTGGATCCGATCCTGGCCGAGCGGCGGCCCGAGTTACAAGGCACGATCGCCAACGCCAACGCCAAGCTGGCCTATCAGGAATATCTGGAAATCGTAAGCGGCGCGCATTTCGCCGCCCTGCGCGCCGCCGGAGCGCGGCCGCAACGGTTGCTGTGGGCCAGCACCAGCACCAAGAATCCGGCCTATCCCGATTTGCTGTACGTGGATAACCTGATTGGCGCCGACACCGTCAACACCATGCCACCGGCGACCTACGCCGCCTTCCGCGACCACGGCGCGGTCGCTCCGACCCTGGAGCAGGACGTGGACGAGGCGCTGGCGCAACTGGCGGCGCTGCCGGAGCTGGGTATCGACCTGAGCGCTGTCACCGACCAGTTGGAGGTCGATGGAGTCAATGCCTTCGTCCAGTCCTTCGAGAATCTGCTGGCCGCCATCGAAGCCAAGGCCCGAACCTTGAACGTCTAACCCCCTGAAACCACGTCCGTACCTTCCGTGCTTTCCGCGGATACCGAACCCCGCCACCCCGACCCGGAACCAACCGCCCATGGCGAAGAAAATCCGTTACCACATCACCGTTGACGCGCAAGCGTTTTTTCTGGAGGAGCAATCCAATCCCGAGCGGGACCGCTACGTGTTCGCTTACACCGTCCTGGTCCAGAACCAGGGCAACATCGCCGCCAAGCTGCTCAACCGCCACTGGATCATCACCGACGCCAACGGCAAGGTGGAGGAAGTGCGCGGCGAGGGCGTGGTGGGCGAACAGCCCTATTTGCGGCCCGGCGAGGGTTTCCAGTACACCAGCGGCACGATTCTGGAAACGGCGGTTGGCAGCATGAAAGGCAGTTACCAGATGCTGGCCGACGACGGCGTCACCTTCGACGCCGACATCCCCTCCTTCGTGCTGTCCATTCCGCGCACCCTGCACTGAGGCCAGCATGACGCTGCGTTACAGCTATACCCTGTTCGCGCCCGTCTACGATGCGTTCGTGGCCCCGTTCACCGCCAGGGCGCGGCGGGATAGCCTGCTGCGCCTGCGCGAGGGACCACACGCCGAAGTGTTGCTGGTCGGCATTGGCAGCGGGCTGGATCTGCCGCTGCTGCCGCGAGGGCCGCGCTACACCGGCCTGGACCTGACTCCGGCAATGCTGGCGCGCGCCCGGCGCAAGGCCGCCACTCTGGATCTCGACCTCCGGCTCGACCAGGGCGACGCCCGCCGCCTGCCTTATGACGATGCCGCGTTCGATGTGGTGGTGCTGCATCTGATCCTGGCGGTCACGCCCCATCCGGGGCGAGTGTTGGCGGAAGCGGCCCGGGTGCTGCGACGTGGCGGCCGGGTGCTGATCCTCGACAAATTCCTGCGCCCGGGCCAGAAAGCCCCGCTGCGGCGGCTGATCAGTCCATTGCTGGGGTTGCTGGCCACCCGCGCCGACGTGGTGTTCGAGGAGACGCTGGCCCAGGCGCCGGGGCTGGAGGTCGCATCCGACCGGCCGGCGTTGGCCGGCGGCTGGTTTCGGCGCATCGAGTTGCGCAAGACCGAGGCGTGAAACAGGAGCGAAGCGGTTCCGGTCGGTGGTCCCGCCCTTGATAATTGCCTGCCGCGCCCGCATTTAAAGCGCAAGCCCCTTTAGCCGCGGAACCATCATGACCGACCACGAACCCGAAGCTCTCGAAGCGGAAGTCGTGCGCGAGGACGACGAGCGCGACGCGCCCGCCAGCAACACCATCGTCGCCGCCGCCGACATTCTGCCTGGCACCCTTTACCTGTTGCCGCTGTCCGAACGACCGTTCTTCCCGGCCCAGGCGTTACCGCTGCTGCTCAACGAGGAGCCCTGGCTGTCCACCATCGAAGCCGCCGCCAGCCGCGAGCAGCGGGTCATCGGCCTGATTCTGGTCAAACCCGACAGCGCGGAAAAGGCCGGCCCCGGCGACTTTCACGAGGTCGGCACCGCCGCCCGGATGCACCAGTTGGCCCGCAACGAGGGCCGCCTGCAATTCATCGCCCAGGGACTGAAGCGGTTCCGCATCCTCAAGTGGCTGTCCCACGAACCGCCCTACCACGTCCAGGTCGAGTACCTGAGCGAGGACGACGCGGCCGATGTCGAGGAACTGCGGGCCTACTCGCTGGCGGTGATCAACACGCTGAAAGAGCTGATCCCGCTCAATCCATTGTATTCCGAGGAACTGAAGTTTTTCCTCAACCGCTTCAACACCCACGACCCTTCGCCGCTGGCCGATTTCGCCGCCAGCCTGACCACCGCCAGCAAGGAGGAATTGCAGGAGATTCTGGCCACCGCGCCGGTGCTGGAACGGCTGAAGAAAGTCATCGTGCTGATCAAGAAGGAACTGGAAGTCGCCCGGCTTCAGACCCACATCCGCAAGCAGGTCGAGGAGAAGATGAGCGAGCACCAGCGCAAGTTTTTCTTGCGCGAGCAGCTCAAGGCCATCCAGCAGGAACTCGGCATCGCCAAGGACGACCGCACCGCCGACGTCGACCGCTTCCGCGAGCGGTTGACCACCCGACAGGTTCCCGAGGCGGCGCTGAAGCGGATCAACGACGAACTGGACAAGCTGGCGATCCTGGAAACCGGCTCGCCGGAATACGCCGTCACCCGCAACTATCTGGACGTGATGACGGAACTGCCGTGGGGCGTCTATTCCACCGACCATCTCGACCTCAAGCACGCGCGGGAAATTCTGGACCGCGACCACGACGGGCTGGCGGATGTGAAGGATCGCATCATCGAATTCCTGGCGGTCGGGGCATTGAAAGGCCAGGTCGGTGGCTCGATCATCCTGCTGGTCGGTCCGCCGGGCGTCGGCAAGACCTCGATTGGCCGCTCGGTGGCCGCCGCGCTGGATCGCAAGTTCTACCGGCTGAGCTTGGGCGGGATGCGCGACGAGGCCGAAATCAAGGGCCACCGTCGCACCTACATCGGCGCCCTGCCCGGCAAGTTCATCCAGGCCATCCGCGACGCCAAGACCGCCAACCCGGTGATCATGCTCGACGAGATCGACAAGATCGGCGCTTCGTATCACGGCGATCCGGCCTCGGCGCTGCTCGAAGTCCTCGATCCCGAGCAGAACACCGAATTCCTGGATCACTATCTGGACGTGCGTTTCGACCTGTCCAAGGTGCTGTTCATATGCACCGCCAACCAGCTCGACACGATTCCGGCGCCGCTGCTCGACCGGATGGAGACTATCCGGTTGTCCGGCTACATCACCGCCGAGAAACTGCAAATCGCCCGCAATCATTTGTGGCCGAAGTTGCTGGAACGCAGCGGGCTGGCGCGCGACCGGATCACCCTCGGCGACGAAGCCCTGCGCCAGATCATTGAGGGCTACGCCCGGGAGGCCGGGGTGCGCAATCTGGAAAAGCAACTGGGGCGGATCGTGCGCAAGAGCGCGGTGCAAATCGTCGAGGGTCGCGAGGGACCGATCGCGGTGGAGCCGCCGGATTTGGATGGCTATCTGGGCAAGCCGCCGTTCAAGACCGAGACGCCGATGTCCGGCGTGGGCGTGGTGACCGGCCTGGCCTGGACCGCCATGGGCGGCGTGACGCTCAACGTTGAGGCCAGCCTGGTTCACAGCAAGAATCGCGGTTTCAAGCTGACTGGCCGGTTGGGCGAGGTGATGCAGGAATCGGCCAACATCGCCTATAGTTATCTCAGCGCCCACCTGGAGGAGTATCAGGCCGATCCCAGGTTCTTCGACGAAGCGTTCGTGCATCTGCACGTGCCGGAAGGCGCGACCCCCAAGGACGGTCCCAGCGCCGGCATCACCATGGCCACCGCCCTGTTGTCGCTGGCGCGCGGCCAGCAGCCGACCCGACCGCTGGCGATGACCGGCGAGTTGACCCTGACCGGGCAGGTGTTGCCGGTGGGCGGGATTCGCGAAAAGCTCATCGCCGCCCGCCGGGTCGGCATTCACGAGATCATCCTGCCGGAAGGCTGTCGCGGCGACGCCGAGGAATTGCCGGAACATATCCAGGAAGGTCTCGCCTTGCATTTCGTCGAACGATTCCGGCAGGTGGTGGATCTGGTGTTTGCTTCCAGCGCGCCCTCTCCCGCCGGGAGAGGGCTATCGTGAGGATTCATGACCGTTCTGCAGTCGTTCTACTGCCGCCGCTCTGTCTGCTGGCGCTGCTCCAGTGGCCCGCCGTGGCTTGGACCGCCTGTGACGATCCGCCCGCCCGGCGAGTCAACTGGCTGCACTGCGACAAGCAGGGCGCGGATCTAACCGGCGCGGACCTGCGCGAGGCGGTGCTGACCCAGGCCAATCTGACCGCCGCCAAACTGGCCGGCGCGCGGCTGAGCGGCGCGGATTTGGGCGACGCGACGCTCAGCCGGGCCAATTTCGCCGGCGCGGCGCTGGTCGGGACGCGACTGGTCTCGGCCAAGCTGGACCAAGCTGGGTTGGTCGGCGCCAGCATGGCCGGCGCGCGGCTGGATCGGGCGGCGCTGACCCAGGCGAATCTGAGCAACGCCGATCTGAGCGGAGCGCGGTTGTATCAGGCCGATCTCACTGGCGCGAACCTGAGCGGCGCGAACCTGAGCCAAGCCATGCTGGCGCAGGCCGATCTGACCGACGCCAAGCTGCCGAACGTCAACCTGAGCGGCGCGACGCTCAGCCGGGCCGTGCTGGAAAACGCGGTGCTGAGCGGCGCCAATCTCCATGGGGTCAAGCTGGATGGTGCGAATCTGCTGGGCGTGGATTTCACCGGCGCCGACCTGGGCGAGGCCACGCTGGCCGATGCTCGCATCGACGGTGCGCGCTTCACCGGCGCCAAGCTCGATAGCACCATCTGGGTCAATCGCCGACGCTGCCCGCCGGGAGCGGTGGAGGAATGCCGCTAACGTTGCCGAGGCGGGATTTGGGTAAAACCCATGCCCCAAGGCCAAGGCGGGAACGTCACGAACCCGTGCGATATTTGTCCATGAGAGCCAACCTGATGTCTTCACAAACTGAAATCAACCTGGACGGCGGACTCCTGGAGCAGATTCCCGGCCTCCCGAAGCCGGGGAAGAAACCTTTGTTCAACGCCGAAAACCTGACCATCACCAATGATGGGCGACTTTTCGTAACGGGGAGCTTGGCAGTCTACGAAATCGTTCAGGGTGGGGACAAGGGATACCTACAACAAGAGATTCCAATCATTGCCCCCGATGTGCCTCGAAATTGCTTTATGAATGGCATAACGGCACAGGGCAGCTCATTATACTTGGCGTGTTCCCACATCCATAAAGGCGAGGACTCGCTTTTTCCAAGCTTGTTTGGGGGTGTACGCCAAATAGAACAAAATTCTTGATAGTTTTTAGCTCAATCGGTGGGTTACGGGCTGATGCCCTAACCCGACCTTGTATTGTGTTTCTGTGGGGGTTGTTCATGATAGGACAGCCCCCATGAGAGGAGACCGGATGCCGTACCCGCCCTGGAGCGATCGATCTCGCCGCGTAGATGATGCACCGGTCTTCACTCTAAATTCTCTTGCGAGAAATCGGACAGTATCTTCGGCCCGACTTGGTCGTGAGCCTGCATTCACAAGGTAGATTGCGCAAGGAACTTTCAT
>Ga0209573_1001984_pt1 | contig 28156 bp, 31 predicted proteins | sample TNRBio252014_DNA_FD_185870 | JGI IMG/M metagenome (GOLD analysis project Ga0209573, IMG submission 185870) | Wastewater treatment Type I Accumulibacter community from EBPR Bioreactor in Madison, WI, USA - TNR Reactor_6/25/2014_ DNA (SPAdes)... | ecosystem: Engineered > Bioreactor > EBPR >... | reverse complement strand
GAACAGTTGCGGCGCCATCCGCTTGCCCCAAGCCTATGCGACCTTTAATCTTGCCGACCGGGACGGCGGTCGAAAGGCTGACGCGAACCGCGTCCTGCGCGGCGGGTCTTGGAACAACGACGCGCGCGACGTGCGGGCGGCGTACCGCAACCACGCCCACCCCGACTACCGCTTCGACGGCATCGGCTTTCGCTGTGCCCGAGTTCGGTCGTGAGCCCGGCCAGCCAGCGGGCCGATGCGGAGCGCCCGCCACCGGGGCCGACCCGGACGCGGAGCGACGGGGCGCCAAGGTGGCGGGCGGCGGAGTGGCGTGGCGGTTTGAGCCGGTTCGGTTCTAACGTAACGGTCGGATTCTGGCCGTCTGGACCCCTTATCAGGCGACAGTCTAAATTAGGTAAGCGTGCGGTCTGGCCGTTTTGACAGGCTCACAGGGTGTGTCCATGGGGTCAAAGCCCACGCTTGCTAACGAAGGACCCTATTCCTCTCCGATAAGTCCTGTTTCCAGCTATTGAGGCGGTGTTCTGTGATTCAAGATTATCGGTGTTATCTTGAATTTAATGCTCGCCGGGGAAGGACATAAAAAATAGCGGGACGCGAACTTTTTTGAGGCGTTTTGGTAACGCGTATTATTGCGTTTGCGCGCCGTTTCCGAGCCTGAACAGTTTAGGAGGATATCTCGATGGTGCCCGACGGACGTTTCTTCAGCGCCCTGAAACCAGTGGTGACGCTGACGGACAGGCCGCAGCCGGCGCTGCTGACCCGCATCGCTTGCCGGCTACCGCTCGCGGGGGCGCTCCTGTGGGTTTTGGTGGCTGGCGAGATGCGCCGCGTGGCCCTGGCCGGCCTTCGCACGGGCTCCATCGGCCTATTGGTGCTGAGAGGGTTCGCGCGACTCCGCTGGCCGGAGTAGTTCGGGCTCTGAAAACAGGCGGCGGCGGTTCGAGCGCGCATCTTATTGGGCGGCACCCGCGCCAAATAGGTTAAAATACAAAGCAAGTAACTAATTACTAAATAGAGATTCATACACGGCGAGGGGGTGGCGGGCTTGGGACACCCGCCGACTGCCGAGTCGGAAACCGGCGACGAGACGAAGACTCGCGATGGGCGTGCGGTGCGGCTTTCCAAAATTGGGTAGTGGCTCACCGAGGTGAGCCACTAACATTAATCCCAATATTATTTCACGGATTCGAGGGGATAATATGTCTCTATCTGCTCAATTGCTGCTACTTCCACAGTGGTCAGCTATTTTATTGCTGATTGGTATTACGGTATCTTTTTCAATTGCGGGATTTTTTATTGTACATCGCTTTGTCCCTGTCAGAATTAGACAGATTCATAATGATGTAGCAGGTTTCCTATTTGCGACCCTGGGAGTGACCTATGGGGTTTTGCTGGCTTTTGTAGTGATCGCTGTATGGGAGCAGTTTAATGACACTAAAATTACTGTGCAACAAGAAGGTAGTGCAGCTTTAGTGATTTACCATAATATACGGGCCTTTCCCAATAAGCCCGCCGCTGATCCGATTCTACAAAGTTTTACTAAATATGCTCGTTTTTCCAGCGCCGAGTCGGAATTAAAAGTCGGGCAATCTACCCAAGAAAGTACGCGAACTTTAGAGCAGTTGCTCACCATTTTGGACACTACTATCCCAGCAAACCCGCATGAACAAATGATTTATGGCTATATAGCGCAAGGATTGAATGATTTGATGAAGTACCGTAGCTTGCGCTTACAGGCCGCCCAAGATGAGTTACCAAGTGTTATTTGGATCGGTGTGGTAATGGGAGGCATGATCACCATCGGTTTCACATTTCTGTTTGGAACTGAAAATGTTTGGGCACATATCGTCATGATATCCTTATTGGCCGCCATGACCGCAGTAGTAGTTTATATCGTCATTGAGTTCGATCATCCCACTATGGGTGCTGTCCGTATCGGATCGCCAGAAGCTTATTCTCAAATCAGCAACATGGCTGAGAGTAAACATACGCTGACCTCTCCCCCATGATGGGGGGAGAAACAGTGTCGAAAGGCTAGCGCAAGGTCAGATTCTGGCGAGCGAGTCAGGTGACAACTATGATCAGGTTCTCGTCCAATTCTTCGGCTCTGAACTTGTCTCTGATCGCATCGCTGGCGCCTTCGATCATGCAGCGGCCGTCGGCGGCCAGCTTGCCGCGCTCGAAGACGAGGGCACGCAGGGCAGATTTGGATAGGGTATTTAACTCCCTCAGGTCAAGGGTAATGCTGGTCGGGTTGGCTGCGATCATTTCAGCCAGTTTCTTGCGGAAATGAGGGGCGGCACGACTGTCTAAATCCCCGGTCAGCACCATGCGCGATCCGTTGATCGTAATGCTGAAGTGTTCCATACCTTGAGTTGGCACGAGTCGCACCTTGACCCGGAGAGAGTCATCGCTGTGCGGTAGATTGACGGTCAGCGTATCGGCATCAAAATCAGCATACGGCTTACCATCAAGACTCACGGACTCGATGCGAATGCTTCCCGCTGGCAGTAAGTCCGGTGCAACGCGCAGAGTACGATCAGCATCGGGGCGTGGCTTGAAATAGAGATCAAGCGGTTGTTTGGTAACCAGCAGATTGCTATAGACAGCACCCAGAAAACATAACTCAAAACTATGATAGCCCGCCATAGAGTGGCTGCCCTTCAAGCGCTCTGTCCCCATCATATAGGGCATGCCGTTGGCCAGCACGTTAAAGTAGACGCCACCGACATCATGATCCAGAAACCAGGCGTTGTAGAAGGCGGAAGATTCACGCGCCAGCTTGAGATACTCTGGTTTCTTCTCTAACCCAGCCAGGATGAGAAAGGCCAGGATGCCTTGCTCCTGCTGCCACCACGCTTTGCGATCATGCCAGGCGTAACGGTGCCATTCTTCGCCTTGGCCGATGACACGGGAAACAACGTCATACCAGCCGCCGCGCTGCTTATCCATGCCGTGCTGAGGCATCAACTCAGCAATTTTAGCGGCGAACTGCTGGTATTGGGGCTTGTCGACTATCGCGCGGATACGTGAAAGATTCCAGGCGATTTTGAGGTTGTGGCCGACCACAGCACGATTTTGCTGCCAGCCCCAGGTTTGGTCATGACTCCAATCAGCGTGGAATTTCTCGTTAACGAATGGACTGTTTTCGTAATCGGGAAAATATTGGGTGATGGTGTCCGCGCAATACTCCAGCATCGACTTCCACTCAGGATTATCAGTCGCCAATACCGCATTAATGAGGTAAGCCGGTGCATGATCACCCACTGAGTTCCAGTTTTTACGCGAGCGGTTGTGATCAAGTGATTCAGCGGTGCCGTCAAAGGTGATCGGGTCAATATGCGACCAGTAGCCGCCGAGTTTGAGGTCTAAGAAGTATTTTTGGAACAGATTGATCGTGGTCTGGATGTCGTTGGCAATGTGCAGATCGCCGGTAATGCGGAACGTCTGGGTTGGGCCAGCCAAAGCATAGATTTGCTCATAGGCGGGGATGGCGTCGAAATCATCGCCAAACTCGGAGGCGAAAATCTTACGCTCGTGGTCACCCACTACATCGATCGCATGAAACCAGTAACTGGTCTGGTCGCTAGCATCCAAGCAGCGAAAATGATCGCGTAAATATTGGGTTCCCGCTTCGGCCGCTTCCAGGAACCGATCATAACCGGTCAGCAGATACGCCGAGGCAAAACCATAGACTAGTCGGGAAATAGTATCCGTCTCCTGTCGGTAGTCGCCGGTGGTATGGCCATCGGCGGTCAATTGTGTGCGGTAGTTACGATAATCGATTGGCCCGTCGCCAAATTCGGCTTTGATGTAAAAATCACCCAACTGGCGAATCTGCCGAATCCACCACTCCTGGCGCTCAAAGACGAACTCATCCTCATTGCGCCCAGCAAAAACGACATGTTTGGCCTCGAAACGCGTGGTGCCAGCCTCGTGGTAAAAGATACCATAGACAAAACAGAAACGGCTAGGCACAAGCATGTTCTGTATCTGTTCGGTGGAGATGAATCCCTCCCCCAGATTGCGGATGATTTCCGCATAGCAGTTGTCGCCCAGCTTGATCTCGAAGTCGCGACCATCGGTAGTCGTTAGAATGAAATAATCCCTGCGCTCCCATTCAAAGGTTTTGACGTAGCCCATGACCAAATCGGAGAAGGTAAAATGCATGGCATCCATCAGAATTGCTCCCGGTCTCTATCAAGCAGGTTAAGGAATTTGCCACTACAAGTTCTATCGAATGCGCCGTAATTCGCTTCGCTAGTTGGTTTGCTCGATTTCAGCGATAAAAGTTTCCATAAAACGGTCAGTAACCGCCGGATGCTTTCCAGAAATCAGATTGCCGTCTATGACCAGATCGACGGTTTGGTCGCCATCAAATACGACCTCTCCACCCGCGTTTTCCACGTCGCAAATAATATTGTGAGCGCAGGTCACTTTACGGCCTATGAGTAACGAGGAGTCCGCGCAGAATAGCCACAGGCTGTGGCAAATCGTGCCTATTTTCAGATTTGGTGTAGCCACCGCCTTACGGAGAAAGACCACGGCAGGCGCCATGTTCGGCTGGCCTTTGCGAGGGTTAGCCTGGTAACGCAGACGGTCGGTCGCATAGGCACCGATTAGCAGAATTCCCTTAAAATCGCTAGGTTGCACATTATTCAGTTCAGTACTGACGATAACGTGCTCCTCAACGTAACCTTTGTCGGGATTAGAGCCGAAGGTTAATTCCGCATTACCCCAAAGATGGGACAGATAAACGACCTGATAGCCTTCAGTCGGAAAGAACTCATTGAATTTACGAAATTCGGTTTGATCGAAATGATCCTCGATCAATACGCCAATTTTACCTTTGACGGCTTCACCGATAATGCCTTGAACAGAGTCATTGGCCATACAGATTCTCCTAGACAACGAGAAAAAGGATTCCAGATCAGCCAGCATTCTTAGTTGTACTCTCTTCTATGCAGCACTCTGTGATGGCTAAGATGATCAATAACCACTACCCGGCGTCACCGGATAGCATCAAGTCTTAATCAGCTTCAGTAAGTCTGGACTGGCAAATACATCCCGGTAAAAGGTCAGTTGCTCACTCTTAAAATGGCAGCCGCCGCGATGACCGCGACGCACCCAGCAGACGCTTCCCTTGGCCAGAGTCTCGTGAGTGACATCGTCCATGCAAGCCCATTCGAAGTGGACAAACTCGCTGTGAAACATAACGATAGGCCAGGTCATCGTAACGCCTGGCTGGGCGATTAAAGCCCACCAGTGTTTTTCCCGCACCTTTTGCGCATTGACACCATAGTAGGGACCATCCTGGCAAAAATAGACCAGATCATCACGATACTCTGCGGTGAGAATATCGCCGCGTCCTTGGCGTAAAGCTTCACAATGCGTTGGCCACCAGGCTTTATTCTCTTCTTCAATTTGTGCTGGTGTGTAGTGATCATTAATGATCGGCAGGGTGGCTTCTTTCATAGAAGCATAGCGCAGGCCATCCTCAATGAGCTGTGTACGGAGAGGCTCGGTAATCTGGTCGTGCTTCGAATAATCTGCTCTTAAGCCTTGATAGTAATTGTTTCTAGTCATGGCAAACTGCTCCAGATATTGATTGTTGATTTGTGGGCAGATAATAAATTTTATTTAGTCATTTTTAACCGGCAACTTTTTGAAGGAGCCAATAAATGTAATGTCCAGACTGTCATTAAACTGCACCCTTCGGCAACGAATCTCCCGCCTAGTCAGAAAAACGCTGTCCTTCTCAAAAAAAATGGCCAATCACATCGGTGCTATTTGATACTTCGTTCATCACTCAATACCCTGACTCTCAGGCATCAAGCTCAATAAGCCTATCATTCAAATTTTAGGACTACGAAATTTTATCGCAATGACTTATCTAGAAATCAGGACTACCACGCTACGCCCTTCGACTGGGTAGCTATGGTCGGATAGCTTGATCTCCCGACCTTCGCTAACGATGTCATCAGGAGCGTCAAGACTGGTATCCAGGACACGATGCCATTGACGACTAGGAACCGGTGGAATAGTAAAATCCAATGGTTCCCAGTACATATTCATCATGATGTGAATGTCGGCCTCATCCTTCTGCATTCCACCGAGCGTGCAAGCTATGGTACGGGCGTTGGGATCATTCCAGTCAGGCGTGTTCAGGGCGCAGCTATGCCAAGTCAGATCAGCCAGGCCACGCTCATTGATTGCGCCGGTGAAATAGCGCGAACGATGCACGGTCGGGTGGCGCAGACGGAATGCGATGAGTTCCTTCCAAAATCGAAACAATCCCTGGTTTTTCTCGACCAGCGTCCAGTCAAACCAACTGATTTCATTATTTTGGCAATAGGCGTTGTTATTCCCTTTCTGAGTGCGCCGTACTTCGTCGCCCATGACCATCATCGGAACGCCCTGTGACAGCATGAGTAATGTCGCAAAATTTTTGATCTGCCGATTGCGCAGGGCATCTATCGCAGGATCATCGGTTTCGCCTTCGACGCCGCAGTTCCAACTCAGATTTTCGTTAATGCCATCGTTGTTGTGTTCACCGTTCGCCCAGTTATGTTTGTCGTTGTAGGACACCAGGTCGTTGAGGGTGAAACCATCGTGGGCGACTAGAAAATTCACGCTATTAACCGGCAGGTGTCTGCGCCATTCATAGAGATCGGCGCTACCTGACAACCGTGTGGCAACCGCGCTGATCATCCCAGCGTCGCCCTTGACGAAACGGCGAATATCGTCGCGGTAACGACCATTCCATTCACCCCAACGATATCCTGGAAAATAGCCAATCTGATAGAGACCGGCAGCATCCCAAGCCTCAGCAATGATCTTGGAGTCGGCTAGATCGTCATCCAGATCGATATCCCATAACACCTGCGGATATTTCGCTGGTGCTCCATCTTCACCACGCGACAGCACCGAGGCTTCATCAAAACGGAAGCCATCGACGTGCATTTCCTGCACCCAATACTTCAAACATTCAACGATGAATTTCTCACCAATCGGGTGATTACAATTAAATGTGTTGCCGCATCCGGTATAATCATAGTAATAGCGATTATCTAAAGGCGACAGATAGTAATAAATACTATTATCAATACCCTTGAAGGAAAACGTCGGCCCTTCGTGGTTACCTTCATCAGTGTGGTTAAACACTACATCGAGAATGACTTCAATACCCGCCTTATGGAGCGCCTTAACCATATTCCGAAACTCGCGGACGTGCTGACCGATCTCCGGGTCAACGCAATAGCCGGCGTGCGGAGCGAAATAGCTCATCGTGCTATAGCCCCAGTAATTGGTTAGTACCTTTCCCTCGAATTCTCGTGTCTCAGTGTCATCAAACTCGAAAATTGGTAACAGCTCAACTGCTGTAACCCCAAGCGCTTTCAGATAAGGAATTTTCTCGATCACTCCAGCGAAAGTGCCCGGCTGCTTCGCGCTGGCACTCGGTGAGCGGGTAAAGCCGCCAACGTGCAGCTCGTAAATAACGGTCTCATTAAGAGGGCGGTTAAGCGGCTGGTCACCTTCCCAGTCGTAATCACGGGTATCAATAACCACACTGCGTAGCGAAGTAGCCAGATTATCCCCTGGCTTACAGGCATCCCCACGCTTCCAGAGTGTCTTGTTATTACCTTTTGAGTAAGGCTCAATCAGTACCTTTTCCCGATCAAAACGATGTCCGGCACCTGGATCATTTGGGCCATCGACACGTATCGCATAATGCAATCCAGGCTTAGCGTTTTCGAGAAAAACATGCCAGAAATGGAAAGTTTTATTAACGGTGGGGTCAAGGGCTATTTTTTGAAAAGGTTCTGTATCGTCATGATCGTCGAATAACAATAATTCCACATTAGTGGCATGTTCAGAAAACACCGAGAAGTTAATACCGTTTGCCATGACGGTCGTCCCCAAGGGATGAGCTTTCCCCTTTCCGATAGTAAAGGGTTGGCAAACAAGTCCGCTCGTTGATTCACTCATTTCAATATATCCATTTAGGTTTGCATCTTCTTCAGGATACGATTGGGATATTTTTTCTTCAACTTTTAGGCTACTGATAGCCCAGCTCTATCAGAGTCTAGATTAACCCAGTACGCCGATCAAGCATTCCACCGTGCGTCGTCTGGACGTGCCGGTCAGCCTGGATGTTGACGACCAGGCGCGACTCAAGGCTGCACGAACGCGCCAGGATCAAGCCTAAACTCCACAAGGCTAAACCCGCCGCTTGGGGTTTGCTCAGGCGGGGGAAATGACGCGTGACCTGTTCAATCCAGTCGGCGGGCGGTGGGAAGCGGCGGGCCAAAGAATCTTGAGCGGTTTTTGAGGAGAAGGCTACCGTGCGCACGGTGCGAGCGCGGCGCGTTCGTACCAGCCTTTCGAACGGTTGACGAGGGAGACGACGAGAAGCATCGCCGGCACCTCGATTAATACACCGACCACGGTGGCAAGCGCCGCGCCGGATTGGAACCCAAACAGATTGATCGCAGCAGCCACGGCCAATTCAAAGAAATTGGAAGCGCCGATCAAAGCTGAAGGGCAAGTGACGTTGTGCTTTTCTCCAACCAAGCGGTTCAGCCAGTACGCCAAGGCCGAGTTGAAGAAAACCTGAATCAGGATCGGCACAGCCAGCAGGGCGATGATCAGCGGCTGCCGGATAATGGCTTCCCCTTGAAAGGCAAAGATCAGCACCAAGGTCGCCAGTAGCGCCACGATGGACCACGGCCTCGCCGCTTGCATCGCCGCCTCGAAGGCATTCTGCCCTTTGGCCAGGAGCGCCCTTCGCCAGAGTTGGGCCAGGATCACCGGAATGACGATGCAGAGTAGCACCGAGATGAGGAGCGTATCCCAGGGCACGGTAATGGCCGAAAGCCCCAGCAGCAAGCCGACCAGCGGCGCGAAGGCGAACACCATGATGGCGTCGGGCGACCTGCGAGAGGGTGAACAACGGATCGCCGTTGGTCAGCCGACTCCAGACAAATACCATCGCGGTGCAAGGCGCGGCGGCCAGCAGGATCAAGCCAGCGATATAGCTGTCGATCTGCTCGGCGGGCAGCAGCGGCGCGAACAACTGTCGGATGAACAGCCAGCCCAGCAAGGCCATCGAGAACGGTTTGACCAACCAGTTCACCAACAGCGTCACGCCGATGCCTTTAAGGTGCTGGAGTAGTTCATGCAGCGCGCCGAAATCCACCTTGACCAGCATCGGGATGATCATGATCCAGATCAGCAGGCCCACCGGCAGATTAACGCGAGCGACTTCCCAGCGTCCGATGATCTGAAACACGCCCGGCAGCCACTGGCCCAGCAGAATGCCGGCCACGATGCACAGAAACACCCATACCGTCAGGTAACGCTCAAACACTGTCATGGGAACGGGAATTGGGCGGGCGATCGGCGCGGTTGCCGTCATGGTCGAACTCAATTAATTGCGCGCGATGGCGGTCAATGCGGCTTGTAAATGGCTGGCGTCCATTGTCTCCAGCGGTAGCGCCAGAAGCTGCAACAGCCGGTAGCCGAGTGCCTGGCGAATCAGTTCAAAAGCCCGGCGCTTGCCCTCGTGGCCGCCTTCGGCGCTAGAGGGATCTGGATTCCTGCAAGCCGTTGAGGGGCCGACCCGCGAACTCGTGGCCGCCCTCGGCGTTAGAGGGATCTGGATAACCCCAGTGTGCCTTGACCGGTTGTCCGTGTCCGCCGTGGAAGATCGGGCAGGTCTCGGCAGCGGCGCTGTCGCAAACCGTGATAACCGCCCCCAGGGGCGGGCTTTGTTCATGCGTGAACTCGTCCCACGACTTGCTGCGAAAGTCGCTGCAATCAATGCCGGCGGCGGTCAGCGCCTCAATGGCGAAAGGGTTGATCCGTCCGCTCGGCGCGCTACCCGCGCTGTAGGCTTTGACATCGCGGCCCAGACGGCCTGCCAGATGGTTGAGCATCCCCTCGGCCAGCACGCTGCGGACGGAGTTATGCGTGCACAGAATCAGAGCCTATACGAAAAATAACATATTGATATCATTATACAAGTTCGACCTGATATTCTCATCAAGCGAGTCTTTGAATTGAAATGGGTGAATACTTGAAATGATGACGGATAAAAAGTACCCCAGTGATCTGACGGATGAAGAATGGAAGTTTGTGGAAGAATGCCTTCATCAAGAAGAAGAGATGACGGCGGGTCGTCCACTGGAAGTCGATTTAAGGCGGGTGTGGGATGCGATTTTGTACATTAACAAAACAGATTGCCAATGGGCTTATTTGCCACACGATTTTCCACCGCCGACCACAGTGAACTACCATTATACAAAATGGATGGTGACGGGTTTCTTTGAGCGCGCGAATGCGGAACTCCGCCGAAGGGTGCGAAAAAAAACGGTCGAACCGAAGAACCGATCGCGGGGATCATCGACAGTCAAAGCGTCAAGGGCACGGCAGAGTCCGCCGAGGCATCCGGCTTTGACGGCTGGAAGAAAGTCAAAGGCAGGAAATATCATATTTTAACCGATACAATAGGTTGTGTTCTGGCTGTCGCGGTTCATGCCGCCAACATCCACGATAGTCAGGGGGCTTACCCTCTACTCAAGAGGCTGTTTGAAGCGGTACCGACGGTGCGACGGATTTGGGCGGATCAAGCCTATCAGGGCGACTTGGTGGCGTGGGTGAAAAAGACCTTTGCCTGTGATCTGGAGATCGTTCAAAGAACCACAAAAGCGTTCAACGTGTTACCGCGCCGTTGGGTCGTGGAACGCACCCTGGCCTGGTTAAGCCGTTATCGTCGGTTAGTCCGTGTCTATGAAAAAAGAGTGCCTTCCAGCGTCGCTATGCTCTGGCTCTCTTCGATCCGCATCTCGCTAAAGAAATTGTGTCCTCCTACACCTCAAGCAGCGACTACTTCATTCGCTATCCCTGAATAATAATTTTCGAATAGGCTCTTAATGATGTAAGAGCCGAGTTAGATAGTTTAGTATCTAAGTTAGATGGAATAATCCCTTCTTTGCTCTTTGCGGGGATTGAGCAATTATATAATCATTAAAAAATTATCTGCATGAAACAATATAGATAAAAATATACCCGACCTACCGTGCGGCTGTAATTGTCAGTATCCTGCACGACCACCTGCATTTCCTTGCCGAACACGAGATCGCTTAGCGCCTGTTTTTGAGCGCGCTTATAACGCGAAATGAACTTATGAGCGGTCGCTCATATCGCGACTCATAAGTCGGTTATTGAATATCCCCCTGTTGAAGCGGCAGACCATACCAAGCCCCCCTACCCTGTCCATGCCGCACCAGAAGCCCCCGTTTAACCAGTTCAGCAAGCCTCACCTTGACCGTAGGCCGAGGCGCACCGGTCAGCTTTTCAGCTTCACCCGTGGCGATTCGCCCTGAAACGCGCACCTGCTCCAGGATCGCCAGTGCGTCAGGATGCAAGCCCTCCATACGCGAATCGCGGGTAATCTTGGCCGCAAGGCGATCCTTTTGCTGCTTGAGCGAGCGTAGGAAGAAGAGCAACCAAGGTTCCCAATCGGGCGCATCGCTGGCGAGCGTTCCTTGAGTTCGCCGTAGGGCCAGGTAATAACCGTCTTTGTTGTGCTCAATCACGCTTTCGAGCGAGCTAAACGGCACATAACCATAGCCCGACTGAAGCAAGAGAAGCGTCGTCAACACGCGCGAGAGCCGCCCGTTACCGTCTTGAAAGGGATGAATCGCGAGGAATTCCACGACAAACATCCCGATCACCACCAGCGGATGCAGACTGGCATCCGCGAGCGCTTCGCGCGTCGAGACCAGAAGTTCTTGCATCCTGAGCGGCGTGTCAAAAGGTGAAGCCGTGGCAAAGATGATGCCTAGGCTTTCGCCTTGAGGCCCAAAGGCTTCAACGTGGTTCGCGAGCTTCTTGTAATCGCCCCGATGACGCTCATCTTTGCGGGCGTGCCGGAGCAGCCGAGCATGAAGCTGTTTGACGTGGTTTTCCGTTAGGGGAATCGCCGAATGGCTCTCAAAGAGCGTGTCCATCACTTCGGCATAGCCCGCGACTTCCTCTTCATCGCGGCTAACAAAAGACTGTTGTTCTAGCCGACCGAGGAGCGCTTCCACTTCCCGGTCCGAGAGCTTCGCCCCCTCAATCCGGGTTGAAGAGCCGATACTCTCAATCGTGGCGACGCGCTTTAAGACCGCGAGCCGTTCCGGCGCGAGCGCCGTCATCGCCCGCCAGGCCCCCTTAAATTCGTCAATTTCGGCGATGAGCCGCAGCATTTCCGGCGCGATTCGGAGCGATCCTGTTTTCATAGTTTAGCCATTTTCCTATCCATAGCGGCTTATAAATATCCAATTATAGCCAATAAGGCAAGCGATATATCCGATCTGAAGCCGCAATGCCAAGGATGGCGATCTGGTTCACGCCCAAAGTTTTGGGCGTGAACCAGCTGCGGCCCCGCCAGGACGGCGGATCGTTTCCCCCACCACCTTTGGACCCCAGCCACCCACCCCGCCGTTGGTTCCCACCGCCTCTTAACATCCTATCGCGAAACGCCGCTCCCCACTCCTACCGGAAGTCCCCTTGTTTGGGACAGATTGTGGCCTTAAGCCGCTGGCTCAAGCAGCCGCAGCTTGAAAGGTTGATAGCTTCGCTCGCCCGAAGCTTCAGAGCGCTTACCGAGCTTTAAGCCAGCCCCGATTGCCGCAAGGCCAAGGCTCAAGAGAAACCCCCAAGTCAGCGGGAGCCGCTGACCCGCTACCTACACTTCCAAGACGGCTAAAGCCAAAGCGGCGCTCGCTCGCCGGGTCAGTTAGCCAATCCAGGGTAAGCCGTCGGGTAATAACCCTCGTGGCGCTGAACGCTGCCAAGCGTCCTATTTGGGCAAAGTGTCTTGGGGTTATAGCTTTTGCCCTTCTCCTTGAGCTGGACGCGGCCCAACCCGTTAAGTCTTATCGGGGAGAAAGGAAGCGATTTAGCCTTTGGTCAGCAACGAGCTGAAGCCACAACGCAGTTTCCCCGGTTCCACCCGTTCGGACCACCACGGTTCCGGCTTCCCTTACGACTGTCGCCGCATTCTTTCCACTGCTTGTAAGTGCCCCCTGTCCCGGTTGCCGTACTGGATTACGGCACGGATATTGACTCCCCGGAAAGTTCCCGTGTTATTAAGCAGGAAAGCGCTTAGTTCGATACCAAGGCATTTCAAATTTGGGAGCGCGAGCTTCAGGCGGCGAAACAGTACTTTGCTTATTTTTTGGTTCTTTTTGTTGTTGTCGGTATTTCCTTTCAACGGTCAACGCCTAGCGACCTTTCTTCACCGGCTTTTTGGCAGGCGTCGGGACTGTCTGCAACAGTGTTGCTTCTCAGTTTTTTCCCCTGTGTAAACACATTCCGCGCGAGCGCTTCGCTCCAAAAAACTGCTTTCAAACCATCCTTCACAAGTTTCGGCCTTTCGGTGCAGAAGTCCCTTTTCCGCCAGCCTTTTTCAAGCCCATGAAAAGGCCGCATGGGGCGGACCGATAATTTGCTTCCCCCCCATGATGCCCTCCAATCAAAGTCTCTTCAGTTTGGCTTCTTTTGGAAGAATTTCTTGGGGCAGTACCGCTTGAAAGGCGTGGCTGGTGTGGATAGGGGCGTTGTCGAGGACGACCAGGCGGAGCTTTTTGGCCTGAGCGGTCTGGGCGGCGAAGGCGTCCAGGGTGGCGATGACCGTCGCTGAGGTAACCGGGCCGGTGACGGTCCGGAAGTGGCTCTGGTGGGTGGGGCTGATCAAGCCCAAGACGGTCAGGCGGGGACGGGCGGCGCTGGGGATCGCGCGGGTGTGCCCGCGCGGTTGCCAGGCATAGGGCACGACGGGCGTGAGCGTGAACCCGCTCTGATCTAAATAAAACACCTCGATCAGCCCTTGGGCATGGCCGTGGTGCAGGGTGTTCAGGCGCGTGTGCGCCGCGCGAAAGGCGGCTTCGTCGCGAGGGCCTCGAACCCGTCGCCGACACCGCTTCCACCGGTAGGCTTTTTTTTAACCAGCCGCCGCACGGTCTGCCGACTCGCCGGTTTGCCGGTGGCCTGTGCCAAACGGGCGCGGGCTTGTTGAAGTTGGCGAGGCTCTTCCTCCAGCCACGCGCACCACCGCGCCGCCTCAGCCGGCGTGTAAATCGCTGGACGCCCCGCGCGGGGGTCATCGTACAAGCCCCGCAACCCGGCCCGCTCCCACCCGTCCAGCCAGGCGCTGACCGTGTCTGCTTTCACCTCGAACAAGGCCGACAAGGCGATGCGGCTATACCCCCGATGCGCCAAATACACCGCCTGCGCCCGTCGCCGAACCCGGCTGTTCGGCCCGTCCTTCCACGCCGCTTTCAGCGTCTCGCCTTCCACCGCGCTCAATGGCCCGATGCGCTTCATCGCCGGCGATCCCCGTACCCTCGACTCCGCTAAAATATACACGATTTATTTTGATGAGATACTTGAATTCATAAAATTTAAATATTATTTAATTAAGTGGTTATGATCTTTAATAAACATGTTGTCAATCTCTTGCTTTATCGGAATCCATTTTTGTTTTTCTTTATAAGAGAGACTGATATGCTTCTCATGTTTTACATATTCAATATCAAATGGCACATTATTCGTCTTTAATTTTTCTATTAGAAGCTCATTATATTTAGGTTCTACATAACTAATGATGGTGCTAGTTGGATAAGATGAGGACATAATTTCCTTAGCAACTTTTTGTACAAATTGAGAATATTTCGAATCATAAATTATTGCTCCTTTTTTATCGATTGATATAGGTATTCCAAGTTTTTCTAACTTTGACTTTAATTGAGCCTGTTCATCTGGATTTTCAAGTAGAAAAAAATCTTGAGAGTTCGGGATTGAAATTATTCCAGTAGATAATAAAATAAATGCAGTTAAAATGATACTGACAAGAATAATTAAAATTGATTTAATTTTTTTCATACCTTCTAACCTAACTGTTTAACTTACTCAAAAAGGTAATGGAACAATATATCTGCCTCTGAGAGCCTATCCGAAAATATTAATTGAGAGGTAGTTGATTAAATGGAGGCTTCTTCAGGTAGAGGAGCACACAGTTTCTTTAGCAGAATGCGGATCGAAGAGACCCAAATCATAGCGACGCTGGAAGCGACTCTTTTTTCATAGACGCGCACCAATCGGCGATAGCGGCTTAACCAGGCCAGGGTACGTTCCACCACCCAACGGCGGGGCAGCACTTTAAACGCTTTCGTGGTTTTTTGCACGATCTCCAAGGCATAAGAAAAGGATGATAATTGACGGTCGTGCGAGGGGGAAAATCATGCGGCAGGTATGCCCATTGACAACCCGTTTTGTTGAGATACAAAATCGCATCCCGGACTCGCCTCAAATCCACTTCTAACGGGCGGCCTGCCCCTATCTCTTCTTCCAGACGAAGGCATTTTTCCACAACCGTCCATTCTTCATCCGTCAGATCACTGGGATGTCTTTTATCAGACATCATTTCTATTTTTCACCCATCTTCATTCAAATCCTTGCTTTATAACCATATGATGCTATTTTTATATAAAAATATCAATAAGTTAGTTTTGGGATAGGATATAAATTAAGGGAGACGTTTCAAAATTTCGTCATCGTTAATTTGAAGCGATGATAATCCTTTCTGTAGTAGTGCAAAAAAATCCACATCTGGCATTCCTTGATCGCTAGCTTTTGCTATTTTTTTCGCAAAAGAAGCAACACGATGAATCAATTCATTAAATTGGCGCAATTTAATAGGCTCTAAAACCGCATCTGTCCCGGCTTCATAAGTCCCACGCCCAAGCATAGAGAGTAAATACAGTAGTTGACTAAGCCATACTAATTGGTCAAGCTGCTTCATTTTACGAAATCTTATAAGTTCAGTATTCCATGCTTGAGTGCTCACGGGATAATCTCTCTAGGAAGTGAATTAATATTAAATCCACGTTCTTCTAATATTAGGATACGAGTATTCCCTTGATATACTCGACCATCTGGTTTTACGGTTAGAGGTTCTTCTTGACCAGGTCGAAGGGATCTAACGATATCGCTAGTTGGTTTATTGCTCCAATAATTGTAGCTAGAACTGTTTCCAGATTTTGTAGTCTCATCTGAATGAATTCACTTTAGCGGCGGTTGCGAGTTATTTCCTGGATCTGGATTATTAGGGCCATCTGGTGAACCTTTAAAGTCTGGCCCATTAGGGTTATTCTCACCTCCTTCTTTTCCACACTCATCACACGCTGCATTCATTACAGTCCCTGTGGCAAGGATGATTCCAGCTCGTATTAGCATCCATTTACAAGCAGTGATAAAAACGATAGTTCCACAAACCGGATTTGGACCGGCCAAACAGGTTACAAGCCCTGCTTCCTGCTGCAATCCAAGCGGATCAATGTAGCCTAGCGGATTCCCTCCCGCATACGCATACGTATTAATTCCCCCCGCCAGCCCGATGGGATCGCTCTGCACATAGCGCCCCGTCTGCGGATCGTAATCTCGGTAGTAGTTGTAGTGCAGCCCCGATTCCGCGTCGTAATACTGTCCCGGAAAACGGGCACCCGGTAGCCCCTGCTCTTACAGAATCCGATTTTTCAAAGACGGGCAGCACGTTAGCAGCGGTTTGGCCGAAGGGAGTACGCTACAAAAAAAGATGGCGAGTCGTATGGCGCCCGAAGCCCACCGCGAGCATATCTGCAAGCCGATCATGAGCGGGTCAAAAGGGATCGGGCGCGTTTCCCGGACGATTTTATGTTCCAGTTGACCGAGGAGGAGTTCGCCGCGTTGAGGTCGCAACGTGCGACCTCAAACCCGATCCGGGGTGGGCGGCGGTATCTGCCCTACGCGTTCACCGAGCACGGCGCGATCATGGCCGCGACCACCCTCAACAGCCCCTGGGCCACCGAGGTCAGCGTCTACGTGGTGCGGGCCTTCGTGCGGCTGCGGGAGGTGCTGGCGTCCCAGGAGGCGCTCGCCCAGCGCCTGGATCGTCTGGAGGCCAGCTTGACCGAACACGATCAGGCGATCTCCGATATCGTCAAGATGCTCCGCCAATTGATAATGCCGCCCAATCCCCCCAACAAATGACAGATCGGCTTCATGCGCGATGAGTAAGGGAGAGAGCGAATAATAATTGCTTAGGCTCAAAGGTGATTGCCCTATTTTCTTGATTAGGCATGACTCAAAAACTAATAGCTGGCTTTATAACAGGTGTTATCAGTATAAAGATAACAAAGGTTAAAATTATTCCTAGCCCAAAAAATGCGTATGATAAATAATAATAATTGCGCAGTTTTGAATTTATCTTCGATCCTCCGAAAGATATAAAAACCCCATTTTTAAATTGCTTAATCTTCACAATAAAAAGAAGTATTACTCCGATTAGATAGATGCCACTCGTAATATATATCCATAAATTTAGGTAATTAGAGTAAACGTCCGCTTCTGGCCGTCTAGACGATTTGAACGAGCGGGCCGAGACTGCGGCGAGCGGATGCGCGGGGTATCCGCTTGACGAGAGGGTAGGCCGTCATGACGGATGAAGCTGTTCTTCCGCCGGGGGTAATTCGAATCGATACCTCAGGGCGGCGACAATACAGTGTGGAGTACAAGCGGCACTTGGTGCGGCTGACGCTGGAGCCCGGGGCCTCGGTGGCCGGGATCGCGTTGCGGCATCGGCTCAACACCAACCAGCTGTTCAAATGGCGGCGGTGGTACGTGCGTCAGGAAAGACTGACGGGGTTAGAGCCGGAACCGGCGCCGGAGGCGACCCTGCTGCCGGTGGTCGTCGCATCGGCAGGCCGATCACCCATCGAGCTGCCGCCGACGCGCGCGATGGCCACGGCGCCGGTGTGCGCGGACGCCACGCCGAGTCCGGCGAAGCCGGGTCAGATCGAGATCGCGCTGGGCCGGACGCGGGTGCGGGTGACCGGATCGGTCGATCCGGCGCTGTTGGAACTGATTCTAACGCGCGTTCACCGGCGATGATCGGGCCGCGAAGAGGGGCGCAAATCTGGATCGCGGCGGGGTTCACCGATTTGCGGCGGGGCTTCGACGGGCTGGCGGCCCTGGTGCAAACTCGGCTGGAGGCCGATCCGTTTTCCGGTCAGGTGTTCGTGTTTCGGGGCCGGCGCGGGGACCGGATCAAAATCCTGTGGTGGGATGGCGACGGCAACGGGCTATGTCTTTTTGCGAAAAGATTGGAGTCGGGGCGCTTCGTCTGGCCCCGGGCGACGGATGGCGTGATCGCGCTGACCCCCGCCCAGCTCGCGATGCTGCTGGAAGGCATCGACTGGCGGCGGCCGGTGCGGACCGCGCCGCTGCGGGCGGCGTAATCGCCTATACTGAAAACATGGCCGATACCGATGCCCTGCCGGATGATGTGCCGACGCTGAACGCGATGATCGCCCGCCAACAGGCGGAAATCGCTCATCTCCAGCTGTGGATCGCCAAGCTGCGCCGCCAGCGATTTGGCCGTCGCTCCGAACGGACGGGCAAACGCCTCGGTCAACTCGAACTGCACCTGGAAGAACTGGAAACCGGCGCGGCCGAACTCGACGCGCGGACCGAGCCCGTGACTGTAAGATGCTTGGAATTTTGCAAATCCCAGACCACACGCTCAGGTCCAAGATAAGGTTTGGTGCGCACTAGGTCCTGTACTCGATCCAAGGTTGTCGGCTCTAAGCGGCGTGATGGGAAAACTGGAGGAGCGCGTTTGGGCAACCGATCCAGGCCGTGTCGCTTGCGCACCCGTTGGATTGTCCGGGGACTGGGCGCATCGGGGCCGATGCAGCGCTGCACTTTATAGGAACTCCAGTGGGGACGATCATGACATAGCGTTACTACCTGTTGTTCGCAGGTTGCTGGAAGTCGATTATGGGGTCGCCGTGGTCCCCGGCGGGGATCAACAAGCGCCTTGCGAAGGGCAACAAGGCTCCGTTGACGGTATTTGTAAAGATCGCTCCGGCCTAGTCGATATTTTGTGCAGATATGGGCCACGGGTTCTCCCCAGGGCTAACGCATGAAATTGCAGGCTGATCGTTGAGGGCTTAAGCTGGTGAGGTAATGTGCCTCTTCTTTCCCCGGTGAAGAGGTTCTGCGCTTGATTGATAAGCTGGTTGAGCGGTTTGCTGACCTGGAGGATCCGCGCTGTCCGGGCAAGGTCGAGCATCGGCTGATGGATATCCTGGTGATTGCCGTCTGTGCGGTGATCGCCGGTGCCGAGAGCTGGGAGGACGCCCTGTATGGTCGCAGCAAGCTCGCGTGGCTGCGCCAGTTTCTCGCCCTGCCCAACGGCATTCCGGCCCACGACACCTTCCGCCGGGTGTTCATGCTGATGGACCCGGACGCCTTTGAGGTGTGCTTTACCGCCTGGGTGGATACCCTGGCTCCGCCCGTTACGCCTGGTGGGCCGGAGGTGGTGGCCATCGACGGCAAGACGTTGCGCGGTTCCTTCGACCGGGGCCGGGAGCGGTCGCCGCTGCATCGGGTCAGCGCGTGGGCCAGCGCCGCGTGGACGGCAAGTCCAACGAGATCGCGGCCATTCCGGAGCTGTTGGACAGTTTGGTGCTGGCAAACACCTTGGTGACGCTCGATGCGATGGGCTGCCAAAAAGACATCGCGCAACGCATCGTGGATCGCGAAGCCGACTATCTGCTGGTGCTCAAGGCGAATCACGGCAACGATCACGCCGCCGTGCGACGGCATTTCGAAGCGCACTACTTCGGGCCAAGGACCACCATCCGGCCGGTCTTCGATGCCTTCGATGACCGCCATGGTCGCTTGGTCCGTCGACGGGTCTTCGCCGATCCTCGGGCGGCCTCCTTGGAAACACTCAAGGATTGGCCAAAGCTCAAGACGGTGCTGGCGGTCGAGGCGATTCGCAGCGTCGACGGCAGCCATAAAGTCGAGGCCGAAATCCGTTACTTCCTCTCCAGCTCGGCGGGCAATCCCTCGATTCTGGCGCAGGCCATCCGTCGCCATCGGTCCATCGAAAACAGCCTGCACTGGGTGCTGGACGTGACCTTCCGAGAGGATGACTGCCGGATTCGCGATCCCACGGCGGCGCGCAACTTCGCCCTGCTGCGCAAGATCGCCATCAACCTGCTCACCCGGGACCGTTCCACCAAAGCCAGCTTACGAGGCAAACGCAAGAAGGCCGCCTGGAACGACGACTACATGCAGCAACTCCTCAAAATCAATTTCATGCGTTAGCCCTGGGGCGCCCCGCCAAGCTGACCGGCGATCAACTCACGCTCGCCGAGCGGCTGATCGGAGAAGGCCGTTCAATCCCGAAAGTGGCCAAGCTGCTGAAGGTCCACCGTGCCACGCTTTACCGGGCCTTGGCCGCCACGGCGTCATTCACCTTGAACAGCCGCATGAGGCTGTAGACCAGGGACGAATTGAAGAAGACCTAGATCAGAATGGGGATGGCGATGAGTCCTACATGCAGCCAGCGCCCGGTGATGTTATCGGCCTGGGAGGCGAAGATCAGGACCACGGTCAGCAGCAAGGTGCCTATAGATCAAAAACAAGGAAGAGAAATCGGGGTTAGCGCTTACCGGTGCTTACCCCGGTTTTCTGTTCCATCCACCCTGGATGCTGGGGTGAGTAATAGTCGTTGGTAGGGTGGCATGAATGCGTACAGCGTCCTACGGAGATGATATAAAAGCGAGGATGAAGGCTCGATGGGGAATAAGGAGACCCCCCCTGCCATCAATTTCACATCCCAATGGCAACCCGCGCCACCGCGCACGGTACACGACAAGCCGTCTGGCTCAGGGAGAAAGAGGCGGCCGTTACAGCGAGCCATACCCCGTGGCGGCAAGCAGATCGGTTCCAACTGAAATACGTATTTCCATAGCTATACAAATACGTAGCTATGGAAATACATGAATGCGTTTTTGTTGCCCTTAGCGATCATGCGCGGTTTCAGAAACCCGCCAGCCAGTTGATCCACCGTCTCGCCATTCAGAAAAGCCTACAGCCAGGTTGGGGTGATCGCCGCGCCGCGCTTGCCTCCATCCCTTTCGGTGGGATGCTGAACACAGCTTTCCCCACCGGAGTCCTCTCTGATGAATGCCCCGCTTGCGAGGGTGACGCCCGCCCTACCCGTAATGACGCCCACCCTGCCCCTGATCGCCGTCGATGGGCAGTTACTGTATCTGCCGCCGGACTGGATCGCGGTTCGGCCAGAGTTTAACCCGCGCACCTTTTTCGAGGACGCCGAGTTCGCCGCGTTGGTGGCGTCGGTCGAGCGACATGGCGTCCAGCAGGCGCTGTGGGTGCGGCCCGCGCCGGACTATGATCCCGCCGCACCGCGCTTTTGGCTGATTGCCGGTGAACGGCGGTTACGGGCGGCGCGCGCCGTCGGTCTGTCCGCCGTGCCGGTCACGGTTCGTCTGGCCGATGAGCGTCAGGCGCTGGTGCTGGCAGACTTGGAAAACAACCCGCATTTCCGCGTTAACCTCTCGGCGGCGGAAGAAGCGCGCTTCGCGCAACGGTTCGTGGGGGACTGTGAAGGGGATCGGGCCGAGGCGGCGCGGCTGCTGGGCTGGTCGTTGCCCAAGCTGGAGGCGCGCCTGCTGCTGTTGCACGCGGCCCCCGCCGTGCTGGAGGCGCTCGCGCAACGCCGGATCAAGCTCGGTCATGCGGAGCTGCTGGCGGGCCTGCCGGAAGCGACCCAGACCGGCACGCTGGCCAAAATCTTGAGCGATGCCATTTCAGTGGCGGCGCTCAAAGCGCGTATCAGTGGCTTTGCGCTTGATTTGAACGCGGCGATTTTCGACAAAACCGACTGCGCGACCTGTCCGCATCATTCCACGCGCCAGGCGGCGCTGTTTGCCGACGCGGTGGGCGAAGGCCGCTGCCAGAACCGGGCCTGCCATGCGGAAAAAACGCGCCAGGCGCTTTTGGCGAAAAAAGCCGAACTGGAAACCACGTATCCGTCGGTGTTTCTGGATACGGAACGCGCACCGAACACCTGGACGACGCTAGCCGCCACGGGGTCGAATGGCGTGGGGGCCGCCCAGTTTGCCGCCTGTCAGACCTGTCGCACTTTCGCGGCGCGTTTGTCCAGCCAACCCGGCCAGGAAGGCGTGGTCGAGGCCCCGCTGTGTACTGATCGGGCCTGCCACCACGAGAAAGTCACTGCCGCCCGTCCGGTCGCTACCCCCTCTCCCGTCGGGGTCCAAGCCGTGGCCCGGCCTGTGACGACCCCACCATCGCGGGCGGCGGGCAACCCAAAGAAAATGGAGGTATGGATCGACGGGTGGGTACGTCACCAAGCCGCCGAGGCGGTCAGCCGCGATCCCGCTCTCCTGGCGGCGTGGACGCTGGCGGCGCTGTATCGCGACGCCGGAGCGCCACGGAGCGTCCTGCTGGCGGTGGGCCTGACGGAGACCGCGCCTTTACAACGGCACGCGGGCCTGATTGCAGCCTTCTATCCGCTGACGACCGATCAGAAAGAGCACCTGCGCCTCGCCCTGGTGCAGCACCTTGCGCGCCATCGAGACGCACAGTGCGGCGATTCTCCAGGTCAGAGTGAGACGGTGCGGGCGGCGCAAACGGCGCTGGCGGTCGCAGGCACGGATCTCACCGCCGCCTTTAGCCCGGATGCGGCGTTTTGGCGCGCACAGACCAAAGCGGCTATCGAGGGATTGCTCCGTACCGCCCGTTCACCGACGGGAGAAACCTTCGCCGCGTGGTATGGGCGCACCCAGCGCCCATCCCCGACGGACACGAAAGCCTTTGACCGGCTGATCGACGGCAAACTGGCTGATTTGATCGCCGCGCTGGAACAAACGACCTTCGATTTCTCGGCCTGGCTACCCGACGCCATCGCAACGCGCTTTCAACGCCTGGCGTCCTGAACCGGGCCTACGGCGTCAGCACCCGATGAGGCGCTCACCTCCTCACACCCTACCGCCGACGCCGGTGCTTGCCCCGCGTCGGTCTCGTGAGAAAATTTTATTATATCAACCGATTGGAGATCACAATGGCTCTGTTTAGCGTACTGGCGGACTGCCTTGGGGCGGAAGAAACGCTGCATTTTGAACTCCGCCGTGAGGGGGCGGTACTGACCGTGCTGGTGCTGCCGCAGCTCAAGCCCTCGGCGGCAGCCAGCGATCCCGCGCTGCACGCGGCCCGCGAGGCCCTGCACCAGCCTTTGGTCGTGCGGGGAACGCCAGCGGCGCTGGATCAGGAATTGCCCGCCGCCCTGGCGCGGTACGGTCGCCAGCGCGCGGCATTGCGCATGGAAGCGGACGGCCTGGCGGCCCTGGAGACAGCGGTGCGGCAGGCGCGACAGGCTAGCCAAACGAAGCGAGCGCCATGCGACCCGCCGGAATCCGCCCCGGCGGAGGCCGTCAGTCAAGCCGGGGCGACCTCACAGCCCGCCGTCGATCTCACCGTGAATCCCGACAGTTTATTTTGAACCCCCTTGATAATCAGGAGAAGTTGATGACCGCGCTGACCGTGCAACCCTTGATCCGTCGCTTTCAAATCGGCAGCCTCGAACTGCCCGACCCCGCGCCGTCCTTATCGCCCCACGAGGCGGTGAAAGCCTTTGCGCCGACCTATCCACACTGTGCCAACGCCTTACTGGGCGAACCCTACGAGCGTGACGGCGCGTGGGTTTATCCCATCGAAAAGCCCCCGGTCAAGACCAATGGCTAGTGGCTTGGATCGCTTGCGGGCCTGGGCGTGCGAGGAAGCGCTGACCGCGCTCGCCGACCCGCTGGACCGACCCGTTTTCGCGGAGAATGTTCGATGCCGCCATCGACTGGAACACCTGTTCGACCCGCTACCCGGCGGCGAACGCCGCCGCCTTCATGCGCTCGATCTGCCGCCCCACCTGCTGCCGCCCCCGTGAATCCGTTGCGGCTTCCCCGGCGGGCGCGCGATCTCACGGTCCTCGCCTGGGCGCGGCTGCGCGAGGGGGCTTACCACGCCTGGCTTCATCCGCGTCGGCGGTGTGTGGCGGCGCTGCTGCGGCTGGCCGTGGAGGGCGGTTGGCTCACCGAGGCCGCGTTGGACGCGGCCTTCGACAGTCCCACGCCGAATGCGGCGTTGTATCGGTTACTGGGCGAGGCGCTGAGCGGACTGCCGGTCTGGATCGAGGCCACCGCCCGCCGCTGCGTCCTCGACCCCGCCCGAATGCCGGATTGGGCGCCGTTTGCCACCCTCACTCTGGTCGATACCGACGACGACCCGTCTCTGTTTCTGGCGCTGGAAAATCTCTGGCCCCATACCTTCCATCTGGACGAGCTACCGCCCGCGGTGGCGGTGGCGGTGGCGCAGACGCTCTCCCTGATCGGCTGCCGCCTGACCGAATGCGTCCTGTTGCGCGATTGGGCGGGTTGCCGGGCGGATGAGTCCGCATCCGCCTACCACGAAATCGCCGCCCTGGGCCACACCGATCCCGGTACCCGTTGGGCGGCGGCCAGCGAAAACGAGGCGTGGTCGGATTGGTTTGGCTGGAACGATCAAGACGAGTTCGAGAGGTGGTGGGCGCAACAGACCGCCTTTTATGAGCCACAGCCGATCTGGCTGCGACGCTGGCACGCGCGAGGCCACCCGCCAGAGGACAGGATCATCCTCTGTGGCCTCCTTCGGCGACTGTGGCGCTGGCGACGCCGGCCCGGTCTGGCGTCAACGCCCTGGTGTCGCTGGCTGCGGCGGGCGGTCTTGACCTTGCGCCGCGCCCTCCGGCGCTGGCCGCAATCGCCCGCACGGGCGCTCCTGGCGGAGACGGATGCGGAGCCGTTGGCCTATGGCCAGCTCCTGGGTTTCAACGAGCCGTGGGAAGCGACCTGGCTGGAAGAATCAGTTGAATATCTCTCCAACAGCGAAGGGTGCGGCTGGACCTTGCGCGCTGACCCGGACACCTCGGCGCTGTACGAGACGCTGTGGGCCTTCGCCATTGGCCAGGGCCTTTTGATCGGGGCCTGCCAAGCGGACGCCGCCGCCCAGGGGTTGCCCTTTGAATAGGACGCCGTCTGGCCTGCTGCCGATGTCGTGAGAAGCTAAGTCATCGCTTGGTCGCTCATCACGTCCCCGTTTTGGAGGTTTCCGATGGCCATCATGTCACGCACCACGCTGCCCGATCTGCCCGATCTGCCCGTTCCGCGCGCCGCATTCCTGCTCTACACCTGCCAAGGGCGGCTGCTCGCCACCGTTCACCCGTTACGGGCCACCCGTTCCGGCCAGTCGGTCATCGGCGCGGGTCGGCCCCTCACCCACCGCGACCTGCACGGCTGGTTGGCGACACTCGCCGATCAGACCCCGGTGGACGATACCGTGTGGCTTCCCAACACCTTGTTGGCGCGCGGCCGGGATTTTTCCGTCTGGTGGCGGCGCGCCCACATCGCCCCGATCTGGTTTTTACTGCACGGCGAACGCTTCGGTTTTCGCGTGCCCTGGCCGCCTTTAGTGTTCGTGGCGCGGGGCCGTGATCTCTGGTGCGCTGCACTGGCCCGCAATGCTCGCCCCCAACCGAACACGATGCTCTGTCATGCCCCGCTCATGAACATCAACGCCCACGGTGCGGTGTGTCTGGGGAATGCCGAGCCACCGCCCGAGGGGGCGATTACCGCCCTTCCCGCGTGGGAAGCGACCGTCTGTGACACGCATTTTAGCCATGTGAGTCATGACCGCACGCTCATGCTGGCTGGGCAAGAGCGGATCGGCACCGAAACCCATTTTGCTTTTTGGCAACGGCTAGACGGCGCAGCCCATTTTCCGAGCGCCGCACTCGCGTCCTTCCATCGGACATTGAGTGCCTGGGTTGAGGAGATTGTGCAGTGAATCCCGTCAATCCCCCTTATTTTACGGGGTGTTCGAGCCGCCGATCAGGCGCTGCGCCGCCGCCGAAACCCTGATTCAGCCGCCCAGCGGTGAACCGCTGCCACCGCTGGCAGACGGGCGGTCGCGCTACGTGCTGGCGCGCAATGGCCTGTTCGTCCAGACACGCACCGCCGCCCTGGAAGCCAGCCTGCCGCTGGCAACGCTGCCCGACGGCTTGCCGTATGGGTCGGCTCGGATCGGGGTGCGCTTACGACACGCACCGCCGCCGCCCTCGCTTTGGCATGATCTCAAGCGCCGCGCGGTGGCTGCCTGCCCTTGGGAATGGACGGCCTACCTGCCGCACGATGGCACGACCTACCGGGTATTTGAGCCGCCGATCAGGCGCCGCGATGCCGGTCATATTGCCTATCAACCGCTGCCAATAGCGCTTCAAGCGCAGTTGGTATTGCACGTTCATGCGCATGGCTTCGGGGAGGCCACCTTCTCCGCCCAGGACGATGTAGCGGACGCCACCGGCGGCGATGGGGTGTATGTCGCCGTGGGGTTCGGTCGCCGCGAAACCATCGAGACCGTAACAGAGGTCTGGCGGCTGGTCGTGTGGCGCTGGTGTTGGCCCTTCATCACGACGTGATGCCGCTTGCCCGAAGCGACACGGATGCGATGCTAAAAGCATCCCTAACAGCGGAGGAAACCAATGGCCGGTTTACAGATTCCCGAAGCTTGGTTGCACCGCCCGGTGCGGGTGTGGTTGATCGGTGCGGGCGGCACCGGCTCGCATCTGTTTGGCGCGCTGGCCGCCCTGGATCATGCCCTGCGTGCGCTCGGCCATCCGGGCGGATTACACGTCACGGTCTTCGATCCCGACCGAGTACGTGAGGCGAACATCGGTCGCCAGGCGTTCTGGCCAGGAGAGATCGGCCAAAACAAAGCAGAAACCCTGATCCAGCGCATCAATCTGACGCTGGGGCTGGATTGGGTGGCGGTTCCACACCGGTTCGCTCTCCGGCGGATCGCTGATAGCGCGTGCGATCTACTGATCACCGCCGTGGATCGCGCGTCGGTGCGTGCCGATCTGGGACGACGGACACAGGCGCTCTCACGCGCCATCACGAACCCCATCGGGTGGCTGGATGCGGGCAACGACGAACACGAAGCGCAAGTGGTTTTGGGCCACTGGCGAGCGCGGGCGGGTGCGGGCTGGGCGCCCAACGTGTTTCAGCTCTATCCCGAACTGGCCACCTTCAACGAGGCCCATCGTGCGCCCTCCTGTTCGGCAGCGGACTCACTGGCTCGGCAAGCACTCCCCATAAACCGGATCGTCGCCGACATCGCGCTGACCTTGCTGTGGCGCCTGTTTCGCGAGGGGCGGCTCGATACGCACGGGGCGTTCGTCGATTTGGCCACCTTGAGCGTCCGCCCGTTGCGCGCCGACCCCCAGATCTGGGCCAGCTTCGGCTGGCCACCGCGTCGTTAAATCCGTCCCCGTCCGAGTCGTTAAATCCGTCCCCGTACCCGGACGGCCATGCCCTCCACCGGAGAACGCTCATGCCATCCTCTGCCCCTTATTACCCCGATCCAACCCGCCGCCGACCGCGCCGGGCCGAGGCCCACACGCCGCCCGACCGCGCCTTGCCCCGGCGGCGTCGCACCGACCGCGACCGGCGCCATTCCGCCTACCGCCGCCTGGTGGCGGGCGGCGTCCCGTTCCACAGCCACGGTACGGGCGCACACCTGACCGCCGGGGGGCCGCGTTGTCCGCTGGTCGATGTCTGGCCCCACACCGGCGTCTGGGCCGAACGGGGTCGGGGCAAGAAAAAGTATCATGGCTTGCGTCGCTTGCTCGATTTTTTGCACCACAATCGTTAGGAATCGTAGCCGTGCCAACCAAAGAAACCGTCTTCTACACCGCGCCCATCGAGCGCATCGGGTACTACGAGCGCTACTGGTCATGACTCCCCCTGTGTAGTTATTCTGGTTTTTAAGCAACGCTGAGCGGGAGCGAATTTTTATTACATCAAAAAAATTTGGCGTGCTCTATAAGGGTAAGGTGCAGCTGGGTCATGGCGAGCTTTTAATACCTGTCAAAATTCCAGTGCGTTTAGCGTTATATAGGGTATGGCTTCTTTTAGAGAAGTGCTTCAAACAAGACCTCACCGGATGTTGATCAACCTAACGCTGGAGCAATACTGATGATGCGCCTCCTGCTCATTGAAGATGATGCGGATCGCATCGCCCGTTTCAGGGCCTGGTGTCCCTCTGATATCCGATTGGTGGTTGCAGCCAGTGGCGGGCGGGCACTAGGACTTTTGGAGCGCGACCCTGGCCGAGTCTACGCGGGGCTTTTACTCGATCACGATTT